>Ga0335073_10006581_pt1 | contig 16328 bp, 12 predicted proteins | sample Lox_Sample_22_FD_207093 | JGI IMG/M metagenome (GOLD analysis project Ga0335073, IMG submission 207093) | Soil microbial communities from Loxahatchee National Wildlife Refuge, Florida, United States - Lox_Sample_2.2 | ecosystem: Environmental > Terrestrial > Soil > Wetlands | place: USA... | reverse complement strand
ATGTGGCCTACAAGATCGTGAGCGGGCGGCGCCGCCGCCGCGAGGTCAAGAGCAGGCCGGAAGAGCGGACGGCCGGGCGCGAGCTCGAGCCGCACGCCGTCGAGGTGCCGCCGTTTACGCCGCAGCCCCAGCCGCAGCCGCAGTCTCAGCCGTCGCGTGGCGACGTTGAGGACGAGCTGGCCCGCCTGAAGCGGGAAATGGGCCGCTAGCCTGGCGCCGGCGGTGCTGATCAGTGCCGCCAGTCGCGCAGCTTGCCGACGGCCGCCTCGGTGCCGTCAAAGCTGACGCGCGCGGCGCTGGTCCTGCCCATGGCCCACATCGTCAGCTCGGCCGGGGTGCCGATCACCGTGACGGTCGGCCGCGCGTTCTTCACCGTGACCCGGTAGGGGCCAGTCCCCTCGCCGCCACCGTCCCCGTCCCCGGCCAGTCCGCCGTCCCTGGCCAGTTCGATGCCCACGGGCGCCTTGCGCAAGACAAGCCTGGCCGACTTCAGCCGCGCCCATAGCAGCGCGGAAAGCCCAGGCGGGAGGTCCCTGGGCGCCCAGTCCGGCTGGCCGCGCCGCACGTCCTCGTGATGGACGAAGTACTCCACGGCGTTCAGTCGCTCGTCCATGCCGGGCAGCGCGAACGCCGACAGCCGCGGCGGTCCGTCCCTGACGGCCTGGACGAGCTGGGCGTAGGTCAGCCGCGTGCCCAGGCGCCGCTGCACCCGGGCGGTGTGCCCGGCGACCGGGCCGCCAAGCACGCCGGCCGCGGCGTCCGGGCGGCGCTCGCGAAGGACCAGGTGAGCCGCGAGGTCACGGGTCAGCCATCCGGCGCACAGCGTGGGCGCGTCGGGGCCGGTCGCATCGAGCAGGTCGCACAGGGCTAGCCGTTCTTCCCGCGAGTAGGTCACGCGAAGATCGTAGGCTGTAACCGCGCAACCCGGTACCGAAGAGAAGAGGCAACCGATGACAGACGCCGTGCGGCCATCGCGGCTGGATCCGCGGATAGCCGCCCGCCTCAAGCGCGACTCCCACGGCCTGATGGCGGCGATCGCCCAGCAGTACGACACCGGCGAGGTGCTGATGGTGGGCTGGATGGACGACGAGGCGCTGCATCGCACGCTGACCACCGGCCGCTGCACGTACTGGTCGCGCAGCCGCCAGGAGTACTGGGTGAAAGGCGAGACATCCGGCCACCCGCAGTTCGTGAAGTCGGTGGCGCTCGACTGCGACGCCGACGCGATCCTGGTGCGGGTTGACCAGGTGGGAGCCGCCTGCCACACCGGCGACCGCACCTGCTTCGACGCGGGCCTGCTCGCGGCCGTCGTCGGCGAGCGCCCGGACGCGGCGGCCCTGGCCGCATCCGGTGAGCCGGGCGCGGCCGCCATCGCGACCCAGGGCGGCTGAGCGCCGTGCCCCGGCGGGAGTACGGGCTTGCCCTGCTGGCGGGCGCCGTTGGCGCCGGGCTGATACTGCTCGCCGTCAGGCAGCGCTGGGCGCAGGCTGTCTTCACGCCCCCCAAGCCGCTGTCGCCGCAGGTGGTCGACGTGTCGGGCGCCGACCTCGTGCCGCTGGCCGGTGCCCTGGCGGTGGCGGCGCTCGCGGGACTCGCCGCGGTGATCGCCACCCGCGGGATGCTGCGGCGGGCGGCGGGGGTGCTCCTGGCGCTGTTCGGCGCGGGCGCGGGAGCCGCCGTGACGACCGCGGTCACCGCCGCGTCGGTGGTCAGCGCGGCCGCGAGCCGCGTCGGCTCGCCGGAGTCGGCCGCGGTCTCGGGCACGGCGGGTTCGACGACGAGTGGCTCGTCAGGCGGCACGCCCGTCATCGTGGCGGACGCCGCCGGGCACGCGATCATGAACGGCACGCCATGGCGGGTGGCCGTGCTCGCCGGGGCGCTGCTGATCTTCCTCGCCGGGCTGGCCACGGCGCTGCGCGGCCCGCGGTGGCCGGTGATGTCGGCCAGGTACGACCTGCCGCAGCGGCGTGCGCACGGCGCCGCGGCGGTGCCCGGCGACAGGGGAGCGCGCCCCGCGCCCCGGCCGCGGGACTCCGCGTCCATCTGGGAGTCGCTGAGCGGCGGCGATGACCCGACAGAAGGCGCCGACCCGGCGGAGTCGGCGGGCCCGGTGAACCAGGAGCATCCGGCGAACGTGGACTGACTGATGCCCAGCGTGCTCATCGCCGATCATGAGCCCGAGGTGGCCGAAATGGCGCGCCGCTACCTCGAGCGCGCGAGCATGCGCCCGCTGGTCACGAACAGCCCGGCGGAGACGCTGCGCGCGCTTGGCGGCCGATCGGCCGACCTGTTCGTCATCGACCTGACGATGCCTGGACTTGAGGTCCGCGGGATCAGGCAGGTGCTCGGCGCGATGGTTCCCGTGGTGTTCCTGCTCGACCGCGGCGAGGCCAGGCCGCACGGGCTCAACAGCCCGCCGGCCGCCCGCCGGTGGCTCACCCGGCCGTTCAGCCCGCGCTCGCTCGTCATCGCCGCGGCCGACCTGCTGCATCCGGCGCCGCCGCAGCCGCCCGCGGGCGCCCTCGACCGCACCGATCGCGGGCGCCACGAGGTCGTGGTCGACGGCCGGGACGTCAGCCTCACCCGGACCGAGTTCGCCCTGGTGTCAGCGCTGGCCGAGCAGCCCGGACGCGTGCTGAGCAGGCAGCGCCTGCTCGCGGCGCTTGAAAGCGAACGAGGCAAACGGCCAAGCGCGCGGGCGGTCGACGTCTATATCGCCCAGTTGCGGGCAAAACTCGGGACAGACGTGATCCGCACGATCCACGGTGTCGGCTATGTCCTGGACCTGGCGGCCCCGCCCGAGCAACGAGAAGGTATGGCGTATGCATTGCGCAGGCAAACTCCAGGGGGGTCGCCACAGCCGCCCGCGGGCGAGGGCTAGCATCGGTGGCGCAACATTTCCGATTTGAGGAGACGACGGAACCGCGTGAGTGTGCTCGACGAGATCCTTGATGGCGTGCGTGCCGATCTCGCCGAACGGCAGCGGCGCGTCTCGCTTGAGCAGCTGAAAGACATGGCCCGCCGGGCGGCCTCACCGCTCGACGCCCTCGCGGCGCTCAAGGCGGACGGGGTCAGCGTCATCGCGGAGGTCAAGCGGGCCAGCCCGTCCCGCGGCGCGATGGCGGCGATCGACGACCCGGCCGCGCTTGCGGGCGACTATGAGGCGGGCGGCGCGCGGGTGATCAGCGTGCTCACCGAGCAGCGCCGGTTCGGCGGGTCGCTCGACGACCTGGCCGCCGTCCGCAGGGTCGTGCAGGTTCCGCTGCTGCGTAAGGACTTCGTGGTCAGCTCCTACCAGCTGTGGGAGACGCGCGCCTACGGCGCGGACATGGTGCTGCTCATCGTCGCCGCGCTGGAGCAGAGCGCGCTTGTCTCGCTCGTAGAGCGGGCGCTGTCGATCGGGCTGCTGCCGCTTGTCGAGGTCCACGCCGACGAGGAGCTTGACCGGGCGGTGGACGCCGGCGCCACGGTGATCGGGGTCAACGCTCGCAACCTCGGCACCCTCGAGCTTGACCGCACGATCTTCGCGCGGCTGTCGGGCCGCATCCCTGAGGGCGTCGTCAAGATCGCCGAGTCCGGCGTGCGCGGGCCGCACGACTTGCTCGCGTACGCGGCGGCGGGCGCGGACGCGGTGCTCGTGGGGGAGTCCCTGGTGACGGAGAAGGACCCGCGCGCGGCGGTCGCGGACCTAGTGACGGCGGGATCCCACCCCGCGCTGCGCGGCGAACGCGGGTAGTGTGTCCCGCGTGGACAGCGCCCCGAGTCTGGACCAGACACCAGCAGAACCTGATATCTCCCCGGTTCCCGACGTTTCCGGGCACTTCGGCGTCTTCGGCGGGCGGTTCGCGCCCGAGTCGCTGATGGCGGCACTCGAGCAGCTCACCAAGGAATACGAGGCCGCGCGGACCGACCCGGAGTACACCGCCGAGCTCGCCGGCCTGCTCACCAGCTACGCGGCCCGCCCGACGCTGGTGACCGAGGCCAGGCGGTTCGGCGCCGAGCACGCGGGCGGCTGCCGCGTGCTGCTCAAGCGCGAAGACCTCGCCCACACCGGGTCGCACAAGATCAACAACGTGCTCGGCCAGGTGCTGCTCGCCCGGCGGATGGGCAAGACCCGGGTGATCGCCGAGACGGGCGCCGGCCAGCACGGCGTCGCGACGGCGACGGCGTGCGCCCTGCTGGACCTGGAGTGCGCCGTCTACATGGGCGAAGAGGACACCCGGCGGCAGGCGCTGAACGTGTCCCGGATGCGGATGCTTGGCGCCGAGGTCATCCCGGTGACGGCGGGCACGAAGACCCTCAAGGACGCTATGAACGAGGCGTTCCGCGACTGGGTGGCGACCGTCGATTACACGCACTACTGCATCGGCTCGGTAGGCGGCCCGCACCCGTTCCCGATGATGGTCAGGGACTTCCAGCGCGTCATCGGCATGGAGGCCAGGCAGCAGGTGCTCGGCCTGACCGGGCGGCTGCCCGACGCGGTCATCGCCTGCGTCGGCGGCGGGTCGAACGCGATCGGCGTCTTCCACGCCTTCATCCCCGACGCCGGGGTCAGGCTGATCGGCTGCGAGGCCGGCGGGGAAAGCGACGCCCCGGGGCGGAACGCCGCCACGCTGAGCAAGGGCTCGCCGGGCGTCCTGCACGGCATGCGCACGTACCTGCTGCAGGACGACGAGGGCCAGACGCTCGACACGCACTCGATCTCGGCCGGCCTCGACTACCCGGGCGTCGGCCCTGAGCACGCCTGGCTGAAGGACACAGGCCGCGCCGAGTACCGCTCCGTGAGCGACGTCGAGGCCATGGACGGCTTCGCGGCGCTGTGCCGCACCGAGGGGATCATCCCGGCGCTTGAGTCCTCGCACGCGCTGGCGGGCGCCATGCGGGTGGGCCGCGAACTCGGCCCCGACGGCCTGATCCTTGTGAACCTGTCCGGCCGCGGCGACAAGGACGTGGCGACCGCGTCCGAGTACTTCGGGGTGTGACGCGGATGAGCACCACGGGCAGGGTGACGGCGGCATTCGCCGCCGCGGCGGCGGGTGAGCGCGCCGCGCTCATCGGCTACCTCCCGGCAGGCTTTCCTGACACGGTGACCGCGACGAAGGCCGCCCTCGCGATGGCGCAGGCGGGCGCGGACATCATCGAGGTCGGCCTGCCGTACTCCGACCCCCTGATGGACGGGCCGGTGATCGCCGACGCCGTGCACCGCGCGCTGAAGAACGGCGCCCGGGTCAAGGACGTGCTCGACACCGTGCACGCGATCGCCGAGGCGGGCACCGCGGTCCTGGTCATGACCTACTGGAACCCGGTCGACCAGTACGGCGTGGACGCGTTCGCTCGTGACCTCGCCAACGCCGGCGGGGCAGGGCTCATCACGCCCGACCTCACGCCGGAAGAGGCCGGCCCTTGGCTCGCGGCCGCCGAGAAGCACGGCCTGGACCGGGTCTTCCTCGTCGCGCCGAGTTCCACGACGCAGCGCATCGCGCGGATCGCGGACGTGTGCCGCGGCTTCGTCTACGCCGCCAGCCTGATGGGCATCACCGGCACCCGCGAGGCGGTGAGCTCGAGCGCCGAAGGCCTGGTCAGCCGGGTCCGCGAGCACACGAGCCTGCCAGTCGCGGTCGGCCTGGGCGTCAGCACCCGCGACCAGGCGGCGCAGGTCGCGACGTTCGCCGACGGGGTCATCGTCGGCTCGGCGTTCGTCCGCCGCCTCGCGGCCGCCAGCGACCCCGACACGGCGGTAGCCGGCGTCCGCGCGCTGGCCGCCGACCTCGCGGCCGGGGTACGGCGCCAGTAACCGCCTGGCCGAGCACGCCGGTTCACTGCGCGCAGGTTCGCTCCACGCCGGTTCACTCCACGCCGGGGCGGCCGAGGCGGGCCAGGGCGGCGTTGAGCACGTCGCGGGTCTCGCCCGCCGCCCCGGTCACGCGCACCCAGGGTCTGCCGTTCTCCCAGTTGAAGCTGATCGTGGCGCCGTCGGGAAGGCTGTCGAACAGGGCGCCGCGCAGCGCGTCGTCCAGTTCCTGCCCGTCCGGAAGGAACACCCGCCCGGGTGACGCGAACGGTTCGCCGCGATACGCGGGCGAACGCATCACCGCGAGGACGGCGGCCTCGGCCTCGCCGGGATCGATGAACCGCGCGAGCGCCCTGGCCGGCGCCGCGTCGCGGGCGCGGACGACATCGAGAAACAGGTGCTCGACGCCGATGTACCCGTGGCCCATCGTCATGGCCGCCTCCGGCCCCCACAAGTGCGGCGCCCCCGCCGCCCCGGCGCCGCCTCCGGCATCCTCCGGCGCGTTCATCATGTCCCGGAGGGCGGCTTCCACTTGCTCGAGATCGACAAGCGGCGCCAGCACCTGCGTCGGCACGGCCTCGGGCTCGTGGAGCATCGCGATCATCAGGTGTTCAGGCCCGGTACGCGAACTGCCCGACGCCCGGGCGATCTCCGCCGCCCGACCGAGAACCATGCAATACCGAGGCGTTGGACTGAGCGTGGTTTCCGAGATCGGGCTCATAACACCTGAGCATAAATATGGCGACAAGCATTCAAAGCCCAAGTGCGGACGCGTCGCCACGGAGTGCGACTGATTCTCGACTTTTCATCACCCCGCGTTGCGTCATGCGCCAGCGGCCAGACAACGGGAAGGGTTATCCGGCCTGGCGCACGGATAACCCTTCCCGATAATCAAACTGGGCTTCCGCATCCCGGCGCTGGCGCCCAGCGCTAAAGGCCCGCGACCACCTTCCTGTTACAGCAGTGCCCAGCGGGACACCTGCTGGCTCGGCGCCGCCACCGATTGAACAGCGCGAAAGATACATGCCCTCCTGAGGGCACGGATCTTTCGCGCTAATGGCCCCGTCCGCGGATGCGGCGCGCCGTGGGCAGCGGCAGAGCGGCTCCTTCGCGTCCGGAACCACGCCCCGCACGCTGTTGACGACACACGGCGACGCCGGTCCCGCGAAAGAAGCGGTAACGTCCAGGTATGCCGCTTGCGTACATCCCGAGCCCGCCGCGCTCCAGCTGGCACCTCGGGCCGGTGCCCCTCCGGGCGCAGGCGCTGTGCGTGATCGCCGGCATCCTGCTCGCCTTGTGGATCGCGGACCGCAGGTACCGCGGCGCCGGCGGCCAGCGCGGCGTCATCGCCGACGTGGCCGCCTGGGCGGTTCCCGCGGGGCTGATACCGGCGGCGCTCGGCGCGCTGCTCGCGCAAGCGCACGGCGCTCCGTGGCAGACGGTGCGCACGTGGGACGCGGTCCTGGGCTTTCCCGGCGCGGTGGCGCTCGGCACCCTCGCCGCCTGGCTCGCCTGCCGGCGCCTGCCCGCCCACCGCCAGGGAATGCCCGCCCCCCTGCCGCCGTCCCCTGCCTCGAGGCGGCCCTCTGCCGCGGTCCGGCCCTCTGCCGCGCTCCGGCCCTCCACCGCGCAACCGACTCCCGTCTCGCAGCGACCGCGCGGCAAGCGCGGCCAGCTCCGGCTGGGCCCGGTGGCGAAGGCGGTCGCGCCCGCGATCGCCTTCGGCCAGGCGCTCGCCGCCGTCGGCGACTGGTTCGCCCAGCAGGGCTTCGGGCACCCTTCGTCCCTGTTCTGGGCGGTCGCCATATCCCCCGCGCACCGTCCGACCGGATATGAGAACTTCGCCACGTTTCAACCGATTTTCCTGTACCAAGTGCTATGGGACGTGACGGTCGGTATCGCGGTGGCGTGGGCCGCCCGCCGCTTCGCGCTGCCAGGCGAGCGCGTCTTCGCGCTCTGGGCCGCCGGATACGCCGCGGGCGGTTTCACGCTGTTTTGGCTGGGTATCGGTCACCTGCCGGTCGTTCTCGGGCTCCGGGCGGGGGAGCTTGGCGACGCCGCTGTGCTCATCGGCGCCACCATCTACCTGGCGCGCACCCGGCGCATGCGCAACACGCCTTTCCAGGCACCGCAGAAGCCCGCTCTGGAAAGGGACTCACCAGTCATGTAATGTCGACGTAACCTACGGGTAGCAGCAGGGCCAACGTCGTCCCCCCGCAACGAGGCATTACAGCAGCGGAGATTGACGACAGGAGTGTTAATGGTGCCTGCCGGGACCGACGGACTTTACGACAGCCGGTTCGAGCACGATGCCTGCGGTGTGGGTTTCGTCGCCGACCTCTCGGCCCGGGGCGGGCACGATGTCGTCGCGAGTGCCCTGCGAGTTCTGTGCAACCTGGAGCACCGTGGCGCCGCGGGCGCCGACCCGGAGACCGGCGACGGCGCGGGCATCATCACCCAGATCCCTGACGGATTCTTCCGCGCGGTCACGGACCTCCCGCTCCCCGACCCGGGCGCGTACGCCGTCGGCCTCGCGTTTCTTCCCATTCATCATCCCGAACGATCCGTGGCGACTGCCATCGTCGAATCGCTGGCCGCTGACGAGGGGCTGACCGTCCTCGGCTGGCGCGACGTGCCGCACGACCCAAGCGCCTGCGGGCAGGGCGCCCGCGAGGTGCTGCCGTATATGGCGCAGCTGTTCGTGGCGGGCGCGGCGGGCGAGCGCGGCATGGCACTCGAGCGGATGGCGTTCTGCCTGCGCAAGCGCGCCGAACACGAGTCCGACGCCTACTTCGCCAGCCTGTCCTGCCGGACGCTGGTCTACAAGGGGATGCTGTCCGCGCCGCAGGTGGGGCCGTTCTTCCCTGACCTGTCCGACGACCGGTACGCCTCGAACCTCGCACTCGTGCACTCCCGGTTCTCCACGAACACCTTCCCGTCGTGGCCGCGCGCCCACCCCTACCGCTACATCGCGCACAACGGCGAGATCAACACCGTGCAGGGCAACCGCAACTGGATGCGGGCCCGGGAGGCGATGCTGGCCAGCCCGCTGATCCCGCGCTCGGTGAGCGGCGCCGGGATCGAGCGGCTTTTCCCGATCGTCAACCCGTCCGGGTCGGACTCGGGCAGCTTCGACGAGTGCCTGGAACTGCTGCACCTGGGCGGGCGGTCGCTGCCGCACGCGCTGCTGATGATGATCCCCGAGCCATGGGAGAACCACGACGAGATGGACGCGCGCCGGCGCGCGTTCTACGGGTACCACGCGACGCTGATGGAGCCGTGGGACGGCCCCGCGCTGATCGCGTTCACCGACGGCGCCGTGATCGGCGCGGTGCTCGACAGGAACGGGCTGCGCCCGGGCCGGTACTGGGTGACAAGCGACGGCCTGGTCATCTTGGCCAGCGAGGTCGGCGTGCTCGACATCGACCCGGCTCAGGTCGTCCGCCGGGGCCGCCTGCAGCCTGGCCGCATCTTCCTCGCGGACACGCAGGCGGGCCGGATCGTCGAAGACGAGGAAGTCAAAGCCGACCTCGCGGCCGCCCGTCCCTACCAGGAATGGCTGCACGCCGGCCTCGTTCACCTGGACGAGCTGCCTGATCGCGAGCGCGAGGTGATCCAGGGCGCGGACCTGCTGACGCGGCAGCGCCTGTTCGGGTACACAGAAGAGGAGCTCCGCGTCATCATGGCGCCCATGGCCCGGGCCGGGGCCGAGCCGATCGGCTCGATGGGCACCGACACGCCGGTCGCCGTGCTCTCGGCCAGGCCGCGGCTGGTCTTTGACTACTTCACCCAGCTGTTCGCGCAGGTGACGAACCCCCCGCTGGACGCCATCAGGGAAGAGCTCGTCACCTCGCTGTCCACGAGCACAGGCCCGGAGTACAACCTGCTCGAGCCGACCCCGGCGTCTTGCAGGCAGATCGTGCTGCCGTACCCGGTGATCCGCGAGGACGACCTCGCCAAGATCGTGCACATCAACGACGAGGGCAATCTCCCCGGCTTCGCCGCGCACGTCGTGGACGGCCGGTTCGACCCAGCCGGCGGCGGGGAGAGCCTGCGCTCCCGGCTGGCGCAGATCTGCGCGGAGGTGCACGCGGCCATCGAAGACGGCGCGCGGCTGATCGTGCTGTCCGACCGGCTGACGGACGACTCCGCCACGATCCCGATTCCCTCGCTGCTCCTGACGGGGGCGGTGCATCACCACCTGATCAAGGAGAAGACCAGGACGCGCGTCGGTCTCATCGTCGAGTCGGGCGACGCGCGCGAGTGCCACCACATCGCGCTGCTCATCGGCTACGGCGCCGCGGCGGTCTGCCCGTGGATGGCGATCGAGACCGTCCGCGACCTCGCCGCCCGCGGCGAGCTCGGCGCCGTCACGCCGGACAAGGCGACCGCCAACCTGATCAAGGCGCTCGGCAAGGGGCTGCTGAAGATCATGTCCAAGATGGGCGTGTCAACCGTGGCCTCCTACACGGGCGCGCAGATCTTCGAAGCGATCGGCCTCGGGGACGAGGTCATCGGCACCTGCTTCGCCGGCACGGCGTCGCGCCTCGGCGGCGTCGGGTTCGGCGTGCTCGCGGAGGAGTCCGCACGGCGGGCCGCCGTGGCGGCCGGCGGGGCCGGGCTCGCGCACCGTCGCCTGGAGACCGGCGGCGAGTACCAGTGGCGCCGCGACGGCGAGCCGCACCTGTTCAGCCCGGAAACGGTGTTCAAGCTGCAGCACGCCACACGCAGCCGCCGCTACGACATCTTCAAGGTGTACACCGCGCTGATCGACGACCAGTCCGCGAAGCTGCACACGCTGCGCGGCCTGCTCCGGATCCGCGGGATCGACGAGGCGGTCCAGACGCCGCAGTCCGGTGCGGCAGACCAGCCACCCGGCTCCGTTCGGATAACTGTGGACGAAGTTGAACCGGTGGCCAGCATCGTGCGGCGGTTCGCGACCGGGGCCATGTCCTATGGTTCTATCTCCGCCGAGGCGCACGAGACGCTCGCGATCGCGATGAACCGGCTCGGCGGGCGGTCCAACACCGGGGAGGGCGGCGAGGACCCGGACCGGTTCAGCCCCGACGCCAACGGCGACCTGCGGCGGTCGGCGGTCAAGCAGGTGGCCAGCGGGCGGTTCGGCGTGACAAGCGAGTACCTGGTCAACGCCGACGACCTGCAGATCAAGATGGCGCAGGGCGCCAAGCCGGGTGAGGGCGGGCAGCTGCCCGGGCACAAGGTGTATCCGTGGATCGCCAAGACGCGGTACTCCACGCCCGGCGTCGGCCTGATCTCGCCGCCGCCGCACCACGACATCTACTCGATCGAGGACCTGGCGCAGCTCATCCACGACCTCAAGAACGCGAACCCGGCCGCCCGGGTGCACGTCAAGCTGGTCGCCGAGGTGGGCGTCGGCACGGTCGCCGCGGGCGTGTCGAAGGCGCACGCCGACGTCGTGCTGATCTCCGGGCACGACGGCGGCACCGGCGCCGCGCCGTTGACCTCGCTCAAGCACGCGGGCGCGCCCTGGGAGCTCGGCCTGGCCGAGACACAGCAGACGCTGCTGCGCAACAAGCTGCGCGACCGGATCGTCGTGCAGGTGGACGGGCAGCTGAAGACCGGCCGTGACGTGATCATCGCCGCGCTGCTCGGGGCCGAGGAGTTCGGCTTCGCGAGCGCGCCGCTCGTGGTGTCCGGCTGCATCATGATGCGGGTGTGCCATCTGGACACCTGCCCAGTGGGCGTGGCCACCCAGAACCCCGAACTGCGCGCCCGGTTCTCGGGCAAGCCCGAGTTCGTGGTGAACTTCTTCGAGTTCATCGCCGAAGAGGTCCGCGAGTACCTGGCCGCGCTCGGCCTTCGCTCGCTGGACGAGGCCGTCGGCCGGGTCGACCTGCTTGACACCGCGCTGGCCGTGTCGCACTGGAAGGCGGCCGGGCTCGACCTGTCGCCGGTGCTCCACGCGCCCGCCGTCGAGGGGCCGCGCTCGCACGTGACCAGCCAGGACCACGGCCTGGACCGGGCGCTTGACAACACGCTGATCCAGCTCGCCGAGGGCGCGCTCGAGGAGGGCCGCCCGGTCCGCCTTGAGCTGCCGATCCGCAACGTCAACCGCACGGTGGGCACCATGCTCGGCTACGAGGTGACCAAGCGGTGGGGCGGCGAGGGCCTGCCGCCCGACACGATCACGGTGTCGCTCACCGGGTCGGCGGGACAGTCCTTCGGCGCGTTCCTGCCGCGCGGCATCACCTTGCGCCTCGCCGGCGACGCCAACGACTACCTCGGCAAGGGGCTGTCCGGCGGGCGGCTGGTCGCCTACCCGTCGGCTGACTCGCCGTTCGCGGCCGAGGAGCAGGTCATCGCGGGCAACGTCATCGGCTACGGCGCGACAGGCGGGGAGATCTTCCTGCGCGGCGTGGTCGGCGAGCGGTTCTGCGTCCGGAACTCCGGGGCGCTCGCGGTCGCCGAGGGCGTCGGCGACCACGGCTGCGAGTACATGACGGGCGGCCGCGTGGTCATCCTCGGCCCGACCGGCCGGAACTTCGCGGCCGGGATGTCCGGCGGCATCGCGTACGTGCTCGACCTGGCGCCGACCCGGCTGAACAGGGAGATGGTCGACGTCGACCCCCTGGAGGAATCCGATATCGCGTTCTTGCGCGACGTGGTGTCGCGGCACCGTGAGCAGACCGGTTCCGCGGTGGCCGCGCGGCTGCTGGCCTCGTGGGACACCGCCGTCCGGCGGTTCACCAAGGTCATGCCGAAGGACTACAAGCGGGTCCTGTCGGCGGCGTCCGCCGCCGAGCGCGAAGGCAGGGACGTCAACGAGGCCGTGATGTCCGCGGCGCACGGCTAAGCAAACGTACGGGTGAGGAGTCCTAGGTAATGGGTGACCCGAAGGGGTTCTTGAAGACCGCCAGGGAGACCCCGCGGCGGCGGCCGGTCGACGTGCGCTTGAGCGACTGGCGTGAGGTGTACGAGCCGTTCGCGCGGGAGCGGGCGGAGCGCCAGGCGGCCCGCTGCATGGACTGCGGCATCCCGTTCTGCCACCACGGCTGCCCGCTCGGCAACCTGATCCCCGAGTGGAACGACCTGGTGTACCGGTCGGACTGGTCGGCCGCCGCGGAACGGCTGCACGCGACGAACAACTTCCCCGAGTTCACCGGCCGGCTGTGCCCCGCCCCGTGTGAGGCCGCGTGCGTGCTCGGCATCAACGCTGAGCCCGTCACGATCAAGCAGGTCGAGGTCGAGATCATCGACCGGGCGTGGGCGTCAGGTGACGTGGTGCCCATGCCGCCGCGGGCCCTGTCGGGCCTGTCAGTGGCGGTCGTCGGGTCAGGGCCCGCGGGCCTGGCCGCGGCTCAGCAGCTGACCAGGGCGGGGCACGCGGTGACAGTCTTCGAGCGGGACGACGCCCCGGGCGGGCTGCTGCGCTACGGGATCCCCGAGTTCAAGATGGAAAAGCGTCATCTGGACCGGCGCCTCGCGCAGATGGCGGCCGAGGGGACCGTGTTCACCTGTGGCGTGTCCGTCGAGTCCGCCGCGCAGCTTGACGGCTTCTCCGCCGTGGTGCTGGCCGGCGGCGCGCGGGTGCCACGCGACCTGCCCGTGCCAGGCCGGGACCTGGCCGGCATCCACCAGGCGATGGAATACCTGCCGCTCGGCAACAGGCTCGGCGCCGCATCGCCGATCACCGCCGCGGGCAAGAACGTCGTGATCATCGGCGGCGGCGACACCGGCGCGGACTGCCTCGGCACCGCGCTGCGCCAGGGCCCCGCCTCGGTCACCCAGCTGGAGATCATGCCGAAGCCACCGCGCACGCGCCCCGACCTCCAGCCATGGCCGACGTACCCGATGATCTACCGCGTCTCCTCGGCGCACGAGGAAGGCGGCGAGCGGGAATACGCCGTCTCCACGGAGGAGTTCCTCGCGGACTCTTCCGGCGCGGTCCGGGCGCTGCGGCTGTCCGATGTGACGATGACGGGCATGCGGTTCACCCCGGTGCCAGGCACGTCCCGGGAGATCCCGTGCGAGCTCGTGCTGTTCGCCATGGGCTTCACCGGGGCTGAGCGGCCGGGCCTGCTCAGCGACCTCGGCGTCGAGTTCGACGCCCGCGGCAACGTGGACAGGTCCGCGACCTACGAGACCTCAGTCCCCGGCGTGTTCGTCGCCGGCGACATGGGCCGCGGCCAGTCGCTGATCGTCTGGGCGATCGCCGAGGGCCGCAGCGCCGCCGCGTGCGTGGACCAGTACCTGCGCGCCCTTGATCGCCCGTCGCTCCCCGTGGCCATCCCGCCCACAGCGCGCCCCCTCACCTGAGACGGAAACGCTCCTCTCGTCAGTTTCAGGTCAAATACCGCACAATAGGTGCTCACAACGGGTCGGTTCGCGTCACTGGAGCGGGGATGGTGAGCACGGGGGTTACTACCGGCGGACAGGCCGGTCATGGCACGAGCGTCAGCCCCGTCGACATCGTCGCGCACACGATGACGATCCTGTGCTCGCGGCTTGAGCAGGTTGACTTCTCCAGCGTCGACTTCATGGCGCATCAGCGGGTCCTGGTGCTGAAAACTCACGGGCCACGGGGCTGGCGAGCCTCGGCGGGCAGAAGGTATGCACGAGCGCGTCATCCGATTCGGCGGACCTGATCGCCAGGTACCCGGTGCCGCCGCGCCTGGTCCCGGTCATCGTGCCGCAGATAACCGACTGCCTGGTCCGGCTGCAGCAGGATCGGATCGCGGGCGATCTGGACCGACGACGCGATCCTGAACGGGCTCGAGGCGCAAGACCCTTCACCAAGCTCGTGGGGCCCAATGCCCAGCCGGGAGCCTGCATGCGGCTGGCGCGCGAAGTCGGCGTGAACCTTCTGTGACGTCTGTCACCTGGGATGATTCATCCTATAGAGTGGTATAGACCACTGGAAGGGGATTTCCGCATGAGCCGCCGCGCGAAGATCGTCGCCACCCTGGGACCCGCGACAGCGAGTCAGGAGAAGATCACCGCGCTCATCGCCGCCGGCCTCGATGTCGCAAGGCTTAACCTGAGCCACGGAACCCACGGCGATCACCTGCTGGCCTACCAGCGCGTCCGTGCCGGCAGCGACGCCATGGGCCGGAGCGTTGGCGTGCTCGCCGACCTGCAGGGGCCGAAGATCCGGCTGGGGACCTTCCCAGGCGGCCCGGTACGGCTCAGCCCTGGCGATGAGTTCGTCATCACCACCGAAGACATACCGGGCTCAGAACGCGAGGCGGCCACGACCTACCAGGGGCTCGCCGCCGACGTGCGCGTCGGCGACCGCATCCTGATCGACGACGGCAACGTGCAGCTCGACGTGGCCGCGGTGACGGGGAACCGGGTCCGCACCACCGTCGTGATCGGCGGCAAGGTCTCCGACCACAAGGGCATCAACCTGCCAGGCGTGGCGGTCAGCGCGCCCGCGCTCACCGACAAGGACGAGGTGGACCTGCGCTGGGCGCTGGCGGTCGGCGTGGACATGGTCGCGCTGTCGTTCGTGCGCAACCCCGAGGATGCGACCGTGGCGCGCAAGGTCATGAACGAGGTCGGCAGGCAGGTTCCGCTGATCGCCAAGATCGAGAAGCCGGAGGCCGTCCGCGTGCTGCCGGAGATCGTCGACGCGTTCGACGGGATCATGGTGGCGCGTGGCGACCTCGGGGTCGAGCTCCCCCTCGAGCAGGTGCCCACTGTCCAGAAGCGGGCGATCCACCTCGCCAGGGAGCGGGCCCGGCCGGTCATCGTGGCCACCCAGATGCTGGAGTCGATGATCTCCGCGCCGCGTCCCACCAGGGCCGAGGTCTCCGACGTCGCCGGCGCGGTCGTGGAGGGCGCGGACGCGGTGATGCTCTCCGCCGAGACGAGCGTGGGCGCGTACCCGGTCGAGGCCGTGGCAACGATGGCCCGCATCGTCGTTGCCGCTGAAGAGGGCTCGCTGCGCGCGGAGTCCTCGCTCGCGCGGGTGCCGACCACGACCGGCGGCGCGATCGCCCGCGCGGCGGCCGAGGTCGGCGCGATCGTGGGCGCGAAGGCGCTGGTCGCGTTCACGATGACCGGCGAGACGGCGCGGCGGCTTGCGAGGTACCGCTCGCCGATCCCGCTGCTCGCGTTCACCACCGAGCCGGCCACCCGCAGCCAGCTCGCGCTCACCTGGGGCGTGGAGACGTTCATCGTGCCGCATGTCAGGCACACCGACGACATGGTGCACGAGGTCGACACGGCGCTGCACAACCTCGGCCGGTGCCACCTCGGGGACAAGATCGTCATCGTGGCCGGCAGCCCGCCTGGCAGCCCGGGCAAGACCAACGCGCTGCGCGTGCACCGGATCGGCGACGCGATCGGGCTGCCCTACCCCTGACCTGCCGCTGCGCCGCGCGCGAGCAGCGGCCTGACCTGAAAGGTACAGAATCTGTCTAAATAGAAAGTCCTGCCGCACTTCGCTACGCTTGGCCTCGCGGCCTGGGCGGCAGGCCGCGCGCATGTTTCGGGGCCGGGAGCAGGGCGGGATGACGGATCCCACGATCAGGACGCCGGAGACCGACGGAAG
>Ga0335073_10006580_pt1 | contig 16330 bp, 12 predicted proteins | sample Lox_Sample_22_FD_207093 | JGI IMG/M metagenome (GOLD analysis project Ga0335073, IMG submission 207093) | Soil microbial communities from Loxahatchee National Wildlife Refuge, Florida, United States - Lox_Sample_2.2 | ecosystem: Environmental > Terrestrial > Soil > Wetlands | place: USA... | reverse complement strand
ACCGTTCCGGCCAGATTAAATCGCAGGCGCTTTAGAGTTTCCTGCCCCGCGTCGAGCCGCGCCAGTTCCAGCAGCGATTCGATCAACCGGCGCAATCGCTGGGCTGAGCGCTGGCAAACCTCTACCGCTTCTCGATATTCAGCAGCCGCACGCTCACGGCTTAGGACCGTCTGCGTCTGCGTGAGCATCACGGAGACCGGCGTCCGCAGTTCATGCGCGGCGTCGGCGGTGAATTGCCGTTGTTGGGCAAAAGCAGTCTCCAGCCGGGCGAACGTGGAATTAAGCACCGCCGCCAGCCGGCCCAATTCGCTTTCCGTTTCGGCAACATCGATGCGTTGAGACAAATCGCCGGCGGAAATTTTCGTGGCAGCAGAACTGATTTCGGCGATGGGCCGGAGGGCGCGTCCCGCCAGCCACCAACCGCCAGCCAGACCGAGCAGCAGGATAATGCCACCGATGCCGGCCAGTTTTAAAGCGGTGACGTTGAGTTCCTGCAGTTCCGGTGCCATGGAGCAACCAACCCAGATAATATCACCCGAGGGCAATGGCCGGCACAGGTCACGATATTCTCCAATAACCGAGGGCGGGGGCGGTTTGGCCTTACTCCCGGGAAACTGCGAAGGGATATTCACTGAGATAAGTGAATTGCGAAGTGACTGGATGACAGTTCTGTTTGGCTGATTGGTCGAACCGGCAAATTCCTTCCCATCGCGGAGTATAAGGAAGTAAAAATTGTTTGGGTCACTTGGACCAAACAAACCGGCAGCCTGTGCCGGCAAACGAAATATAACCGGTGGGTGGGCGCTCGGTCGAGGGGGCGCTTCGTCCAAGGATTGGTCCGGCGGTGGAGCTCCAAAAGGCTGTCCCTCAATGTCCGGTCCGCGGGGCGGCGGCGGACGGAGGGCGGCGGCAATGACCTCGACCCGGCGCTGCAATTCGTCATCAATCCGGCGCATTTGCCGTCCCCGCTCGAGTTGATAGGCGGTGAAGCCGAATCCGGCGAGCACCAGAACCAGGATCAGGCCGTACCAGAGCTGCAAGCGCCACTTGATGGACTTGAAAATCATGGCGACGGGAACATCCAGCATTCAACATTCAACGCCCAACATCCAGCAGACCTTCGTGCATGCCGTTGAGTGTTCGATGTCGAATCTTGAGCGTTGAATGTTTTCATTTACTCGATGCAATAGCCGTGGCCGCGGCGGGTGGTGATGAAGTCTGCGCCCAGCTTTCTGCGGACATTGGAAACGTGGACATCCAGCAGGTTGGAAAGCGAGCTCTCATTTTCGTCGAACAAGTGCTCGTAGAGTTGCGTGCGCGTCACCACCTCGCCGCGATGCCGGGCGAGGAATTCCACGAGCGAATATTCACGCGCGGTTAATTCAACCGGCTTATCTTCGCGCGATACGTTCCGCGCCGCGGCGTCGATTTTCACAGCGCCAATTTCGATGACGTTGGTCGTCTGGTTCGCGCTGCGGCGGATGAGCGCACGCAGGCGGGCGAACAATTCCGGCAGATCAAACGGCTTGACGACATAATCGTCCGCGCCGGTATCCAGTCCCCTCACGCGGTCACGGGGCTGGTCGCGCGCGGTGAGCATCAGCACCGGCGTCCTTTTGGCCTTGCGAAGGCGCTTGAGCAATTCCCAGCCGTCGAGTTTGGGCAGCATCACGTCAAGGACAATGGCGTCATAATCATAACTCTCCGCGTTGAACAGGCCGTCCTCACCGTTGCCGGCGGTGTCCACGGCGTAACCTTCCTCGCGCAGCGCCTGGGCGAGGCTGCGTAGCAAGTCGGGTTCGTCTTCGACAATCAGGATTCTCATGACTGGCCGCGGCTGCGGCTGATTTAGCACAACCGCATCCGGTCGTCACTCTCGCAGACGCAACCTGAAGAGGAGATGAAGGCCCCGGGAGAGGGTTCTCCGCCGTTGAAAATTAATTTATGACTTCACATTTTCTTAAGGTTCCCCGGCGTACCATGGCGGCATGAAAATTCAATCCGCTTCCAAGAACATCGGGCGAAACCGCCGTTTTGCGCTGGCAGGGCTTTGTCTCACATTGGCCGCGGCCGCCCGCGCCGGCGATCCCCGGACGAATTCGTGGTTCACGACCGGTTCCGGCCAATATGCCCGCCTTTACACCAACAGCACCATGCAAGCGGCCGGCACCACGCTCACGACCTGGAGCAACGGTTCACAGACGCAAGCGCTGCCTGCATATTGCGGCGTGCAGGAAGTGTATTCGTCATCGAACTGGATTTATGTCCGCAGCACGGGACTGGCGAGCTACAACATGGGACCGTGGTATTTGAACGCGCAACACACGCAAATGTTTCCCAATCTGCCGGTGAACCAAAAACTGCTCTTTCGCTTTCCGCGCACACCGGGCGTGCCGGTGGCGAAAACGATGAGCGGCGGGGGCCAGATTGGCATTTTTGTGGACGGTGTCGCCATGTTCAACAGTTGGGACGGGTATTATTGGAATGGCAGCGCGGATGTTCAAACCGGTTCTGACAATGGCTACTGGAATCGTGACGCTTATGTAAATGAAGGCGTGACTTTCGACGCCGGTTACGCGCATCAACAGCAGAGCGGCGTCTATCATTATCACGCCGACCCCATTGGACTGCGTTACGAGCTCGGCGATCACGTGGATTACAATCTGGCGACGAAAACCTATGGTGAGGATACCAACGCGCCGGCAGAACATTCACCGATTCTCGCGTGGACCGCGGATGGCTTTCCCCTGTACGGACCTTACGGTTATTCCGATCCCACGAATCCGGCGGGCGGCATCCGGCGCATGGTATCCGGCTACGTCCCGCGCAATGGCCGGAACGGCACAGACAATCTTGATTACAACGGCGCCGCGCGCTCGACGATTCCTGCTTGGGCGCAACGGCTTTTCGGCGTTTCAGCCAATCAAACCGGCCCGACGGTTTCCACCGATTATCCGTTTGGCCGATACATGGAAGATAATGCTTACCTCGGCGATTTGACCAATGCCGCCACCGGCTCGAATTACCAGCAAGGCGTGGATTTTGATCTGGATGAATACAACGGTCGCTGGTGTGTCACGCCTGAATTTCCCGACGGGACTTACGCCTACTTCGTGGCGATTGATTCCAACGGCGTGCCGGTCTTTCCCTACAACATCGGGCGCGCCTTTTATGGCGACCCGGTCGGCGGCACCGTCTCGTCCATTTCGGAAGCGGTTGTCACCAATTTTCTCGGATACACAAATCTGACTTCAACAATGAATGCACCGATGGTCAACGATGGAACCGTCACTTTGACCTGGAGCGCACTCGAAGGCGGCAGCTACCAGGTCGAAGCCACAACCAATCTCGCCGATTCTTCCTCGTGGACGGTCCTGGCTACGAATGTCTCACCCGACCCAACGACCGGCGGCTACACGGACGTAACTTCGCTCGCCGAAAGGTTTTATCGCGTTGGCAGAACTTCAGTTTCAAATTTTGACAGTGCCGGCACCACGGTTTTCTCGACGGCTTCTGTCGCGCCCGGCGGCAGCGCGTATGCCGGTTCAACCGTTACCGTTACCATCACGCTACCGAGCAGTCCGCCGTGGCCGCCGGCCAATGCGCCGATTTCCAGCGTCAGCCTGGCCGGCAGCATCAGCGGCACAGCGATTTCGGATTCGACCCAGGGCACGGTGGTCGCCACGTTTACCATTCCGGCCAATGCCTCCACCGGCGCGCAAAACATTGTTGTCACTTTTCAAAACGGCCCGACTTATACGCTCACCGGCGGATTTACCATCGAGTAAAAATGCGGTACGCATTCAAAAAAATCCTTCCGCGGGCGGCCTTAATCGTTTCCCTGCCCGCCGTTGCCTCGGAGTTGCGCGTGGATTTTATTCCGCAATTCGACGGCGCGCCGCTCGTCTTCGATGCGTTCACAAACCGGATTGCCAGCGGTCAGAAAATTTCCGTCACACGGCTGGATTTTCTGCTGTCGGACATCTCGCTGCATCGTACGGACGGTATCTGGCTGGAACAAAACAACCGGTTTGCGTTCATCAGCGCGCGGGACGGGAAAACCCGTTTGACCCTCGAAAACGTCCCGCCGGGTTATTACGACCGCCTCCGCTTTCACATCGGACTGGATCCCAAAATCAATCACGGCAATGTTGGTCAATGGCCGGCCAATCATCCCCTCAATCCTGACGTCAACCATTTGTATTGGGGCTGGTCGAAGGAATACATTTTTCTGGCACTGGAAGGCGCCTGGCAAAATGGCCGCGAACCGAGCGGCTTTTCCTATCACCTGGCCACCGACCGCATGTTGATGACGGTAGAGCTTCCGGTGGCGCTCGATTTACACGCCAGCCGCGCGATGCAGGTTGCGCTGGATGTCGCGAGAATTTTCTCCGGCGCCCATCGAATCGAGCTGACCGATTCCACGGACACGAGTCATTCCCGAACGAACGATTCGCTGGCCGTACTGCTCCGGCAAAACGTTGAAAATTCATTCACCATCGGGACCATCGGAAATTTACGGCCCATTAACGAATGGGCACGCGGAACGAATCACATCGAGATTGCGCCAAATGCCACGCCTTATCGGCTGACGATTTCGGCGTTCGCGCCGCAGCCCACTCTGCCGCCCGATAATCCACTCACCGTTGAAGGCGTCGAACTGGGAAACAGATTGTTTTTCGACCGTCGGCTTTCGGTGAACAATTCGCAATCCTGCGCCACTTGCCACAATCCACGTTGCGCATTTTCCCAGCCACAAAGAGTCAGCCGCGGGGCGAATGGCGAACCCGGCACCCGGAATGCCATGTCGTTGGAAAACCTTGCCTGGAAAAATTCCTTTTTCTGGGACGGCCGGGCAACCCCGTTGCGGGAACAGGTGTTACAGCCGATCCAAAATCCCGTTGAAATGCATGAGTCGCTGACCAATCTCGTCGCCAGAATTTCCGCCGATCCCATTTATCGCCGGCTCTTCACCAGTGCCTTCGGTTCACCGCAGATCACACCCGACGGAATTGCGCGCGCTCTGGAGCAGTTTATGCTCACCCGGGTCTCGTTCGATTCCAAGTTTGACCAGGTGATGAACGGCACGGCAAAATTCACCAGGGCAGAGACGCGCGGTTACCTCTTGTTCAACACGGAATACGATCCGTATCACGGACAATTGGGCGCGGATTGTTTTCATTGTCACGGCGGTCCATTGTTTCAAAGCCAGGATTTTGCGAACAACGGGCTGGATTCCACGTTCAAAGACCTTGGCCGTTACAACGTGACGAAGCGCGACGGCGATCAGGGCAAATTTGCCGTGCCATCGTTGCGTAATGTGGCGGTGACCGGCCCTTACATGCACGACGGACGTTTTCAAACGCTCGAACAGGTGGTGGAACATTATTGCACCGGCATGAAACGCAGCACGACACTCGATCCGAATCTCGCCAAACATCCTGACGGTGGCGTGCCTTTGAGTGAAGCCGACAAAGAGGCTTTGGTGGCTTTTCTGAAAACGCTTACAGACGAACGCTTTCTGTCGCCGGCCGCGCCAACGGGTCTGGCGCAAAAATAATGTCAAAAATCCGGCCGCTTCACGTCTGCTTAAGGTGCGTCCGGGTAAATTGCGGTAAAAGAAAACAACACACCGGCAAAATAGAAAGAGAGCACAACATGAAAACCACAATGAAAACCATGCTGACGTTGCTGGCGCTCGGTGCGTCGGCCTGCCTGATGAACGCCCAGGACGCCGGCGGACCGCCGCCGGACGGTGGTCCGGGCGGAGTTGGCCCCCGTCATCGCCCGCCACCGTTGCCGTTGATCCTGGCGCTGGACGTCAATCATGACGGCGTGATTGATTCCAACGAAATCGCCAACGCCAGCGCGGAGTTGCTGACGCTGGACAAAAACGGCGACGGCAAATTAACACCGGATGAGTACCTGCCGCCGCTGCCGGCCAACGCGCCGAAGGACGCCCCGCGTCCGCCGCTGCCAGCCATCGTCAAGGCGCTCGATGCCAATGGCGACGGCGTCATTGACGCCGCGGAAATCGCCAACGCACCCGCCGCACTGAAATCACTGGACAAAAACGGCGACGGGCAGTTGACGCCGGATGAATACATCGGACCGCGTCCGCACATGGGGCCGCCGCGCGAAGGAGGCCCGAAGAGTGACAATAACAGCCCGCCGCCCGGCAATGACAACGGTCCGGCCGCTTCGCCTCCGGACCAGCAATAGCTTCCGTTCGTGTGAACGGGATGGCGGCGGATTGGCGCAAAAGCCGGTGTGACGCGTTCAATCCGCCGCCTCTTGAATATTCCGCCCAGCCACTTCAATTCCCCTGCCCAGTTGTTGCATCGCCAGAACACCGGCCAGAATCGAAATGGCGCCACAGGCGACGTAGGGCAGCATCGGAACCTGCAAATAAAACGTCGCGGCGAAAATCGGGCCGACGATGCGTGCCAACGCGCCGGCACTTTGCGCGACGCCAATGGTCGCGCCCTGTTCGTTTGCCGGAGCGAGATTGGAAAGCAAACCGAACACCGGCGGGCGCGTCAGGCTGGAACCAACGGCCAGCAAGGCCAGTGCCAAAAGCATCTTGATCCATGGCCAGTCGGCAAGGCGCAATACGGCCAGCCATTTCAACTGACCATCGCCTTTGATGAACGGCAGCAGCGCCAGGCTGATGCCGGTCAATAGCAGACTCAGGGCAATCAATTTTGGTTCGCCCAACATTCTCACCAGCCGGCCAATGGCTCCGCCCTGGATGAAAGCGCCGATGATGCCGCAGAAAACAAACAGGGAAATTACGGTCGTGGCCGGTTTGGTTTCATCCACCGTAATCCCGAGGTTAAAATTGTCATTCACCAACAGCGGCAACGTGCTTTCAAAACAACTGAAGGCAAACGTAGCCAGGAAAAAAATCAGGATGAGCAGGCCGATTTTCGGCTGCGCCAGGGTGTGTCCCCATTGTTTCAGGCGCGGGCGGCGTACGGTCAGGTTGGAATCCGGCTTCCAGCTCTCGGCCAGAATGCAATAGGCCAGAAGAAAATTGGCCGCACATAGCGCCGCCGCCGTCCAGCCGGGGCCGGTCGCGCCGAAAAGTTTCAGCGCGATGCCGCTGATGGCCGGGCCGAAGATGAATCCGAGCCCGAACGCCATGCCAATCAACCCCATCCGCTTGGAACGTTGCTCCGGCGGCGTGATGTCCGCGATATAAGCCTGGGCAACGGTGATGTTGCCGCCACAGGCACCGGCGAACACGCGGGAGACGAACAGCGCCCAGAGCGCAGCGACGTGGTTTTCAAAGCCGGACCCGATGGCAAACAGGACGTACGACAGCGCCGCGCCGGCAGTGCTGAGGAGCAGAATCGGGCGGCGACCGTGATGGTCGGACAACCGGCCCCAGACCGGGGAGAAGATGAACTGCATCGCGGAAAACGAAGCGATGATGGCGCCGATGACAAAACCGCCCGCGCCGTAATGCCGGCTGTAGATCGGCACCAGCGGCACGACGATGCCGAAGCCGATCAGGTCAATGAAGACCGTCAGGAAAACGACGAGCAACGATGGTTTGCGTTTCATTCCTTTGTAAATTTGACCGTTAAGTTTTAAGTTTTTTTGGTCTGCAACTCAAAGTTAAAAACACAACTTGAAAACTTCAGCGGTAATCGGTATATCCACCGGTCGTGAGCAAAACCCGCTGGGCGGTTGTGGTGCAATCGAAGAATATCCCTCTGGATCTGGAACTTTCCACAGCCATCTGTCAGTGCCTGCAACAACTGGGGCACCAGGCGGTTTTGGTGCAGGATGGGGACCCGGCCGGGTTGGAGGCGGATGTACTGCTGTTATTGACCTACCTCGGCAATTTTCCGGCGTATTGCCGAAGGTTGAAAAGCTGCGGCTCACAACGTCCCAAAACCATCTTGTGGCAGGTGGATCCGTTGCCGCCGGAAAATCTGTCGCTGGAAGCGGAGGCCATCGGGCTTAAGGCCACCCGCTGGAAGGACCGGTTCCGGCTGCACCAGTCCACCGCGGCAATGCCGCGTTGGAAGAAAATCGGCACGTTGTTCCGGCTGCGCGCATGGGCTAACAAACAATGTTCCGCTCCTGGTTATCGCAAGGCCACCCGGCTGATCCAACGCCGCGCCGGGGGAGAATTCGACTGGATGAAGGTCCGCGGGGTGATGGAAGCCTGGCGGAGGATTCTGGACGCACGGCGGGAAGGATGGTTGGATCAGATCGCCGTCAGCACCAACCCGCGGCGGCGTTTCCTCGCGAGCCGGGGGATTACCGCGCCGTTCATTCCGGTGGGGGCGCATGAAGCAATGGGCCGCGACCTGGGGCGGTCGCGGGACATCCCGGTCGGGTTTCTGGGCAACGTGAAGCACAGCCGACGCACGGCCATGCTCGAGCGATTGAGCAAGCGCCTGAAGGAAAAGGACATCCCGCTCGCCCGGATGGTGAACGACTGCTATGGCGAGAAACGCTGTGAATGGCTCAACCGCACCCGCATTCTGCTCAGCCTGCATAATTTTTCCTGGGACCCCGCGTGGATCCGCCTTTTGATTGCAGCGCGATGCGGAACACTGGTGGTGACCGAACCGATGAAGGACGAGCACCCGATGATCGCGGGTGTCCATTATTTTGCCGCCGCCGCGGATGAGATGCCGGAGGTCATCGGCAAATTGCTCGACGACCCGGCGAAAATTCGTCAGCTCACGTCCGCCGCTGCCAACCTGTGCCAGCACGAATTAACGCTCCTGCGCGCAACGGAAAAATTGATTGATTTGGGCGAAACCGTGAATCCAGAGAGGCTGGCCCGGCCGTGACCGACGTCGTTTCGTGACGGAGGAATTGACTCTGGAAAACATGCGCCCCAGAATGCGGGTCGGCACTCTGAGCAAAGCGTCGCGATGATCAACACCTATCGCCCATCGCTCGGCCCCGAAGAATTGCAAGCCGTCGCCTCGGTTTTTGACAACCGGTGGCTCGGCCTTGGTCCGGTCACCGAACAATTCGAGCGCCGACTGGCGGAATTCCTGGAATGCAAATACGTCGTCGGCGTCGGACACGGCACCGCGGCGTTGCATTTGGCGCTGGATGTGCTCGGGCTGGGGCCGGGCAACGAGGGTGATTGTCCCGTCGTTGACGTTTGCAGGTTCGGTGCAGGCGATCCGGATGTGCGGCGCAACGCCGGTGTTCTGTGAGGTGGACCCGGACACACTGAACCTGGACCTGCCGGATGCCGCCGCGAGGGTCACCCCCCGGACCCGCGCCATCATGCCTGTGCATTTCGCCGGGAGGCCTTGCGACCTGGACTCATTGTGGGAAACCGCCCGCCGGTTTGGCATCCATGTGGTGGAGGACGCCGCGCATGCCTTTGGGAGCCGGTATCGCAACCATCCCATCGGGGCCGCCGGTGATCTGGTCTGTTTCAGTTTCGACACCATCAAGAACATCACCTGCGGCGAAGGTGGCGCGGTGGCTACGAACAACGAGACGTGGGCCCGGCACATCCGGCAGCGTCGCCGATTGGGGATGGAGATGGATTTTGAACCGCGCACTGCGGCCGAAGCCAACTGGCAATATCAGGTGGTTTCCCGCGGGTTCCGGTATCACATGTCCGACCTCCATGCCGCTATCGGCCTCGTCCAGATAGAGAAATTTCCCATGTTCCAGCGACGAAAACGCGAGATTATGAAGCGCTACGATGCGGCGTTCGCGGAGCTTCCCGGTATCGAAGTTTTCCAGCATGATTTGGAAACAAGCTGTCCCTGGGCCTGCGTGCTCAAAATTCTCGACGGGCGCCGCGATGCGTTTCGCGAGCTACTCCAGCAAAAGGGAATCAATACCCTGGTGCAGTTCATCCCGAATCACCTCCAGCCCGCGTTCGCCTCCTGCCGTTCGGATCTGCCGGTGACAGAACGGCTTTTCGGGCAAATCGTTTCGCTGCCATTGTTTGTGGAAATGACGGACGCCGACGTGGACACCGTCATTCAGGCGGTCAGTGCTTTTGCAGAACATTCCGCGCGCGCGACGGTGGCGTGCGGATTCAAAAGCTGAATGAAGACGCCGGACAAACCATTGCTCATCCTGGGAACCGGGACGTTCGCAGTTGAGATTGCTGACGTGGCCTCCGAAGTGCCCGGGGTCATCGTGGCAGGCTTTGTGGAAAATCAGGATCGCTCGCGCTGTGGCGCCCGGTTGGAAGGCAGACCGGTGTTCTGGGTGGACGATCTGCAAAACCGCATCGGCACGCACCGCTTCGTTTGCGGATTGGGAACGACTCATCGCAGCCGTTTCGCGGAGCAAGTGCAGCAGATGGGCGGCGGGTTCGTGTCGCTCGTGCATCCGAGCGCCCGGATTTCAGCGAGCAGCTCGCTCGGTGAAGGTTGCGTGATTCATCCGGGCGCAATTGTGGCCGGACACTCCCGCCTGGGAAACCACGTGTGCGTGAACCGCGGCGCCACGATCGGACATCACACCACCGTTGGCGACTTCGTCACGATTGGACCGGGAGTCAATCTGGCGGGGAATTGCCGGATTGGCCGGGCTACCTATATCGGCATCGGCGCCACGATTATTGACAACTTGATCGTAGGTTCACAATCCGTGGTGGGAGCCGGCGCCGTGGTAACGAAGGCCGTCCCGGACAAGGTTCTCGTCGTCGGCGTACCGGCTAATGTAGTCAAAGAAGGGATCGACGGGAAATAAACTGATCCAAATCGAAAACACTAAACTCATGCAACCCTTGATTATCAACGCGGCCATCACCGGCATGGTTCCGATGCCATCGGACAATGCGTCGCTGCCCGTAACCGTTAAACAGATTATTACCGAAGCCCGCCGCTGCGCCGATGCCGGCGCTTCTATCATACACGTTCACGCGCGGGGTGAAGATGGCGCGCCGGCCTGGCAGAAGGAAATCTATCAGGAAATTATAGCCGGCATCCGGTCAAGTTGTCCCGAGCTGTTGATTTCCGCCTCCACCAGCGGGCGTCTCTGGTCTGAATATGAAAAACGTTCAGCGGTGTTGGAGTGTCGGCCGGATTTGGCTTCCCTGACACCGGGTTCGTTGAATTTTCCGGCATCGGCTTCGATGAATCCTCCGGAAATACTTGGTCGACTGGTCAGAGCGATGAAGAACCAGGGAATCGTGCCGGAACTGGAATTCTTCGAAATCGGCATGGTTGATTATGTACGCGACTACCTGATACCGAAATATCTTCTGCGGGCTCCGTTCTACGCGAATTTATTGCTTGGCTCCCTGGGCACCCTGGCGGCGTCGGCCCGCAATCTGGTGCATCTGGTTGATGCGCTGCCAGCTGGCACAGTCTGGGCCGCGGCGGGTATCGGCCGTTTCCAATTGGAAATCAATCACCTGGGGCTCGCCATGGGTGGCCATGTCCGAGTCGGCCTGGAAGACAACCTCTGGATGGACTCGGGAAAAACCGATCCGGCGACCAATGTCCGGCTCATCGAGCGGGTTGCCCGGCTGGCGGAAGCAGCGGGACGTCCCATTGCCAGCCCGGCGGTCGCACGCAACATGATTGGTCTGCGCAAGGAAAACCGGGTCATTCCCACCGTCCCAGACCGGATGGCCGCCGTCACAGGTGCCCGGCGGCGAATAACTCTGTGAATTGGCTGCGAACGGATGTTTGGAATTACCGCTTGTTACTGGTTCAAATTAGCGTTCTCCTGTAGAAATGATTGATTCCGTTTCGGAGACCGCCGGTGCCACCGCTGATTTGAAAAAGGCGCGGCGCCAAAAACCCGGCATCCACAATCCGCAAGCTGCGGTTGACCGTCTGCCGCCGCATGCTTTGGACATGGAGCAAGGGATTCTCGGTTGCCAACTGCTTTCACCCAATGATTGTGTCGGCGAAGTCATCGAAAAACTGAAGGGCGCCGGAGTGGAAGCGCACTACGACCTTCGGCATCAAACCATCCAGGCCGAATTGTTCGAGATGTACGACAATCGAATCCCGATTGATGTCGTTACTCTTCAGCAACGGTTGAAGGACAAGCAATTGCTGGAACAGGTCGGCGGCATCGCCTATCTCTCACAACTTCAGGATGCCGTGCCGAGCGCGGCGAATCTCTCCTACTACCTCGACATCGTCCGGGAAAAATTCCTGTTGCGACGGATGATTGCCACCTGCACAGACGTCGTCGGGCGGGTTTACGCCTACGAAGGCGAGGTGGACGCACTACTGGACGAGGTGGAGCGCGACGTGTTGCGGATTTCGGAGTCGCGCATCCAAGGCGGAGCGCTGACAACGAAGGAACTGGTCAACAAAGCCATCGGCACGATTGAAAACTTTTTCAGCCGCAAAGGAACGCTGACCGGCCTGGCCACGGGCTTTGCGGATCTGGATCGGATGACGGACGGTCTGCATGGCAGCGAGATGATCGTCATCGCGGCGCGGCCGAGCATGGGCAAGACGTCCCTGGCCATGAACATCGTGGAACACGCGGTGTTGGAGCAAAAACTACCGGTGGGCGTGTTCAGCCTGGAAATGAGCGCGGAAGCGTTGGTGTTGCGCATGATGTGTTCCATCGCTCGGGTGAATTTGCGGAGCATCCGCGAGGGGTTCATGAGCGAATCAGACTTCCCGAAACTGACCAGCGCGGCCGGCAAGCTGGCCAATGCCAAACTGCTGATTGACGATTCGGCGGGGCTTTCGATTTTGCAGCTCCGGGCGCGCGCACGGCGCATGTGGCAGCAACACGGCATCAAGCTTTTTGTAGTTGATTATTTGCAGTTATTGCATTCTACTGGCCGCCGAGCACAGGAAAACCGGCAGCAGGAAATTTCGGACATTTCCAGCGGCCTCAAGGCGCTGGCGAAGGAATTACAGGTGCCGGTGCTGGTGCTCAGCCAGTTAAACCGCGAGCTGGAACGGGACAAAAGCCGCAAACCGCGGCTGTCGGATTTGCGGGAATCCGGTGCGATTGAACAGGATGCCGACCTGGTCGGTCTGCTGTACAAGCCCAACGCGGGCGACGATGAAGAGGCCGCCTTCGGCGAGGAAGCCGACGGGGTGCCGGTCAATTTGCTGATTGCCAAACAACGAAACGGCCCGACGGGCGATATCAATCTGACATTCTTGAGGCCTTACACGCGATTTGAAAACGCAGCCAAAGTCAGCGATGAAGATGTGCCGGTGGACCGATAGACGATGAAATTGTTTTTTCGCCTTTTCGGGATATGCCTGCTGCTGGGCTGCGCGCCGGCTGTGTGGTCGCAGAGCGCCGGACTCAAAATTGACCGCGTGGACATCAAATACGTCGGCCCGGCGTCGGTCAGCGAGCAATTCATCCGTTCCAATATCCGCCTCAAGGCCGGTGACTTTTACAACGCCAGCGCGTCCGAAGCGGACATTCGCGGGCTCTATTCCACAGGACAGTTCTACAACATCCGCGTGGGCCTGGATCAGGCCGGCGATGGCGGCGTGGTGCTCACGTATATCGTCCAGGCCCGCCCGCGCCTGACGGAGATCAAAATCGAAGGCAACAAAAAGCTGAGCGCGTCGAAAATCCGGAAGAAAATCACCGCCAAGGTCGGCCAGCCGCTGGACGAACAAAAACTGTTCACCGACAGCCAGGAGATTCAGAAGCTCTACGAGAAATACGGTTATGCCGGCACGAAGGTCAAATACGTGGTGGACGTGGACGAAAACGCCGGGCGCGGCACGGCGACGTTTCAAATCGCCGAACAGCCCAAGGTCAAAATCGTAAAAATCGAGTTTATCGGCGCGGCGGCGTTTTCCCAGCGGGAATTGCGCAAGCAACTCAAGACCCGGGAACGTTGGATGTTTTCGTGGCTGACGGGCAGCGATGTGTACAAGGAGGACCAGTTCGCAGATGACCGGGACGCGCTCACCGACTTTTACCGCAGCCACGGTTACCTGGATTTCGAAATCAAGGATGTAAAACTGGAACATCCAACGCCCAAAACCATGGACATCCGGTTTTTTGTTTTTGAAGGCCGGCAATACAAAGTCGGCTCGGTCAAGTTCACCGGCAACAAGATTTTCAATGACGCCCAGATTCATCAGGGGCTCCAATATGTTCACGACTATGAGCGGGAGCGGGGCAAAGTGGGCCCGCACGGGCTGCCCATGGACGCGGGCGACATCTTCACGCCCGAAGGCCTCGACAAGGACGTGACCGCCGTCGAGGATTTTTACGGCAGCAAGGGATACATTAATGTGAGGCAAGGCCCCTCGCTTCAGGTGATCCGCGTGCCGAACGTGGACACCGGCACGATGGATTTGGAATTTCAGATTGACGAGGGCCACAAGTATTACGTCGAGCGCATTGATATCCACGGCAACATTAAGACCAAGGACAAGGTCATCCGGCGCGAACTGGCCATCGCCCCGGGTGAAGTCTTTGACATGGTGCGGGTCAAGATCAGCAAACAGCGCCTCGAAGGACTCCAGTATTTCGACAAGGTGGACATGAACCCGGAGCCAACCGATCCGCCGATTGCGGGTCGTCAAAATCTGGTCGTAGACGTCGAGGAACAGAGTACCGGCAAGCTCATGCTCGGCGCGGGATTCAGTTCCGTGGATTCCGTGGTCGGTTTCGTGGAAATCGAGCAGGCCAATTTTGATTTGTTCCATCCACCCTACTTCACGGGTGGCGGTCAGCGGGCGCGGCTGTTTATCCAACTGGGCAGCGAACGCCAGGACTATGAAGTCCTGTTCAGCGAACCGTGGTTTATGAATCGCAAGCTCAGGCTGGACGTGGACCTTTACCGCCACCAATGGGATTTTGAAAGCCCCAACAACATTTTTGATGAGACCCGCACTGGCGCCAGTGTCAGCCTGACCCGCGCCCTGTGGAGCGACTTTCTCATCGGCACGATTGGCTACGCCATCGAGGACGTCGGGATTGATTTAAACAGCGGCTGGAATGGCTGGGAAAACGGGATTAACAATTCAATTTTTCCGCCGGTCCCGATTATAATTCCTCCCAACGTGCCGAACGCCATCCTGGAACAAACCGGTGATCATTTGTTCCATCACTTCACCGCCTCGCTCGCCTATGACACGCGGAACAGCGTTGAACTGCCCAACGGTGGCCAGCGAACGGAGTTTGACCCGGAATTTGTGACCGGCGACAGCACCTATTACAAATTGGAACTTAAGACGGAATGGTATTTTCGCGGTCTGTACAAGAGTCACGTCATCGAATTGAGCGGACGGACAGGATTTGCGGACGGTTTGGGGACTGAGGACGTGCCGTTTTATGACCGTTACTATCTCGGCGGCCTCTACAACTTGCGCGGCTTCAAATACCGCAATATTGCCCCTCGCCAGCCGTTCAGCATCACCGAACCCTATATGCCCAGCGAGCCGATCGGGGGCGACAGTTACTGGTTTGGTTCCATCGATTACTACATTCCCATCATTCAGAAAGAAGGGGGTGTCAGCCTGCGTTTCGATCTCTTCTACGACGTCGGAGCCGTCAGCGCCCAGCCGTTTTCGTTCTCCGGCGGTATTGATGACGACTATGGCGCCGGCCTGCTTTTGAACATTCCCCATCTCGGCCCCTTGCAGTTGTACTACGGCATTCCCATCAACCATGACCAGTACAACAGCGGCGCCGGCAAGTTTCAATTTGGATTTGGCTATTCACGCGAATTTTAACAAAACGTCGTATGAAAAAGTTTTTGTCGTTGCCCACAATTCTTTTGGGGCTGGGTTGTGCCGGCACCTTGAACGGGTTGGCGTTCACACCCTTGTCCCCCGTTCCCGCGGGACTCGGCAATCTGCCGCTTTACTTTGAGGCCAGTCCCGACCAGGCCTCCGGCTCCACCCGCTTCGTCACCCGCGGATGCAACTACCAGTTCTTGCTGTCGCCGACGGAGGTCCAAATCGCGCTGGGCAGAACGGGGGTCAGACCGGCGGAAGTGCGCATGAATTTTGTCGGAGCCAACCCCGGGGCGCAATCGTCTGGCGGCATGGAACTGCCCGGCAAAATCAATTATCTCATCGGCGACCATCCCGCCCAGTGGCATACCGGGGTGGCGACGTTTGCGCAGGTGCGGGTGGAGCGGCTTTATCCGGGCATCAATCTGGCGTACTACGGCAACCAGCGGCAGTTGGAATATGATTTCAGCATCGCACCGGGCGCCGACCCGTGTGCGATAAAAATCCATTTTAACGGTGCGGATAAGATTTCGATTGGCGCCTGCGGTGAACTGATCCTGGCGGTGGCGGGAGGCGAAATTCGACAACCGGCGCCGGTGATTTACCAGATGGCTGGCGGACAGCGACAGACCGTCAGCGGCGGTTACCGGCTGGTGGGTACGCGCACCGCCGCATTCACC
>Ga0335073_10006578_pt1 | contig 16331 bp, 11 predicted proteins | sample Lox_Sample_22_FD_207093 | JGI IMG/M metagenome (GOLD analysis project Ga0335073, IMG submission 207093) | Soil microbial communities from Loxahatchee National Wildlife Refuge, Florida, United States - Lox_Sample_2.2 | ecosystem: Environmental > Terrestrial > Soil > Wetlands | place: USA... | reverse complement strand
TGCAAAGCGAAGAGACGATGTACATCCCGGCGGCCCAGGTGCCCGCGGAATTGCTTGGCGTTCACGTCTGGTTCCAACCCAGTTGGGTGGTGCGAACCGCTGGTCCGGTTTCCGGTTTGACGAAACAGATGCAGCGGGCGCTGGCCGCCGTCGATCCCGCGCTTCCCTTCTCCGGCTTCTATCGCATGAGCGATCTGCAGGCGGACGCACTCTCCACGGAGCGCATCCAGGTTGCCCTGCTAAGCACCATGGCGGGACTGGCACTGCTGCTGAGCGCCGTAGGCATCTTCGCATTGGTTGCCAGCCTGGTAACACAGAAGACCCGCGAGATCGGCATTCGGATCGCGCTTGGCTCGAGCATCCGTCAGGCGATGACACACGTGTCTTCATCGGGAGTTGGCGCGGCGGCCATCGGACTGGGGGTGGGGCTGGCGCTCTGTTTCATTACCCTTCGGGCGATGCACAGTGTGCTCTATGGGGTCGCTGTGTTCGACGCCCCAAGCCTGCTGACCGTGGTGGGCATGCTCGCTGCGGTGACGGTGCTGGCGGCGACGATTCCGGCACTGAAAATCGCACGCATGGACCCGGCCGCCACCCTGCGCGAAGAGTGAAAGAGCATGAACTCAGCGACCTGGGGACGAATGACAGAGAGACTGGCTCGCTGGCAATGTTTCCTGCACTCCGCCTGTTCCTTAGATTCGGATTGATCGCGCTCAGAACCTGATATACATTGCGCGTATTGGAGGCCGGTATGCGAAAGATGCATGGCATTGCATTTGCATTGACTGTTTTGGTTGTTGCGCCGGGCGCAACCTGCCGGGTAATGGCCCAGGCCGGAACCGCCCCTTACGCGGCGATGGCGTCGCTCGATCAGTACCTCATCCACGACACGGATTCTGAAATTGCACTGGCGCGTAGCGGCGCTCCGAAATCCATCTCCGACGGGGCCGAGGTGATGGTGCTCGGGCGCGACGGATACACCAGCGCAGTGAAAGGCTCGAACGGCTTTCTTTGCATCGTCGAGCGATCGTGGGGGGCTGCCACAGACTTTTCTGAGTTCTGGAATCCCGCGATTCGCGCCCCTATCTGCTTCAATGCCGCGGCGGCAAAAAGCTTTGTGCCGATTTACCTGATGAAGACCCGGCTGGTGCTGGCCGGAACCTCCAGAACGGAAATCCCCAAGGCAATCGCGGCAGCCTTTGCGAAGAAGGAATTGCCTTCCCTCGAGCCCGGATCAATGTGCTACATGCTCTCGAAGCAACAGTACCTGAACGACGGAGCCAAAAACTGGCATCCCCACGTGATGGTTTATGTGGCGGGCGACGCAGGAAAAAGCTGGGGAGCCAATCTGGATGGATCGCCGGTGATCGCTGATTCTGACCCCGAGGAACGGGTGACCATCATGATGGTCTGGGCAACCAGCTGGTCCGATGGAACCCCGGCTCCACACAACATGTAATGGCTGAGACTGCGGGTTGCCCCGGGTGCCCGGCGTGCCCCGTTCTCGCGCCTGAGACCCGGGAAAACCAGACCCCTGCGAATCGCGGGTTGAGCCACAACCCCCAAGGAAGGGTGTCATCGTGAGCGAACGGGGCGCCCCAAGCGCTTTCTTCAGCTTGGGGGTGGTGAGTCGAAGGATCTGCTTTTCTCGCCGCAAAATTCCTGACTTCCGGGTCGCCGGTGACTCTCCCACAAACGCCGTTTGCGACTCGATGCGTGGTTTGTCGATTATGTACTCGGCGGGAGCGAAGGCAGCCAGTCCGGGGCAGATGCCATTGAACGCGAGATCCGTTCTTAGAAGCAACCTCCGAGAACTGCTCGTAAACGAATCGTCCAACTGACCTCAACTCGAACCGTCTAAACTCCGAGGCAGTCATCCAGGAGTAACCATGCAGGGAATGGCATCGGACCTTCGCCTCATAGGGAGGCAGTTGCGCAAGTCGCCGGGATTCGCAGTCACCGCCGTGCTGATGCTGGCTTTCGGCATCGGCGCCACAACGGCGATCTTTTCAATCGTCGAGGGTGTGTTGCTGCGGCCACTGCCGTTCGCCGATCCGGATCGGCTGGTGGTGTTGGGGGATACTGTGCCGGGCATAAATATGGGCAGCAGCGGCCATATCGGAGTAACCCTGCCGCAGATTTTTACCTATGAGCGCGAGACGCGGGGCTTCGCCGCGCAGGGCGGATTTGAGCAGGCCGACTACGAGTTCTCCGGCGCTGGCGCACCCGCCCAGATCCGTGCGGCGCGAGTTACGGCCAGCATCTTTCCTCTGCTGGGCGTTGCGCCCTTGATGGGCCGCACCTTTACGCAGCAGGAAGACGACGACAGCCATCGGATAACCGTGATCAGCTATGCGATGTGGCGTAGCCACTTTAGCAGAGATCCGAAGGTACTTGGGCGCAAGATCGAGCTCAACCGCAAGACCTACGAGATCATCGGCGTGATGCCGCAGGGGTTCGAGTTTCCGCTCATCCCCGGCCAGATGGATCAGAGCCGGTTGTGGGTACCCTTGAGTCCCACGCCCGATGAGATGCAAGAGGCGGCTGCTTGGTGCTGCGGAATGGTGGGGCGCCTCGCGCCGGGCGTGACGCCTGCGCAGGCCCAGCAGGACGCCGGGCGCGTGGCGCGGCAGATCACGCGCAACTTTCCCGCCTACATGAGCAGCCAGCGTATCGGCGCCATGGTTCGCCCGCTGGCCGAAGAAACTGCGGCGCAGGCGCGGGCGTTGCTGCGCATATTGTTTCTGGCCGTTGCCGTGGTGCTGTTCATCGCCTGCGCCAATCTCGCTGGCCTGCTGCTGGTGCGCGTGATTCGGCGGCGACGGGAGATTGCGGTGCGGCTGGCACTGGGCGCGAGCGGCGCGGCAGTGCTGCGGCAGAGCCTCGTGGAAACGCTTGCGTTGAGCTTGGCCGGAGGCTTGATTGGACTGGGTTTGGCGGCGCTGGCAGTACGGGTTGGCGTCAGCTTTTTGCCGGAGACGCTGCCGCGCGTTACATCTATCAGGCTCGACTGGTACGTGGTACTGTTTGCGCTGGGCACGACACTGCTAACCGGTTTGCTGTGCGGGCTGGTGCCGGCGCTGGCCGCGGCGCACACCGGCTTGAACGAGACGCTCAAGGAAGGCGGACGCACCGGATCGGCGGGCGGCGTGCACGCGCGCTTGCGCTCCGCATTGGTGGTCGCGGAGATTGCCGTGGCCCTGGTGCTACTGATCGCCTCAGGCCTCTTGCTGCGCAGCTTTGAAAAGCTGCGCGAAGTTCATCTCGGCTTCCGCACCGATCACATGCTGACGGCCAACTACAACCTGCCGCAGGAGCAGTACGCGACGCAGGCTGCCATCGACACGTTCAATAGCACCTTACTAAGCAGGCTTGAACGTTTGCCAGGCATCGATGCCGTCGGAATTACGTCGTACCTGCCTGCTTCAGGAATGGTCCGCAACAGCGGATTTGTCGCCGATGATTATGTCTCGCCCAAGGGCGCCGGGTTGGAAATTGCCTGGCCGTCTCAGGTGATGGGTGATTACTTCCGAGCGGCGGGCATTCCGCTGCTTCAGGGTCGTGAATTTACTCCTGCGGATGGCGCAAAGGCACCACTGGTAGCGATTGTGAATGAGAAACTAGCCCAGCATTTCTGGCCCGGGCAAGATCCGATTGGCAAGCGCCTGCGCTGGGGGATGCCCGAGAGCCCAACTCCCTGGATGACAGTGATCGGCGTGATGGGCAATGTCAAGCAGACATCCGCGGATGCTCCGACACAAGATGAGATTTACCAGCCCTACACCCAATTCATGGCTTCGATCGGAACGCTGGTGCCACCTGGCGTGCTGAACGCGCAGGCTGGAAGTATCGTGTTGCGGACAGCGCTGCCGCCCGATAGCATGACCGAATCGCTGCGCGCGACGGTTCTGTCCATCGATCCGCAGCTTCCGCTCACCAAGGTCCATTCGATGGACGAGGCGTTGAGCAGGATGGAAGCGCCACGACGCTTCAATGCCGTGCTGATCTCAAGCTTTGCCGTGGCGGCCGTGCTGCTGGCATTTGTGGGCATCTATAGCGTGATTGCGTTTTCCGCCGCCATGCGCACGCATGAGATGGCGATCCGCATGGCCCTCGGCTCGCAGCGCGGGGATATCATGCGGCTGGTGCTGATCTCTGGAGTGAAGCTGGTGATGGCAGGAACGGTGATCGGCCTTGCTGGGGTAGCGGTGACTTCGCGCCTTCTAAGCAACTTCCTTTTCCAGGTGAAGCCCTTCGATCCTGTCGTTCTGGTATTGGCCGCGATCGCGGTGTTTCTGCTGGCGCTGCTGGCAGCAGCCATACCGGCTCGCCGAGCAGCCGCGGTCCACCCAATGGAGGCCCTGCGGGGCGAGTAAATCACTTTTTGAGCGTCTTCTTCACGGTGTGCCATAGGGAATTTTTTCGCCTCCGTGAGTGGTTTGTCGGCGATTCTTCCCCAGACAAGAAATCGCACTCGGGATCAGGTACGAAGTCAACCATAACAACATCGAAGACGCATCCTCCCGGTGATTCCATTGCTCACCCGGCGGACGTCAAGCCCTCTCGCCTCAGATTTCCGCTAACTCACTGGAAACAAGCGGGAGATTCCCGGCCGTCCTTTGCAGGGAGTTTCCGGCTTTTTCGCTATCCTTCGATCAACAGAAAACCACTGGCATCCTTTGCGACTGCGTCGCCGGTGCAACATAGCCTGCGGCGTTCTCCGTCAGGACGGCATTCGCGCATCGTGGGGAGAGCATTGCCCTTCCCCAATCGGGAACAAAATCGCGCTAAAACGCGCAAAAAAGCGCCACAAATGTTTCCGCTAACTTAAGCAAAATCAATGAGAAACTCCCAAAACAGGCCACAAAGTTTACTAGCCCCGGAAAAACGAAGTTTCGCACGGATTCGGCCGCTCTTTTCGGTCTTCGCCCAATTCCGCACCTGCGCCGGTAGCGGGTTTCCTGGCGCCATAGGTCCGGAGCCGGAGTCGTGGCATCACATTTGCTGCAATGCACTGTTTCAAGTGCAATCCTTTCAGCCGCTTACTGGCGGAAAGCGCCACCTCGCAATCCCCCAGAAGTTACGAAAGAGCTTATCTTCCTGTTGCATACGAAACCAAAGGCCATCTAATATGCGTCAAACGGACGGATATGACGCAAGCTGTCGCTCCAGCCCCGCCCACCACTCCTGTCACCGCTGCCCCACGGCTTCGGCTGGGAAAATTGTGTGTGGCCATCCGAGGCAGTTCACCGGCGGAGTTGCTCGATCGTGCCGAATCTGCTGTCAGGCACTTCAAATTTGTCGAGTTGCGTCTCGATACGCTGGCTAAACCCGCGAGCGCTCCGGCTTATCTCAAGCAGTTTCTGGCCGAGCACCGCGATGTCACCGCAATTGCCACCTGCCGGCGGAAAGCGCATGGCGGCGAATTCGACGGGCCGCTCGTCGCCCAGCTCGAAATCCTGACCAAGGCGGCACAAGCCGGTTGCCACATCCTTGACCTCGAAGTGGAATCGGCTGAGGAAGCAAAGGCAGCCCAGTTAAGCCGGCTGCGGGCATGCGGAGCCGCCCTGCTGATCAGCTTTCACGATTTCAGCCGGACCAAGGGCTTGGAGCAGGCGGCGGACCGGATCGAGGCCTTCAGGCCGGACTACGTAAAAGTGGTTTCGACGGCGCGAACCCTGGCCGACAACCTGGCGGTTCTGCGATTGATTGAGGATCGCTCCCTGGCGTCCCACGTGGTCGGAATCGCAATGGGCGAAGAAGGCCTGGTGAGCCGGGTGCTCGGCCCGCGATCGGGCGGAGCGTTCACCTTCGCCTCTTACTCCGACGGATCCGAGACCGCGCCTGGGCAACTGACAGCCGAGACGATGCGCGACCTGTACCGCCTGGAACATCTAGACCAGGCGACACGCGTCTTCGGCGTTGCTGGAAACCCTATCAGCCACTCCCTTTCGCCCCTGCTGCACAATGCCGCGTTCCGGCGCGAAATCGTAAACGCGATCCTGCTGCCGCTGAAGACTAAGTCAGTTCAAGATCTGCTGACGCTTGCGCTCGAGTTGCCGCTGGCGGGCTGCGCCATCACCATGCCCCTGAAGACGGAGGTTCTGCCGCATCTGGCTAACATGGATCCGCTGACCTCGCGAATTGGTGCCTGTAATACGCTGCGCATGGGCGCTGACGGCAAGCTCTACGGCTTCAATACCGATGTAGCCGGAATCGTGAAGCCGCTGGAGCGGCGTCTCCGGTTGAAGGGCGCGCGAGTTGTGGTTCTGGGAGCCGGAGGGGCTGCACGGGCTGCAGTTTTCGGGCTCGTGGATCAGGGCGCCGAGGTGCTGGTCGTGAATCGCACCCATGAGCATGCGGTTGCGCTGGCGCGGCAGGCCAAGGCCAAATCGCTAAAGCACGAGCTCCTGGCCAAGCAGAGATTTGACGTGATGATTAATGCAACTCCATGCGGCATGGCGGGCAACAAGCAGCTGATGCCCATTGCCGAAAACGAGCTGAACGCAAACTTTGTCTTCGACATGGTCTACAACCCCCTCGAGACGCCGCTGCTGAAGCTCGCGAAGTCGCGCGGGATCGCAACCATTTCAGGGATGGAAATGTTTGTGCAGCAGGGCGCGCGGCAGTTCGAGATCTGGACCGGCAAGCCCGCTCCCGAGTCGGAGATGATGCGCGTGGTAGAGCACGAGCTGCGCAAGCGGGGCTGACGGCTATTCGATTTCTCGCAACGTTCCAAAGAAAAGCAACCTCTGAAGACACTTTTCGGGCATTGCTCACGTCATAGCCTCAGTGCTGGTTTCCGCCGGTTTGCATAAGATTCTCCTGGATATCTAGTTCGAGAGTGGCTGATGAGCGCTTCCCCCGGAATTGGCCTCCCTGCGTCGTTGTCGCCGCATGCGAGAATGCGGCGTGCGTGCTCCGTTTGTACGTGCCTGGCGGCTGTGGCAGTTGCCGCGGCTCTTGCCGGTTGCGGCTACTGGATCAATCCCGATGCGGCTGTGCCCACCAACCCGGGATCCCCCGCGCAAAGCGGATCGGTAACGATTTCGCCAACCTATGTGGTGCTGTCGCCGGGACAGAAGTTCCAGTTCACGGCCACGTCGTCAACCGGCGGCCAGATCGAGTGGCTGGTCGACGGCGTGCTGGGTGGAAAACCGCAAATCGGACTGGTAGACCAGGCGGGCAACTACGCAGCGCCCGCAGTGGTCAGCTCGAGCGAAAACATCTCTGTCACTGCGGCGCTGGTCTCTTCGCCGCAGCAGAACTATGCCACGGCGGTGGCAGAGATTATTCCTGCAGCGCAGGTCGAGTGCCCGGGTACAACCGGAAGTCCGTTGGTCGCCGCGTATTCGCTGAACCTGCCGTCATCGGGAAAGATGTCGGTGCAGTTCGGCAAGACCACCAATTACGGTTTGAACACCTGGCAAGTGGCCAGCGCATCAACCGGCGGCCCAGTGAAAGTGCTGGTCGCGGGAATGATGGCCAGCACGCTTTACCATATGCGCGCGCAGGTTGTGCTCGACAATGGCGCAACCTACACCGATGGCGACCACACCTGCATGACGGGCACTCCACCGCCGTTTTCAGCGGTGCAGGTGACAACGGCAAATGGAGCCACGCCACAGCCGGGGATTGAGCTCTGGAACACCACCTTGCCGTCGAATGTGATCCAGGCCTTCGCGACAGATTTGCAGGGCAATGTGATCTGGTCGTATCTCTACCAGGGCTCAACGGTCGATCTGATCCAGGGAATCCAGCTACTGCCTAACGGCGACATGCTGATGCTGATTTCGTATCTGTCGTCGGTGACGGTAAATGGAACGCTCGGGCTGGTGAATGACATTCGCGAAATCGATCTGGCGGGAAATACGGTTCGCGATATCAGCATGGACGACTTGAATTCAAAGCTGGCTGCGTCCAATCTTCGCGACGCCGACGGGAATGTCTACAACTTCAAGAGCTTTCACCACAGCGTGATCCAACTGCCCAACGGCCACTGGGTGATGCTGACAACCTACAACAAGAACTATACGAACCTTCCGGGATATCCGGGGACCACTGCAGTGCTGGGTGATGCGATTGTCGACGTTGATGAAAACAATAATCCCGACTGGGTATGGAACACCTTTGACCATCTCGACATCAACCGGCATCCAATGAATTTTCCCGATTGGACGCACTCGAATGGCTTGCTCTATTCCACCGATGACCACAATCTGTTGCTTTCGATACGCCACCAGAACTGGATCATCAAGATCAACTTCCTGGATGGGACCGGTTCGGGTGACGTGATGTGGCGGCTTGGCGAAGGTGGCGATTTCAAGCTGTTGGGGGGAACCGATCCCACTGACTGGTTTTACGCGCAGCATGGGCTCAGCTATTTCAGCCCGAACACAACTGGTGTCTTCCGGCTAGGCCTGATGGACAACGGCAACGACCGGATGTTTCCGACAGGACAGGTCCTCTGTGTTCCGTATTCGCCGACGACACCGACTTGCTACTCGACGGTGCCGGTGCTGGAACTCAACGAAAACAACATGACGGCCACTCTGGTGACGCATTATCAACCGCCGCCAAGCTACTTCACATTCTTTGGCGGCAATGCGGAGCTACTGGCCAATGGCGACATTCACGCGAACTTTGCCTCTCCCCTGAGCGGGGCGATCGTGCAGGAATTGAATCCCCAGACACTGCAAGTTGTCTGGCAGGGGACCTCGCCAAATGCTGACCAATTCCATGTTTATCGTTGGCCGAGCCTTTATCCCGGTGTTCAGTGGTAGAACCAGACACCGATGTTCATGAGCTGAATACTGAATTCATTCCCGGACGATTGTCTGAAATTGCATGACATTCAGATGACACTTTGAGGCGGGATGAATCTAAAACTGTCAGAGTTGTTGTGTGTGTGCATCACGGAGAATATTTGGTGACAATTGCGTATATCAACCGGGTCGCGACATCGGTGCCACCTCACGACGTGCATCGCGCGTTCATTGACTTCGCCGAGGGCATGTTGCCGGAGGGCACGACGCGATCGCTGTTTCGGCGCATGGTAAGAATGTCGGCAATTGAGCATCGCTTCTCATTCCTTCAACCGATCGCGACTGGAAACGGCGTGTGGCGCGATTCGGAGGACCTTTACCTGACGGGTTCGTTTCCAAACACCGCTCGGCGAATGGAAGCATTTGAGAAGTTTGCACCAAGATTGGCCACCTGCGCCCTGGACAAGTTGGCGTTGAGCCCGCAGGAACGCAGGCAGGTAACGCACGTGATCGTGACGTCTTGCACCGGGCTTTACGCGCCTGGACTGGACTACGACATTGTGAACCATCTCGGCCTGAATCCCTCGGTGGAGCGAACCATGATCGGATTCATGGGCTGCTACGCTGCGATCAACGCGCTGAAATCGGCGCATCACATCGTGCGGTCGGAACCGGATGCGGTGGTCCTCATCCTGAGCCTGGAGCTTTGCACCTTGCATTTGCAGGAGACGCAGGATCTGGAACAGATGCTGTCGTTCCTGTTGTTCGCCGATGGATGCGCGGCATACCTGGTGAGCGCAAGACCCGTAGGTTTGGCGATCGACAGCTTTCGCGCACTTCGCATTCCCGAGACGAGCCATCTGATCACGTGGAAGATTCGCGAAGTCGGATTCGATATGCATCTCTCCGGCCAGGTGCCGGCGGAGATTGCAAAAGCGATGAAGGAAATGGGGCGGGATATTACGCTGGGCGACGATCCCAATGGGTTTGACTTGTGGGCGGTGCACCCGGGCGGACGAACGGTGCTGGATGCAGTGGAAAAGGGGTTGGGGTTGAATACCGACGCACTTCGTCCCTCGCGGGATGTGCTGGCGCGTTTCGGCAACATGTCTTCCGCGACAGTGATGTTTGTCATGGAGAGCCTGATGCGGGGAACACGCTCGGGGCAGAGAGGATGCGCGATGTCGTTCGGGCCGGGAGTGACAGCGGAGACGATGCTCTTCCATGCCGCGTGAGACGCTCGACTTCAGCCGGCGCGCTGATTTGACGGAGTTGATGGATGAGCCTTGCAGCCGCGAGGAGATGCGCGCCTGCCTGCGCGATCTCGCCAAGGTGAACCGCTGGTTTCAAGGGTACCGGCCGGTGCTTCACTGGCTGGACTCATTGCGAGTTGATCAGACTCGCGGGCCGATTCGGATCCTGGATGTCGGGTGCGGGTACGGCGATGGACTTCGGCGCATTGCACAATGGGCGGATGAGCGTGGCGTTGCTGTAAGTCTGACCGGGTGCGACCTGAATCCTGACACGATCGCGATCGCCGCCGAAGCAAGCGATAAAGCCATCGGCATTGAATGGCTTGCCGCGGACGTTTTCAGCCTCGATGGGCGTGCGCCGGCCGACCTCATCGCCAGCTCGCTCTTTGCCCATCATCTTGTCGAGAACGACATTGTGCGATTCATTCGGTGGATGGAGGAAAACGCGCGCATTGGATGGTTTATCAATGACCTGTCGCGAGCCGCAGTTCCCTACTGGCTGTTCAAGGTGTTTGCCAGGGTCGCTCGATTGCATCAGTTCGTTCAGCACGACGGTCCGGTCTCGTTCCGGCGCGCATTTGTGTCTGACGACTGGGAGCGGATGTGCGCTGCAGCCGGACTCGCGCGCTGTGATTTCCGGATCGAAGAATGGAAGCCGGCACGGCTGTGCGTGAGCCGAACCAAGCCGTGAATGAGACGCTACGTGGTTTCAACCGATATCTACCGCGCAGCGTCTGCTACCGTCGTCTTCTTTTCTCGGCTTTGGTTTTTGGTTTCTCACCGGGCAGATGCGTCGTGGGAATCGGCGCCATATCCGGCCCGATGCGGCGCACCAGGTTATCGCGCATGGCGTAGGTGATAGTCCGCGGATTCACTGGCTTGGTGATACCCGTTTCCGGATCAATCGCCACATCAGGAGAGCCGGAGATCCGAAAGCTGAAAACAGGCTCTGTGCCGGTGTTCGAGGGTTCGGTCCAGACTTTGACCGGCAAAAATCCCTGAATGGGATGGACGCGGAACGCCGTTTCGTAACGATGGCGCTTCACGCTCCATGTAAAGACGCGGATCTGATCGAAATCAAAGGGCAGGCCCGATTTTGGCGGGCTAAGCGCCGTGACGTATTCGGGCACCTGGTGGTTGGGCACGTCGGCTTCGGAATCGGAAACGTGGGTCAGCACATACGCGCCCACGATGCGCTGGCCCTCGGCGTATTGTCCGACTTCATCGGGCACGTCGACGTCGACGCGTCCGGAGAGAAGCCATCCGACGCGTCCCTGCGAATCGCGAACAAGCCACCAATCCTCCATGGGAATCTCGGGTTCTTCCGCCGGGGCAGCGGACGCAATGGCAGGCGGTGCCGCGGGTTTGGAAGACGCGGACGCAGCCGTCTTCTTCGTCTGAGGAGTAGCCGGCGTTTCGGCTTTCACAGGCAGATGTTCGCCCGGGGCGACCTTGGGAACAGAGGCGCGCACGAGCAATTGGACCTTGTCGTTTTCAGGGAGAAGATAAAAATGATCGGAGTTGCGGCCAGGACTGATGTGGAGATATATCTCATCCCGCACCGTGCCGGTGGCCACTACTGCATCCTGCTGGTGCTGCGTGGCGAGATCGTGGAAAGCCTTGTATTCCGCGGCATCAATGACTGCGCGCTCTTCGATCCAGCCTATCTCGTTCTTTTCCGTCTGCACGCGCAGAAACCGGCGGCCATGCTCGAGCACTTCCAGCGGCTGTCCATTTGTCACCTCGCCGACGCGGTTCGAGACCGCGGCTACGCGATCATGCAGATACATCTGCCGCGCAGAAACGTAAACCATTTCGTGCTGTTCGTGATGGAATCGCTGGCATCCGGCTGCGAAAACGAGGAGTGCGCCGATGAGCAGGCTGGCAGATCGTGCCGCAAAGCGCCGGAATGCGGGGACAACAGAATTTGGCAGTCGCGTGGACACAGCAAAGGGGATCTCTTTGAGGATAACGCAAGACCCTCGCCCATGTATTCGAGGCCGCTTAGAGTCAAGTCGACCTGGCTAGCAACCAGCGCGCGACCTGCAGAGAATTGCGGCATCCGCAATCAGTGCAGCGCCGCCACGGCGCCGGCCTGCACAGGATCGGTCCCGGTGGCGCTCGAGATGACCTGGTCAAGGTAGCCGGCGTTGGTAGTGTCAAGCGTGAATCCGAGCAGGTCAGGGCTGCCACCGTCATCCACCGCGAAGACAAACTGATGCGAACTGTCCTCGACCAGGGCCTGGGGATTGGTCCCAGTGGCGAAAGAACTGCCCAGCGCCGAGAGAGTGGGCGTACTGTTGGTGTCGGCGATGGAGAATCCGGCAATGACGCCGGCCGAGCCGCTGGCAGTTTGCCGGCTGACCACGTAGACGTACTGGCCGGTCAAGAACGGGAGAATCGAATACGGTGCAAGACCGCCGATCGCGAAGGGCGAGCCGGAAATCTCTTTTACCGAGCTGAAATTGAAAACCCGCAGGCCGCCGGTATTGGTGCCGGAGGTGGCGACCGTTTCGCCGATGTAAAAGACGCGCGGCGCCGTGTTGCCGGTAAGGATCGGATCAAACGCGACGGAAAGCGCCGCTCCGGCAGTCGTGTTCGCAGGGTTGATTCGTCCGACCGTGCCGAATGGGTTGTTGTTCGCGGCGTTGAAGGGGATGGTCGCGGTTCCGGACGAACCATTAGCGACGAGGACAAAAGATCCATCAGGCGAGACAGCGACCTGGTTGACGGTGGATGAAGGCAAGGTCGCTCCAATTTCGGATTCACCAGAAACGGCCAGCAATCCGGTCGAGGAGTTGATATGAACTGCGTAGAGAACTGGCGTTCCCGAGCCACCTTCGAGGAGCCAGGTATTGGTAGGATCCACCTGCATGGCGGTGGGAGCATCGGCGGTGATGGGTTGGCCGTTGTTGCCCAGGGTCAGCTGACCGGTTGACGTATCGATCGTATAAACGAAGACGCCGCTCAGAGTGCTGACATAAAGAAACGCGTTGTTGGGCGCGACGGTAATGGCAAGCGGCGCAGCTGAGAGTGAGTACGGGCTTCCGGGCAGGGCCGTGAGTGTTCCGGCGTTGACGTAGAGGCCGATCAATTGATTGGTCGCAACGTTGAGGACATAGATGTCGCCGCTGGTGAGGGTCGTCGATCCGGTACCACTGCCCGAGCCCGACGATGGCAGCGCATTCCAGAATCCGCTACATCCCGTCAGACACAACGCCGCAATCGCCAAGCTCACCAACGTTCGAGTCCTCATGGCCGCTCCTCCCGCACCTGCGTCGCCCTGGCCGCACCTGCGTCGCCCTGGCTCGCTCTAGGGTAACGCCTTTCGGCGCATCTGCCCCGCGCACATCAGGACAGGGATTCCCTCTATTTTGCCACTAGACGTTGAAAGAGCGGATTGCGCTCGAATGTCGAATTCCAATTGTCATCTGGAGAAAGCGGCGGAACGAAACTGGCCGGAGCATGAAAGCTCCGGCCACGCGCGGTCGTCCATTGATTCCGGGATCGAGCCAGTTAGCTCCCCGCGGACTGTTCACTGTTCTCCGCCGCGATGGCAAGAGCCAGTTCGCTTCCGGCGGAGATCTTCACGTTGTCTTTTTTGGTTGAGACGAAAACACCCGAGTTCACGCCGTTGACGCGGCTGTGCAGGTCTACACCGCCTACTGCGTTCAGTTGGTCAACCTTCCACACCCGATCCGTCCAGTCGTTGGCTTCTTCCTGGCCCGGAGCCACATTATAGCCGTTCGGTGTTTCAGATTCGGGTGCGTAGATGCCGACGATCGTTGCCTTCACCGGAACTGTCTTTCCATCCTTCAGCCGGGCTTCGTTGATGCAAAGAGCCAGCTTGGAGGTGCCCTTCAATTGCATATCGTCGGTGCCGATCTTGCCGATCAGTTCGGTTCCTTTCGGAAGCTCGGGCCCGTTCTTAAGGTGCACCGTCTCGCTGAGGCGAGCCTTGAATTGGGATCCGGGTTTCATGTCTTTCGCGTCGAGCTTCTGGAGCAGGTAGGCCTGTGCCGGAACCATTCGGTCTGCCTCCTCGCGGCCAGTCTGGTTCTGGGTATTTGTGGCGTTCTGCGATTGAGGCTGCATGTTACTTTGCGCACAAACAGCGCCCGGAGCGAAGAGCGCCATTGACAATGCTGCGATCGACAAAGAGACGTGACCCATATGCTTCATCTTCAATACTCCCAAAGGATTTTAATTTCCCCTACGCCTCCTCAATATGTTTTGAGAGGCAAGTTACAGTACGTTAGATGAGGTTCAATTAGACGAGGTTCTCAAGAACTCCGCCTGGCAGGTATCTTTATCCGCATAAACAAAGGTCGGGAGTTGATAACTTTCTTTTAGCCACGGGTCTGCGACTTATAACTCAGGGCAACCAAGATGTTGCGATGTTATCAAAATGCATCGCAGAGTTCAGGCAACTGCAGCTTCAGGCGAGCGACGCGCCGTGCAACTCGTTCCAGACAAGGCGCGCAGCGGCGATGTCTTCGATAGCCATGCCCACAGTTTTGAAGATGATACGGCGGTCGCGCGGAATTGCCGCCGCGGATGGGCTGGAGAGGACCTCGCCAATCTCGGCTTGCACTTTTGCTCCGGAGAGAATGACATCGCCCGATTCCCGTTCCACATTGGCTCTTGCTTCGGCGACAACGTAGCTCGAGAGCATCGCCTCATCATCAAGTTCGCGCAAAGTTGAAGTACTTGCGCCGACAGCAAGCACGAGCGCTTCCGGCTTGAGCCAGCACCCGCGCAGGACGGGAACCGGCGAGGTGGTCGCTGTGAGCACCACATCAGCGGCAGCAGCTTCTTGGGCGGGAACGGCGCGGGCACCTGTTTCGGAGGCAAGGCGGGCTGCGTTTTCAGGGTTGCGGCTCGTGATTCGGATATCGCGCAGCTCGGGCCATACATGTTTCAGTGCACGGATGTGAGCACGGGCCTGCACTCCGGAACCGATGACACCGAAGGTTGTCGGTGGCGTAACAAAGTGCAGCGGAGCAAGCGCGGCGTACGCCACGGCAGAGACGGCGGCGGTACGCATCTCCGTAATCAGGCGTCCATCGATGACGGCGAGGGGCTCGCCTGTTTTGCGGCGCAGCAGTTCGATGTTTGCCATGTGGGTGTGTATGCCGAGCACGTCGTTGCCGGGGTAGAAGGTGACGACCTTCACTCCCATCACGTCGCCCGCGACGGCCGGCATTACGCCGAACCAGCCGTTCCGATGATCATCGGCGTTGCCCGCGCGCAGGATCATGCGCGGAGGCTGATTAACGCGTCCGGCAGAATAGTCGATGAGCGCCTGACGGATCGCCGGGATTAGCGCTTCGTAGGTGAGCACAGAGCTGACTTGCTGCTCGGAGATGTACATAGCGCAGTCAGGATATACTGCTGCCCAATTTAAGCGGTCCAGATTAGTTCGGGCGGTTGGTATTGGAGCGCCGGCGGAAGCGGTCGTCGAGGGGACGACGGCCCTTGAATCCGTCTTCGATGGTGTGCCAGTGCTCGATGGAGGCTTCGCCCATGCGCCAGCAGAGCAGGACCACCTCATCGTCGACGCGGCAGGGAAAATCGAGAAGTCCGGTATCAACGTCCTTCACCTGCACGCCGATCGCGTCAATCTCAGCAATGCTTTCCTTCACTCGCTGCAGGTGGCCTTCCATCTCGGTGCGTACTTTGCCTGCTTCGGTCACGTTCACGCGCATGCCGCCGGCGAGATAAATGCGGCGTCCCAGTTCAGTGATGCGGGTTTCCACTTCCTGTGCCGCACGCTTGCTATCGATAGCGCGCTTCAGTAGCGACTCCAGCAGTGGTAAAAGCGATTGCGCCTCGTCGAGAGTGAACGTCTTCATGCGGGATCCCTGATTTCAGGATACGACGGTTGCATGCGATCGAACAGGCACTTCGGTACCCTGAATGGTCCGGGTACTCTCAGACCTGTTAACCTGATTTCCTTGTTACCCGTGCTCGCACTCTGGAGAGAAACCCCTATGCCCACACTAGCGCGAATCGCTCCTGAACTACCTGTCAACAACATCGAACATGCCGTCCACTACTATGAACGCAAGCTGGGATTCAAAGTTGCGACCTGGATCCCAGAGAGCGAATACGCCATCGTAGAGCGGGACGGCGTCGCGATTCACCTTTTCGCCGACCAATCCCGACGATCAGCAATTGGCGTACACATTTTCACATCCGACCTCGAGCAACTTTTTGCTGAAATGCAGCAGACGGCGCTGAGATCACACAGGCCATCGAGCAAAAGCCTTGGGGCAACCGGGAATTCCGAGTGCGCGATGAGTTCGGAAGC
>Ga0335073_10006577_pt1 | contig 16335 bp, 13 predicted proteins | sample Lox_Sample_22_FD_207093 | JGI IMG/M metagenome (GOLD analysis project Ga0335073, IMG submission 207093) | Soil microbial communities from Loxahatchee National Wildlife Refuge, Florida, United States - Lox_Sample_2.2 | ecosystem: Environmental > Terrestrial > Soil > Wetlands | place: USA... | reverse complement strand
CGAGGATCTCCACCGCCTTGGCCCAGCCTTCCCGGCTGTCCCCGATCCGATAGCTGACGGCGTCGGATGGCGCATCCGCCAGATCGGCCAGCATCTCGCGGGCCAGGAAGGCCTGCACCGCGGCCAGGTCCGGCGGTATCTCCATCTCCGCGGCGAAACGCGGCAAGGCATGCGCCGGATGATCCGGGTGCGCCGGCGACAGATAAAGCAGCAGCCTCGGCGCCTGCGCCCAGTCGACGGCCATCAGCGCGTCGTCATAACTGCGGCCGACGCCGGAGCCGTTCAGCAACAGGTAGAACTTGGCGAACGACGCAGCGGCGGTGGCGCAGTTGGTGAACACCTCCATGGTGCGCGTCGATTGCTCTGCGTCGCCGTGCTGAAGATGGCGGCCGGAGGTCAGCAGCGCCCCGGTGGCAATGGCGTTGCGCAGCCGCGCTTGTTCTTGCCGGCGTGCGGCGTCGCTGGGGCCGAGGAGGGAAATGTTGCCGGCGGCAACCCGGTCGGCGACCCGGCCGAACGACTCGCGGTCCTCCGGGCGGAATACCGTGCGGCGCGCGACCGCGAGACCCATGCCGGGATCGAGCGCGCGCGCAGGCAACGGCGCCTCGCCGAAAGCGATCCCGGGTATCGCTCGGTTGCGCACCATGCCAGGCCAGGCAAAATCTGCATCCATCGCGCCAGCATCCGATGTCGTCACCTGACACCAGATATAGGCGGCGAGCCGCCCATCAGCAACTAAATACTGGAATCGTGGCTATGATTCGGGGTCGGGCGCGCGATGCTGGAATCGCGGCCATGATTCGGGATCGGGCGCGCGATGCGGGATCAGCGCATGGCAATGGGGTGTAGACGCGAACTCCCCTCCCGCAGGCCGGGAGGGGAGTTCGGGTGGCAAATCCTCAATCGGCGGCGAGCGCCATCTGGCGACGGGCGATTGCCTTGCCGCAATAGTCCTCGACCGCCTCGGCCACGGCGTCGGCGTGGTTGGCGAACACGTGGTCGGCGCCGGGGAACACGCGGTAATCGACGTGCACGCCCTTCTGCGTGTTCAGCTTGTCGACCAGCTTATGCACCGACGGCTCGGGGACCAGTTCATCGGCGTCGCCATGGATCATCAGCCCGCCGCAGGGGCAGGGTGCGAGAAAGCCGAAATCGTAGTGGCTGGCCGGCGGCGCGACGCTGACCCAGCCGGAGATTTCCGGCCGGCGCATCAACAGTTGCATGCCGATGAAGGCACCGAACGAATAGCCGGCGATCCAGAGGCCGCCATGGTTCGGGTTCACCGCCTGCATCCAATCGAGCGCCGCCGCGGCGTCGCCGATCTCGCCGATGCCGCCGTCATAGCGGCCCTGGCTTCGCCCGACGCCACGGAAGTTGAACCGCATCACCGAGCACCCGAGGCGCTGGAACGCCTGGTACATAGTATAGGTGATACGATTGTTCATGGTTCCGCCGTGCAGCGGATGCGGGTGCAGGATCAGCGCCACGGGGGCGCCGGTCTCCCTCGAATGGTGGTAACGGCCCTCGAGCCGGCCATCCGGCCCGGCAAACATCACTTCAGGCATGGCAATCCCGAAACCTGTTTCTGTCGTTCGCTTCCGGCGCCGCCGCAATGGATCGATTTGATCCGGCCTCGCGAAGCCGCCGCCCCAATAACCTCACGCTTCCGTGACGCAACACCCAGCCACCAGCCATCGGCCGCCGAGTTTAGATAGGAACGGCATCCCTCGATTTCAGTTCCCTGTGACACGCCATCACCCAGAATAGTTGACCTCTGGGGTCGGAAATTATAGCCTCCACAGAACTGGCCTCAAAGCCCACAAAGATCGCTCGTTCCTCTAACCTCGTGCTGCCCTTCCCCCCTGACCGGGCGTCCGCCTAATCCGACTACGGCCTGGAACGGGTCCCGCTCCAAGGTGGCGAGCACTATAGAGGAAGAACTGCGATCTTTCATAACGGAATTGTCGCATGGCTTACATGTTCTTGCGTGAACTGATCCGGACATACCGTGAACGCGATCCGGCGGCACGATCCTCGGCGGAAGTGCTGCTGTGCTATCCAGGGGTGCATGCAGTAATATGGCACACCTTGTCACATTGGTTGTGGAATCATGGGTTTTTGCTAGCCGGGCGATTCTCGTCGCACATAGCGCGATGGCTCACCGGCATAGAGATTCATCCCGCAGCAAGACTCGGCCGGCGGTTAGTGATTGATCATGGCATGGGCGTCGTCATTGGTGAGACGGCTGAGATCGGCGACGACTGTTATCTCTATCATCAGGTCACGCTGGGTGTGGCGCGCACCAGCAGCGGCAAGCGCCATCCGACGATCGGGAACAACGTCATCATCGGCGCGGGAGCGAAGGTGCTGGGACCGATCGTGGTGGGCGACAATGCCCGCATCGGGTCGAATTCGGTGGTGCTGGAGCCGGTACCGCCGGACACAACCGTGGTCGGGATGCCGGCGCGGCCGGTGGACCGCAAGCTGTCGCACTCTGCGACGCCGCATTTCGACCCCTACGGCATGCCATGCGACGACAGCCTGGATCCGCTGCTGCGCGATCTGGAGGGGCTGCGGGCGGAACTGACCGAGGTCGAGGCGCGGGTCGCGCGTCTCGCCTCGGCCCAGGTACAGCAGCGGCGGACGGAGCAACGGATGCCGGCGGGGGATTAGATGCAGCTCTCGACTCGGGGACGCTATGCCGTGATGGCGATGGTGGACCTCGCCACGCGGCAGGCGGTGGGCTGCGAGTGCGGCCCGATCTGCCTGGCGGAGATCGCCTGTCGCCAGCAGCTCAGCCTGGCGTATCTGGAGCAATTGTTCGGCAAGCTGCGGCGTGCCGGGCTGGTGGCCTCCGCGCGGGGTCCCGGCGGCGGCTATCGGCTGGCGCGGCCGTCGGACACCATCAGTATCGCCGACATCGTGTGTGCCGTGGATGCGCCGATCCAGACCATTCGATGTCATGACGGACCGGGCGGGTGTGTGGCGGTGCCGGGAGCAGACGGGGCCGGCGGGCGCTGCCAGACCCACGATCTGTGGGCGGAGCTCGACCGCCGGATCGAATCGTTCCTGGCCGGGGTCACGGTGGCCGACGTGGTGATCGGGCGAGTCGCGGTCGCCGCCAGGACGGCGGCCCCTTCCGCCGCGGCGCTGGCGGCGGATTAGGCCTGCGCGGCGGCGCCACACGGCGATCGAAGGCTCGCACCTCCCAAGGAAAGCTGCCTCCGACGGAAGGTTCGCGCCTCCCAAGGAAGCTTCCCCTCGCAAGTACCGGGAGACGGCGCAATGACTGAGGCGCGCATGCATTACCTCGACGCGAATGCGACGGAGCCGCTGCGCCCCGAGGCTCGGGCCGCGGTTGCCGCGGCGCTGGAGGTGACGGGCAACCCGTCGTCCGTGCACGCGGCCGGCCGGGCGGCGCGGCGGATCGCGGAGGATGCGAGGGAGGCGCTGGCCGAGCGGTTTGGCGGGCGGGCCCCCGACCTTGTGTTCACCTCCGGCGGCACCGAGGCGGATGGCCTGGCGATCCATGCGCTCGGCGCGGGCCGGCGGCTGATCATCGGCGCCACAGAGCATGACGCGGTGCGAGCCGCGGCGCCCCTGGCGATAATCCTGCCGGTTGATCGGCACGGGGTCGCCGACCTGGAACGGCTGGCGGCGCTGTTGGCGGATGGCCCCCCTGCCCTGGTCTGCCTCATGCTGGCCAACAACGAGACGGGAGTCATCCAGCCGATCGCCGAGGCGGCCATGCTCTGCCGCCGGCACGGCGCGCGGCTGCATGTCGACGCGGTGCAGGCGGCGGGACGGATGGCGGTCAACTTCGGCGCGCTTGGTGCCGACAGCCTGGCGGTGTCCTCGCACAAGCTGGGCGGCCCGGCGGGGGCTGGCGCATTGTTGCTGGCGCCGCAGGTATCGTCGATCGCGCCGCTGATCGCCGGCGGCGGACAGGAGCGCGGGCGACGCGGCGGCACGCCGCCGGTCGCGGTCATCGCCGGCTTTGCCGCGGCTGCCGCGGTGTCTGGCGATGCGTCCGGCCTGGCACCGCTGCGTGATGCGGCAGAGCAAGCGGCCTTGGCGTGCGGTGCGGTGGTGTGCGGGGACGGCGTGGCGCGGCTGGCGAACACGACCTGCGTCGCGTTGCCGGGCGTGCGGTCGGACACCCAGGTGATCGCGCTCGACCTGGCGGGCGTGGCGGTCAGCGCCGGCGCCGCATGCAGCTCGGGCAAGGTCGCCGCCAGCCATGTGCTTCAGGCGATGGGGCTGGGCGCGCTGGCGGGGCAGGCGATCCGGGTGTCGCTGCCATGGAATGCCACGGGCGCCGACGTCGCGTGGTTCGCCAATGCCTATCGGGGGATGGCAGAGAGGCTGCGGAACGGCGCATCCATGTTGCCACGCGCCATGGGTGAAGCGGCGATTGCCGAGGCCGTCCAGAGTTGAGCCGTGGACAAAGCCGACACCGAGAATTCGCGTTGCGGGCCATGATGTCTTGCAATCCGGATTACCTGGATCGCGCAGAACCACGAGCAAATCAGAGATTTCATATTTGCTCCGGCAGCGGCCTGATTGTCGCGATCGCGGCATCGGCTCGAGCAACGGGAATGCGCGGGCGACGGCCGGGCAGAGACGCCACACGACGCCATGCCAGCCAGGACCAATCGAAGCTCGGGTACTGTCACCGGCCCGTGCGCATTCCAGTGATCGTGAACGGTCATTCACGATCGACTGGAATTAGCGTTCACGATCCGCTGGAACGCGCACCGGCCCGGCGGTGACCGCGCCGTTCAGGCGCGCATTCGCCGCGGCGGTGACAGGAACCATCGGTATTGCTCCGGCACTGCCGGGAGCGCGCGCGATTGGGGCGCCAGGGCGAGCAATCCGGCATCGCCGGTGACGCGCGAGAACTTGACCGTCATGCCGGCCGGCACTGTCCCTGGGCCGCTCCGGCGTCGGCGGCGGAGGAATGCGTGGCGGGGCTGCCCCGCACCACCGACTGCACGGCGTTGACAAACCGGAACGTGCGATCGACGTACCGGACGCGCAGCCGTTGCGTCAATTGCCCGCCGAAGCCGGCCAGGAACTGGAGCATGCCGGGCGAGACGACGCCATCGAGGTCGAAGGTCAGGCCACGCCGCGCGGCATCCTGTATCCCATGCCACATCAGCACGCTGACTGCGCCGTTTTCCGCTGTATCCGGACAGCGAGTGCCAAACAGGTAGTATATCGCGCGGGTGTCCCAGACGAGGGTCACGGCCGCGACCAGCCTGCCGGTGGCGTCGTAGGCACCGACGATCGCGCCGGCCGCATGCAGCAGAATCTGGTCCAGCAGTGCCCTCATGCGGGCGGGACCATGCATGTTGGCGGCCTTGCCGAGATTTGCTTCGTAGAACCGGCAGAACAGTTCGACGTCGTCGATCGCGGCCAGGCGAAGTTCGGCTTCGGCCCGGCGGATCACCCGGCGCCGGCGATCCGTCATTTCCGCCCACGTCTCAGACGGTGCCACGCCGGCATTGATCCGGAAGCAATATGCACTGCCCAGCACGTAGCCGCGGTGAGCGAAGGCGATGCCGTCGGTGATGGCAGGATCGAAGATATGGTCGAACAAGCTGAAGCGCGGCAACTGATCGATCAGGGCATGGGTGATCTCAACCCGGCGCCGAAACACGGTAGAGGCTTTGCCGGGTAGCGGCGCGACCAGGGGCCCGAGCGTCCGGATGAGGCTCGGCAGGATCGAAATGCGCATGCCGTACTTCGTCGTCATCGGATATGGCAGGCAGCCCAGCTCGACTCCGTTCTCGCGGAAGGCCGCCTCTCCCCAACGCCGATCGGTTGCGATGTCGATCCACCAGTGCTGGTGGAAGATCGACCGGGCCAGCCCGGTAGCAGCGCCCACGGTCCTCGGGCCGATGGAGGCACGCTCGCGCAGCGCGATAGGTTCCTTGGCTGCATACACGCGGCGCGACCTTCCGCCGACCCAGGCGACTACAATACCCAGGCATTCGGCGGGCTACCAGCTATATTATTGCATTAAGACAAATTCTCGGAGCCGCTTTCCTCGGCTTTGTCCCAGAAATGAGATCGGCGCTGCTCCGTCTCCCGCTCATCCCCGCCCGCTATCGAAGAACTCCTTCACCTTGGCGAAGAAGCCCTCATGCTCCGGGCTGCCCTTGGCGTGCTTCTCCGATTCCGCCTCGAACTCCTCGAGCAATTCGCGCTGGCGGCGGGTCAGGTTCTGCGGTGTCTCGACCGCGACCTGGATATACATGTCGCCGCGCGCCGCGCTGCGCAGGACGGAGAAGCCCTTGCCGCGCAGCCGGAACTGATCGCCCGTCTGGGTGCCCGGCGGGATTTTCACCTTGGCGCGGCTGCCGTCGATCACCGGCACTTCCACGTCGCCGCCCAGCGCCGCCTGGCTCATGCGCAGCGGCACGCGCATCAGGATGTTGGCGCCGTCGCGCTGGAAGAACGGATGCGGCCGCACCGCGACATGCACGTAGAGGTCGCCGTTGGTGGCGCCGAGCGCGCCGGCCTCGCCCTCGCCCGCCAGCCGGATGCGTGTGCCATCCTCCACGCCGGCTGGGATCGCGACCTGGAGGCTGCGCTCGCGCTGCACCGTGCCGACGCCGTGACAGGTCCGGCACGGATTGCGGATCACCCGGCCCTGGCCGCCGCAGGTGGGGCAGGTCCGCTCGATCAGGAAGAAACCCTGTTGTGTGCGGGTCTTGCCCGTGCCCTGGCAGGTGGCGCAGGTATCGGCACCGCGCGTCTTGTCTTCGGACCCGGTGCCGTTGCACGCCTCGCACGCTACCCGGGTCGGCACGCGGAGGTTCGCCTTGGTGCCGGCGAAGGCCTCGGTCAGGTCGATCTCCACCGCCTGGCGGATATCGGCGCCGGTGCGCTGGCGCTGCGGCCCGCCGCGGCGGCCCATGAACTCGCCGAACATCTGGTCGAAGATGTCGTTCAACCCGCCGCCGGCACCGAAATCGAAGCCGCCGGCGAAGCCGCCCGGTCCGCCTTGCTCGAACGCCGCATGGCCGAAGCGGTCGTAGGCGGCGCGCTTTTGTTCGTCCTTCAGAACGTCGTAGGCTTCGTTGACCTCCTTGAACTTCGACTCGGCCTGTCCGTCCCCAGGATTGCGGTCCGGGTGGAACTGCATGGCGAGCTTGCGGTAGGCCTTTTTGATATCGTCGGCGCCCGCTTCACGCGCCACGCCCAGCGTGGCGTAGTAATCCTGCTTCGCCATTGTCAGCCCTTCGTATCGCGCCACCGTCCCCTATGCCGAAGCGGCGGACGCGGAACCAGAAAAAAGTCGCGCCCGCCTTCGAAAGAAGCGCGGGCGCGACCCCTCGTGCCTTGTCGGCCCGGAATCGGTCAGGCAGAGCGCTTCTTCTTTTCGTCCACCTCTTCGAACTCGGCGTCGACCACCTTCTCGTCCGGCTTGGCGCCACCCGCCGCGCCCGGTCCTGCTCCGGGACCAGCCGCGCCGGCCTGTGCCGTGGCACCCGCGGCTTGCTCGGCCGCCTGCGCCTTGTACATCGCCTCGCCGATCTTCATCGCCGCCTGGCTCAGCCGCTCGGTGGCCTGCTGCAGCGCCGTCGGGTCGTTGCTCTCCATCGCGGAGCGGGCCGCGGCCAAAGCGGATTCCGCCTCGCCCTTCTCCTGTGCGCTGATCTTATCGCCATATTCCTTCAGATTCTTGTCAACCTGATGAATCAGCCCGTCGGCGTGGTTGCGCAGTTCCACCGTCTCGCGCCGCTGCTTGTCGGCCTCGGCATTCGCCTCCGCCTCCTTCACCATGCGCTGGATGTCCGCCTCCGACAGCCCGCCGCTGGCCTGGATGCGGATCTGTTGCTCCTTGCTGGTGGCCTTGTCCTTGGCGGACACCGAGACGATGCCGTTGGCGTCGATGTCGAACGTCACCTCGATCTGCGGCACGCCGCGCGGGGCGGGCGGAATGCCCATCAGGTCGAACTGGCCGAGCAATTTGTTGTCGGCCGCCATCTCGCGCTCGCCCTGGTAGACCTTGATGGTCACCGCCTGCTGGTTGTCGTCGGCGGTCGAGAAGGTCTGGCTTTTCTTGGTCGGGATCGTGGTGTTGCGCTCGATCAGCCGGGTGAACACGCCGCCCAGCGTCTCGATGCCGAGCGACAGCGGCGTGACGTCGAGCAACAGCACGTCCTTGACGTCGCCCTTCAGCACCGCGCCCTGCACGGCGGCGCCGATCGCCACCACCTCGTCGGGGTTGACGTTGCGGGCCGGCTCCTTGCCGAAGAAGCTCTTCACCGTGTCGATGACCTTCGGCATGCGGGTCATGCCGCCGACCAGGATCACCTCGCCGATCTCGCCCGCGGTCACGCCGGCATCCTTCAGCGCCGCGCGGCACGGATCGAGCGTCTTGGCGATCAGGTCATCGACCAGCGATTCCAGCTTCGCCCGGGTCAGCTTCATCACCAGGTGCTTCGGCCCGGACTGATCGGCGGTGATGAAGGGCAGGTTGATCTCGGTCTCCTTCGAGGAGCTGAGCTCAATCTTCGCCTTCTCCGCGGCTTCCTTGAGGCGCTGCAGCGCCAGCTTGTCGCGGCGCAGGTCGATGCCTTGCTCCTTGCGGAACTCGTCGGCCAGGTAGTCGATTACGCGGGCGTCGAAATCCTCGCCGCCGAGGAAGGTGTCGCCGTTGGTGGACTTCACCTCGAATACGCCATCGCCGATCTCGAGGATGGAAATGTCGAACGTGCCGCCGCCGAGGTCATAGACCGCGATGGTGCCGGAGGCCTTCTTGTCCATGCCATAGGCGAGCGCCGCCGCGGTCGGCTCATTGATGATGCGCAGCACGTCGAGGCCGGCGATACGGCCGGCGTCCTTGGTGGCCTGGCGCTGGCTGTCATTGAAGTATGCGGGGACGGTGATCACCGCCTGGGTGACGGTCTCGCCGAGATAGGCCTCGGCCGTCTCCTTCATCTTGCCGAGGATGTAGGCGCTGATCTGGCTGGGCGAATATTTCTCGCCCTTCACCTCGACCCATGCGTCGCCGTTGTCGCCGCGCATGATCTGGTATGGCACCAGGCCCATGTCCTTCTGGGCCATCGGATCGTCGAAGCGGCGGCCGATCAGGCGCTTGATGGCATAGAGCGTATTGGACGGGTTGGTCACCGCCTGCCGCTTGGCGGACTGGCCGACCAGACGCTCACCGCCATCGGTAAAGGCGACCATGGAGGGCGTGGTGCGGGCACCCTCGGAGTTCTCGATCACCCGGACGTCCTTGCCTTCCATGATGGCAACGCAGGAGTTCGTTGTGCCGAGGTCGATACCGATAACTTTTCCAGGCATTGATTACAGGCTCCTTTCAGCGGACTCCAGGCGGCCCGAAGCACCGCGCGGGTCCCTTGGTGGGCATTGTGAACGCATGTATGGGGGTGCCCCGGCTCGGGCAAGGCCTTACCCACGTTTTTCGTGCAGCCCCGGCAACGGTTTGCCGGGACCGTGACCAGGCAGACGAGCGAGTCAAGCCGTTGTGTCCAGTTTCGCTGCCTCGCCGGCAGCGGCGAGTTCGGTGGGCGGCGACTTGGCAACGACCACCATGGCCGGCCGCAGCAATCGCCCGTTCAGCGTCCAGGCGGAGCTCCAGGCATGCATGATGGTTCCGGGCGCGTGCGCTTCGCTTTCTTGCTCCGCCATGGCCTGGTGCAGCTTGGGATCGAACGGCTTGCCGGTCGGGTCCTCACGCTTGATGCCGTTGCGGTCCAGGAGGCCGAGGAAGCCGCGCTCGACGCCCTCCAGGCCCTCCCGCAGCTTGGCAATGATCTCGGGCTGGCTGGACTCGGGCGGCGGCAGGCTGTCGATACCGCGGCGGAGGTTCTCCGCCGCCTCGACCACGTCGGCGGCGAATTTCTGCACGGCGTATTGCCGGGTCTCGTCCACCTCGCGGCGGGAGCGGGCGCGGACATTGGCGATCTCGGCCTCGGATCGCATCCAGCGATCCTTCAGCTCCGCCACCTCCGCCTCCAGCTCCGCGATGCGGGCGGAGGCGGCCTGCATGATGGCGTCCGCCGATAGCGGCGTTGGCGTGTTCTGGTTGGCGGCGCCGGCGGGCGCCGGATCGGCCTCGGCCATGGGAGGCGGATCCGCCGACTGCGGCTGGGTCGCGTCTTGCATTTCTTCGTGTTCGTTGCTCATGGGCGCTCAGTTAGGATGGGCGTAAGGTCTGGACAAGCGGGGTCTCGCAAGTGACCACAGAGTGCCTCACCATCCTACGCCATAATAGTAAAGAGCAGGTTTACTATTGGTTCGGAGGCGTGATGACTACGCCTCGCCGTGCCGCCGCCGCGCGACGGGTCTGCGCCGTGCCGTTCAGCGTCGCCCGCTGGCGCCGCCGGCGCGGCCGTGCGACGGCACCCTGGCCGGCAGTCGCCATATCGCCTGTCGTCAAGGTTGGTCGCTCATGGCACTCATGGCTTCGTGAGCGTGTCGCCTGCTGCCCGTTATCGCCGTCGGCGGGCAGCCTCCTGCTCGTTATTTGCGGGGCGTGCGGCCTCCCGTTCCCTGTCTCCGTGGTTGTGAGGCCCGCTGCCCGCCGACCGCGCGATGGTCAGCCGGCGCGCGCCGCCAGCGCGATGCTCAGCCGGCGCGCGCCGCTTCGCCGCCGATCTTCAGCAGGGCCCGATCAATCCGCCCTGTCATGGCTGCGTCGGGCGGGAATGCCAGCCCAGCGAGGTTGCCGTCGCTGCGCACCACACAGCCGGTTACCGCGCCTTCCGCGCCCGGCAGCCGGCGCTGCCGCTACCCCAGCAACCGGCCGATGACCCTGGCGGTGTAGTCCACCACGGGGATGATGCGGCCGTAGTTGATCCGGGTGGGGCCGATGACGCCGATCGCGCCCACAATCCGGCCGCCCTCGCTGCGCGCGGGGGCCACCACCATCGACAGGCCGGCATTGCCGAACAAGCCGCTCTCGGCGCCGATGAAGATGCGCACGCCTTCGGACGCCTCGGCGAGCTCCAGCAGGCGCAGCATGGTCTCCTGCGCCTCCAGCCGCTCGAACAAGGCCTGGATGGCGGCCAGCTTCTCCACCTGGGTGACGTCGGAGAGCAAACGCCCCTGGCCACGGATGATCAGGCTGGCGCCGCGGGGGCCTTCGCCGGTCCAGGTCGCCAGGCCGGCACTGACGATCTGGGAGGTGAGCGCGTCCAGTTCCGAGCGGTCCATCGCCAGCTCTTCCGCCACCATGCGGCGCACCTCGGCGAGCGGCCGGCCTGACAGGCGGGCGTTCAGGTAGTTGCCGGCCTGTTGCATCGCGGCGGGCGGCGTGCCCGGGGGAATCTCGATGACCCGGTTCTCGACCTGGCCTTCGGCGCTGACCAGGATCACCAGGGCGCGGCCGGATCCCATCGGCACGAACTCGATGTGGCGCAGTGCGCCTTCCGATTTCGGCGCCAGCACCAGGCCGGCGGCGGCGGAGAGCCCGGACAGCATGCGGCTCGCCTCGCCCAGCGTGTCTTCGAGGCTGCGGCCGGACGCGGCGAGCGCGGCGGAGATCGTGTCCCGCTCCTCCTCCGACAGTTCGCCGAATTGCAGCAAGCCGTCGACGAAGAGGCGCAACCCGTGATCGGTGGGGAGGCGGCCGGCAGACGTGTGGGGGGCGAACAGCAGGCCGGCCTCGGTCAGGTCGGCCATGACGTTGCGGATGGTGGCGGGCGAGAGGTTCATCGGCAGCAGGCGCGACAGGGTGCGGCTGCCGACCGGCTCGCCGGTTTCGACATATTGCTCGACAATTTCGCGCAGGACGGCGGCGGAGCGGGCGTCGAGGCCGGGGGGAAACGGGGTCGCACCGCCGCTACGTCCCGTGACAAGGGATGCGGAGCCGGGCGGAGGGACAGGCTTGTTCATTGCGCGAAAAACCTAGGAAGCGGCGCGGTACCGGTCAATCTTCGTGCGGCGGCCCTTCGGACAGATGTCCTCTACAGAGGTTCTTTCATGCAGAGGCCTTTCATGCAGAGGCCTGTCATGCAGTGGCCTTTCATGCAGAGGCCTGTCATGCAGTGGCCTGTCATGCGGCGGCCTTCGTGCCGATGTCATTGCGACAGATATCACGCGACGATGGCGGGCACCGGGTATGAACCGCTGCGACCCGGCCCCCAGTGCAGGCTGCCGGCGTCACCGCAGGCGGGGCATGCCGCATGCCAGATCGGTTGCGACACGTGGCACCGGTTGCAGCGCCAGTCCGGGTCGGCATCCGCTGTGGCGGCCTGACGCAAGGCGTCGCGCTGCGCCTGCCGACCGGCGTCGGTGTCGCCATGCTCTGCTTCCTCGATCTCGGCCACCAGCAGCCACAGTCGGCGCTGGTTCACCCCGGCGCCGCGGGCGAGCGTCGCCTGGTGGCGCGCCTCGCCGGTCAGCCCCGCCGCAAGCGCAGTGCGTGCCAGGAGCAATCGGCTTTCCGCATGATCGGGATTGGCCTCGGCCAGACGCTGTGCCGCCTTGGCGCGGGCCAAGGGTTCCGTGACCGGCGACAGGGCAAAAGCCGCCAGTTCGGGGTGCGGTGCCAGCGCCCAGGTGTGGCGGATCACGCCCTGGGCGCGGGCCTCGTGACCCTCGGCGCGCAACCGCGTCGCGTAGGCCAGCGCAGCCGGCGCGAGGCTTGCGTCCGCCTTCCACGCCTGCCGCGCCAGCTTTGTCGCCCGCGTCGGATCTTGCTCTGCGTCGGCGGCGGCGGCGGCGAGGGCGGCACGGGCCGGGTCGGTGTCCGCGAGATCCAGCGCCTCCGCCCAGTTGCCGGCGCGGACCGCCAGCCGTTCGCGCTCGTGGCGCAGCCATTCGGCGCCGGGATGCGCTGCGTCGGCCTGCCGCGCCAGGGCGGCCGCCTCGGCCCAGTTCTGCCGCGTCAACGCCTGCCGCATCAGGCCGCGATAGCCGAGAAACGCGGCATCCGACCGCGTGGTCAGGCGGCGAAACGCGGCCTCGGCCTCATCGTCGCGGCCGGCGAGCCGGCCTGCCTCCGCGGCCAGCAGCAGGGTTTGCGGCGTGTCGCCGAGCCATTGCCGGGCGCGGCTCGCTTCGCGGCGCGCATCGGCCTTATGCCCGGCGGCGAGCGCGAGCAATGCGCGGGTGACGGCGCGGTCCCCCAGGCGGCGATCACGCGCCGCATCCCAACGCGCGGCGGTATAGGGCAGGCGCAGCAGTGCCCCGAGCGCACGAACCGATGCGTACAGCACCGTGAAGACGAGCACTGCGAGGAAGCCGGCGACCGGGGTCGCCATCGCGACCGTGGTCGCGCCAAATTGCGCGGTGACGTGGCCTGGCAGCCCGGCGAGGAACCATGCAACGGCGAGCGTCGCCACGCCGGCCAAGAGGATGAGAAGAATGCGTCGCATCAGCCGTGCGCGGCCATGTCGGCCAGGCCTGTGCGCGCTGCCAGCAAGGCGCGGGCATCGGCGAGCCAGTGTGCCATCGCCTGAGCCGGCGGCCCCGACAGCGCAGAGACGGCTGCCACGGCGCCGGCGAGATCGCCGGCATCCAGCGCACTGCCGGCGCGGGCCAGCACGCCGGCGACCGGATTGCCGAGCAATACCCGATCGCCCTGGCGGACCGTGACCAGGTCCTCGGCGCGGCTCAGCATCCCCCTGAAGAACCGGTTGGCGCCGCTATCCTGGTGGGCGGCGGCCAGCGCGGCTTGCTCGGCATCGGGGAAGGCGAGGCGCAGGGCCGCCTCGGTTGGTGGGTTGGCGGTGGCGAAGCGTGCCACGGCGGGCGGTGAATTCGGCAGGTCGCCGAGCGGCTGACCCGCCGCTAACGCCGTCTGCGCCGCCTGCACGCGCGCCAGCCTGGTTGCGCTGTCCAATCTGGCCGTCACTCCGGCAACCGATTGCTCAAGGGTGGCAAGATGGGCTTCATCGGCTTGCAGGCGCTGGCTGAGATCGCCCTCGGCGCTTTGCGCGCGGCCCGCCACGGCGGCCATGCGCGCCGACAGTGCGTCAACATGTTCTGTGACCCGGGCATTGTCAGCGGCCTGCTGCTGGAGCGCGGAAACCCGCGCCTGCAATTCGGACTGGTCAGGCACCGGCCGTTGCTCCAGCGCCGCCACTCGCGCCTCGAGCGCCTGCCCCCCCTCGGGCTGCCCCGGCGGCGGCCGTTGCTCCAGTTGCGCCACGCGATCGGCGAGCGACTGCAGTGCCGCGGCGTCCTGCGGTGGGCGTTGCGTCGAGATCCAGCCGACGTAAGCGATGGCGCACGCCAGGACCAGGAAGCCCAGCGCGCCCAGCCATGGCAACGCATTGTGTCGCCCGGGCGGAGGCACCTGCGGCGGTCGCGCGGCGGGCGGTGCCGCCTGCGGCGTGTCCCGCGATGCCGGCCGCGACGTGTCCGGCGGTGCCGTGCGCGGCGCGTCGGGCGATGCCGCCTGCGGGGTGTCCCGCGATGCCGCCCGCGGCGTGTCCCGCGGTGCCGCCCGCGACGCGTCGGGCGATGCCGCCTGCGGGGTGTCCCGCGATGCCGCCCGCGGCGTGTCCCACGGTGCCGCCCGCGGCGTGTCGGGCGGTGCCGCCCGCGGCGTGTCGGGCGGTGCCGCCCGCGGCGTGTCGGGCGGTGCCGCCCGCGGCGTGTCGGGCGGTGCCGCCTGCGGCGTGTCGGCCGGCGGCCCGGGCGCGGCGGACTCCGGTTCGGCGGGTGGGGTCTCGGATTCGGTCATTGCAACAGCGCCAGCATCTCATCCTGGTTGGGCCGGGCGGCGACGCGAATGTCGCGCCAGGAGAGCGCCCCTAATGCCACGGCCGCGGACCGGCTGATAGAGATTGCCTCGACGCCGGCGAGCCCCGACGCCAGTCCGGCACGGCGGACCAGGCGGACGAAACGCTGCGCGGTGTCGGCGGAGAAGAACAATGCCGCCCGCACGTTGCCCGCGTGGAGGGCGGCGATGGCGGCAGGCGCGAGATCCGGCACGGGCCGCGCGACGTAGAGCACGCGACGGATGACGCGGTAGCCGCTGTGGCGCAGCGCGATAGCGAGCGGCTGGCCCTGGCGCAGGCCGGAGGCGAGCAACAGCGAGCCGGCGTCAGGGACGAGTTTGCGCCCGACCAGCGCGGCGAGCGCCTCGGCGTTGCCGGCGGCGCTGACCACGTCGCGGAAGCCTGCTGCCCGTGCACGGGCAGCGGTGGCGTCGCCGACCGTCAACAGCCGCGTGGTATGCCAGTCGGGCGACAGTGCATCGACCGCGTTGCCGCTGGTGGCGAGAACGGCGGCGATGGCCGACGGCGAAGGCAGGTTGGCCGTGGTCGGCTGGATGGACAGCACCGGGGACAGAATCGGCGTGAGGCCGAGCGTGGCGACGCGCGCGGCGGTTTCGCTGGCGCCGGGCTCGGGGCGGGTGATCAGGACAGTCGCGTTGGATGGGCGCATCGGCCGTGCAGATCGATCTGCCGCGCGGATTGCTACGCGGCGCGTGCGGTGTGTTTAGACGCGCGGCAGGTTTGACCACCAGCCCGCATAAGGATCCAGCGGCCGGCGGCCTTGGCCTGGCGTGCGCGGGACGGACGGAAGGATGCTGGGCGGCGTCGTGGCGGCCGGCAATCCGCGACCGGGAGTGTCGGGGACGGCCGACGGCTCGGATGTCGGAGACAACCGGCTCAGTGCGGCGGGGATACGCCACATATCGGCCTCGATCACTGCCAGGTTGGCGAGATGGGAATACGATGGCGCGTCGAGAAATGCGTTGAACGCCGCCTCCGTGCGCATGAATGCCAGTGAGGCGAGCAACGATAGGTTGCGGCTATTCTGCAGCGTGTTGATATGTTCGAGGATGCGCCGGCGCAAGGCAATGGCGTCGGCGTACGGGGCAAAACGGCGGATGTCCTGGGTCATGGTAGGAGCCTCCGGTTCTCCTCCCCCGGTGACCGATGCTACTCAATGATGAATGACGTACCACAGCCGGACAAAAAAATCGACAGAGGTTAATATTCGATAAACGGTTGGCTGATGTGCTGCCCTGCACGGCGGCTTGCCAGGTCGGCCGCTGTCATGCGCGGCGTCGCACCGGCTGATGCGTTTCCCGGCTGGCCCATTGCCTCGACCGGCATGCGGCCCCGGTAGCGCGGTGAGGCCATTGTCGTGATGCGGACAATGGCTCTGCCGCGGTCCGCAAGGCCGCGCCACAGTGCGGCTTGCTGGTCTGAACTGCCATCAGCCTGTCCCGCTGCCTGGCTGGGCAGAGCGATCGCCCCGCCCGCGTCCCACCCATAACGGTGGTCATGCGGCCACGACGGCGACCACCGGACACCACCGGCAGTCGAAATTCAAACCGAGCTGCTACCGCCGAAGCTCAAGCTGCGCTGCGGGTTCATGCGGTGTGCG
>Ga0335073_10006575_pt1 | contig 16336 bp, 16 predicted proteins | sample Lox_Sample_22_FD_207093 | JGI IMG/M metagenome (GOLD analysis project Ga0335073, IMG submission 207093) | Soil microbial communities from Loxahatchee National Wildlife Refuge, Florida, United States - Lox_Sample_2.2 | ecosystem: Environmental > Terrestrial > Soil > Wetlands | place: USA... | reverse complement strand
CGAGCGTGGCCACGGTCTGGCCGGAGGCGATGCCCGGCAGCAGCTCGCGCCGGGCGACCTCGTCGGACGCTGACAGCAGCGCGGTGGCCGCGAGCACCGCGCTGGCCAGGTACGGCCCGCCGTACAGGGCGGCGCCCTGCTCCTCGAGCACGATGGCCTGCTCGGCGAAGGTGAACCCGGCGCCGCCGTAGCACTCGGGGATCGCGATCCCCGGCAGGCCGAGCTGGGCTCCGGCCTGCTGCCACACCTGCCGGTCGGTCCCGTCCGGGGTCTCCATGAGCTCGCGCACGCGAGACAGCGGCGCCCGGTCGGCCAGGAACCGGCGCACCGAATCGCGCAAGTCCCGCTGTTCCGCGCTGACGGCCAGCTTCATGGTCCCTCCTTCGATCGATCCGCGGTGACGATGAGGACGTCGAGCGCCTCCACCTGGTCCCCGTCGACCCACAGCGGGTTCACTTCCAGCGCGCGCAGCGAGCCGTCCAGCGCTGCGGCGGCGTCACCGAGCCGGCAGATCGCCTCCGCCAGCGCGTCCAGGTCCGCGGGCCGGCTACCCCGGGCGCCGCGCAGCAGCGCGCTGCCGCGCAGCTCGCCGAGCATCCGCTTCACCTCGCCGGGGTACACCGGCAGCACCCGCAGGCTGGTGTCCCCGAGCACCTCCACCCAGACCCCGCCCAGGCCGACCGCGAGCACCGGGCCGAACGTCGGGTCCACGGTCACCCCGGCGATCAGCTCCAGGCCGCCGGCCCGCATCGGGCTGACCAGCACGCCGTCGACCCGGGCCCCGGGCACGCCGCGGCCGGCCGCCGTGACCCGCGCGTAGGCGGCGCGGACCTCCTCCTCGGTGCGCGGCCCGACCGCCACCCCGCCGATGTCTGACTTGTGGGTGATCTGCGCGGAGCAGACCTTCAGCACCACCGGCAGCCCGAGCCGCTGCGCGGCGGCCACTGCCGCGTCGGCCGAGTTCACCAGCTCGCCGGGCACGACCGGGACGCCGGAGCCGGCCAGCAGGTCGCGCGCGGCCGCCTCGGACCAGGGCGCGCCCCCGGCCGCGCTCCTGGCCGGCCCGCCGCCGATGACCGTGCCCTGCGGCCGGCCGCGGTTCTCCAGCCAGCGCAGGGCGTGGCCGAGCGCGGTCATGCCGAGGTCGATGCCGCCGAGCATGTGGATGCTGCCCCGGTCCAGCACCTCCCGGCCGTACTCGCTGACGTCCACGCAGGTGTGCGCGACCGAGATGACCGGGATCGGGGCGGACGCGATGCGCTCGCCGAGCCAGGCGGCGCGCTCGGCGAGCACCGCGGCGGCGGTCTCATCGGGCCTGGCCTGCGGCAGGGTCAGCCCGGTGAACAGGACGAAGTCCAGGCCCGGGTCGGCGGCGGCCGCGGCCAGCGCGTGGTCGACCGCGGTCAGCGCCGACGTGCGCCGGTTGGCGAGGAAGTAGCCGGTGACGTCGAGCGGGTTGCGCACCGATGCGAACGGCGGGATCAGCGGGTCGATCGCGGCCACCGTCTCGGGCGCGAACTCGGGGATCTCGACGCCCTCCGCGGCCGCGCGGTCGGCGATGAGGTCGCACGCGCCGCCGGACGCGGTCACCACGCCCATGCGCCGGCCGGCCGGCCAGCGGTCGTAGCCGAGCAGCGCGGCGGTGGACAACAGCTCCTCGATGCTGGTCACCCGGATCACGTTGAGCTGGCGCAGCACCGCGTCCACCACCGCGTCGTCCCCGGCGACCGCGCCGGTGTGCGCCAGCGCGACCTCGCGGCCCGCCGGGCTCGCCCCCGCCTTGAGCACCACGATCGGCTTGCCGGCCCGGTCGGCCCGCTCGGCGGCGCGGGCGAATCGGGCCGGGTCGCTGATCTGCTCCAGGAACAGGCAGATCACGCCGGTGGCGTCGTCCTCGATGAGGTACTCCAGGACGTCGGTGGCCGCGATCATCGCCTCGTTGCCCATGGTGGCCAGGGTGCTCACGCCGATCGCGTGGGCGTGCGCGAACGCGAGCACCACGCTGGCCAGCGCCCCGCTCTGCAGCGCGATGCCGACCGGCCCGGCCAGCAGCGGCGGCGGCACGGTCAGCGCGAACGGCGCGGCGGCCGCGTGCGCGTTCAGGAAGCCCAGGCAGTTGGGCCCGAGCACGGTGATCCCGTGCGCCGCGGCCCGGGCGATCATCCGCTGTTCGGCCGCCCGCCCCGGCTCGCCCAGCTCCCGGTAGCCCGCGGCGAGCACGATCGCGTGCCGCACGCCCGCGGCCCCCGCGTCGTCGAGGACGCTCTCCACCGCGCCCGCGGGCGCCATGATGAACGCGACGTCGACCGGCTCAGCCAGGTCCCGGAGGCTGGCGACCGCGGGCCGGCCGAACACGGTCCGGTGCGCGGGATGCACCGGGATCAGCGGGCCGGAGAACCCGGCGGCCTGGCAGCTCGCGGCCACGAAGCGGGCCCAGCCTGACGTGTCCGAGGCGCCGACCACGGCGATGCTGCGCGGCGCGAAGAACTCCCTGAGCCGTTCCGGCGTGACCAGCGTGCGGATCAGGTCGGCGTCGGTGGCTGGCATCGCGATCAGCCCGCCGCCCGGGGCTCCTTGGGCAGCCCGAGACCGCGCTCGCCGATGATCGTGCGCTGGATCTCACTGGTGCCCGAGTAGATGGTCCCGGCGCGGCTGGACAGGAACATGTTCTGCCACGCCGAGGTCGGGTAGCCGGCGCCCTCCGGGCGCAGCAGCCCGTCGGCCCCGGTGATCGCCATCGCGATCTCGCCGAGCCGCTTGTGGTACTCGCTCCAGAACAGCTTCGCGACCGACGCCTCCGGGCCGGGCGGGCGGCCCTCGGCGACCTCGGCCAGCGTGCGCAACCCGCTGAAGCGCATGAGCTGCACCCCGGTGTAGGCCCGGGCGAGCTGCTGGCGGACCAGCGGATCGGCGGTCTTGCCGTACTTGCGGGCGGTGTCGGCCAGCTCCCAGAACTCCCGCTCGAAGCCCAGGTGCTGGACCGTGGCCCGGCCGCCGCGCTCGTGACCGAGGGTGGTCATCGCCACCCGCCAGCCGTTGTTCAGCCCGCCGATCACGTTGAACAGCGGCGCCCGCACGCCGTCCAGGAAGTCCTCGCAGAATTCCGACGCCCCGGACATCTGCCGGATCGGCCGGTACTCGACGCCCGGGCCGGTGAACGGGATCAGCACGTACGACAGCCCGGCGTGCTTCTCCGCGTCGGGATCGGTCCGGCACAAGACGAACATCATGGTCGCCCGGGACGCCCCCGAGGTCCAGACCTTCTGCCCGGTGATCACGATCTCGTCGCCGTCCACCACGCCGCGGGTCTGCACCCCGGCCAGGTCGGAGCCGTGGCCGGGCTCGGAGAAGCCCTGGCAGTACACGTCCGCGCCGGAGACAATCCGGGGCAGGAAGTGCGCGCGCTGCTCCGGCGTGCCGTGCGCGATCACCGACGGGCCGACCAGGGCCTCGCCCATGCCGCGCAGCACCCGCGGCAGGCCGGCCCGGTGGAACTCCTCGTTCAGCACCGCGAGGCGCACGGGGTCCATGCCCTGGCCGCCGTATTCATCCGGCCACTGCGGGCAGATCAGCCGCGCCGCGGCGAGCTTGCGCTCCCAGGCCTGGTAGCCGGGCTGCTCCATGGCCGCGGCGAGTTCTTCGCGGCGGTAGCCGCCCGCGGTGACCGCCATGTTCCAGTCGGCCAGCCCGGCCAGGCCGTCCGGCGCCTCCGCCGCGATCCAGTCCCGCAGGCCGACGCGGAACCGCGCGATCTCCGGGCCGAGGTCAAGGTCCATTTATCTCTCCCTCGCTCGCGTCCGGGCTCCGCCCCCGCTCCGTCCCTGTCCGCTTCCCCTCGGGGGTGCGAATCCTAGAATCGGATTCCAAGTCCGATGACATATCGCCCGGCGCGCGAAGTCAAGGGCGCCGACGGGCGGGGCGGTCGGGCCGACGGCTCGTCCGCCAGCCCGCGCGGGCGGGGCGGTCACGCCGGCCGCTCGCCCGGCGCGCCGCCGGGCTGCCACGGGCCGCCGGCCATCAGCCGCCGGGCGTACTCCAGCACCGCGTCGGTGACCTTGTCCGCCTGGCGGCGGCTGGCCGACGTCGCCACCTCGCGGGCGCCCTCGCCGATCAGCGAGGTGAGCACGGACGCGTAGAGCCGGCCGAGCGCGGTGTCGGGCAGGTGCAGCAGGGCATCGTTCTGGCTGACCCATTCGTGGCTGCGCTGCCGCTGCATCACCTCGAACCCGGGCGGGCCGTCCCCGGACAGGAACAGCAGCGCCAGGTCGCGACGCTGCCAGCTGCCCTGCAGGAAGGCGCGGGCGCCGGCGGTGAAGAGCTCCCCCGGGTCGCTGACGCCGGCCTTCCTGGCCGCGGCGACCGCCTCGCTCGCGGCCTGCTCGTGGGCCAGCTGGTGCTCCTGCCAGAGGGCCAGGAACAACTCGCTCTTGCCGCCGAAGTGGTGGTACAGGCTGCCGACGCTGGACCCGGCCCGCTCCACCACGTCAGCGATGCTGGCCTCGGAGAAGCCGCGGGAGGTGAAGACCTCCCGGGCGGCGTCGAGGAGCGCGCGCTGCGTGTCCGCCGTGCGCCCCCACCGCCATCCGCCGCTGGCTGGCCTGCCCCGCGGCTGTTTCTCCATTTCTCCATGGCTCCCGATCCGTTAGGCGTGCCCGGTCTCATCGTGCCATCCGGCGCGAGCGCGCCGCCTTGACAGCATCGCCACCCGAACCAGATTCTAAAATTGTAGTAACCGCTGCAGCCCCCCGATGAGAGGCTGGTGAGCCGCGATGGGCCGACTGGACGGCCGGGTCGCGATCGTGACCGGCGCCGGGCGCGGGATCGGCAGGTCGGTCGCGCTGCTGCTGGCCCGGCAGGGCGCCTCGGTGATCGTCAACGACCTCGGCGCCGCCCTGGACGGGTCGGGCCGCGACGCCGGACCGGCGCAGCAGGTCGTGGCGGAGATCACCGCGGCGGGCGGCCAGGCGGTCGCGAACGCCGCCGACGTGTCCGATCACGACGCGGCGCAGGCCCTGATCCGGGCCGCAACCGAGGAGTTCGGCCGGCTGGACGTACTGGTCAACGTGGCGGGGATCCTGCGGGACCGGATGGTCTTCAGCATGTCCGAGCAGGAGTGGGACGACGTGATCCGGGTCCACCTCAAGGGCACGTTCACGACCACCAAGTTCGCCGCAGCGCACTGGCGCTCGCTGCGCGACGAGACCGCGCAGAACCGCCTCATCAACTTCACGTCGGTCTCCGGGCTGCACGGCGCGGCCGGCCAGCCGAACTACGCCGCGGCCAAGATGGGCATCGTGGGCTTCACCTACTCCTGCGCGAACGCGCTGGCCAAGTACGGGGTGACGGCCAACGTGGTCTCGCCCGGCGCCGCCACCCGGATGACCGAGTCGGTGCCGGCCGAGCGCCGCCGCGCGGTGACCGCCCCGGACGCCGAGCGCTCGCCGGACAACGTCGCGCCGGTCGTCGCGTACCTGGCCGGCGAGGACTCGGGCTGGATCAACGGGCGGATCGTGAGCGCCCGGGGCTACGAGGTCGCGCTTTACAACAACCCGGAGCCGATCGCGCGGATCATCGGCACCGGGCCGTGGGATCTCGATGCGCTGGCCGGGCAGATGGAGCGCTCCTTCGGGCCCCTGCTCGGCCGGTGAGCCTGGCCGGCTACGGACGGCGGATCTGGGCGGCGAACAGGTCGCGGATGCTCACGACCCCGCACACCTCGCGGCCGTCGAGCACCGGCAGGTGACGGAAGCCGTTCAGCAGCATGATCTGCGCGGCCTCCTCGGCCGACATGTCCAGGGTCGCGGCTTGCGGGTCCGGGGACATCCAGGCCGAGACCAGCGACACCGACAGGTCCTCCCCGGAGGCGGCCGCGCGGAGCACGTCCCGCTCGGTGAGGATGCCCGCCAGGAACGTCCCCTGCAGGACCACCACCGACCCGACCCGGGCGCGCACCATCGCGGCCGCGGCCTCGGTCACGGTGGTGTCCGGGCCGACGGTCACCACGCTGGTGTTCATCAGGTCCCTGAGCTTGGCCATTCAGCCGCTATCTCCGACCTCGTCAAGCTCCGGGTCCCGGTGCGGGGTGGCCGGCCCGGCCATTTCCTCGGAGAGCATCCGCCACAGCGCGCCCGCCCAGGCCGACATGCCCGGCCACTTCTTCCAGAACACCTGCAGCGTAGTCTCGTCGAACCCGGCGTGCGCTTGCTCCGGGGTCAGGGAGCGAGTGACCTCCTCGAGATCATGCATTAAGTCGAGGAACCGGTCACCGACGTCATCCATAAAGATCACCTCCCCGCGAGTGTAGGACGGCAGGGCTCCCGCGCGAAGACCCAGCGGCTGTCTCCCCGTCTCGGCCGGATCCGGCACCGTCGCGGCCCGAGGCCGGATCCCGCACCGTCGCGGCCCGAGGCCGGATCCCGCACCGTCGCGGTCCCGGACCCCGCTGTCGGCCCGGTCCCCTAGAGTTGTGCTTCATGGCAGGACGGCCGTTGCGCGAAATCGTCGACGAGGGCTGGGCGGCTGCCCTGGAGCCGGTCGCCGGGCGCATCGAGGCCATGGGAGATTTCCTGCGGGCGGAAGTCGCAGCGGGCCGCCGCTACCTGCCTGCGGGCGATCTCGTGCTGCGGGCCTTCCGGCAGCCGTTCGCCGCCGTCCGGATGCTGATCGTGGGCCAGGATCCGTATCCGACGCCGGGGTATGCGGTGGGGCTGGCCTTCTCGGTGGCGCCTGAGGTCAAGCGGCTGCCCGCCAGCCTGGTCAACATCTTCCGCGAGTATCGCGATGACCTCGGCTATCCGGAGCCGACCACCGGTGACCTCAGCCCGTGGAGCGAGCGTGGCGTGATGCTGCTGAACCGGGTCCTGACCGTGCAGCCGGGCCGGCCGGCGTCCCATCGCGGCCAGGGCTGGGAAGAGGTCACCGACCAGGCCATCCGGGCCCTGGTCGGCCGCGGCACCCCGCTCGTTGCGATCTTGTGGGGCCGTGACGCCCGGAGCCTGGCGCCGCTGCTGGACGGCGTGCCGCGTGTTGAGTCGGCCCACCCCAGCCCGAACTCGGCGGACCGGGGTTTCTTCGGCTCGCGGCCGTTCAGCCGCGCCAACCAGTTGCTTGAGGAACAGGGAGCGGAACCCGTCGATTGGAAACTGCCTTGACGCGCCGGTCCCGCGCACCACGGCTTCAGCCGTTACAGACGCGTCGCCTGGTAAATTCCAAGATTAATTTGTTCCCCTGGCATCGGGAGCTACCCACCCGGCGTTGCCCGCCCTGCGGGAGTAGCCCACGCGAGCCAGAACGAGGAGGGATTATGGCGATCGGCCCCGGCCAGCCGCGCACCGGACACGGTGCGGCTGACGTGCGGGCCCGGGCGCCGGGGGCCGCGGCCGCCGACGCCGACCGCCAGGACGACCTGATCCGGCTGAGCTGCCAGGTCTGCCCGGACGGGCTCGCCGTGGTCACCATCGGCGGTGACCTGGACCTGGCCACGGTCGACCGGACCGTCCGTTATGTCAGCGACGTCATCGACCGTCACGACGGGCCGATCAGCGCGGACCTGTCCGGGCTGGCGTTCTGCGACGCCTGCGGCCTCGGCGCGCTGATCCGGATCGCCACCCGCGCGGAGCAGGCGGGACGCCGGCTCGAGTTCGCCAAGCCCTCCCGGGCGGTCGCGAGGATCATGCGGATCACCGGCGCCGATGAGCGGCTGCTGGTCCCCGCGCTGGCCGCCGCGGGCGCGCCGGATCCTGTCGTCGGCCGCGGTTAGCCTTACAGACGGCGCCCCTTTCCGTCCCGCGCCGACGAGATCCGGAGAGACCGTGACGTACCAGATTCCCGTCGTCGACCTTGAGGCTGCGCTCGGTGACAGCCCGCCCGCCGGGGTGCTTGACGCGGCCCGGGCCGCTGTCGAGCAGGCCGGCATCGTGCAGGTCACCCACCACGGGATCGACGCCGCCCTGATCGGCGAGCTTGACGAGCGCACCGCGCGGCTGCTGGCTCTGCCGCGGGCCGAGAAGGCCAAGCTGGCCAGCCCCACCGGCCATCCCTACCGCGGCTGGCGGCAGTGGCCGGACGACCTCGGCCGACTCGAACTCGAGCGGTACAACGTCGCGCAGTTCGACACCCCGCAGGACGCCAGGGCCGGCGGAGTCGGTGAGGCGTACCTCGGCCTGTACGCGCACCAGAACGTGTGGCCCGCCGATGACCCGCGGCTGCGCGCGGTGACGCTGGGCTACATCGACGCCTGCCGGCGCCTGGCCGAGCGGATGCTCGAGCTCTACGCGAGGGCCCTGGGCGTGCCCGCGGACACGTTCCGGCTCGGGTCCCTGCCGCACCTGAGGCTGACCGTGAACGACTACCCGACCTGGTCCTACCCGGACGACCCGGACCCGGCCGATGGCGAGGACGAGGACAAGCTGCTGCTGCTCGAGCACGCCGACGATTCGGCGGTGACCGTGCTCAGCCAGGCCGGTGACTACGAGGGGCTGCAGATCCAGGCGCCCGATGGCGGCTGGCAGCCGGTGCCGATCGTTCCCGGCGCGCTGCAGGTCCTCTCCGGGACGCTGCTGACCCGCTGGACCAACGGGCGGTTGCGGCCCGGACGGCACCGGGTGGTCGCGGGCGGGACCGTCACCCGGCGCTCGACCGCGGTCTTCTGCTACCCGAGCCTGGACACGGTGGTCGCGCCGCTGGCGCCCTTTGCCGGGCCCGGGACCGCCGACGACGAGGGCGTCCTGGTCTGGGACCACGTCAAGCGGCGGGTGGAGGACTACCTCGAGGAATTCGGCCGGCCCGACCAGGTGGCCGCGTGGCGCGAGAGCAGGTCGTACGTGGCTCCCCTGTCCGATACGTCGGCGGGTCGCTGACCCGGCCGACGCGATGCGCGGCAACGCGGTCAACCGCCCGGTCTTCGCGCGGTTGTGGCTGTGGGTGAGCCCCGGCATGGACCGCGCCGGCCTGGCCCGGCTCCGCGCCGAGGTGCTCGCCGGGCTGGCCGGTTCCGTGATCGAGGTGGGGGCGGGCAACGGCCTCAACTTCGGGCACTACCCGCCGCAGGTCACGCGCGTGGTCGCCGTGGAGCCCAACCCGCACCTGCTCCGGGCGGCCCGTGAGGCCGCGGCGCGGGCGCCCGTCCCGGTCGAGGTCGTCGACGCCGTGGCGGACCGTCTCCCGGCGGCCGGAGCCAGCTTCGACGCGGCCGTCACCTCGCTGGTGCTCTGCTCGGTCCCCGATCCGCAGGCCGCCTTGCGCGAGCTCTACCGGGTGATCCGGCCCGGCGGGGAACTGTGCTTCCTCGAGCACGTCCGGGCGAGCACGCCCGGCCTGCGGCGGGTCCAGCGCGGGCTCGACGCCACCATCTGGCCGGCGCTGGCCGGCGGATGTCACGTCGGCCGTGATACCGCCGCGGAGATCGAGAAGGCGGGCTTCACGATAGACCGGCTCGACCGGCTGCGTTTTCCCGCTACCTGCGCGGTGACGCCCAGTTCACCGCACATCCTCGGCCGGGCCATCCGGCCGGCTCAGTAGGTCACGGGAATCTCCGTAGGTCGCGGGGATCTCCGCGGAGTCGGTCAGGCGCAGCTTGCGCCGGGCACGCTCGTAGAACGTCGTCCGGCCCAGGCGGACCACCCGCGCGGCGCCCGGCCGGGGCCGCAGGTCGAGGCTGTCCCCGGCGCTGACGTACACGGCGACCTGCCCGTCCACCTCCACGGCCAGCTGCTCGCTGCCCGGCAGGATGTCCAGCGCCAGGGTGTCGTTCACGGACAGCACCAGTCCCCGGTTGTAGGCGGAGTGCGGTGACGCGGGGGTGACCAGCAGGGACTCGACCGAAGGGCTGACGATCGGGCCGCCCGCCGAGAAACTGTAGGCGGTGGACCCGGTCGGAGTCGCCACCACCAGCGCGTCGGCCGCGTAGCTGACGAACGGCTGGTCGTCCACCCGGATGGCTACCTTGGCGCTGCTCTGCCCGGGCTGGCGGACCACCGCGATGTCGTTGAACGCGGTCATGACCTCGTCGCCGAGGACGGCGTCGACGGCCAGCCGGGGCTCGATCTGGTATTCGTGGGAGTCAACCGCGGAGAGCGCGCCGGGCAGGTCGGGCACGTCGATTTCGGCCAGGAACCCCAGCTTGCCGAGGTTGACCCCGAGGACCGAGGCACGCTGCCGGTCGGCCAGCCGCATGGCGCGCAGCATCGTGCCGTCGCCGCCCAGGCTGACGATGAGGTCAGAGCGCCGCCCCAGCTCTTCGGGGGTGACACCGATCGCCGCGCAGTTCAGACGGCTGACCTCGGAGACGATGCCGAAGACTTTGATAGACCTCTCCTGGGCCCAGTCCAGGATGGCCGTCACCGCCTCGGCGGAGTCTCGCTCCGGATGCAGGACCACCCCGACGCTATGCATGTCGTCCGCTCCTGCCCGGCCAGTTAATGGTCATGCGGTGATGGTCCCGCACCCGGGACGTCGAGCGCTACCTGCCACGGTCAGGTGACCGGAGCCCCGGCCAGAGCCGCGACGACGCCGAGCACGCCGGCGCCGACGATCGCCGTGACCACCCCGCGCCGCAGCGCCAGCAGCCACACGGCCGCCAGGGCGAGCACCCCGGCCTGCCACAGGTGCGACAGCGAGAGGGCCAGGGGAATGGTGGCGCCCGCGATGGCGCCGATGGCCGCGGGTCCGGCACCGGTCAGGAACGCCTGAATGCTGAGGTTGCGGCGGAGCCAGTCGAACCGGGACCCGCCGAACAGGACGAACGCGAACGACGGGGCGAACGCCACGAACGAGGCCAGGAGCCCGCCGCCGACCCCGGCGGCGGCGTACCCGACCACGGCCACGGTCTGCACCACCGGCCCAGGGGTGACCTGCCCGAGCGCGACCGCGCTGAGGAACTGGGCGCTGGTCATCCAGTGGTAGGTGTACACGGCGTCGTGCTGCATCAGCGGGATGATGACGAAGCCGCCGCCGAAGGACAGCGCGCCCACCTTGAACGCCACCCAGGCCACCGACGCCAGGCCGCCGGCGGCTACCGCCGGAGCGGCCAGCGCCGGCAGCAGAAGTCCTGGCCGGCCGGGACGGAACCGGGGCGGGTGGCGCAGCAGCATCTCCACCAGTCCGCAGCCGACCAGGACCAGCACCAGGTACGGGCCGACGAGCGCGGCGGCCGCGCCGCCGACCACGAGGTAGCAGGCCCACCGGACCCGGGCCGGGCGCGCCGCGCCAACTCGCCGCCAGCTGGCTGGTATCAGCGCGATGGCCGCGCTGATCGCCACGACCGGAACCGCGGCGTTCGCGCCGTCCGCGGCGCCACTGATCCACCGGGGCGGGTGGGCCGCCAGGAACACCGCCGACAGGGCCAGGATCACGATCAGGCCGGGCACGATGAAGCAGGCGCCGCCGACCAGCGCGCCGCGCGGACCGCGCAGCCGCCACGCGCAGAAGATCGCGAGCTGGGTCGAGGCGGGCCCGGGCAGGATGTTGGTGGCCGCGATGCCGTCCTCGAACTCTTGCGCCGAGATCCAGCCGCGGCGCTCCACGCACAGCTGCCGCAGTAGCGCGATGTGCGCCGGGGGGCCGCCGAACCCGATGCACCCGATGCGCCCCCACTCCCGGGCGATCGTCAGCAGCGACACGTCCGGCCGCGCCGACACGGGCGAGGCCGCGGTAGGCGACGGTGGCGCGGGCGCCGGCTGCGGCGCCGCCGCGTCCCGGGGCGCACGCTCGCCTGGCGATGACGGCGGGCCGCCCGGGGGCGTCCGGACCGGAGGCCGCCCCGTCGCAGATGGGGCAGATGAGTCGGCCGGAGGCGGACCGGATGCCGTCGGCGGCTCGCTCGGCCGCCCGCCGGGTTCCGCGGCTTGCATCGCCAGCTTCCTCTAGTCAGCCAAGTACAAGCAAACTATTCAATTTAGTTTGTCATAATGACCTCATGGCCGTGGCGTCATCCCCCGAGGTACTGGGCGTGCTCGCGCATGACCTGCGCTGGACGATCGTCGGCCTGCTCGTCCCAGGCGACCTGCGGACCAGCGAGCTCGTGTCCCGCACCGGGCAGGCGCCCAGCCTGGTCTCGTATCACCTGGCCCGGCTACGAGACGCGGGCCTGGTCAGCGCGCGGCGCAGCACGGCCGACGGCCGGGACAGCTACCACGCCCTAGACCTGGACGCCCTCGGGCAGGCCATGGCCGGCGTGGCCACTCGGATCCACCCCTCTCTCGTCGACTCCGGCGTGCGGGGGGAGGTGCCCGGCTCGCGGCAGGAGGTGCCCGGCTCGCGGCAGGAGGTGCCCGGCTCGCGGCAGGAGGTGCCCGGCTCGCGGCAGGAGGTGCCCGGACTACGGCGAAGGGTCGCCGACCCGCCCGGGCCAATCGCGCAGGCCCTGTTCATCTGCAGCGGCAACAGCGCACGGTCGCCGATGGCCGCAGGCTGGCTGAACCACCTGGGCGCAGGCCGGGTGACCGCTCGCAGCGCAGGCGTCACCCCCCGCCCGCTGCACCCGCTCGCCGTCGCGGCGATGGCTGAGCACGGCGTCGACATCGGCAGCCACCAGGCGGCGCAGCTGGACACCTTCGCCGGCCATCAATTCACGCGCGTGATCACGCTTTGCGACCGCGCCCGGGAGAATTGCGGCGAGCTTCCGGCCACACCGGTGGCCGTGCACTGGAGCATTCCCGACCCGGCCCGGGCGCATCCGCCGGACCTCGACGCGTTCCGGGCCACGGCCAGGGAACTGCGCACCCGCGTCCGATACCTGCTGCCCATGCTGGCTGAGGCCAGCGCCGAGACTTGAGTGCCGCTCAAATAATGAGGCTGGTTCGGGCGTTCTTCGGCGATCTGGGTCGGCTGGCCGGCCCGCTGGGGCAGGCACCCGGCCGCGATCAGCCGGCGCATCGCCTCTTCCAGCGCGTCGTGGTCACGCTGGCCCTTCGAGCGCAGGTCCTCCGGGCCCGCCCGCTTGCCCAGCGCCTCCAGCACCGCGGCCAGCGCCGCGGCGCACTGCGGGGTCAGGTCACCGCGCAGCTTCCCGGCGCCGCGGAAGGTCGTGGCCAGCCGTAAGGCCCGGTCACCGAACCCGTCGTCATCGTCAGCGTCAGGGCGGGCGCAGCGGCGCCGTATCTCCTCGGCCAGCCGGCCCAGGTCCGCCAGGTCCGCCCCGCCCGTCGCCGCGCCCAGCAAGATCGCATCCGCGTCGGCCCGGGCATCTTCGGGCAGCAGGTCGGTCCACTCGCAGATCTGCCGCGCCCACGACTCAGAGATCTCCGCGCTGGCCAGCGCGTCACCGACCGCGGGATGGGCCGACAGGCGCCGCATCCACCCGAGCGCGCCAGCCGCCGCGCCCCCGGTGACCCGGGTCTGCCACTTCATCCACGACCTGGCCGCACCGTGGCTCAGCCGGAGACCTTCACCTCGTACCAGAAGCCGCCGTTCAGGTCGATGTTGTTGCCGTTGGCCTGGCCCGGCCCGCTGTCGCCGATGTAGGTGTACAGCGGGTGCCCGTCGTAGGTGGCCTGCGTCGAGCCGTCCGCCCGCGTGATCGTGCCGAGCGTGCCGGTGACGCCCGGGCCCGCCTGCTGGGCGCCCAGCACCGGCGGCCAGTACGCGGCGCAACTCCCGTTGCAGACCGACTTCGTCGGGGTGTCCGGCGCGAACCAGTAGAGCGTGAAGCCCTTGGCGTTGGTGACTACCGCCGCGCCCTTGATCGTGGTCGTCTTCAGGACCTGCGCCGACGAAGACGAGGTCTGGCCGGATGAGGCGGCCGGGGCGGACGGGGCCGAGTTCGCCCCGGCCAGGGCCGTGCCCAGCAGCGCCAGGGAGACGACCGACACGCCGGCGATCACGGCCAGGACGGCGGGCAGGTCGGCCCGCAGCCTGACGATCACCGGGCCGCGCTGCGCGTGCTGCGGGATCGGGGACAAGGCGAACGCGGCCAGCACGGCGAACGCCGCGATCTCGATCACGCCGGCGACGATCCCGGCCGTGGTGCGGATCTCGCGGAAGTTGAACAGGCCGAACCAGATGGACAACAGGTAGCCGCCCAGGGTGGCCAGGGCGAACAGCGCGCCCGCCGCGGCGGCGAGCCTGCTGCCGATCAGCGCGACGGCCGCGGCGAGGAAGAAGGCGGCGATGACCTGGAGCAGAAACAGCCAGCCGATCACCGGGATCGTCCGGTAACCGGTCATGTACAGGTCGAGGTGAATCGCGCCCGTGGCGATGAGCAGCCCGGCCCCGAGCAGCCGGAGCCAGAGCAACTGCCAGGACCGCTGGGCCCGGTGTGATCGGTTCATGCTCACGTCCGTGCTCACGTTCATGCCCCTTGATACGCCTGAGCGGGGCATTTGGTTCAAACTTGACGTCCTTCCCGCTGTGAACGGCGGGGATTCCTCCTGCGCGGCTCATGCCGTGCTCCGGTGGGTACCTGCTTCACCGGCGGCTGCCAGGGCGGGCCCTGGGCTTACACCGCCTCCACAGGCGTTTAGCCTGTCGGCCCGCCCGGCCGCCAGGATGTTCTTCGCCGCGTTGATGTCGCGGTCGTGGGTGGCGCCGCACGCCGGACACTGCCAGGTCCGGATCGCCAGCGGCTTGGGGCCGTCTTTGACCCCGCACGCCGAGCACACCTGTGAGGTGGGCTCGAAGCGGCCGATCTTCGCGAAGGTACGGCCGTACCGGGCCGCCTTCTCCTCGATCAGCCGGACCAGCTGCGACCAGCCAGCATCAGACACCGACCTGGCCAGCCTGGTGCGGGTCCGCGCCCCAGGTCAGATGAATCTGCTCCGGAGTGCCGTCAGCGGAGGCGGACGCTGCCGATGCGGGACGCGCCGATCCCAGGACGGAAACCGGGCCCGCCGCGACCAGCAGGCCGGTTCCGCCCGCCCCGGCCAGGACCTGCCGGCGGGTCACGGATGAGTCATTATGGGTCATACCGACAGGCTTGCGCCGCAGCGTGAACGCCGCATGACCGCTAGCCGATCGGCGCCGCCAGCGGCGGTGAATACCTGGACAACCGCCTGCAAACCTCTTCTAAACCTCCATAACGGAAGGTCCCTGGGACGGCCCGGCTCCCGGGAAACTCGTTGTCGGGGGCGACCAGCCGCGGCTTATCGTGGCCACCGTGCGAGACGACGGCGCGTTCGGGGAATTCGTCGCCGGTCAGCTGGCCGGCCTGCCCGGCGTGCGGGCGGTCACCCTCGGCGGCTCCCGGGCGGCCGGAACGAGCCGGCCGGACAGCGACTGGGACTTCGCGGTGTACTACCGCGGCGCGTTCTCCCCGGACAGCCTGCGCGCCCTGGGCTGGCCCGGGACGGTGTTCGAGATCGGCGGCTGGGGCGGCGGCGTGTTCAACGGGGGCGCGTGGCTGCACGTCGACGGGCGCAAGGTCGACGTGCACTACCGCGACCTCGACGACGTGGAGCACCACCTCGCCGAGGCGCGCACGGGCCGGTTCGGCATTGAGCGGCTGCTGTTCTACCTGGCCGGGGTGCCGACCTACGTCGTGGTCGCGGAGATCGCGCTCAACCAGGTCCTGCACGGGGACCTGCCGCGGCCGGCCTACCCGGACGCGCTGCGGGCCGCCGCCCCACCGCGGTGGTGGGGCGACGCGCAGGCCACGCTGGGCTACGCCCGCGACGCCTACGCCGCGCGGGGCCGGGTGGCCGAGACCGCGGGCACGATCGCGGTGGCCGCGTGCCAGGCGGCGCACGCGGTGCTGGCCGCGTCCGGGCAGTGGGTGACCAACGAGAAGACGCTGCTCGACCGGGCCGGGCTGCGCGGCGTGGACGCGATCCTGGCCGGCCTGGGACCTGGCCACCTGACCCGGGCGGTCGACGACGCCGGGGCGCTGCTGGGAGCGGCGGTCACGGGGGCCGCGACGGCCGGATAACCGCGGGTGCGCGGGGTCGGCCGCTGGCGTGCCGGATGCTAGGGCAAGATGTACGCGTGACCACTGATGCGGCTGGACTCAATGGCGCCGAGCCGCAGGCGGTGCTGTCGCCGCTGACTGGCGCCGCGATCTTCCTGGTCGTGGTGGTGAAGCCGGGATCCGATAACGCCGACACGGTCCGCGGGCTGTGCGGGGACCTGGCCGGGCTGATCCGCGCGGTGGGGTTCCGCGGCACCGAGGACTACCTGACCTGTGTGGCCGGCCTGTCCGCGACGGCGTGGGACCGGCTGGCCGGCGAGACGAGGCCGGCCGGGCTGCACCCGTTCGTCGAGTTCCGGTCGGCGGGCCGAGTCGCCCCGGCCACGGCCGGTGACCTGCTGTTCCATATCCGCGCCGCGCGAATGGACCTGTGCTTCGAGCTGGCCACCCAGATCATGGCGCGGCTGGAGGACGCGGTGACCGTGGCCGACGAGGTGC
>Ga0335073_10006574_pt1 | contig 16337 bp, 14 predicted proteins | sample Lox_Sample_22_FD_207093 | JGI IMG/M metagenome (GOLD analysis project Ga0335073, IMG submission 207093) | Soil microbial communities from Loxahatchee National Wildlife Refuge, Florida, United States - Lox_Sample_2.2 | ecosystem: Environmental > Terrestrial > Soil > Wetlands | place: USA... | reverse complement strand
GTGTCCGGCGTTCGCCTCCCGCAGCTTGTCCGCGCGCACCCGCCCCATGGCGGCCTCGTTTGCGCGGGCGTCATCGCGGATCGGGATCTGGGCGGCCATGCCGCCCATGGCGTGAGCGCCGCGCCGATGACAGGTCTTGATCAGGAGGTCGACGTAGGACTTGAGAAAATGCCGCTCCATGGTCACGCTGGCCCGGTCCGGCAGGAGGAAATCCGGCTGGTTGCGGAATTTCTTGATGAAACTGAAGATGTAGTCCCAACGCCCGCAGTTGAGTCCCGCCGAGTGCTGGCGCAGCTCGTAGAGGATCTCGTCCATCTCGAAGGCGGCGAGAATCGTCTCGATGAGCGCCGTCGCTTTGATGGTGCCGTGCGGCATGCCGAGCACGTCCTGGGCGGCCAGGAAGACATCGTTCCACAGCCGGGCCTCGAGGTGGCTCTCCATCTTCGGCAGATAGAAATAAGGGCCCGTGCCGGCGCGCGCCAGCGCCTCGTGGTTGTTGGCGAGATAGACCGCGAAATCGAACAGCGCGCCCGCGACCTCCTCGCCATTGACGAGGACGTGTTTCTCCGGCAGATGCCAGCCGCGCGGGCGCACGATGAGGGTTGCCGTGCGATCGGCGAGCCGGTAGATCTTGCCCGTCGCGGCGTCGGCGTAGCTGATGGTCCGGCGGATGGCGTCGGCCAGATTGATCTGGCCCCGCACGATGTTCTCCCACGTCGGCGCGCAGGAGTCTTCGAAATCCGCCATGAAGCAGCGCACCGGGGCATTGAGCGCGTTGATGATCATCTTGCGGTCGACGGGACCGGTGATCTCGACGCGCCGGTCCTGCAGGTCCCCAGGAACCGGTGCGATGCGCCAGTCGCCGGCGCGTACGTCGGCGGTCTCCGGCAGGAAGTCGGGCAAGGCGCCCGTATCCAGCTCCCGTTGCCGTCGCGCCCGCGCCGCCAGTAGCTCCAGGCGGCGCGCGTTGAATCGCCGGTGCAGACTCGCCACCAGCTGCAGCGCGAGCGGCGTCAGTACCTCCGCGGATCGCTCGATCCGCGGTCCCAGGATCTCCACCGGGGAGCCGGCCGGCTCCCGGGAATAGACGAGCGCGTCGCGACTGGCGTTCATGGGACCAGCATACCGTTCCCATTGGCGCAATTTGACTAAAGAAACTTCACAGTGTTAATTTCACAGAAGAACCCGACGGGAGGCAGACATCATGGCACCGCTGCTGCGCAAGGGTCATTTCCTCGGCGCCAAGCTTCGCTCCATCCGCAAGCGCAACGGCCTGACCCTGGAGGAGCTGTCGGCGCGCTGCGTCCAACGCGATGCGGCCCATGCGCCGTCGGTGTCATACCTCAGCATGATCGAGAGCGGCAAGCGCGCACCGTCGTCGGAAATGCTCCAGCTGCTCGCCCAGGTGTTCCAACGCGACCCGGCGTGGTTCCTCGATGAGAGTGCCGACCTCGAGCTGCCTACCCCGGCCACACCGTCCGGCGGCGCTGCGAAGGTTCCGCTCGAGCCCGCATTCCTATTCTCCAAGGACGTGTTGCAAGCGGCGATCCCGGAACTGCTGGCCCAGACAGGCACCAGCGGCCGACAGTTCGCGCACCTTCTCATCCGCTCGCACCAGGAAATGTCGCGCAACGACTTCCCCGACCTCGAGCGCGCCGCGGACGGAGTCGGCGACCGCAAATTCCCGCTATCCGTCGACGACCTGCAACGCCTCTGCAGGAAACACGGCCTCGAGATCCGCTGGTTCGAGAGAAAGCCGGTGCTCGCGCGCGACAAGGACCGCGAGGTCCGCAGCATGGTGCGCTCCTTCTTCGAGCCCCCTCGCGTCATCTACGCCAATCGAGCTCTGCAATCGGACCCGGCGCGGCTGAAGTTCGATCTGGCCGCACACATCGCGCACAAGGTGCTGCATGGTGGCGACGGGCTTAAATCGGCGCATGCCACGGGAGGGGAGATGGGCGGCAGTCCCGAAGGCGGGTCCGACACCATCGGCATGAACCCGCAGGACGTGTTGCACGCCTGGCGCGACTTCGAGTGCAGCTTCTTCGCCGGCGCCCTCCTCGCCCCGCGGGTCCCATTCAGACGTTTTCTCACGCGCGAGCGTTACCGGGTCGAGGCCGGCACCCGCCTCGAGCTGACACCGGCGGTCATCATGCGACGCATGACCAAGGTGTCGCCCTATCCCTACTGGCACTTCTTCGACGCCTACCCGCCGGGGTATCTGCGTGCCGTCTACCGCGGCAACGGCATCCCCCTCCCCTGGGGCAATCTCGCTCAGGTGAGCGACCCATGTCCCAACTGGGCCGTCTTTCGCATGATCGATGCACCGCGTGGCGAGATAGGCTCGCAGATCTCGGTCCTCAGCGACGGCGACCGTTCGCTTCTTTACTGCTGCCACTCCCGCCGAGTGAAGGACATGGCGGGTAATCCGCACGTCCTCTCAGTCGGTTTGGACCTTGCGCCGGCTTTGGACGCCAACGGTGTTGCAAGTCGGCCCCTCATCGAAAGCGTATTCGCGGAATGCGTTCACCGCCGCGGTGAAGGCCGCATCCCCAAGGCCGCGACTGAAGCCCTCGTGTCCGTCGCCAACGTCCTCAACATCGCCTGGATCGAAGACGCACTCGAGCAACCTGCACGCATCATCTGCCCGCGCAGCAACCGTTGTCCGCGCCCGGAACGATGCGAGGGCGCGAGGGTGCGGCCGTCACGCGCGCGGGAAATCGATGATGTCAAAGACGAGATCCTCGGCAGAGAGCCGGCCGAGGAGAGCTGATCGGCCTCGCTCCCGCTCACCCTTGCATCCGGGCGGCCATCCTGCGCTTGATGGCGGCGCCACGAGCCCAGCGCGGAGCAAATCACGACACCTACGGCCCGCCAGCAGCTGGATGCCCTGTCCGCCCACCTTGGAAAGAAGCGCGATCGTCTCCTGCAGCTGTGGCGGGAGGCGGTGCGCCGCGATGCGGAGCTCGCGACATGCGCGACACTCCCGCGCGCCGCGCTCGATGACCACATTCCCCGCATCATCGACGACTTCGCGCGCCGGCTGACTTCGAGCGCCGGCCAAGCTCCGTCCCCGCCTGACGGCCAACAGCGGCGCGATGCCGCCGAGCATGGCATGCATCGTTGGCAACAGGGTTACGACATCCGCGAGGCCATACGCGAATGGGGTCACCTCGAGGCGGTGATCATGCGAGAGCTCGAAAGATATTCCGCCAGCCACCGGCGGCTCCGCCCCGAAGTGATGCCGGCCGCGCGCGCGGCGCTGGTGAGCCTCTGCCTGGAAGGGACCTGCGAGAGCGCCCACCGCTACGTTCGCCTGCAACAGGCGGAAGCCGCCAGCCGGGTTCGCGACCTCGAGTCCTCGCTGCGCGCACTGCAGGCGCTGGAGGACGAGCGCTCGAAGCTCCTGCGCGAGACGGCGCACGACTTGCGCGGCAGCGTCGGCGTGCTTGCGAGCACGACGGCGCTGCTCGCCAGCCCTCAGGTTGCCGGGCCGGCACGCGATCACTTTCACAATCTCCTGCAGCAGCGCATCCGCTCGATGGGCGCGCTGCTCACCGACCTCGTCGAGCTCGCACGGCTCGAGGCCGGGCAGAGCCCGCTGAAAATCGAGCGGTTCGATGCCGCCGCGCGCCTGCGCGACCTTTGCGAAACGCTGCGGCCGGCCGCCACGGAGCGAGGTCTCTTTCTGAAATGCAAGGGACGGAAGTCGCTGCCCGTCGAGGGCGATCAGCTGAAGCTGCAAAGGATCGTGCAGAACCTGTTGCTGAACGCGCTTCAGGCCACGAAACAGGGCGGTGTCGTGGTGAGTTGGTCCGCGGGCAAGGAGAAGCCCAGCCGGCAATGGCTGCTTTCCATCGGTGATACCGGACCTGGCTTTGCCCTGCAATCGGCCGGCCCGCTGCGGCATGCGCTCAAGCGCGCAACCGATGTCGCGCGCGAATCCGAGACCGGCGCGGAGGATCGGTCCGACGAGCCGGCGGACGGTAAAGGCAGCGACGTGCTCGCCGCCCGCTCGGGCTCGGAGTCGGCAACGTTGCCTTCGGGCGAAGGCATCGGCCTCTCGATCGTGAAGCGCCTCTGCGAGCTGCTCGGCGCGACACTCGAGCTCGAGACAGCCCGGGGCTACGGCACCACGATCCGGATCTCATTTCCCCTACGCTACCAGAGGCCTGCGCCTGACCCGGGCTCGCCGCGCTCCTAGCTCACCCCGCGAATATGGTCGCGGGGTGCTCGATACGCTCCTTCAGCGCCTGGATCATGGCGGCGGCATCGAAGCCGTCGACGAATCTGTGATCGAAGGATGAAGACAGGTTCATCATGCGCCGCACCGTGATGGCACCGCCAATCACCACCGGCCGCTCGACGGCACGGTTGACCCCGATGATGGCAACTTCAGGCGCGTTGATGATCGGCGTGCTCGCGATGCCCCCCAGCTTGCCGAGACTCGTGATCGTGATGGTCGAGCCGCCGAGCTCCTCGCGCGTCGCCTTGTTGGTGCGCGCAGCTTCGGTGACTCGCCTCATCTCCGCCGCGACGTCCCATAGGGACCGCACCTGCGTATCGCGTACGACCGGCACCTTCAGTCCGTCCGGCGTCTGCGTCGCGACCCCGAGATGCACCGCGTTGTAACGCACGATGACGCCGCGCTCGGCGTCATAATGGGCGTTGCATTGCGGGAAATCCTCCAGCACCCGAACCAACGCGAGAGCCATGAACGGCAGGTAGGTAAGCGAGGGTGCACCCGTCCCCGCCTTGGTGTTGAGGTGTTGCCGCAACGACTCCAGCTCCGTCACGTCCACCTCCTCGACATAGGCGAAGTGCGGGATGTTGCGCTTGGCATCGGTCATACGCTGCGCGATGAGGCGCCGCAACCCGATGACCTTGATCTCTTCGGTTCCGCCCGCAGGACGTTGCGCCGGAACCAGTGCGCGCGCGGCGGGCAAGCTGGTCACCGCTGCCACGGATGGGCGGCCCGAGGACCTCGCGGCCGCGTACGCCTCGAAGTCCTGCCGCCCGATGCGGCCCTGCGGCCCCGACCCGGCGACCTGCCGCAGATCGATTCCCGCCTCCTTCGCCCGGCGGCGGATCGCCGGTGAAGTCAACACGCGCCGGCTCGACGGAGCGGCCGCTGCCCCCGTGGCGCCGCCATCGGCGGAAGTCGCTGCAGCCTTGCGCGCTGCACCATTTCCGACCGCGGCAATCGTGTGCCTCTCCTGACTCGGTTGCGCCCGAGCGGGTGCGCCGCCGTTGCCTGCAGCGACTGGCGGCTCCGCCGCGGCCGCGGGGGCGGCTGCGCCGGATGCGGCGCCAGCGGCTGTTTCCAGCACCACCAGCTCCGCGCCCACCGCGACCATGTCGCCGGGCTGTCCGGTGGTGGAGACGATCCTGCCGGTGACCGGCGCCGGCACTTCCACCGCCGCCTTCTCGGTCATCACTTCGACCAGGACGTCGTCTTCCGACACCTCGTCACCCGGCTTTACGTGCCAGCCGACGATTTCCGCCGAAACGGTGCCCTCACCGAGGTCCGGCAGCTTGAAAACATACCGGCTCATTTGTCCTCCATCACGCGGCTGAGGGCAGCGGCGATCCGTGCCGGCCCGGGGAAGTACTCCCACTCGAACGCGTGGGGATACGGTGTATCCCACCCCGTGACCCGGGCGATCGGCGCCTCCAGATGCCAGAAGCATTCCTCCTGCACGGTGGCCGCAAGCTCCGCGCCGAAGCCGCTGTAGCGCGTGGCCTCGTGGACGACGACGCAGCGGCCCGTCTTGCAAACCGACGTGCAGAGTGTGTCGGTATCGAGAGGCGCGAGCGCCCGCACGTCGATGATCTCCGCATCGACTTGCGCCAACCTGACTGCAGCCGCCGCCACGTGCACCATCGTACCGTAGGCGAGTATGGTCACATCCTTACCGGGTCGCACGACCTCGGCCTTCGACAGGGAGACCTTGTAGTAGCCGTCCGGCACCGCGCCCTTGGGATGCGTGCTCCAGGGCACCGCGGGCTTGTGCGGATCGCCGTCGAAAGGGCCGTTGTAGAGCCGCTTCGGCTCGAAGAAGACGACCGGATCCTCGTCCTCGATGGAGCTGATGAGCAGCCCCTTGGCGTCGTAGGGGTTCGAGGGCATCACCACCTTGATCCCGCAGACATGCGTGAAGACGCCTTCCGGGCTCTGCGAATGCGTCTGGCCGCCGCGGATGCCGCCGCCACAAGGCGTACGGATGGTCACCGGCGCGGAGAATTCTCCGGCGGTGCGGTATCGCAGCCGCGCGAGCTCACTCACGACCTGATCGAAAGCGGGATAGATGTAATCGGCGAACTGAATCTCGGCGACCGGCTTCAGGCCGTTCACACCCATGCCGATGGCCGCCGCGACGATGCCGCCCTCCGCGATGGGGGTGTCGAGCACGCGCTGCTCGCCGTACTTGCGCTGCAGTCCATCGGTGCAGCGGAACACCCCGCCGAAATAGCCGATATCCTCGCCCAGGACCACCACCCGCGGATCACGCTCCAGCATGATGTCCATGGCGGAGTTGAGTGCCTGCACCATGTTCATGTTTGCCATGGCTCAGCCCTCCTTGGCAACCGCGCCGGAGTGGGCGTCGAGGCTCTTCTCCTCCGCGGATCCCTTGGGCGGCTGAGCCGCGGACAGCCGCTTGAGCTCCTCGCGCTGGCGCACGAGGTGCGGCGGCATCTCGTGGAAGACGTCCTCGAACATGGTGGCCGGATCCAGTGTCGGCCCCTCGGTGAGGGTGCCGAAGCTCGCGGCCTCCTTCCAACAGGCGAGCACGTGAGCCTCGAGCTGCTGCTCGAGCGCCGCGTGCCGATCCTCCGACCATTCGCCGAGGTTGATCAGGTATTTCTTCAGGCGCGCGATGGGATCGCCGAGCGGCCAGGCCGCCCACTCCTCCTTCGGTCGGTAGCGCGAAGGATCGTCACTGGTCGAGTGTGCTCCCGCTCGGTAGGTGACGTGCTCTATCAGCGTCGGCCCGCCGCTGTGGCGTGCACGCTCCGCAGCCCACCGGGTGACGGCGTACACCGCGAGAAAGTCATTGCCGTCCACACGTATGCCGGGAATGTCGTACCCCGGCCCATACTGCGCGAACGTGCGCCGCTCCCCGCCGGCGAAGCCCTGGAAGGTCGAGATCGCCCACTGATTGTTGACGATGTTGAGGATGACGGGCGCCTGGTAGACGGCCGCGAACGTCATGCCGTGGTGGAAATCCGCCTCCGCGCTGGCGCCCTCGCCGATCCACGCCGCGGCGATGCGGTCCTCGCCCTTGATGGCCGCGGCCATCGCCCAGCCCACCGCCTGCGGAAACTGCGTGGCGAGATTGCCCGAGATCGAGAAGATGTTGCCCGCGCCCCAGTGGTACATGATGGGCATTTGCCGGCCACGGCACATGTCCCTGGTGTTCGACAGGCACTGGCACATCAGGTCTACGAGGCTCAGCCCGCGGACGATGAACAGCCCCTGGACGCGATAGGACGGAAAGAGCATATCGCCCGGCTGCAGCGCCATGCCCTGTGCGACCGCGATGGCTTCCTCGCCGGTCGACTTCATGTAGAACGAGATCCTGCCCTGGCGTTGCATCCGCTGCATGCGGTCGTCGAAGAGGCGCGTGAGCAGCATGTGGCGCAGCGCCACCTGCAGCTCCTCGGCCTCGAGGTGCGGATTCCAGGGACCGACGGCGCGTCCTTCATCATCGAGCACGCGCACCATCTCCCGGCCGAGGTTCTCGACCTCGCGAACGGGTGCCTTGGCGTCGGGGCGGCCGACGGCACCGGCAGGCGTGAGCCTCAGATAGCTGAAGTCCGGCTTCTCACCCGGGCGGGCCGGTGGATGGGGGACGTGCAAACGCGACCGTTGGGCCATGGGGAAGCAGCCTTTTCACCACCGCCAGATTCTGGCGCGGTGCGAATTTTAGCGCCCCAAACGCGCAATGCGCGTTCCAATCGGTTCGCAATTCCGCCGGATGCCGCAATGAAGGTGCCAGGAGGGCCTCAGGAGCGCTTGTCCGCGCGCTGGCCATGACCGTTGCTCATCCAGTACCGATCGGCCTTCACCCGCCAGGCGCGATGGGAGGCGCTCTGCAGCTCTTCCTGGCTGACCTTGGGGGCCTGCTCGAAGCGGGACTGACTGAGAACCAGCTTGCCGTCGCGCACCATGGACGTTGCAGTCTCATAGGGCACAGGCACGCTCTCGCCATTGGCGCCGGACACCAGGACGTAGCCCGAGCTTCTCTTGCCGTCGAGGCCCGGCACGACGCGCGCCACTGATCCGAGAGACTGCCCGGATGAGCTCTCGACGGCCATGTTCGCCCAGGAGTGTCCGGCCGGGCCGGCCGCGGCCGTCCGCAAGCTTCCGCTCCGCGTCCGGCTCTGCCCGGTGTTGAGGGCTGACCCGGGAGCCGAGCGGCTGTTCGGCGAAGCCGTTTCATTGCCCTGAGCGGTCGTCATCTGACGTTGATGCGGCTTCGCGGTGTTGTAGCCCGGAGCCGCATTCGGCTGCGTGGAAGGAGCGGGCTGAGTCTGGGCGTAGCCGATGGCGGCGAGGCTCGAGGCCGCGAGGGCGGTCATGATTCGTGCGGCAACGTTCATGGGGACTCCTTGAGCTGATGTTTGACCTGATCGCGGTGGCAATGACAGCACGCAATCACCACGCAACGACTACGCAATCGCCATGCCGAGACCGGTTTTCGGCTGCGCTCCTGTCAGTGTCAGGAATGCGAGGCTTTGCGGTGGCCGCGCGGATGCGAGCGCTCCGCGCCTCTGGCGGGCGCGCGCCGCGGCGGCCGCCGCGTCGCGGCGCGCTCCGCTGCCGGCACCGCCCCGGATGTCTTCGAGCCCCGCTCCAGGCTGGCCTTCAGGGCCGACATCAGGTCGACCACGTTTCCCGCGGGGGCCGGGCCCGGCTCGGCCACCGTGACCTCCTTGCCCGCCACTTTGCGCTGGATCGCTTCTTCGACCCGCGCCTTGACCTCATCCGGGAATGCGGTCGGATCGAAGTCCTCGGCGCTCTGCTGCTCGATCAGCTGGCGCGCCAGCTTCAGCTCCGCGTCGCGCACCTTCACGCTCTCGACGCCCAGCGCCGCTACGGACTGCACTTCGGGCGCGAAATGCAGCTGGTGGAGCGCGAGAGCGTTGTCGATGGGCCTGAGGATGACGACGTGGTCGCGCCCGTGACTCGCCCAACGACCCACCGCGCAGCGGCCGCTCGCACGCAGCGCCGTGACGAAGAGCGCGAAGGGCTTGGCGCCACCCTGATCCGGCGCGAGGTAATACGTCCTCTCGAAATACACCGGGTCGACGGCGGCGAGCGGCACGAACTGGGCGACCTCGACGCTGTGCGTGCCGGCTTCCTCCAGTGCCTTCAACTCCTCCGGCGTGAACATCACGTACTGATCCTTGGCGAACTCGTAGCCCTTGACGATCTCCTCGCGCGGCACGACGCGTTGCTCCTCGGCGCAAACATACTGCTGTTTCAGGCGCGATCCGTCCTTGGCGTGCAGCATGTGGAAACGCAGCCGCTCGGCGCTCACGGTGGCCGAATAGAGCTTCACCGGTATCGCTACCAGGCCGAAGGCGATGGTCAGGGATGCGATGGATCGCGCGGCCATTTCGGGTATTCCTCTCTACCCCCGTCGAGCAAGTTCTGCGCCACAGCGGAGCACAAGGTTTAAAGTAGTCCCATGAGCGCCCCTGCGAAGAGCCGCCCCGCCGCCCCCGCAAGCGTCCGCGTCGGCCGCGAAGTGGCAGGGCGAGCGGGCAAGGGGGTCTCGGTGATCTCGGGCCTGCCGCTTGCCCCCGCTGACCTCGAGGCCCTCGCCAGCCGGCTGAAGAGACTCTGTGGCGCCGGAGGGGCCGTGCGGGATGGAGTCATCGAGATCCAGGGCGACCACCGCGACCGGCTGGTCGCGGAGCTATGCCGGCTCGGCTATGAGGCCAAGCGGTCGGGTGGCTGAGGCCACGGTGACGGACAGCCGGAACCTGCGCATAATGTAAGGAGTTTGCAATATGAGCATCACCCAGGCAGAGCACAACGTGTCGAACAACCAGCCAATACCAAGCCGGACACGAACCGGGGACGCCCTGCTGTTCGCCCGCAATTTCTTCCGCCACCCGCGCATGCTCGGCTCGATCATCCCGAGCTCGAGATTCCTCGTGAACGAGCTCCTGCGGCCGATCGACTGGCATCAGGCGCGCGTGATCGTGGAATACGGACCCGGCGTCGGCGTGATCACCGCCGAGATCCTGCGGCGGATGCGCTCCGATGCGCTGCTGATCGTCATCGAGCTGAACCCCGATTTCGTCACCCACCTGCGCGCGTCGTTTCCGGACGAGCGGCTCAGGGTCGTGGAGGATTCGGCGGAGGCGGTGGGTGAGATTCTCGAGCGCTTCGGCCACGGCAAGGCCAACTACATCATCTCGGGAATTCCCTTCAGCACCATACCTGCCGCGGTACGCGAGCGCATCCTGCGCAACACCTCCACGGCGCTGGCGCCCGGCGGCGCCTTCCTCGTCTTCCAGTTCTCCACCCGCGTGCTCGAAGACCTGCAGCGCGTATTTCACTACGTGCGGCGCAAGTTCGAGCCGTTCAACGTCCTGCCGGCCCATTTATTCTTCTGTGAGGTCGGGGCGGCCTAGGCGGCGGGATTGTCGGGCGGGGCGGCCGCCGATTCCCGCACGATCAGCTCATGGGGCACCAGGTGGTCGACCGCCGCCGCGGGCAGACCGTCGCGACGCTTGCGGATCTCGCGAATGAGCAGGTCGAGCGCGACTTCGGCCATGGTTGCCGTCGGCTGGCGGATGGTGGTGAGCTCCGGCCAGACCGTAGTGGCGATCGCCGTGTCGTCGAAGCCGACCACCGACAGATCACGCGGCACATCGAGGCCGCGCCGATGCGCGACCGACACCGCCGCCGCCGCCATGTCGTCGTTGCTGGCGAATATCGCGGTCGGGCGCGGGTCGCCTGCCAGCAGCTTCTCGGCCGCCTCGAGCCCGGAACGGTAGCTGAAGAAGCCCTGCTCGATGACCGGCGGCTGCGGCTTGCAATCCGCCTCGCGCAGCGCCGTCTCGAATCCGAGCCAACGCTCGCCGCTCGCCGTTTGGTTGGGATGGCCCTTGATGAAGCCGAGGCGCCGGTGCCCGAGCGAGAGCAGATAACGGGTCATCTCGTAGGCGGCCTTGAAGTCGTCGATCCGCACGCAGGATGCGTCGGAGCGGAATCGTCCGGTTGCCACCGCGACGGTGGGGATGGCAGCCTTCTTGAGCTCCGCGAGGACGACATGTGACTCGCAGACGGGCGGCGGCAGGATGACTCCGGCGATGGAGCCGTCGATGAGCCTGCGCACCGCCGCGCGCTCCGCCGACGGCGAGCTGACCTCGCACTTCTCCAACAAAAGCTGGGCGCTCTTGCGGCTGCTCTCATCGAGCGCGCCCAGGAGGAACTCGCTCAGATACGCGGCGCTGGGGTTGGCGTAGAGCAGCCCGATCCGCAGACTGTGCGCGCCGGCGAGGCTGCGCGCCGCCGGGTTGGGGGCGTAACGCAACTCCTTCACGGCCGCGAGCACCGCGGCGCGAGTGGCCTCGCGAACGTTGCGCTCGCCGTTGACGACACGGGAGACGGTCATCGGGGAGACGCCCGCCCTGCGGGCCACATCGTGGATGGTCGTGCCACGCCGGCTGCGGCGGCTGGTCTTGCGTGCGGGGGCGCGCCCGGAAACCATGATTTCGTGTTCTCGTGCGGCCCGCCACGAGGGCCGAGAACGCGGATTGTACCCAAGTCCCGATAGCGCTAGCGGGCTTTGTGGTCCCAGGGTTGTCCACAGGCAGCCATGTGCGCGCCGACCACCGCGCGCAGCCGCTCCAGCCCCGACTCATCGGCCGCCTCGCAGCGGATGGTGAGCTTGGGCTCGGTGCCCGAAGCGCGCAGCAGCCACCAGCCTTCGGGCTCGGTTACCCGCAGGCCATCAGTGGTGTCCACGCGCGCACCGACAGCTGCCAGCCGCGCGGCAACCTGCCGCAGTACCTGCGGCTTGCGATCCTCCGGACAAGGGATGCGCAGCTCCGGAGTGGCCGCCGTGGGCGGCAGGCTGCGGCGGAACTCCCCGAGCGTGTGGCCGCTGCTGCCCAGACGATCGAGCAGCCGCATCGCGGCGAAGAGCGCATCGTCGGTTCCCTGCCAACACTCCGCGAAGAAGATGTGCCCGCTCATCTCCCCGGCGAGCGGCGCACCCTCGCGCCGCATGGTCTCGCGCACGTGCACGTATCCGGAGGGCCCCATCACGGGCCGGCCGCCCAGCCGCGCAACCTCCTCGAAGAGCACCCGGCTCGACTTGACATCGGCCACGATGCAGGCGCCGGGCGCAGTGCGCAACACCTCGCCGGCGAGCAACAGCAGCACCTGGTCGGGCCAGACGATCGCACCCGACTCATCCACCACACCGAGACGATCGCCGTCACCGTCGAATGCGATACCGAGATCCGCCCGCTGCGCGCGCACGGTCGCACACAGCTCCCGCAGGTTGGCGGCGATCGACGGATCGGGATGGTGCGCCGGGAATCGCCCGTCGACACTGGCATTGAGCAGGATGTGGCGGCCGGGCAATGCCTGCGTGAGATGTTTGATCAATGCGCCGACTGCCCCGTTGCCGCAATCCCACACCACGGTGAGATTCCCGGCGCGCACCTGTGCCTGCAGTCTCGTGAGGTACGCCTGCGAGACGGTGAGCTCCACCGTGGCGCCGCCCGCGGCCGGCGTCGCCTGCGTCGCCACGAGCGCGCGCAGCGTCTCGCCATGCACCGGCTCCGTGCCGATCACCAGCTTGAATCCGTTCTCCTCGCGCGGATTGTGCGAGCCGGTCACGGTGATGCCGCCATCGAGTCCGTAAGTTTCCAACGCGAAATGCAACTGCGGCGTCGGCCCCAGCCCGATGAGATGCACCAGCGCGCCCCCCGCGACCAGCCCTTCGACCAGAGCACGCTCGAGATCCGGCGACGACTCTCTGCCGTCCCTGCCGACCGCGATACGCCGCAGGCCGCGTGCACGCACCCAGGTCGCATAGGCAAGCCCGAGCTGCCGTGCGTCGCCGACATCCAGCTGTTTCCCGACGATGCCACGCAGGTCGTAGGAGCGGACTGCCGCGGGATTTATGCGCGCTGCCGTTGATTCCATGGGCTGTCGGGCGACATCGATGGAGCGGGCGCGGAAAGCAGTCCGCAGTAGAGCCGCTCGAGGCGCTCGGCGCTGCGCGCCCAGGTGAGCAGCCGCTCGGCGCGGCCCCGCGCCGCGGCTCCCATTGCCAACAGGCGCGCCGGATCGGCCGCCATTTCGCGCAGCCCGTTCGTCAATGCCTGCGGGTCCAGGCGCGGAACCAGCCTGCCCGTGACTCCGTCCTCGATCAGCTCGGGCACACCGCCGCTCGCGCTCGCCAGCACCGGCACACCGCACGCCATCGCTTCCGCCACCGGCAGTCCGTACGACTCCTGCCATACCGAAGGCAACACCAGAACATCGGCCGCGTGGTAGGCGCGGATGAGCGTCGGCTGCGGCACCGTGCCGAGAAAGCGCACGCGATGTGCCGCCGCCGGCGAGAGCCGGGCGCGCAGCGCATCACCGTAGCTGCGGCCGTGTCCGAGAATCTCCTTGGCGAGCCACGATCGCAACGACTGGCCGTAGAACTCGCGCACCGCCTCGAGCGCGCGGTCGTCGCCGCCGAGCAGCCGGCTCAGCAGATCGTAGGGCAGCAAGCCGGGCTTGCCGATCAGCGTCAACTCGAGGCCCACCCCATCGCGTACCAACCGATCGAACGCCTCCATCAGCAGGTGGACACCCTTGTCCGGGGCGATCCTGCCGACGTAGAGCAGGCGCAGGGGTCGCCCGCAGCGCCCTCGGGCATCGGGCTTGCGGGCGTGCGGGGCGGGTCTGAATCGAAGTACGTCCACGCCGTTGCCGACGGTGTGAATTCGCGCGGCCATCTCGGGCAGCCGCGCGCACGCCCCCGCGGTTACGAACTCCGACACGGTCGCGACCGCATCGACGTCCGGCAGATCGCGCCGCAGCAGCGCGCGATCGAGCTTCGCGAGCTCATCCTGATGGATGTGCACGACGACCTTCACGCCGGGCACGACACGCTTGAAGAGAGCTGCGAATTGCATCTGCTGCGGCAGATGCACGACGTCCGGGCGGCGCCCCGCGAGATCACGCGCGACCTGCGAGAAATACTCTCTGTAGTACAACTTCGAGGTGAAGTACGGCGCGCCCCAGCGCAGGCGTCCGGCGAGAAGCTGCATTCCCTTGTGCAGCCGGCGCGCCACGAAGGGGATGCGGCGGATCTCGATCGCGCCCCAACGCTCGCGCTCGGCCTGGCCGCGCGCCTTCGGCGCATACACGATCACCTGGTGACGGTTGGCGAGACAGCGGGCCAACTCCCAGTTGACGATCGCGACCGAGCCGCGCTGCTCCTCGGCGGCCGCGATCGGGTCCTGGGGCTGATTGAGGATTGCGATCTTCATGGTCCACCGCCTAGACGGTGGTCCAGCAAGAATCGGGGCCTCTACCGTCTCGCTATCGGAAACTGCAGGAAGATCTGATGCGTCGCCACGTCGATCGCCTGCGCGGGGTGATCGAGCATCTGGCGGGTGTGGTCCGAATAGGCCGTTCCGCTCCAGACGACGGAATTGTCGGCATGATCGATCAGGTCGATGCTGAGCGAGACGGTGGTGATGGTCTCTATGTCACCATAGCCCGGACCCCACCCGGGACCCCAGCCCCAGGGTCCCCAGGGGCCCCATCTTCCCCACCCTGGGCCCCATCCCGGCCCGCCCACCATGCCCTCGACACGGTCGTGCGCGCCGACGATGAAGTTCACGAGCAGGTCAGGCGTCTCTCCGGCTGCCGCCGGCACGTAGCCACGGGACTGCAGCTCCTCCCCCACGTCCTTCTCGAGCTGCTGCGTGGTAAGGGACCTGTAGGGGCCGGTGTCCGTGCCGGGCTTCGGCAGGAAGGCATAGGTATGGAAGCTCGCGAGGTCTACCTGCGGCGCCATCCGCGTGCGTACGATCGGTGTCGTGGCGCAAGCGGCAAGCAGCGCCGTCGCGCCTGCCACGGCGAGGACTTTGACCCAATTCATTTGCACCTCTCCGCAGTATCAGACCGTCGAAACGCAGCAGGGTTCTTGCGGTTGACCCGGGATCTCGGGCGCGGCAGCGCCGGACGCCACTCTAGTACACTCCGGGCCGTCATGACCATCAGGGTATCCGTCGCCTCGTTCGTCTGCCTGCTGGCGCTCTGCCTGCCCCTTGCCAGGGCGCTCGCGGCGTCCGCGGCCGGCATCATCCCGCCGATCGACGCGCATACTTCGCTCCTGGTGGTGTCGCCCCATCCCGACGATGAGACACTCTGCTGTGCCGGCGTGATCCAGCGGGTGGTGGCGGCGGGGGGCCGCGCCAATATCGTCTGGCTGACGAGCGGTGATGCCTCCGAGCTCGATTCTTTCCTGATCGAGCGTGCACTGGTGATCCGTCCGGACAAGATGCGGGATCTGGCGGTCCGGCGGATGCGCGAGGCGCGCGCGGCAGCGGCGGTCCTCGGCGTGCCGCCTGATCGGCAGTTCTTTCTGGGTTACCCTGACGAGGGGCTCATGACTCTCGTCACGGATCACTTCACGACACCGTACTACTCGAGGTTCAACGGCGCTGCGAGCGTGCCGTATGCCGAAACTTTCGCGGCCGGGCATCCCTACAGCGGTGAGAGCCTGGAACGGGATTTCGCGCGCGTCCTCGATGTGGTGCGCCCGACACTGGTCCTCGCGCCGAGCCCGCTCGATGCGCACCCCGATCACCGCGCGGCGGGCATCGTGACCCTGCAGGTGCTGAGCCGCCGCCACCAGCTGACCGCCGCGCGCTTCTGGATCGTGCACGGCGGCGCCCTCTGGCCGAGCCCGCGCGGGTTGCGGATGCAGCGCCCGCTCACCGAGCCGCCTCGGGGTCGCGGTCTCGGGCTCATGGCCTTCGAGCTCGAGCCGCGCGAGGAGGCCGGCAAGCTGCAGGCCGTCCGCCAATACCACACGCAGCTCAGCGTGATGCCTTCCTTCCTGCTCGCTTTCGTGCGCACCAATGAGTTGTATTCCCGGTCGCCCATGCCGGCGCCGCTCGCGCCCGGCATCGCAGCGCCGCACTGAGCGGCCGCTGCGCGCACTGCGCGCAGCGCTGCTTCTGCTGCTGCTCACGCCGGCACCGCTGCTCGCCAACACCATCGCCGCGGTCAACGCCGCCCGCAGCACGTACTGCGGCCTGTCGCGCGCCAGCCATCCGCCGCTCATCGAGAGCCG
>Ga0335073_10006573_pt1 | contig 16337 bp, 12 predicted proteins | sample Lox_Sample_22_FD_207093 | JGI IMG/M metagenome (GOLD analysis project Ga0335073, IMG submission 207093) | Soil microbial communities from Loxahatchee National Wildlife Refuge, Florida, United States - Lox_Sample_2.2 | ecosystem: Environmental > Terrestrial > Soil > Wetlands | place: USA... | reverse complement strand
GCGGAGCTGGCTGGCGGTGAAGATGGTCTGGGCGCGGGCGGGGTGGCTGTCGGGCAGGTTCAGCTGCTGCTGGAGTTCCGCGGCCTGGTCCACGCATGCGCGAGCCTGTTCTTCGTCCCCGGTGCGCGCGTAGGCCATGGCTAGCGCGGTGAGCAGTTCGGACAGGCTGAGGGGGTGATCTTCGGCCTCCATCAGGGGGCGTGCGCGTTCCAGCCTGCTGATTGCCTCGATCGCCTGTTCGGGCTGGCCGCTGGCTAGCCTGGTCATGGCGATGACGTACAGCGTGCGGGCCTGGTGGTAGTTCTCGCCGAGTTCGGTGAAGATGGCCAGCGCCGTGTTCAGGTGCTCGTCGGTCTCGCTGGCGCGGCCGAGGTTAGACAGGGCGCGTCCGAGCTGGCGGTGGACGATCGCCTCGGCGCGCCGGTGGCTGGTGATGCGCCGCCAGCAGTCCAGCGCGCGGGTGAAGTGGGCGACGGCGTCCTCGTTGCGGCCCGAAGCCATGGCGCAGATCCCGGCGTGCTCGCGGGCGCTGCCTTCCCCGGCCCGGTCCCCGTTGGCCCACGCGGTCCGGACGGCCTGCTCGGCGACCGGGGTCGCGGCGGCGAGGTCACCGCTGGCGACGTGGCAGGACACCAGCCGGATAGCGCAGAACACCTCGGCGCGGGCATCCCCGCAGACCCGCGCGGAGGTAACAGCCTGCTCGCAGACCGCCTGCCAGGCGGCGTAATCGTGCCGGTGGCTGACCCAGCCGTACAGAGTATCCCCGAACTGCCAGGCGGCGGCATGCAACCCGAGGTCGGTGGCTGACCTCTGCGCTTCGAGCAGCCCGGCCTGCTCGACGTCGCACCAGGCCAGGGCCGCGGCGACGGTCGCGAACGCAGGCGGATTCCGCATCGGCAGCCCGAAGGCGGAAGCAATTCGCAGCCGTCCGGGGAGTACGAGCAGGTCGGCGGCGGCGGAACCGCGCAGATAGTAGTCGATGACCCGCGCTGTCGCGGCGTTGCGCTCGGCGTCGGTGTCGTGCTGCGCGGCGAGGCTGGCGGCGTGCTCGCGGACCAGGTCGTGGAACCGCCAGCGGCCGGGGGCGGTTTCCTCCAGCAGGCTGGCGGCGGCCAGGGCCACGGCGAGCTGCTCGGCGGCGGGCTCGTCGGCGTCCAGCAGCGCGGCGGCGGCCGGGACGGTGACATCGGTGCCGGGGCAGGTGGCCAGCAGCCGGTAGGCGCGGGCGGTGTCGGCGTCGAGAGCACGGTAAGAGGCGTCGAGCGATGCGGTCACGGAGATCTCCAGGGCTGGGGTATCGAGGGCGGACAGGCGGGAGCGTGCAGCGGCCAGGTCGGCGACCACGGCGGTGGCGGCCAGCGCGGGCCGGGCGGCGAGACGGGCCGCTGCGGCGCGGACGGCCAGCGGCAGGTGCCCGCAGTAGTCGGCCAGGACCGCCAGGTCGACGGCTTCAGAGTTCCGGCCGGTGATCCGGGTGGCGAGTTCCGTGGCGGCGGCCGGGTCCAGCGGCCCGAGGGGCACCAGGCGCGCGCCGTCGGCGGCGGCCAGGCCGGGCAGCTGGTAGCGGCTGGTGACCACGACCAGCCCGGAGGCCGGGAGCAGGGCGCGGACCTGGGCCTCGCTGACCGCGTCGTCGGCCAGCACGGCGACCGGTGCCCCGGCGGTGAGCGATCGGAACAACGCGGCGGCCTCGCCGGGATCGCCGGGCACCGCCGACGGGTGGGTGCCCAAGGCGCGCAGCCACCCGGCCAGCACCGCCTCCGGGCGGGCAGGCCCGGAGGCGGCGAACGCGCCGAGCGGCGCGTGCAGCTGCCCGGTGTACCTGTCGGCGACCTGGTGCAGGGCGTGCACCGCGACGGCGGTCTTGCCCGTCCCGCCGGGGCCGGAGACCACGATGATCGCGCACCCCGGCCCGCCGTGGGCGGCTGCCTGGGTGATTGCCGCGACCGGGTCGGCGCGGTCGGTGAAGTGCGCCGGGGGCAGCGGCAGCTGCCGGGGCTGGGGCGTGCCCGGCCCGGGGTGCGCGCCGATGTAGACGTCGCCGTGGATGCTGCGGGCCTGCACGGCGTGCCCGCCCACGGTCCCGCCCATGTCGTTGCCCCACTCTGGGCTGGGCGGAGCGGCGGTCATGCGGCCGGGCTCGTGTGAGCGCTCCTGGCCGGCCGGCCGTGGCTGCTGCGGCGACATCGATCGTGAGCACGCGCGTGTGACGCCTCCGGGCCGTAGCTCGTGATCACGACAGGTACTGGCGGCCTTTGCTGGTGATCGTCGGCGTTGCCGGGTGCCATGGGTCTCCTTTGGCTGATTGGGGTTGAGATGCCGTGGGCCTGCACGACGGGCCGCCTGCAGTCCCCGCCCAGGCCGTTAGGCGTGCCTGGGCGGGTGCAGCGGCGGTCAGGCGGCCGGGTCGGGCGGGCCGCCGAGCCTGATCCCGCCGAAGACGTCCCCGGCCTGGATCACCGTCCCGGATACCTGGCCGGTGACCTGGTTGCTGGTTACGTTCCCGGCGGTGAGCAGCGCCTGGGTACCGGCCAGCCACTCCTGCAGTTCTCCGGCGAAGCCGGGATCGTCGCCTGCCCGCCTGGCCAGCAGCGTGGCGAGGCGGGCGGGGTCGGGTGTCCCGGCACGGGCGGCCTCGATGGCCGTGGTTTCTGCCGAATCGCGCCCGAGCAGCCGGGTGGCCAGGGCGGCGAGGGCCGTCCACGCCTGCTGGCCGGCCTGCCCGGCGGCGCCCTGGGTGAGCGCGGTCAGTACCTGCCCGAGCAGGGTCGTGTCCATCGCCTTGCCTCCGGTTACTCGTGCTGGCCGCTCACGCGCTGATCACCTGGAGCGAGGCGGGGGCGGCCAGCTCCCGGAGCGGCCCGGCGAGGACGGCGGCGTCGCCGACGGCGATCAGCGTGAGCTGGTCCGGGCCGAGGTGGCTCTGGTAGGCGCCGTTGACGGCCTCGGCGGTCAGGCCGGCGATGTCATCCAGGAGCACGTCGAGATAGTCCGGTGGCAGGCCGCAGGCGGCCAGGTCGGCGGTGATCGCGGCCAGCGCGGCGGGGGTTTCGTAGGCCAGGGGCAGCATGCCGGCGAGGGCCTCGGCCGCTGCGGTGTGCTCGGCGGGGGTGAACCCGTCGCGGAGCGGGGCGGCGAGGATGTCCTTGATGTCTGCCAGCGTGCCGGGGGTGGCCGGGCCGTCGACCGCTCCCGTGACCAGCATCAGCCCGTTCCCGGGGACCAGCTCGGTCAGGCCTGCCTGAACGGTGTAGCTGTCGCCGGAGCGTTCGCGGACCTGGGCGTCAAGCCTTCCGGTGAGCGGCGCGCCGAGGATGCGGGCCGCGACCTGGAGGGCGTTCCAGCCTGGGTGGCCGCGGCCGGGGACCGGGGCGGCGAGCAGGAGCTGGGTCTGCACCGCGCCGGGCTGGTTCACCAGGACGGCTGCTGGCTGCCGGCGTAGCGCTGGCTCTGGTTGCGGGACGCCGCCTCCGGCGGGGCGGTTGTCGCGCCATACGGCGAGCGCTTCCTCGGCCAGCCTAGTGGCGTCCTGGCCGGTGAGGTCCCCGGCGATGACGATCGTGGTGGCGGCGGGCCGCACCTGCTCGTCGTAGAAGCGGGCGATCATGTCCGGGGTGAGCTGCGCGACGGCGGCGAGGGTGCCCTCGGCGGGCCGCCCGGCGCGGGACTCGCCGCCGTACACGGCGGCCGGCAGTTCCTGCAGGACGCGGGTGGCCGGGACGGCGGCGGCGCCGGCGATCCCGGCGGCGGCCAGCTGGACCCGCCCGGCGACTTCCGCCGGGTCGAACGCGGGCTCGGCGACGGCCCAGTACAGGAGGTCGAGGGCGGCCGGGAACTGGCGGGCGGGCAGTTCCAGGGTGATGGACGGTCCGGTCCAGCCGGGGCCGGCCGTCCAGGTGATGCCGGCGGCGGCGGCGCGCTGCTCGAACTCGCGGGCGGTGATGCCGTGCGCGCCGGCGCCCAGGCAGGCGGCCATGACGGCGGCGATGCCGTCGCAGCCGTCCGGCTCGGCGCTGGCGGGGATGCCCAGGTGGCAGGTCACCGTGGCCACGTGCTGGCCGGGCATGTGATGGGTGAGCAGCGTGACGCCGTTGCCCAGGCGGTCGTGGCGGGGAACGGGGAACCGCCACGGGGCGAGAGGCGTCACCGCTGGGCGCGACTGGAGGGCGGGTGCCAGGGACATCGGGTTACTCCTCGGGAGACAGGCCGCTGTCGGCGGGCGCGGCGGGGCGGATGGTGACGACGGCGGCGGACTCCGGCCGCAGCCACGTGGCGGCGGCCTGCCGGACCTGGTCAGCGGTGATGGCGGTGATCCGGTCGGGGAGGCTGTTGATGAGCCCGGGGTCACCGAACGCCGTGGCGAACTGGGCCAGGGCCGCCGCACGGCCCTGGCTGCTGGAGAAGTGGGCCAGCGTCTCCCGCTCGGCGGCGGCGCGGGCGCAGGCCAGTTCTTCCTCGCCCGGCCCGTCGGCGGCGAGCGCGTCGAGCTCGGCGCCCAGCGCTTTCTCGATAAGGCCGGCGGGGACGCCGGGCATGGCGGGCACGGTGATCATTCCCAGCGAGTTCCCGCCGGTACGCGGGTCGGTGAGCGTGCTGAGCCCCTGGGCTGCCTGCAGCTCCCGGACGAGGACCTGGTGGCCGCGGCTGGGCGTGCCGCCGGCCAGGATGCGCAGCGCCATGTCGCAGGCGAAGATCTCCGGGTCGGTGACGCTGTTGGGCGGCAGCCGCCACCCCAGCGCCGTGACCGCGAACGGGACCGCCTCGGCGACGTCATCGCGGGCCTGCCCAGAGGCGGGTTCCAGCACGCGGGCCGGGACGTGCGGCGGCTGCGGCCCGGCGGGGACCGGGCCGAAGTACCGCTCGGCAGCGTCGAATACCTGCTCTGCGGTGACGTCACCGGTCACGGCCAGCACCGCGTTGCCGGGCGCGTAGAACGTCCGGAAGAACCCGGTCACGTCATCGAGGGCGGCGGCGTTCAGGTCGGATACCGAGCCGATCACCAGGTGGTGGTAGGGGTGGCCGGAGGGGTAGACCAGCTTGAGCATGCGCGGCTCGATGCTGCCGAACGGCACGTCGTACCGCTGGTGCTTCTCCTGGGCGATCACGGCGCGCTGGTTGTCCAGCCGCTCCTGGGTCAGGCCGTCGGCCAGGGTGGCCATCCGGTCGGCCTCCAGCCACATCGCCAGCTCCACCGCCCCGGCGGGCACGTGCTGGAAGTAGATCGTCATGTCGGTCGCGGTGGCGGCGTTGAAGACCGCGCCGCAGGCGTGCATCAGCGCCGCGTGCTCGCCCGCCGCGACGTTGCGCGACCCCTCGAACATCTGGTGCTCGAACAGGTGCGCAAGGCCGGTCCGTCCCGGGGCTTCGTGCCGGGACCCGACGTCGTAGTGCAGGTGCACGGTCGCCGAAGGGGCGGCGGGATCCTCGCTCACCACCACGCGCAGTCCGTTGCCGAGCTGGTGCTGGGCAACGGGATAGCTGAGAGTCAACGCACTTCCTTTCGATCAGAGCCGGGACCCCGGCCAGGGGGCGCGGGCTGGTGCCAGGGGAAGGCACGGCCCGGACCATGTCGCGGGGCATCCAGGCGGGACGCTCATGCCCGGAATACCGGGCATGAGGTAAATAATCGCCATTCATCACGCTGATAGGCGGCTTCTATCCTCGGCTATCAGGCCTCTAACACCGGGGGCGCACGTCCGTGCGGAGAAGAATTCTGGCGGTACGGGGGTCTGGTTTAGACGGGGGCCGGGAAATTGCGTTAGTCCCTCTTGAGAGGGAGATATGAGGCGTGATTACCGTTGCGGGAGGGCAGCGGGAATGGCGACGGCGCCACCGGGCAGTCTCAGCGTGCCGGGAGTGCAGGTCATCGATGCGGCCTTGCCGAGCAGGTCCAGGACGGCCAGTGCCGGGGCAGGCTGCAGCGCTGAGACCGGCAGGTGCGCCCACCGCGCTGCGGCCAGTCCGGCCTTTGACGGCGGTGCCGGGATGCTGCTGCCCGTGGCGTGCCACCGGACCGCTGCTCCTTCTGGCACCATGCCGGCGTGCCCGCTCCTGCTGGTGACCCAGGGGAAACTGCCTGCGCTGACCAGGAAATACCAGCGTTCTCCGGCGTCGATGACGGCCAGGGAGATGCCCGGTGCGGGCAGTGCGGCGAGGCCGCGGGCCGCGTCTGCCGCCCCGCCGGTCTCCAGCCACCATGCCGCGGCGACCGCCCCAGCCGGGCGGGTGACCTCCAGGGCGTCGGCGTCGGTACCGGTGATCAGCGCGAGGTGGTCCCTGTCTGCGGTGACGGGCCAGCTCAGGCGGCGGTAGCCCGCCAGCGCCGTCAGCGGCTGCGCGGATTTCAGGACCACATGGCACCGCAGTTCCTTGATGCCGTCGCCGGTCACCGCGGCGCGCTTTTCCTGCCCCAGGTATTCGCGGATCAGGTCATAGAATTCCGCGAAAAGGCCGCCCGTTCCCAGCAGTCTGTCCGCGATAGCCCAGAATTCCCGGCCCGTGTCACCGATGCCTGTCTCCGCGTGCGATACGGTGCCGCGCCCGTACCGGCCGGTGAGATCGGCGAATTTCTCCTGGGTCAGCCCTGCTTCCTCCCGCCTTCTGCGCAGGTCCCGGCCCATGTCCCTGCGCATCCCGCTGACGACCTCGGGGTCCGGTGTCCCGCCTCCGGACGGGTCTGTTGGCGTGCTCACCGGTCGTTCCCCAGATCGCTGAGCGTGTCGAGCGCCCGCTGGATCGCGGGCACCCGGCGGTGGCCGGGCGGCAGCAGCGCGAGTGCTTCCTGGTAGCGGGACCGCGCGCTGCCGGGGTCTCCGGCCTCGGCGGCGATCAGCGCGGGCGTTTCCAGGATCTCGGCCCGCGCGGGCACCACGCCCAGCCGGGTCATGACCTCCATGGCACTGTCCAGCAGCGGTATCGCGTCGGCGGGCTGGGATGCCTGGGCGCGGCCGAGCGCGGCCAGCGCCCGTGCCTGGTTGTAGGGGTCGGGATGGCCGTCCAGCAGCCGTGCTGCCTCTTGCAGCAAGGGGACTGCCTCAGCCTCGCGCCCGGCGGCGGACAGGGCGTTGCCGAGGTCGATCATGGCGAGCCCGGCCTCCCGCGTGCTGCCTGTGCCCGGGTCCCGGTAACCGTCGAGTGCCTGCCGGTACAGCCTGATCGCCTCGGTGAGGTCGCCGCGCTCGGCCGCGATCCATCCGAGCTTGCGCACGGTCCCCGTTGCCTTGTGCGTGTTGCCCAGGTCGCGCCACAGGGCGTGCGCCTGCTGGAAACAGTCTGCGGCCTCGTCCGGGCGGCCCAGGTGCCGGGCGGCCATCCCGATCCGGTCCAGCATCCGTGCCTGTCCCTCGGCGTCCTGGCACCGGCGGGCGGCGTCCAGGCCGGCGCGGCTGATGGCGAGCTGCTCGCGGTAGTGGCCGCGGTACAGGAACAGCGGCCACATCGCGTCGGCCAGCTGCCAGCTGGCGGCCGGGATGTCCTCTGCGGTGGTCTCCACGACGGCGCGCAGCCCGTGCCGCTCGGCCTCCATCCAGTCCAGCGCGGACTCCGCTGTCACCTCGGGACCCTCGCGCGGCGGCGGTGCCGCGTCGCGGCGCAGCCCGTGCCGGTAGCGCTGCAGCAGTCGCTCGGCCTCGGCGCAGTTGCACAGGTACCAGCCGGCGATCCGGGCGAGCACCGCACGGCGGCCCTCGGCGGGTTCCTGCTGCCTGGCTAGGTCGCGGGCGTGCGTGCGGATCAGGTCATGGAACCGGTACCGGCCCTGCCCGGCCGGCTCGGCCAGGCACGCGGTCGCCAGCCGGGCCAGCACCGCGCGGGCCTCCGCCCGGTTTGCGTCCAGCGCGGCGGCGGCCAGCCCGGCGGTGAAGTCCGGGCCGGGGTGCAGCCCGAGCAGCCGGTAGGCCCGTGCCGTGCCGGGGTCGAGAGCGGCGTACGCCGCGTCCAGGCTAGCGCGCATGCCCGTCTCCTTGTCCGCTTCGTCGTCTAGGGCGTTCAGCGGGTCCAGGCCGGCGGCGTCGGCGATCCGCTCGCCGGCGGAGATCGCCAGCTGCCCCGCTGCGGCGCAGACGGCCAGCGGGACGCCCCCGCAGTAGGTGACCAGCCTGAGCGCTGCCGCCTGCTCGGCCGCCACGCGGCTGGCGCCGGCGATCTGTCCCAGCAGGCTGACCGCCGCGTCAGATGGCAGCGGCCCCACGTGGATGAACCGAGCCCCGTCGCCTGCGGCGGCGGGCAGGCGGCGGCGGCTGGTCACCGCTACCACGGACTGCCCCGCGCCGGGCAGCAGCATCCGGACCCCGGCCACCGAGTCCGCGTTCTCGACCAGGACCGCCAGTCTCCGGCCGGCGGTGACCGACCGCCACAGGGCCGCCAGTTCCGCCTCCTGCCCGGGGATCCATTCCGGCGGCACGCTCAGCGCCCGCAGCCAGCGGGCCAGCACGTCCGCGACGGCCTCGCCGCCGTGGAGGTCGGTGTGCAGCTGCCCGTCGGGGAACTCGCCGTCATGGGCGTGCAGCCACCACAGGGCTACGGCGGTCTTGCCCATCCCCGGTGCCCCGGTAATGACCGCCAGCACCGGTCCTCGTCCCGCAGAGAGCAGCCCGTCCAGCAGGCTCAGCTCGCCGGCGCGGTCGACCAGCCGGGCCGGCCCGGCCGGCAGCTGGCGCGGCAGCGGGACGGTAAACCGCGCCCCGGCGGTCAGGTGCACGCCGCCGCTGACTGCCCCGGCCTGGATGAGCACGCCGTTCACCCGGCCGTCGGCTACGTTGCCCGCCCCGTTAGCCGTTGCAGGCCATCCGGGGCGGGCACCTGCCCGCTGGTCGCTGCTGGCCTCAGCCATTGCAGCTGCCCAGGCGGTGCCGGCTCGACAGTCGTGTCACTCTCTTTTGACCTCCAGCTCCAGCAGGGCGACGGACTGAGCGGGCCGCGCCGGCCCCGGAGCGGGCCAGGGCGCGGCGCGGCCCTCCCTCACGGGCGCGCCCGCAAGGCACCGGGGAAACCGCGGGCACGCCAGTCTGGGCAGCGGGCCGCACCCGCCAGCCCAGCGAGGGCTGGTGACCCATCGCCCCGCCACCAGCCAGCCGGCATAGCCGCCGAACGCGACTGCATCGCGACAGCGGCCTCCGGGCCTGGCCTGGGTGACTGCCCGCGACTGGCGCGGCTTCAGGGCCAGGGACATCTTCGGGCGGGGCCAGCGGCGGGCGCTGGCAAGTCGCACGGCCTGGATCAGGGTGCGGTGACGCCGGATGAGGCTGGCGGGAGGCCGGGGACGGTTCAGCCGCCCGGTGCCTTCGCGGTCGGCGTGCGCGGTCGGCGGGGGGCTCCTCACCTGTCCCCGGCCACGCGGATCACGGCACCTACTGTCTTGCCGGCGCCGGCTTCGTCATCACGCAGCGTGCGCCGCCCGCCCTGCAGCGCGAGCAGGCCGTCGACGACTTCCAGGCCACGGCCGGATTCGCTCCTTGCGGTCACCGGGCGGCGGACGGGACGGCCTGGGCCGTCATCGTGAACCTCGATGCGCAGGTCACCGCCGTCACAGGAGATGCGCACCTTGATCGGCCCCTCGCCGTGGGCGAGGGCGTTGCTGACGTACTCGCTGACGATGAGCTCGGCGACCTCGGCGTACTCACCGAGACCCCAGCCGAAGAGCGCCTTCCGGGTTTCCTCCCGGGCACGCCTCACCTCAGCCGGCTCCCGGTCCAGGAGAGAGGACACCGACTGCTCGCGCATGGCTGTCAACGGCATTCACTGCTCCTCGGGCTCGCCGTGAGTTCCCGGCCCTGGCCTGGAGCGGGACTGGATAGGGAGGCGGCTGCGGCGCGGTGCGACTGGCAATACGTCCGGGCTGTGGGGCTGCTGTGATGATTCATGGCTTGTACCCCACGCCGCCGTAGGCCGCGACCTGCCCGGGATCATCACGCGTGGCCGTGCCCCGGTCGGGCCGCCACCTGGGGACGAGCACCAGCCCCGGGTCGACCAGCTCAAGGTCTCCGAAGAACGCCCTGATCGCGTCGCGGCTGCGCGGCTGGAACGGGGCCGTGGTCTGGTTGTAGTGGCCCATCGCCTCGGCGACGTTGGCTGCCTGGCCGTCGGTCGTCCCGTGGCTGATCACTACGTAGCTGCCCGGTGCCAGCGCACCGAGCAGCTCGGCGACCAGGACGGCGGGCTCGTCGGAGTCGGGGAAGAAGTGCAAGATCGCCACGAGCAGCAGCGCGGCCGGCTGGGACAGGTCCAGCAGGTCCCGTAGCTGCGGGCTGTCCAGGATCTCCCGGGGCCGGCGCAGGTCGGCCTGGACCGCGATCGCGTGGTCGTTGCGGGCCAGGATGGCCCGGCTGTGCTGGACGGCGACCGCGTCGTTGTCGACGTAGGCGACGCGGACGTCCGGGGCTGCCTGCTGGGCGATCTCGTGGACGTTGCCCATGGTGGGGATGCCCGAGCCGATGTCGAGGAACTGGCGGATGCCGGCCTGCCCGGCGAGGTGGCGGACGGCCCGGCCCAGGAACGCCCGGTTGGCGCGCATCGTCGCCGGGGCGTCAGGCCACCTGGCCAGGAACGCAGTGGCCGCTTCCTGGTCGGCGGCGAAGTTGTGCGACCCGCCGAGCAGGTAGTCATAGACGCAGGCGATGCTCGGCCCGTCGGCCCGCTGTCCGTCCGGGATGACGGTCACCGCCGCCTCCTGGCTGTGTGCGCGGATGAGGCCCGCGCCAGGTGCGCGGGTACCGCCAGGAGGCTGGCGGTCGCCAGGAGGACCGTGGCGCGTCCGGCCGCTGGCGGGTCCGGGGGTGGCGGGGGTGGCATGTGGGTCACGTCCTCGGGCGGGGTCGGGCAAGTGAGAGACTGGCTAGGCTCACACACTGCCAGGCTGGTTACCGGTAGATCACTCCCCGTGCCGGGAACATGTGGTTCCCGGTGGCAGTGCCCCGCTGAGCAGCAGGAACACCTTCCGTGCTGGCGGGATGCTCCCTGCTTCGCCCCGGCGTAGCTCATGATCGTTTGCGAGGCGGCTACCGTTGGCCTCGTGACCGGCCGCAGCGCTGGCCCCGGTCACTGCCGGAAGGGCGGACCGAGGATGCCGTACGTGAAGACCAGCCTGCGCGGGGAGCAGCGTGGCCTGCGCGAGGAGATGCGCGCGCTGGGCCTGAGCCACCGCCAGATCGCTGTGGAGTTCGCCCGCCGCTACCAGCTGCGCCCGCGGGCCGCGTGGCGGCACGCCTGGGGGTGGAGCCTGGCCGAGGCCGCCGAGCGGATCAGCAGCTACTCCGGCCGCGCTGGACGGGACCCCGACGGTGGGGCCGTCACGATGACCGCTTCGCACCTCAGCGAGTACGAGAACTGGCCCGGCCCTGGTCCTGAGCCGGCCGGGCGCCGGCCAGCGCCCTACCTGCTGTCCCTGCTTGCCGCCGTGTACGAGTGCGCGGTCGACGACCTGCTTGACCTGGCTGACTACGAGCACATGCCAGCGCCGGACAAGCTCCCTGTCGACCGGGCCAGCCTGGCACGTCCCGCCACGGCCTAGCGCGGAGTCACACTGCGACGAGTGCGTCATCCGGCGGGGAGGGGCGGCCGGCGAGGCGGGGCTAGTTTGCGGGCTGCGACTCAGGATGCGGTTTGCGGGCGAGGGCCGCATAGCCGGGAAGGGCCTCTTCTTTCTGGGTGCCCGGCGGCGGGCCGGGCACCCAGTGGTTGACCGGCACCACGCCGGGGTCGATGAGTTCCAGGCCCTCGAAGAACCGGCTGAACTCGGCGGCGGTCCTCAGCCGCATGGCTGTGGGAGTGTGCTGGTTGTAGCGGCTGCTTGCGGTGGCCGCGGACTCGGCCCGGATGTCGCTGGCGTCGTGGGAAACGGCGAGGTAGCTGCCCGCCGGGAGCGCGTTCATCAGCTGCGCGGTAATTGCCCAGGGGTCGTCGGCGTCCGGGATGAACAGCAGGATGCCGAGCAGCATGACCGCGACCGGCTGGCTGAAGTCCAGTGTCTTGGCTGCCAGGGTGAGGATCTTGCCGGTGTCTCGCAGGTCGGCGTCGATGCAGGCGGTAACGCCTTCAGGGGTGCTGGTGAGCAGTGCCCTGGCGTGGGCGAGCACGATCGGATCGTTGTCCACGTACACGATCCGCGATTCCGGGGCGGCCTTCTGGGCGACCTCGTGGGTGTTGCTGGCCGCGGGAAGGCCGATGCCGATGTCGAGGAACTGGCGGACGCCCAGGTCCCGGGTCAGGTGGTGAACCACGCTGGTGAGAAAGGCTCGGCCGGCGCGGGTGGTGTCCCTGACGTACGGCGCGGCTTCGAGCACGGCGTCGCCGGCGACACGGTCAGCTCTGAAGTGGTCTTTCCCGCCCAGCCAGTAGTCCCAGATCCGGGCTGAATGCGCGACCGACGTGTCGGCCTTCGTCACCTCCAGCTCGGAATAGGACTCGTCGCGGCTTACTGATGCCACGTTGGGTTTCCTCCTGGTTTCCTGCCGTGCGCCCGCCGGCCTCAGCGTCGGCCGGGCATCCCCGCGCGGGGTTTCCTTCTGGTTCGGGGTGCTCGCCCTCGGCAACCCCGGTGCGGCCTGCGTGGTCGTTGCCGCCGGGGTCGTTGCGGTTCTCGGTCCTGTTTCGCGCGAGCGGGATCGGCACCGCTGGTGCCCGCAGCGTTTCACCAGGGCACCGGTGTGATCATTACCGCGCGTGGGAACATGTGGTTCCCGTGCGAGCCAGCGAACAGCAGCTGGCCTCAGCCGGAGCCGGCTCGCCCTGGCCCGTGCCCGCGCCGGGAACTTGTGGTTCCCGGGCCTAAATCGCCTCTAGCTGCGGCGACGAAATCCCGGCAGCTTGTTGCGCTCCCGGCCGTGCCCAGGGTTCCGGCGCACCGGGTCCGCTGGCGGTTAGCGTTGATTACGAGACCGCGCAGCGCCGGGTGCATTAGCTTCCGGCCGGAAGGTGAAACGAGGATGGCGCACGCCAAGACCAGCCTGCGGGCTGAACAGCGCGCGATGCGCGAGCGGATGCGGGCTGCGGGGATGAGCCATCAGCAGATCGCCGTCGAGTTCGCTCGCCGCTACGGCCTGCGCCCGCGTGCGGCCTGGCGCAATGCTCACGGATGGTCGCAGACGGAGGCCGCGGAGCAGATCAACCGCCGCGCGGGCGACACCGGCCTGGACCCGTCCGGCACCGCAGCCATGACCGGCCCCCACCTGTGCGAGTACGAGAACTGGCCGGGTGAGGGGCCGAAGCCGTCGGGCCGCAGGCCGACACCGCTCGTCCTGGCGCTGCTGGCCGCAGCGTACGGCACGCCCGCCATTCACGACCTGCTCGACCTCGCTGATTACCGGAACATGCCGGCCGCCGACCGGCTCGTCCTGAACGCCACCGTCCACGCCCAAAGCCAGCCGGGCAACGGCGCACGGCCCGCCAGGCACGCGGCCAGGGCGCACGTCGCAGACCGCCGGGCGCCGCACCGCCGGCCGCACTCCGCCCGGCTGCCGGCCCTGCCCGTGCCGGGCGGCGGGACGCCCGCCCCGGGGGCGGTCCCGCCGGCTCTCGCGCCGCTGGCGACTGCGCTGCTGTCGGCTCCCCGGGCGCCCGCCGGGGTTCAGGTTGTCCTGGCTGACGAGGCGGTCCGGATCTGGAGGCTACGGCAGGCGGCCCGCTACCGGGAACTGGCCGCCGGCCTGCCCGAGGCCCTGACCAGGGCGCGGAGCCGCGAGGCCGAGCCGGATGCGAGCTGGTCGCCGACGGGGCTGGCGGCCTTGGCGCACCTGTACAACGCCGCGTCGTCGCTGGCGAAGAACCTCGGCTCGTTCGAGCTGGCCGGCATCGCCGCCGACCGGGCAGTCCGGACGGCTGACCGTACCGGGGACCCGCTGCTGGCGGGCGCGGCAGCCTACCGGCTGGCCAACGTCCTGCTCTCGGCCGGGCACAACGCCTCAGCGCGTGCCCTCGCCGTCAGCGCCGCCGACCGGCTGCGCCCCATCCTGACCGCGACCGCGTCCCACACCGCCATGTGGGGCGCGCTGCTGGCCACGGCCGCCCAGGCCGCCGGTCGGGAGCACGCCGCCGCCGAGGCGTGGGAACTGCTCGGCGCGTCGAAGGTAGCGGCCGGCCTCCTGCCCGGCGAGCAGGCCGACCTGTTCTCGGTCTTCGGGCCGGCGAGCTGGCTGGTCCACGCGGTGAACATCGCCGCCGACCTCGGCGACGGGACCGAGGCGACCCGCCGGGCGGCCCAGATCCCGGCCGGGCGGCTCCCGCCGATGCTCGCCGAACGGCGGGCCTTCCTGCTGCTCGGCAAGGCGCGCGGCCACGCCCTGCGCGCCGACCTGACGGCAGCGACGGAAACCCTGCTTGAAGCCGAACAGGCCGCACCCGAGGAATTCCGCCACAACACCGAGGCCCGCAAGCTCGTCCTGCAGCTGCTGACGGCCGGCCCGCGGCCCGGCACCCTGCTGCGCGACCTCGCGGCCAGGACGATCACCGAGGCCACCCCCGCCGAAAACGACAGGACACCGCCGTGAACACAAGCCAGGCAGCGAACGTGCTCTACATCGTGGCCTGCGGCGGCCGGCCGGCCGGGGACCTCCCGGACTTCGTCCGCCACGCCCAGGAACAGGGGTGGGACGCGTGCGTGGTCGCCACGCCGTCCGGGATGAAGTTCCTCGACCCGGCGCGCCTCGCCGACCTGACCGGCCACCCGGTCCGCTGCGACTACAAGCGGCCCGAGGAGCCCGACGTCCTGCCGCCCCCCGGCGCGTTCGTGGTCGCGCCCGCCACCTTCAACACGATCAACAAGCTCGCTGCCGGCATCTCCGACACCCTGGCCCTCGGGCTCCTCAACGAGGCGATCGGGACGGGCCTGCCCGTCATCGCCGTCCCGTTCCCGAACCAGATGCTCGCCCGCCACCCCGCGTTCGCCGCCAGCATCGCGGCACTGAAGTCCTGGGGCATACGGCTGGTCTTCGACCCGCAGCGCTACCCGCTCCCGGTGCCCAACCAGGGAGAATCCGGCAACGCCCTGTTCCCCTGGGCCGCCCTCCAGCAGGAACTCCGCCGCCTGCCCGCAGCCCGGCCCGCCTGACCGCCGGGAGACTCATCTCTGAAGGCCGGGAACCTGTCGGCCCCGCTACCGGCGTCGCCGCACGTCACGGCTTACCCGGGGACGGGAATCACATCTTCCCGACACGGGGAGTGAAGCGGCAACGGCCAGCAGTCAGGCTGGGAGCACGTGATCGCTGACGTCGCGATCGTGCCGAGTAAGGCAGGAACTGATGACTACTCTGTCCCCCGGTACCTCCGGTCTGCCCGTGCTGCCCGTGCCCGGCATTCCCGCCAGGAAGCAGCCTGAAAGCAGCGGACCCGTGGCCTTCACCGCCGGACACCACTTCGCGCTCACCGGGGACACCGGACCCGCCGCCCTGGCCGCGGCAGCCACCGCGCCGCTGTCGGTGATCTTGCAGGTCACCAAGCGGTGCGACTTCGGCTGCGTGTTCTGCTCGGAAACGCTCCAGGTGAAGGACCCGACCCTGGACCAGCTCGACGTCATCCGCGCCAACCTCGCGGGCGTGCAGCGCGTGTTCCTGTCCGGCGGGGAGCCGCTGCTGCGCCGCGACCTGCCCGAGATCACCGACATGTACTCCGGCTTCATCCTCGGGCTGCCGACCAACGCCACCCGCGGCCTGGTCATGGCCCCGCAGATGGCGGGCAAGGTCGCCTTCGTCAACGTCGGCTTCGACGGGCCGCGGGCGGTCTTCTCCCGGGTCCGCGCCGACGGCGACAAGTACGACAAGGTCATCGCCGGCATCCGCGCGTTCCAGCAGGCCGGGCTGCCGGTCTCGCTGTCGGCGGTCGTGCTCCGCTCAACCCTGCACGGGCTGCCGTACCTGTGCCAGATCGCCGACGTGCTCGACGCGGGCAAGCTCAAGCTGATCCTGCCGCTGCGCAAGGGCAACGCCCTCGGCCTGGCCAAGCACGAGTTCATCACCGTCGCCGAGGCGCGCGACGCATTCGACCGGCTGACCGAGCTGCGCGGCATCCACGACTGGCGCCCGGCGGTACGCATGACCCCGTGGACCGCCGAGACCGAAGGCCACATGATCGTCATCGAGCCGAACGGCAGCGCCAACGCCTGGCCGGTCTATGATCGGCCCGACCTGTTCCTGCCGCTCGGCAACCTGCTGGAGGAGCCCATCACCGCGATCTGGGACCGCTACCCCTACAAGGCCAGCCACTACGCCAAGTACCTCGGGGCAAGCATCTACACCGCCGCCCGCGCCGCCGCGTGATGCAAACCTGGACCAACCTGGCGTGGCCCGATGACCCCTACCGGACCGGGCAGCAGCTCTACCGCAAGCCCCCGCCAAGGCTGGCCGCCTTCA
>Ga0335073_10006572_pt1 | contig 16338 bp, 12 predicted proteins | sample Lox_Sample_22_FD_207093 | JGI IMG/M metagenome (GOLD analysis project Ga0335073, IMG submission 207093) | Soil microbial communities from Loxahatchee National Wildlife Refuge, Florida, United States - Lox_Sample_2.2 | ecosystem: Environmental > Terrestrial > Soil > Wetlands | place: USA... | reverse complement strand
TCCGAGCCGCGCCTACGCGCAGCGTCTCGCGCTGACCGTGTGCGGCACCTGCCACGGCAAGACCGGCAACAGTGCACAGCCGAAATTCCCGCGCCTGGCGGGCCAGAACGCCAATTACCTGGCCGCGCAGCTGAAAGCCTTCCGCTCGCAGACGCGCGGCGACCCGGACGCCATCGGTTACATGTGGGGGATGGCGAGTCAGCTCGACGATGCGACCATCGAGGCACTGGCCGCCTACTACGCGGCGCAGCAGGCGCAGCCGAGCGCCAGCGCCGGCTCTGCCGAAGCAAGCCGCGGCAAGGAGATCTACGAGCATGGAGTCGCGGCACAAGGAGTCCCGGCGTGCAGCAGCTGCCATGGGCCGGACGCGCACGGCCTGCAGGACTTCCCGCGGCTCGCGGGCCAGCACGCCCAGTACGTGCTGAAGCAGCTCGGATCCTTTCAGAGTAACATGCGCAACGTCGCGATCATGCACGGCGTGGCCCAGAACCTGAATCTCAACGACATGGATGCCGTGGCGGCCTTCCTCGAAGCACAGCCCTGAGGTTTGCGCCATGGCCGCCATTCGTCGCATTCTGGTTGCCGTCAAGGATCCCGCGGCGCGCAATCCCACGGTGGTGAGCAAGGCGGCGCGTCTGGCCACCGCGCTCGGCGCCGAGCTCGTCCTGTTTCACGCACTCGCTGAGCCGCTCTACGTGGGCGGCATCGACGGCGACCTGTCGAGCTCGTACGACGATCCGTCCCGTGCCGCGCAGCACACCCGCGCGGCGCGGCTCGCGCGGCTCGAGCGCATGGCGCAGCGGCTGCGGCGCACCGGCCTCAAGGTCCGTGCGAGCGTCGAGTGGGACTACCCGCCGTACGAGGCCGTGATCCGCGCGGCCTGCCGCGTGAGCGCGGCGTTGATCGTCGCCGAGCGGCACCCCGGACGACACATTGCCGCAGGCCTGCTGCATCTGAACGACTGGGAGCTGCTGCGCCGCAGCCCGATGCCGGTGCTGCTCGTCAAGCGCTCGCGCCCCTACCGGCGGCCGGTCGTGCTGGCCGCCGTGGATCCGGACCATACCTACGCGAAGCCGGTGCGGCTCAACCGGCAGATCCTGCGCCTGGGGGCCACGGTGGCGCATGCCCTCAAGGGCGCGCTGCACGCCGGCTATGCGTACGTACCGCTGCCGGTCAAGGCGGTCTCGGCCGGAGCGCTCTCGGATGAGGAAGTCACAGGTCTCGAGACACGCACCGAGCGCGCTGCCCGCGCCCGCCTGCGCCGCACGGTGCACGACGTCGGAGTTGCGCTCGCCCGGCAGCACGTCATCGGCCGCCATCCCGTCGATGCCATTCCCCAGATGGCGACGCGCATCGGCAGCTCCATCGTGGTCATGGGTGCGATCTCGCGCTCGGGATTCAAGCGGCTGCTGATCGGCAACACCGCCGAGCGCGTGCTCGATCGACTGGACTGCGACCTCCTGATCGTGAAGCCGCCGGGACTCATCAAGCCACCGCCACGGGCACCGCGCGGGCCACGCTACTTCGGCATGCAGCCGCGGCTCTACTGACTCATCGCACCCGGCGCCGCGAAGACAGAAGCGGCCGCGCGCACCTTGGCGCCGCAGGATAGTGAAACCATTCGACGCATCCGTAACCCGACTCGGGCTGCGGTGCCTTCAGCGGCGACGGAGCTTGCGCTCGTGACGGCATCGCCTCGGAATCGAACGGGTTGAGGTCCCGCAGCCGCTGCCCTTGCCCATGGATGATTGCCAGCATGGTCGCTCCTCCAGATGGCGCGAAGTGTGTGCCGGGCAGCAGGCGCACGCCATACGGGCAAGCGCGCGTGCCCTATGCACTTTCCACGATGCCCGCGCCTCGAGCGCCCGCTAGCATTCTCACGCACTCTGTCCAGCGGGAGTTCGCCATGGCCAAGTCCCTCCGTCACGTCCTCGTTGCAATCCGCGAACTGCAGCGCGCACCCCGCAACGAGCTGCGCAAGGCGGCCGCGCTCGCGCGGGCGGCGGGCGCAAGCCTCGAGCTGTTCCATTCGATCGGCGCTCCCGACCCGGGCGCCGGCTGGCCCGAGACCACGACCGCCGCCACCGTCGACCGGCAGCGGGCACAGATCGCCGCCCGGGCGCGGCAGCGGCTCGAGCGCTTCGCCGGCGAGGAGGCGCTGCGGGGACTGAAGGTCACCTGCACCGCGAGCTGGGACTATCCTCCCCACGAGGCCATCGTGCGACGCGCCCTCGCCACGCGCGCCGACCTCGTCGTCGCGCTGACCCGCCATCACATGCCCGGTGCACGGTTGCTGCTCAGGAACACCGACTGGGAGCTGATCCGGCACTGTCCGGTGCCGCTGCTGCTCGTGAAGACGGGCCGGCCATACCGTAAGCCCACGATCATCGCGGCCGTGGATCCCTTCCATGCCGGGGCGCGCGACCTCGATGCGCGGCTGCTCACGAACGGGGCGACCTTTGCCCGGTTGCTGCGCGGCAGCCTGCACGTATTTCATGCCTACATGCCGCTCGTCAACGTCGCGACGATGTCGTTCGGCGCCGCCCCGCTCGTGACCCTCCCCCCTGAATTGGAGCAGGCGCACGAGCAGCAGATCGAAAGCGCGATCGTGAAACTCGCCGGTACCGCGCGAGTTACCCGCAACCGTTGTCACATTCGCATGGGTGACGTTGCCGGAGAGCTGCGCGCCGCCGTGCGCGCTGCGGGCGCCGACCTGGTCGTGATGGGCGCCGTGTCGCGCTCGGCCCTCGCGCGCCTGTTCATCGGCAACACGGCCGAACGGGTGCTCGATGGGCTCGACTGCGATGTTCTGGTGGTCAAGCCGCGCGGCTTCAAGTCGCGGGTAGAGCGGCGCGCGGCGCCAGCGCCGACCCATGCACCGCGCCGCACGCGCAGGAACGCGGCCGCCAGCGGCAGGAGCGCCCGCGCGAGCGCGGCACGCCCCATGTTCACCGCGATGCGGGTGATGTTGCCGCCCGCCTGAGATCGGTACAGCCGGCCCGTCGCGCGGGCCGGCCGGCCTTTTCAGAACTTCACCATCACCCCGGCGCCCCACACGACCTCGCGCTTCTCGAGATCCGGGTACCAGATACCGCCCTCGTTCGTGCAGTTGTCGGCGCCGACCGTGCTGCCGTTGTTGCAGACGTAGCTGCCCGGTGCGCCGGTGTTGCCGAGCGGCGGCGTCACGCCTCCGGGGCCGGCCCAGTACGGCACGTCGGAATGGCGGAAGGTCGCCTCGGTCCACCAGGTGATCCACGGCTTGGGCATGTACTGGAAGTTGAGCTGCATGTCCCACTGATAGAGCTTCTGCCCCGGGTTCTCGGTGAAATAGGGCGAGCCGGTCTGCGCGGTGGCGCCATTGATCGGCGGCAGCAGCGCGAGGTAGCGCCCGGGGTTGTTCATGAAGCCGCCGCCGAGCGTCACGGCGTACAGGTCGTGATCGAACCAGGTTCGGTCGTAGAGCATCATGCCGAAGAAGTTCGCCTTGTTCGTTCCGTGCGAGCACTCGACACCGCCGCCGTACTCGCAGCCGATATCCCAGGTGAGCGACAGCGCCTGCTTGGAGATGCCGAATGGCCTCGGGCCCGTGTCCTTGGGCTCGTAGTACTTCCACAGCAGGCTGTCGTCCTCGTGCACGCGCGTCACGTGCGCGTAGTTGATGTATGGGGCGTTCGCGTTGGGCTGTCCGATCGAGGCGTTCGGGTTGCCGCCGTTGTTGGGCACCCCGCTGCCTGCGGCCAGGTTGTCCTCGCCGAGGGAGTAGCTGTTGAACACCATCTTGAAGTCCTCGTTCGGGATCCAGAGGATCTGTCCACCGAAGCCGGGGTGGTTGTTGAATTTGGCGTACGACTGCCAGCCGTTGATCAGCCAGGGCTCGATCTTGAGCGTCTGCGTCGGGAACCACTGCACGCGCAGCCCGTTGAAGAACCACGGCGTGTTGGACGAGACGAACGAGGGCTGATAGGTCCAGTTGTCGAAGTTGTAGTAGCTGAAGAGTCCGATGTACGAGACGAAGATGCCCGCGTCCACGTTCAGCCCGTGATCGACGTCGAAGTGGTAGCCGGCGTTGGCCTCCGACATGTACTTGTAGGCACCCTGCAGATCCCACTCGCCGACGCCGGAACTGGCATCGTTACGCGGCGTCGTCACCGCGAACAGTCCCATCATCGACAGAAAACGCGCCTGCACGTTGTCCCAGTGGAAGTTACCCCCGAAGCTCACCTGCTCGATCTGGAACTCGCTGGAGCGGAACTCCTCGGTCGAGCCCACGATGGTGTGGTCCCTGGGGTTGTTGAAATCCTGCAGGTAGTTCACATCGAAGCGCACTTCGGGTGTGAAGAACTTCGTGTCGAAGATGGGGGTGGAGTTGCGGGTGGTGCCGTTCATCCAGCCCGTGTCGCCCACCGCGAAGGGGGTCTGCGTGTCGACCGCCGGGGCCGGCGCGGGCGCCTGCAGAGCCTCGGGCAGTACCCGGGCGATGGCCGCGGCACCGGCACCCGCCGGGGGTGCGGCGACGGCCGGCGCAGCGGCCGGTGGCGCCGGTGCCGCGACCAGCGCCGGCGGCGCCGGGCTCAGGTTCGTGACGATGTCATGACGGGTCGCCTTGCCCGCGCGCACGAGGAGTGGCGGCACGTCGACCTCGGGGGCACCGTCCGCCTGCGCGCTCAAGGTCCATGTGCCGGGCGGCAGATCGCCGAACGAGAAGACACCGTCGCTCCCGGAAAGCGTCGCGCGGATTGCGCCGCCGTCGGCGCGCAGCGCCGTCACAGTGGCGTGGGCGACGGGCACGCCGGAGGCGCTCGTGACCGCGCCGACGAGCGCGCCGACCGCCGGCTCAGACGCCTGCGCATGAGGAAGCGCCGCCCCTACGGCGAGCACGCACAACAGGGTTCGCCAATTGCTCATTTGCGGATCTCTTGCGGCAATAGTGGACGCTCCGGCGTGAGGCCGGATATCAGGAAAGCCGCGTATGTTGCGCGCGTTCCCGTGATGAGGGCGTGAGGAATTGCCACGGCGTCAGCTGTGCGCGCTGATGAGCCGCGCGGGGCCGCCGGTGCGCAGGCCGTCGGCGCGCGCTGCGAAGAAGCGCGCGTTGAGCTCCTGCGGCCCGAGATCCTCGAGCTCCGTGAAGCCGAGTGCCCGCAGCTCGACGGTGAGCTCGCGCGGCGCGAAGAACGACTTCCAGGGCTCGCCGGCGGCGGCCACGCGCCGCAGCAGTGCATGCATCACCAGGCGGCGCAGCGGAGTCAACGAGGCCGGCGGTACCGCGTAATCGAGCACGATGCCACTGCCGCGCGGCAGACTCGCCACGCAGGCGAGCGTTGCCGTGACCGCGGCGCGGCTCAGATACATCGATACACCGAGCCAGGAGAAGAAGGCCGGCTCATCGGCGCGCAACCCGCTGGCGGCGAGGCGCTCCATCAACCCCTCGCTCTCGAAGTCGACCGGCACGAAGGTCAGCGACTCGGGTGATGCGATTCCTGCGCTCTCGAGCTGGCGGCGCTTCCACTGCTGCGTCACCGGATGGTCGACCTCGAACACCCGCAGCTGCCGCGCGCGGTAGGGATTGCGGTACGCGAAGGTGTCAAGCCCGGCGCCGAGTACCACGTACTGCCGTACGCCGCGGCGCACCGCCGCGGCGAGCGCATCCTCCGCAACGCGACTGCGCGCCACGAGGAACGCGCGCAGCTGCCGCGCCGGGCTCACCCGGTGGCGCAGCGGCGCGGCACGGATCGCGGCCACTGCCGCCGGGCCGACGATCGCGAGCGCGAGCGGGTCATCGAGGACGCGCGGCTCATCGAGCAGCTGGTGCGCCGCGCGGCTGAGCGCCACCCGGTACGCGGTGAGGCTCGGGCGGTCCCTCACCTCACCGACCGCTCGCCGGAGGCGTTGCGCGCCCGCCCCCACGGATGTCGCGGCTCCATGGCCGCAAACTATACACCGCCGCCTGAGGGCGTCCCGCCCTTGACAGCTCTGCGCGTCGCGGCGGATGGTGATGTCGTGAGCACTCACGCCGGGGTGTCCCCGCTCGTCCTGATGAGCGCGGTGGATCTGGTGCGCGCGATCCGCGCGCGCACGGTGTCCTGCGCCGAGGTGATGGCCACCTTCCTCGATCACATCGGGCGCTTGAACCCCAGGGTGAATGCGCTGGTGTCGCTGCAGGATGCTGACAGCCTGATGCAGCAGGCGCGCGTGCGCGATGCGCAGCTCGCCCGCGGCGAGTACCTCGGGCGGATGCATGGGCTCCCGCACGCGGTCAAGGACCTGGCCAGTACGGCGGGCATGCGCACCACGCGCGGCTCACCGCTCCTCGATGCGATCGCAACCGAGGATGCCATCCTGGTCGAGCGCTTGAGGAGCCAGGGAGCGATTCTCATCGGCAAGACCAACACCGCCGAGCTCGGCCTCGGCTCGCAGACCTACAACCCGGTATTCGGCACGACGCTCAACGCCTACCACCCCGCCAAAACCGCCGGCGGCAGCAGCGGCGGCGCGGCCGTGGCGCTCGCATTGCGCATGGTGCCGCTCGCCGACGGCAGCGACATGATGGGGTCGCTGCGCAACCCGGCGGCCTACAACAACGTGTTCGGCTTCCGGCCGTCGTACGGCTGCGTGCCCGCGGCGGGCGAGGAGCTGTTCCTCGACCAGTTCTCGGTCTGGGGGGCGATGGGCCGCAGCGTCGCCGACGTCGCGATGCTGATGAGCGTCATCGCGGGTCCCGATGCGCGCGCGCCGCTCTCCGGCGGCACGGACCCGGCCGAATTCCTGCAGCCGCTCGAGCGCACCTTCGACGGGGCGCGGCTCGGCTGGCTCGGCGACCTGGGCGGTTATCTGCCGTTCGAGCCCGGGATCCTCGAGCTGTGCCGCCAGGCGTGCGCGGTGCTCGAGTCACTTGGCTGCAGGGTCGAGGAGGCGCTGCTGCCCGTGCCGGCGGCCGAGCTCTGGGACGCGTGGCGGACGCTGCGCCAGGTCATCGTGGGCGGGGAGCTCGAGTCCTTATATAAGGAGCCGGTGGCGCGGGCACGCCTCAAGCCCGAGGCGCGCTGGGAGATCGAAGGCGCCGGGGAGCTGAGCGCCCTCGATGTCTACCGCGCATCGAAGGCGCGCTCGCGCTGGTACCAGGCTGCGCTCGAGCTCTTCCAACGCTATGACTACCTGCTCATGCCGAGCGCGCAGGTGTTCCCCTTCGATGCCGGCCTCACCTGGCCGCGCGCCATCAACGGCGTGGCCATGGACACCTACCACCGTTGGATGGAAGTGGTCGTCGCGGCGAGCCTGCTCGGTGGGCCGGCGCTCAACGTGCCAGTGGGCTTCGGGCCACAGGAGCTGCCCATGGGTCTGCAGATCATCGGGCCGCGCCATGCGGACGTCGCCGTGCTGCAGCTCGGCCACGCCTACGATCGCCTGACGGGCTGGGTCGCGGCGCGCCTGCCGCCGCTGCTCGGCTAACGCCGTCACGGCGGCTCAGAAGCCGGGCGGCCGCTCGTCCGCGACGCCCAGAGCCCGCTCGAGCGCGAGTCCGACGCTCGCGATCGTGCCCTCATCGAACAGGCGGCCGATGAGCGTGACGCCGTGCGGCACGCGGCGCGGCGGCTGGAACTTCGGCAGCGGATGCGCCGGGTCGGGCGCCCAGTCGCTGCGCGCCGCGGCGACCTCGACGAAACCCGCGCGCAGCGTGAGCGAGGGAAGACCGGTGAAGTTGCCGATGGTCAGCATCTCATCGCGCAGCGAAGGCACGAGCAGCAGGTCGACGCGGCTCATGACCCGGTGCATCTCCTGCGCCACCGCGCGGCGCAAGCGGTCCGCCTGCACGAAATCGACCGCCGAGAGGAAGCGCGCCTGCCGGAAGGTGTTGGGCCAGGCATCCGCTACCTGCATCCGCAGCATGTCGGCCCTGCCGCTCAAGGTCAGCTCCTCGAAGGCGGCGGCAGACTCGGCGAACAGGATGGTGTTGAGGTCGTCATACGGCCAGTCGGGGATCTGCACCTCGAGAGGCTCGAGGCCGAGGGCTGCAAGCTTCGCGAGCACTGCCCGATCGACCTCGGTCGCCGGCTCCGCGTGCATCCAGCGCGGGAAGTACCCGACCTTCAGTCCCCGCACGTCCGCGCCGGCGTCGAACCGCAGCGGCGCGCCTGCGCTGCCGAGGTCGCCGGGATCGGGTCCGGCGATCGCCTGCAGCGCCAGCATCACGTCCTCGACGCTGCGCGCCATGGGGCCGAGCTTGTCGAGCGACCAGCACAGCGTCATCGCACCGCTGCGCGGCACGCGCCCGAAGGTCGGGCGCAGCCCCGTCAGGCCACAGCGCATGCTCGGGCTTATGATGCTGCCCTCGGTCTCGCTGCCGATCGCGAACGCGACCAGGCCGGCGGCGAGCGCAGCTGCGGGACCCGCGCTCGAGCCGGACGCGCCCTCCTCGGGCAGCCAGGGATTCATCGTCTGTCCGCCGAACCACACGTCGTTGAGCGCGAGCGCGCCGAGACTCAGCTTGGCGAGCAGCACCGCGCCGGCTGCGTTGAGGCGGGTCACCACGGCCGCGTCGCTCTGAGGCACGCGATCCCGGTAAGGCTCGGCGCCGTAGGTGGTCGGCGTCCCGGCGGTGTCGAGCAGGTCCTTGGCACCCCAGGGGATGCCGTGCAGCGGCCCACGATAGCTCCCGGCCGCGATCTCCCGATCCGCCTGCCGCGCCTGCGCGAGCGCGGGCGCGCCCATCAGGGTGATCACGCTGCGCAGCTGCGGGTCGAAGCGCGCGATGCGCTCGAGATAAATGCGGGTCAGCCGCTCGGAGCTGAGTTGCCGCGTCTGCACCCAGCGCGCGAGCTGCCACACCGGCGCGTACGCGATGTCGGCATCGCGCGCCGGCAGTGCGCCCGCGGCGCGGACGCTGCGCACGAACCGGTCGGTGTGCGGCGGCGGCGCCTCTCCCGCAAGCACGGGATTGCAGCTCGAGTACGGCGCAAGGGTCGGCGCGAGAGCGACTTTCCGCGGACCGCTGCGCCGCTCGTGGGTCGTCGCCATGCCGGTGCGCCAGTTCGCGGCCGCCTGCGCCCGCTGCGCCGGGCTCAACTCCACCTGCACGAGCTTCTCGGCCGCGGCGAACGTCGCCGCGCTCACCTGCGGTCCCGCCGCCGGGGCGGCTGCCGCGGCAGCCGGTACCGGGTCCGCCGGCGCGGCGTCCGCCAGGGCGGGTCCGAGCAGCGCTGCACATGAAGTCATGAGAAACTCGCGGCGCGATCCTGACATGGTGTCCCCCGGTGCGGTGAGCTCCGATCGTATGCCACGCAATGAGTCCACGCATCCGGCCCTCGCCACGCTCGCGGTGGGAGCCCTTGGCGTCGTGTTCGGCGACATCGGCACGAGCCCGCTCTACACGTTCAAGACCGTGCTGGATCTCACCGGCGGCAACAACGCCCCGACGATCCTCGGCGTCGTCTCACTGCTGGTGTGGACGCTCGTCATCGTCACCTCGGTCAAATACGCGGGCTTCGCCATGCGCATCGACAACGACGGTGAGGGCGGCATCCTCGCGCTGATGGCGTTGCTCGGGATGAAGCGCGACCGGCGTCCGTTGCTGGTCGCACTCGGCCTGTTCGGCGCCGCGCTCATCTACGGCGACGGGGCGATCACGCCGGCGATCTCGGTGCTCTCGGCACTCGAGGGACTGACGATCGTCGAGCCGACGCTCGGGCACTACGTGTTGCCGGCCACGGTCGCGGTGCTGTTCGCCCTGTTCCTGGTGCAGCCGCTCGGTACCGCGCGTATCGGCCGCGCCTTCGGGCCGGTGATGGCCCTCTGGTTCGTGACCATCGCGGTGCTCGGCATCGCCGGGATCGCGCGGCATCCGGGCATCCTGTGGGCGCTCAATCCCTGGTATGCGCTGCACTACCTGGCGCACGGCGGCCGTGCTGCGTTCCTGGTGCTCGGTGGGGTGTTCCTGTGCGTCACCGGCGCCGAGGCGCTGTACGCCGACATGGGGCACTTCGGCGCGCAGCCGATCAAGCTCGCCTGGAGCGCGCTCGTCTTCCCGAGTCTGGTGCTCAACTACGCCGGCCAGGGCGCGATCGTGCTGGATGGCGCCTCGAGCGAGGGCAACATCTTCTATCGGCTGAGCCCGCCGCATTGGCTCGTGCCGATGGTGGTGCTCTCGACCATCGCCACCATCATCGCCAGCCAGTCGATCATCACCGGCGCCTTCTCCATGACCCGCCAGGCGATCACGCTCGGCTGGATGCCGCGACTCATGGTGCTCCACACCTCCGACGAGGGCTACGGGCAGATCTACGTGGCGGCGGTCAACTGGCTCCTGATGCTGGTCACCATCGCCCTCGCGCTCGCCTTCCGCAAGTCCGACAACCTCGCGAGCGCCTACGGGGTCGCGGTCTCGGCGACGATGCTGCTGACGACCGCGCTGCTCTACAGCGCCATGCGCGATATCTGGAAATGGAGCTTCGCAGCCGCCGCGGCGGTTGCCGCCGTCTTTTTCACCGTCGACGGGGCCTTCTTCGCCGCCAACATGACCAAGGTACTGGAGGGCGGCTGGGTGCCACTCACGCTCGCGACGCTGGTGTACGCCGTGATGCTCATCTGGCACAGGGGCTTCGCGGCCATCCGCGCCCGCGTGCACGAGAACGCGCTGCCGCTCGCTGAGTTCTTCGCCGGGATCGCGCGCGCGGGAGTGGCGCGCGTGCCCGGCACGGCCGTGTTCCTCACGCGTGTGCGGGATGCGACGCCGCCCGTCCTCCTGTGGTACGTGCGCCATAGCCACGCCCTGCACGAGAAAGTCATCGCGGTGACGCTGGAAGTCGCCTCGGTTCCCCGCGTGGCGCCCGCCGAGCGCATCCATATGAGCGAGCCCGCGGCGAACTTCTGGGTGGCGGTCGCCCGCTACGGCTTCATGGAGCGGCCGGACATCCCCGAGCTCATGCGCGAGCTCAAGACGCTCGGCTGCGGGGTCGACCCGCAGCGGCTCACCTACTTCGTCGGCTCCGAGCGCATCGTGCCGCGCGGTGACGGCCATGGGCTGCCGCGCTGGGTCGAGGCGGTGTTCAGCTTCCTGCTGCGCAATTCCGTGCACCTGCCGGACTATCTGAACGTGCCGCGCGAGCAGCTGGTCGATCTCGGCCGGCAGATCTCGATTTGAGCGGCGCCCCGGGTCATATATAGTGAGCGGCCCGAGGCGGCCGGGGGATCATAAACATAATGCGTCTGTCTGCATCGTTGTTGCTGTTGGCGGCTGTGCCTCTTGCGCTCGCCCGGGCCGATGATCCATGCGCGGCATTCTCCTGGGACGTGCACCACGAGCGCGACCTCTTCAGCAAGGAGGCGGTCGACCTGGCGAGCGGCAGAGCGCTCGGCGATGCCCCGGCGCTGACGCCGGACCGTCTCTACGAGCTCGAGTTGCGTGCGCAGCCGGAGATCACCTTCGCGGCGCCGCCGAGCCGCACCTGGCCCGCCGAGGCGACCTACGCCGGCATGGCGCGCCTCACGGTGGAAGCGGCCGGCGTCTATCGCTTCGCACTGGATCAGGCGGCCTGGGTCGACGTGGTGGTCAATGGCGCGCTGCTCAAATCGCGCGATTTCCAGGGGCGTCCGGGCTGCAGCGCGCCGCACAAGGTCGTCGAGTTCGCACTGCCCGCGGAGAAACCCGTCATCCTCGAGTTCAGCGCCAGCGTCACTCCGTCCCTCAAGGTGACCGTGACGCGCTCGCCCGCCCAGTAGCACTCTCCCCGAGCCTGAGCCGGCCTGCGCCGCAGCACCTTCCATGCGCCGATGGCCGAGGTAACCGACAAGCACGCCGCCCCGCCGCCCGCCCCCGCGGCAGCGGTGTCTGCGTGGAGCGCGCTGCAGCATCCCGTGTTCCGCTGGCTGTGGCTCGCGACGCTCGTCAATTACGTCGGCAACTGGATGTACAGCGCCGCCTCCGGCTGGCTGATGACGCGCCTCGACCCCGACCCGTTCATCGTGTCGCTGGTGCAGGTTGCCAACAGCCTGCCGCTGTTCCTGTTCGCGCTCCCGGCGGGTGCGCTCGCCGACATGATCGACAAGCGCAAGTTCATCCTGGCGCTGGAGATCCTCACCACCATCCTGAGCGCGGTGTTCGCCGCGCTGGTCGCGCTCAACCACGTCACGCCCGCGGTGCTGCTGCTGTTCATCGCGCTCATCGGCACGCTGGGGGCGATCGAGACGCCGGCGTGGCAGGCGATCACGCCGCTCCTGGTACCTAACTCGGCATTGTCCTCGGCGATCGCGCTCGGCAGCCTCGCCGTCAACATCAGCCGCGTCATCGGACCGGCGCTCGCCGGGGTGCTCATTCTCGCCTCCGGCATCGCCGCTCCGTTCTGGCTGAACGCGCTGAGCAACCTCGGCGTCATCGGCGTGATCCTCGCCTGGCGCTCACCCCAGTCGCAGCGCGCCCACGCCCTGCCCCCGGAGCATCTCTCCGGGGCCGTGCGTGCGGGCTTGCGCTACGCACGCAATCACGGGCCACTGCGCGCGGCGCTCGCGCGCGCGGTGGGGTTCTTTCTGTTCGCCAGCGCCTATTGGGCGCTGCTGCCGGTGCTCGCGAGCTCGCAGCTGCACGGTGGCCCGAGCCTCTACGGGGTACTGCTCGGCGTGCTCGGCGCGGGAGCCGTGGCGGGCGCGCTGCTGCTGCCGCGGCTGCGCGCCCGGATCGGTGCGGACCGTCTGGGGGTGCTCGGCGAGCTCGGCACCGCCGCAGCGCTGCTGCTGTTCGCGCTCGCCCATTCGGCGCCGCTCGCCATCGTTGCCTGCCTTGTGGCGGGCGGCTCGTGGATTCTCGTGCTGGCGGTGCTCAACGTCGCGGCGCAACTCTCGCTGCCCGAATGGGTGCGCGGCCGGGGGCTCGCGATCTACACGACGGTCTTCTTCGGCTCGATGAGCCTCGGGAGCGCCTGCTGGGGTTTCATCGGCGCACACCTCGGGCTGCCGACCGCACACCTCGCCGCGGCGGCCGGCGCCTTGCTCGCCATCCCGCTCACGCGGCGCTGGAAGCTGCACGTCGGCGCCGAGTGCGACCTCGCTCCCTCCTCGCACTGGCCGGCGCCGGTGCTCGCGCAGTCTGTCGACGGCGATGCGGGCCCGGTGCTGGTGAGCGTCGAGTACCGCATCGATCCAAAGGACCGCGCGGCCTTCATCGCCGCACTCACACGTCTCGCGCGTACGCGGCGCCGCGACGGCGCCTATTCATGGGGAGTCTACGAGGACACGGCGCACCGCGGCCGCATGCTCGAGACCTTCCTGGTCGATTCCTGGCTCGAGCATCTGCGGCAGCACGAGCGCGTCACCCATGCCGATCGCGCGCTGGAGGAGCGCGTGCGCCGCTTCACCAGCGAGGCGCCGCGCGTCACGCACTACATCGCCGCGACCGACTGAGGGGTGCGCGCCGCGGCCGCACCGCTCAGGGCTTGCGGCTCTTGAGGAACTTCGTCACCCGCTGCAGCGCATCGGGCGCGAGCCCCTCGTTCTTGAAGAGGCCGAGCCCATGGGCATCGTGCAGCGTCAGCCCGTCGCTCTCGAGCAGTGCGCGCTTGTTGACCTGGTTCGAGTACCAGGAGTTGGCAAGGATGTCGGCGCTGAGTGCGGCGAGCTCGGCTTCGAAGCGCGCGTCGGGATAGCAGTAGTTCGCCAGGTGCATCGCCTGCGCCTCACGCCCCGAGTAGGTGCGGCAGGTCAGCATCATCTCGCTCGCCTTCGCCGTCCCGATACGGTGCGGCAGGCGCAGGCTCAGGCCCCAGATGGGAGTCAGTCCCCAGCGCGCGTAGGCATCGCAGAACTGCGCCGACTCAGCCGCCACGATGAGGTCGGCGGCGAGCGCCAGCTCGAGCGCCCCGGTCGAGCAATGCCCCTGTACCGCCGAGATGACCGGCTGGGGCAGATTCGCCACCTTGTCGATCACCTCGACGTAATGATGCGGCTTGGCGTGCGCCTTGACCTGCGCCAGCACCTCGCTCATGTCGTGGCCGGAGGAGAAGTTGCCGCCTGCGCCCCTGAGGATCACGAGGCCAATGCTCTTGGTCTCGCGTGCGATGGCATCGACGTGCTCCTCGAGCCGCTCGATGAGCTCCTTCGAGAGCGCGTTGAGCTTCTCGGGGCGGTTGAGCGTCAGCAGCGCCATACCGTCATGATCTTCCCGCAGCACCAGCGTATTCATTTGAAGGACGCCTCGGAGCTATTCCACCAGCCCCCGCCGAGGGCCTGAAACAAACCGGCGGTATCGGCGTAGCGGCTGGCACGCGCCTGCACCAGCGCGAGCTGCGCCTGTTGGTAGGTCTGCTCGGCATTGAGCAGGGCCACCAGGCTGATCGTGCCGAGCTGCCGCTGCTGCCGGGCGAGCTCGAACGCCTGCTGCGCCGCGACCGCGGCATCCGCGGCCGCCGCGAGCGCATCGGCATCGGCCTTGAGCGCGCGCAGCGTGTCGGCCACATTCTGGCACGCCAGCACGACAGCGGCGCGATACTCGGCTGCCGCCTGATCGAGCGCCGCATCAGCCGCCTTCCTGCGATAGATGAGCGCGCCCGCATCGAACAGGGTCTGGGTCAGTGAGGCGCCCACGTCCCAGAAGCCCGTGTAGGGGCTGAAGAGCCTGTTGATCGCGAGTGAGGCGGAGCCCGTGTCGGCACTGATCGTGAACTCAGGCAGCATGTCGGCGAGCGCCACCCCGACCTGTGCCGAGGCGGCGTGCAGATTCTCCTCGGCCTGGCGCACGTCGGGCCGCTGCTCGATGAGCCTCGCGGGCAGGCTCACGGGGAGCTCGGTCGGCAGCGTCAGGTCGGCAAGCTCGAAAGTCTCGGCGGGCTCCTGCGCGGGCAGCTTGCCGAGCAGCGCCGTGAGCGCATCGCGGGTCTGTCCGAGCTGCTTCTCGAGCGGCGCGAGGCTCGCTGCCGTCTGGGCTGCGGCGGCCTCCTGCGCCAGCAGCTCGAGCTCGCTCGCGGTGCCAAGTGTGCGCTGCTGTCGTACGGTGGCGCTGAGCTGACGCTCGATCTCGAGCAGGCGCTGTGTGGCGGCGATCTGGCCGCGCAGCGACCCCTCCTGCACGGCGACGACCACGACGTTGCTGCTCAAGGTGACGTAGGTGGCGATCAGTTCGAAGCGCGTGGCGGCGACCCCGGCGCGCGTCGCCTCGAGCGCGCGCCGGGCGCCGCCGAAGACGTCCGGCATGTAGGAGAGACTCAGCTGGGCGGTGAAGAGATCGTAGTAAGGGTTGACCTGCGGCAGGTTGGTGGGATTTGCGAGCGTGTCGACCGCGTTCCTGGCGCGCTGCGCGTCGAAGCCGCCCTGCACCGTCGGCAGCAAGCTCGCACGCTGGGCCTTGTAGAGATCCTGTGCCTGGCGCAGCGCCGCCCGCGCCGCCTCGAGGTTCGGGTTGCCCTGGAGCGAGCTGTCGATGAGCGCGTTGAGCTTGCGCGACTGAAAGAGCGTCCACCACTGCGCCGGGAGGTCCTGCCCGAGGGTCAGGACCTGTGCAGCCCCCGCCGCGCCCGCGCTCGCAGCCGTCTCCCCGTGGCTCGGCGCCGCGCCATAGTCGCTCGCCTGGGGCGGTGCCGGACGGTGATAGCGCGGCCCCACCGCGCAGGCGGCGGCAGTTGCCGCGAGCGCCACCAGCAAGGCCCTTGCCGTCACTCTCATGACCAGCGCGCCTCCCCGTGACGCCGCTCCGCCCAGTGCTCAATCACGTGGTACATCGAGGGCAGCACGAACAGCGTCAGCACCGTCGAGATCGCCAGCCCCCCGACGACCACGGTCGCGATGCCGCGCTGCACATCGCTGCCGACGCCGGTGTGGATCGCGGCGGGCAGCATGCCGAGAGTGGCCACGGTGGCCGTCATCAGCACCGGCCGCAGCCGCTCGGTCGCACCCTTGACGATCGCCTCGTGCAGCTCGAAGCCGGAGCTGCGCATGCGATTGAGGTTCGCGACCATGATGATGCCGTTCTGCACGGCGACGCCGAACAGCGCGATGAAGCCGACGCCCGAGGCGACATTGAGCGTCTGGCCGGTCACGTGCAGCGAGATGAGCCCGCCGAGGGTCGCGAGCGGCACGACACCGAGGATCAGCACCGCCTGGCGCAGCGAGCGCGTGCCGACGGTGAGGAAGATCAGCATCATTCCCATGACGAGGCCGAGGATCACGAGCAGCCGCGCCTCGGCGCGCCGCTGATTCTCGAACTGCCCGCCCCACTCGAGGTGCACCTTGGCCGGGTCGAAGTGCACGCGCGCGGCGATCCTGCGCTGCGCCTCCGCGAGGTAGCTGGTGAGGTCGCGGTCGCGGTTATCGATGCGGATGGTGAGGTTGCGCTGGCCGTTCTCACGGGTGATGGTGCTC
>Ga0335073_10006571_pt1 | contig 16341 bp, 13 predicted proteins | sample Lox_Sample_22_FD_207093 | JGI IMG/M metagenome (GOLD analysis project Ga0335073, IMG submission 207093) | Soil microbial communities from Loxahatchee National Wildlife Refuge, Florida, United States - Lox_Sample_2.2 | ecosystem: Environmental > Terrestrial > Soil > Wetlands | place: USA... | reverse complement strand
GTTTTGCCCGCTTCCCTTTCCGCGAGCACCTCGCCCACGCAGACGATGGGAATGAGGCCATGCTGCAGGGCGGTCCTGAGCTTTTTATTGATGATCTCGTCGGTTTCACCGAAATACTGGCGGCGCTCGGAATGGCCGAGGATGACATGGGTGGCGCCAATGGCCTTCAGCATCAGGGGCGAGGTTTCGCCGGTATAAGCGCCCTCGTCGGCAAAGTGCATGTTCTGGGCGCCGACGGCTACGCCGGAGCCGGTCACCGCCGCGATAACGACGGACAGGGAGGTAAATGAGGGGCAGAGGACGATTTCGTCCCGGGAGTGGTTGGCGACCAGCGGCAGGAAGGTTTTGGTGAATTCCTGGGCCTGGGCGGGCGTCTTGTACATTTTCCAGTTGGCAGCAATCAGCGGCTTGCGCAGCATCGTCAGTAGTCCCTCAGGGTGATTGTAGAAGACGCCTGAGTGTGCGATGGTGATGCCCGATACAAGTTCCAGTACCCTCGTGTATCGTGATTCTGGTCCAGTTTGCCCACGCATGATGACCGAGAACACCAGGCTGCCGAAGGCAGTGGCTCGAACCAGCACCGGCAGGGTCCGCACCGGCAATGAAGACGCCTTCGGCTTTCTGCCCAACCACGGCATCTACGTGGTTTGCGACGGGATGGGCGGAGCCGCGGGCGGCGAAATCGCCAGCCGGCTCGCGGTCGACACGGTTCTGCACAGGATCGAATCCGAAAACGGAAGCGGCGGGAGCGCCCGGGAGCGGATCCACGAGGCGATCGCCGAGGCCAACCGGGCGGTTCTGGAGCGAGCTGACCGGGAGCCCGGCCTGTACGGGATGGGAACGACGCTGGTCGCGCTGATGATCGGGCGGTCGCTGGGATCGGGCAAGGCGCTGATCGCCCACGCCGGGGACAGCCGCTGTTATCTTTTTCGCCACGGGAAGCTGTTGTTGTGCACGCACGATCACTCGCTGGTTGACGAGCAGCTGCGCCTGGGCACGATGACCCGGGAGGAGGCGGAACGCTCGCCCTTCCGCAGCGTCATTACCCGGGCCATCGGCACCCAGGACACGGTCACCGAGGAAATCCTCGAGATGGAAACCGAGCCCGGCGACGTTTTCCTGCTGTGCACCGACGGGCTCACGCGCGAGGTGACGGAAGAGGAGATCGGGCGGGTGCTTGGCGTCGGAAACGACCTGCAGCGCGCCGTGGATCGCCTGGTGGAAGAAGCCAATGAGGCGGGGGGGCGCGATAACGTCACCTGCCTGCTGGTTCATGTGCCCGGCTCGGAGTGAGCCCGACGGCAAAAACCCTGAAGAGGAGAGGTATGGGAGAGATCAGGAAGGTTGGCGTCCTGGGCGCCGGCACGATGGGGAATGGCATCGCCCATGTCTTCGCGCGCAGCGGCTTCCCGGTGGTGCTGTGCGAGGTCGAGCAGCGGTTTCTGGAGCGCGGGCTGGAGACGATACGGAAGAACCTGGGGCGCGAGGCGGAGAAGGGCAAAATCTCCCACGACGAGGTTCAGGCGGCTCTGCATCGAATTCAGGGCACGGTGGACCGGTCTTCCCTGCTGGCCTGCGATTTTGTGGTGGAAGCGGCGACGGAGCGCTTCGAGATCAAGCGCTCCCTCTTTCAGGATCTCGACGCCATGCTGCCCGCCGAGGTGATCCTCGCCTCGAACACGTCCTCGATTTCGATCACGAAGCTGGCTGGGCAGACGGGGCGTCCCGATCGCGTGATCGGGATGCACTTCTTTAACCCGGTGCCGGTGATGAAGCTGGTTGAGGTGATCCGTGGCCTGGCCACCTCCCAGGAGACCTTTGACACGGTGCAGGGTTTGGCGCAAAAGCTGGGCAAAACGCCGGTCGAGGTGAACGATGCGCCGGGATTTGTCTCCAACCGGGTCCTCATGCCGCTGCTCAACGAGGCGATGTTTACAGTGATGGAAGGGGTGGCGACGCCGGAAGCCGTGGATGAGGTGTTCAAGCTGGGGATGGCGCATCCGATGGGTCCGCTGACGCTGGCGGATTTCATCGGGCTCGATGTCTGCCTGGACATTATGCGGGTGCTGCACGAGGGACTGGGCGATCCAAAGTACCGGCCGTGCCCGCTGCTGATCCGGATGGTGGACGCCGGCTGGCTGGGGCGCAAAAGCGGGCGAGGTTTCTACACTTACGAGTAGCCCGCGGAGGTTCGGCCTGCGGGAAAAGCCGCTTCCTCCACACCATTTCATCGTATTCTCACATTTATGGTGCGGATGACGGTGCTGGCCAGCGGTTCAAAGGGCAACAGCACGCTTGTCGCCAGCTCCACGACGCGGATTCTCGTTGACGCTGGTCTCTCCTGCCGTGAGCTGACCAGGCGGATGAAGACCGCCGGCGAGGATCCCTCCACTCTCGACGCGCTGCTCATCACCCACGAGCATCAGGACCACGTGCAGGGCCTCGCCGTGACCGCGCGGAGGCTGGGCTTTCCGGTCTACTGGACGGAGCCGACGCATCGCGCGTGGGTGCGCTGGATGACCCCCCAGAAGCGCATCACCTATGCCGAATGGCTGGAGCGCCGCCGAGTCCAGGCCAGCGGCACTCCGGAACCGACTCCCGAGGAAAAGGCAGCCGTGGAGGAAACTCTCGCCGAGCCCCAGAAGGACCCCACGGCCCTGCCTGCTGTGGAGTATTTCCAGTCCGGCACCGGTTTTCGCATTGGCGACATCGCGATCACGCCTTTTACCATCCCGCACGACGCCGTTGATCCGGTTGGGTTTGTCTTCGAGACCGAGGGCGTTCGCATAGGATTGGCGACCGACCTGGGGTACATGCCATCCAATGTAAATATGCAGCTGCGAGGGTGCGATGTGCTGATGCTGGAGTCGAATCACGATCTGGATATGCTGCGCGACGGTCCCTATCCGTGGGCAGTCAAGCAGAGAGTGATGTCTCGGGTCGGGCACCTGTCCAACGATGCCGCGGCTGATTTTCTGGCCAGAAGCTACGATGGGCAGGCGACGTACGTCGTTCTGGCGCATCTTTCCGAAAACAATAATCTTCCCGAGCTGGCGCGGATTGCTGCCGAGCGGGCGTTGCGGGATCGCATGAGCCTGCTGGCCAATCACCTGGTTCTCGCGGAGCAGGACCGGCCGATGGAAGCTATTGTTCTGAAATGAAAAGGGGTTATATAATTAGAAACGGTCGCCCCTTGCATTGGATTCTCACCTCCTGGGCTCTGGCTGATGATCGGGGTGAGGGGAAAATGAGGACCTGAACGATGAGCACATGCACCGATTCGGTCGTCGGGGACATTCTCTCGAGCTGGCGGTACGATATCTCCGGCATCTCCCCCGAGATGCGGATTGACTACGAAGAACATCTGATGAGCTGCGCGCACTGCCGGTCCCGGCAGCGGCTGCATCGCGCCATTGACGTGGCTCTTATCAGTCTGAGCACGCTCTGCATCATTGCATTTCTGCTGGCGCTGGCGATCATCCACCACGTTGAGCCGCTGCGCTCGGCCGCAGTGGTTATGCACCTGGAGCACACGGCTGTGGTTCTCACGCTGCAGGCCGCCGCCATTGTGGGGCTGCTGGCTTCTCTGGCCGCCTGGATTCTGGTGGCGATTGCCACGCCCGCCCCGGTCTACCTGACCGGCGTCGCTCTGGAGCAGGCGCGGGTGCTTCAGGATCGGATCCCCGAGGAGTTGCGCAGCCGCCTGCGCGCCTGAGCCGGCAAGCTCTGCGAGGCCGCCCTGGCCAGATTACCTTCCTATAAACCCTTCTGTATCCGATACTTTAGTCCTGCTTCTTCGATTTTTAACAACCGGGGTGACATTCGTCACATCGTATAAATGGGGTCGTTTGTGACCATTGCTCTGTCCTGCTGGATGGACGGGAGAAGGGAGCTGACAATGGTGACACCCATCGATGCTGTTCGATTTCATTCCACTTTTGGCGAGGCGGGTTTTTGGCCTCGCACTGAGGATTCTTACTCCACTCAGGAGCAGTCAGAAAATCTGGCTCCGGCCCGCGGCGCCATGCTCGGTCTCGTTCTGGGCGGCCTGATGTGGGTCGGGCTGATTGCCGCTTTTCGGGCGATAGCAGGCCTGTAAGCAGCCGGCTTTTGCGGTTGGATTTCGCCGATCCCGGCGGTCGATTCAGGTTGACCGACATGCCTTTTTTGAGCAGGTCCAGCTCCGGATTCTCCGTCGAGCGGACCTGTTCGCCCCACCCCAAACGGAGTAGGATGATGAGGCGCTATCGTGCGTCGGTCCGATCGGTTCAAGGGACTCGCTCGACTGAACCGAAGGACCTCGATCAGGACGCTTTCCTCTGAGCTGGTGAACCGTTGCGGCTGAATTTCCCGGCCGCATTTCTCGCGGAGCGTGGATCGTGGCCAAGCGGTTTCGAGGATGCATCGGGGCAGGACTGCTGCTGGCCTGCAGCTGCGCCGTGAGCGGAGTAACCGGAGCCCAGGACCTTGCACCGGCGGGATCGGGCTCTCCCGGCATGCATGAGCTGCCGCCGAAGCCTTCCGAGCCGGCCGACATCCGCAGCAAATACGAGACCGATCCGCTGGAGCTGCGCGCTCTTCGCGAGCAGGCGCGGCTACGCGGCGAGGCGCGCCAGAAGCAGATCGTCGACGCCACGAATCTGCTGCTGCAGATCGCTCAGAGCCTGCGGAAAGAGCTGGCCAGCCAGCCGCTGGCCGATACGGCCGGCACCGAACGGGATCGGCTGGAACAAATCCAGAAACTGGCGCACGTGATTCAGAGCCGCGAGAAGACCGAGGACGACGTGTCGACGAATCTGGCGAAAGCGGGAGTCTGGCAATGATCCGGCTGCGCCGGGGTATCCCGGTCCTCCTGCTGAGCTTTGGCATGCTGGCTTCCGCCCAGACGGCTCCCTCGGCCGCGCAGGAGGCCAGCGGACCGCAAAAGCCGGCCGCCGCAGCGCCTTCCCCCGCGGCGAAAGCGGGAAAACCGGCTGCGCCGGCCGCGTCCCTGTCGCCGCAGCAGCAGCGGCTCCTCGATGAGGCCGATCAGCTGCTCGACCTGGCGCAAAAACTCAAGGTGGAAGTGGACAAGACCAACCAGTACACGCTGTCGCTCAACACTCTGCGGCGCGCCGACGATATCGATAAGCTGGCCAAAACCCTCGAAAAACAGGTTGAGCGGGAAGCCCACTGAAGCTCAGCAGGCGCGGTTACTGCGGGTCCGGCGCTCCGGGCGGAGGCGTTTTGTGCGCCCCGGAGATCTGCTGGTAGAGGCTTTGGTAGGCCTGCTTTTTCATTTTGCTCACCAGAACCGATTCGGCGCGCGCTTTGTCGGTCTGCCCCATTGCCTGATACAGCCGAGCCAGGCGCCAGTGCGGGTCGGCATCCTTTGGATCCAGCCTGATGGCTTCCTGGAACTGCGCCAGGGCTGCCTGGTTGTGTGCCTGCGCGGCGTAGATAATGCCGAGATCGAGATGCGCCAGCTCGATTTTGGGGTCTTCCTGGATCGCGCGCTCCAGCTCCGGCTGCGCATGCGCGTTGTCTTCGACATGAATGTAGCAGTCGGCGAGATAAACCCGGGCCTGGGTGTGGGACGGATCGTTGGCCAGCTCGGCCAGGAACTCGGGAATCGCGTCCTGGAAGCGCTTCTGCGTCATGAGCAGGTAGGCGAGGCCGAAGTGGACGTTGGGCTCTTTGGGATTGGCCCTGACGGCGGCCTGAAACTGAGCCAGCGCGCCGGCGTTGTCGCCCATCTGGTCCAGGGCCTCCCCGGCGAGCATGTCGGCGGGCGCTGAATTGGGGTCGATGGTGAGGATCTGCCGGTAGTCGTCCATGACGCACTGCCATTGTTTGCTCCAGAGGCAGCTCTGAGCCAGTGTGAGGCGGAGCGTCAGGTTGCCGGAGTCCTGGGCCGCGGCCTTCTGCAGCCAGGGAACGGCCCCGGGATAATCGCCGACGGCGTAATGAGAAAGCCCGAGCAGAATGGTCAGACGCAGATCGCCGGGATGGCGATGCAGCTCATGCATGAAGCAGGGGATCGCCTCGCGAAAGCGTTTGGCTTTGAAATAGGCGAGGCCCAGATTGAGCTCGAGCTGGGGATAGGCGGGCGCGATGGCGAGGGCCCGCCGATACCAGGAGATCGCCTCGGCGTAGTTGTCCTGGCGCGCCTCGAGGAGGCCCAGCTGGGCCATGGCCTCGGCATTGCGCGGGTGCGCCTGCAGAATCGCGCGCCATGCCTGCTCGGCGTCGGCGGTGCGGCCCTGCTGTTCAAGCTGGATGGCGGTGGCGCGCGCGCTGTCCTGGGCAAACGCAGAAAGGAGCGCCACGCCGGAAGACAACAGACCGACCAGCAGGGCAGCTCGAAAGCGAAACTTCACCGACATCCCCCGGGGGTTATTGCCGCAGAGTACATGGTGGGTGGTGCGAAAACAAGAAGCGGCAGAGACGAATCTCTGCCGCTTGTAGAGTACCAGGTTGAAAAGGATCTAGAAGACGAACTTGCCTCCGAGTTCCAGGGTACGCGGATCCCAGGTGGTGGTGACCTGAGCGAAGTTGCCGGACAGGGCGCCGCTCTGATAGTCACGGTCCATCTGGTAGCCGATGTTGTTGAACTCGGTGTGGTTGAAGGTGTTGAACGACTCGAAGCGCAGCTCGAAATGCATTCCTTCGGAGACCGCGAAGGACTTATAGAGCGACGTATCGAAGTTGGTACGGCCAGGACCGAGGATCGCGTCCTTGCGCGCGTTGCCGAAGCCCTGATTCGGGCCGCCGGCCCAGGCAGGCACCGGATCGGCGAAGGCGCTGGGATCGAACCACTCCCCGACCTTCTTCGGATAATGCACTTTGCTGATCTGGTTCGGACGGTTGGTATAGCCGCCATCCAGTCCGATCGGATCGTAGTTGGTGGACAGGCCAGGTCCCTGGTTGGAGGGAATGGCGCCGGACGTTTCGCTGATGACGCCAGCGACTTCCCAGCCACCCAACAGGGAGTGTGCGAATCCGTTGCTGTGGGCAAAGATCGGCAGGTTGTAAATGTAGTTGGCTCCGAGGATCTGCCGCTTATCGAGCGCTCCGGAACCCTTGTCATACTTCAGGTTCCAGGGGTTGCTGACCGGATCGAGGTCGTAGCTGGTGATATCGATCTCGTGCGAATAGGTGTAATCGATTTCGCCGCTCAGACCATGGTAGCCCTGCATCCGCAGGCCCGTCTGGAAGCCGTTGTAGGTTCCATTCGTGGTGTTTTCTTCCTGCGTGATGGTGCCGTAACCCTGATAGGTGCGATAGAGGTTGGCGTTGGCCAGGCTGCTTCCACCCGGATTGGTGCCCGTGTGGTTGCTGGAGTCACCCGAATTGGCGCGGATGCTCATCGGAGTGCTGAGCGGGAAGTTATTGATGTCTCGCTCGATGTTCTGATGCCAGGCCAGGTTGCCGACATACTGCACCACCCAGATCATTTCCGGATTGAGCTGGTGCTGTACGCCGAGGCTGTACTGCGCGACGCCGGGAGCCGGATAGTCCAGAGCGAGGTTCGTCAGACCGGACGGGAAGACCGGTGTTGACGCCGATGCCCCGGTGACCCAGCTGGTGTGCGGATCGCTGAAGTAGACGTTGGTGGAACCCGGGTCAAAGGCGAAGGGCGGGTTGGTGGCCGCGTTGTAGATATCGTTCCCCTGCATCCTCTCGAAGAACGTACCGAAACCGCCACGCAGCACGGTCTTGCCGTTTCCGAAGAGATCCTCAGAGAAGCCGATACGAGGCTGCCAGGTGTTGTAGTAGTTGCTCACCAGGCCTCTGGGGAAGCCGTCCTGACCGGCCAGTTCCATGCCGTTCAGGTAGAACGGGACGGTTTGGCCAACCGGGGTGTAGAAGCCGGGACCGGTGTTGTCCATGGACCCGTCGGTGTTCCAGATCGGCTCTTCGCTGGCCAGATAAGCGCCCGGATTGAAGTTGGCGACGTTGTTGCCGCGTTCCCAGGCATGCGGCAGGGCGTCAAAACGCAGGCCCAGCTGCAGCGAGAGGCGCGAGGAAGCGTGCCAGTTGTCTTCGACATAGACCGAAGGCGTCTGGTTGACATAGTGGCGGATGGGGGTGGACTGGAACTGCGAGAAGCTGCCAGCCAGGCCCATCAGCATGTCCATGATGCCGTCGCCGGACAGGGAGCCGAATCCATAGGTTCCCTGCGCGTCGCCGAACAGCTGCTGGTTCTTGGTGTAGCGGTTATAGCTGAAGCCGAACTTCATGGCGTGCTTGCCCATCGTGTAGGAAACATCCACGCGGGGCTCGTAGTCCTCAGCGGCGTTGTGCCACGGCGCCGAGCCGGTATCTTCGGCCGTGTTATAGGGGCTGCCGTAGCCGGTGATGCCGGGCATATACGGGTTGCTGGTCTTGAAGAAGCGGTTCGGGCTGAAACCCGAGACGAGGTTGGCGTTCTGATCCGTAATGTTGATGATGTTGCCGTCGTAGTTCATGCTGGCTTCGACAAGCAGATTCGGCGAGATGCTTCCGCTCAGCTTGAGAGCCGCGCTGTTGGACGGGTTGGAGAGGGTGCTGGTGACGGTGGGATAGCTGTACCACAGCCAGCCGAGTTCCGGCGCGCCGTAACCCTGGGTGACCGAGTCGTGCATATAGTGGCCGAGGATCTTCCACTTGTCGTTGATGGAGTGATCGACGCGCACGATGTCGTCACGCACGTTGATGGGCAGCGAGACGCCCTTGGCGTAGTAGTCGTTCGACGTATTCGGATGGGGCAGGATGCCCGAGTTCAGGTAAGCCACAGCATTGGCGTCGAACAGGTTCGCGGGGATCACGTTGCCGGGAAACGGCTGGCCCGGCGTGAGCCCATCCGCAGTCAGCTTCGCGTTGAAGTTGGGATCGCCGACCTTGGGCACGACCAGAGCGGTCGTTTTGGCAAAGGCGGGAGCGACGTAGGTCAGATTCTGGCCGGCGGTCGGGAAGTCCGCCGCGTCCAGGGTCGGGTTGTTGGAGACGCCGCCGGACTGCACGATGCGCCGCCACTCTTCGTTCCAGAAGAAGAACGTCTTGCGCGGATGCTGCCACATGGGAAGCAGCGGGCCGCCGAGGTTGGCGCCGAAGATGTTGTAGTGCAGGGGCAGACGGGGCTGATTAGCGCCGTTGTATTTGTTGAAGAAGCTGTTGGCGTCGTAATCGGTGTTGCGGTTGAACTCCCACGCTTCACCGTGATAGTGCTCGGTGCCGCTCTTGAGAGCCAGCGAGATGGTCGCGCCGGAAGAGATACCGTAGTCCGGCGGGTAGTTGCTGGTCAGCATCTCGAACTGCGCGATGGCATCCTGGGAAGGCATGATGTCCATGCCGCCGGCGCCGCCGCGGTCGTCAGCCTCGCCGCCGTCGATCAGCCAGATATTGTGGCTTTGGCGCAGGCCGTTGACGCTGATGGTGAAGTTGGACGCGACCGAGGTGGGCGTGTTGCTGTCGGGCAGAGCCGAGCTGACACCGAGACCGAGAGCCGCGAGAGCCGCAAAGTTGCGGTTTTCCGTCGCGATCTTTTCCACCTGCTGCGACGAGATGGTCGTGCTGACCACGTTCTCATCGGTTTGCACCTGCAGCGCGTTGGCCTGCACGGTGACGGTGGTGGTGGCCGCGCCGACCTGCATCTTCACATCCGCGCGCAGCACCTGGGAAACGTTCAGAACCAGGCCGTTGGAGACGTAGGACTGAAAACCTTTTGCGGTGGCTTTGAGGTTGTAGGTGCCGACGTTCAGGGCAGGAAAGGTATAGAGCCCCGTGTCGTTGGAATCGGTTTCGCTGGTGGTTCCACGGGCGATGTCGGTCAGAACCAGATGTGCGCCTGGAATCGCCGCGCCGGTTTGGTCGGTTACGATGCCGGTGATCTCCGAGTTCTGCTGGGCGTGCGCCGCCACTCCGGAGATACCGAGGCACAGCATCACGAGCAGCCACACGTAGGTCTGCGGTTTTGCAAGTACCTGTCTCACTGAATTGCCTCCTTGAAGAAAAGTGCTCCGATTTTCGGAAGCACACATTAGCGTTCCCAACTCGAGTTTTTTCCGGCTATTCCGACGGTGTTCCGGCGCAATTCCGGTTGTTTTTTCTTACTACCCGGGGGACTGGAGCGAGAGACTACCAACCGATTTCATCAATTGTCAAGCGATTTATTGAAGGGTTTAACGATGCCTGGTGACTATCGGGGACACCGGGTCCTACCTGAAAGCGGATACAAAAGATAGCTCGCTTCGGCGCACGGAAGTTTCGCTTTTAATTCGCCGCGAAAGCCCGCTTTTCCTGGTGGATTTCTGACGGAAATGTCAGCCGGGCAGGTGGGCCGGCGGAGACGTCGCTCGACTGCTGTCAAGCGGCGGACGGGAGCCATTCGCGAAAGGGAGGGTGCGTGGTTACTTGTCCATGGTCAGGACCGCACGGAAGCGGGCTTTGCCGCTCATCATATAGTTGAATGCTTCCTCAGCCTGCTCCAGCCGGTAGGTCTCGATCATTGGCGCGACACTGGTCAGGACGCTGAAGCGAAGAGTGTCTTCGGAATCCATCCCGGTGCCGGAGGGCCAGCCCACGACCGCGCGGCGGCCCATGAGGAGCGGGAGTGGATCGATGCCGACCGCGGCATCAGGCGCTCCGACGATGATCAGCTTACCGGCGGGGGCGAGTCCGCCAAGCGTCCAGTCGAGGGCTTTGGCACTGGTAATGGTGGAGAGAATGACTCTGGCGCCTCCGAATTTCTGCAGTTCCCTGGCCGGGTCCTCGGTGGTGGAGTCGATGTAATGGTGGGCGCCGAGCTGGCGGGCCAGCGGGCCTTTATCCTGACCCCGGGCAATGGCAACGGTGCGGTATCCGCTCTTCGCGGCGAACTGAATGGCGAGATGGCCGAGACCGCCGATGCCGAGGATGGCAACGGTGTCGCCGGGGCCGGCGCCGCTGTGCCGCAGGCTGTTGAACGTGGTCACGCCGGCGCAGAGCAGAGGAGCCGCATCCGCGTCAGCAATCCCTTCGGGGATCCTGGCCAGGGCGTTGGCGGGGGCGATGACGTAGTCCGCATAGCCGCCGTCGTAGTTGAGGCCGGGAATGAGCTGGTTTTCGCAGAGGATGAAATCGCCGCGGCGGCAGGGCGAACAGTAATTGCAATGGCCGCCGTGCCAGCCGAGGCCGACCCGATCCCCGGGCTGGAAGAGAGGCACGTCGGGGCCGACTGCGTCGACGACTCCGGCGATTTCGTGACCGGGGACGCGCGGGAACTGGAAACCCGGCCAGAGGCCGAGCCTGGTCAGCGAATCGCTGTGGCACACGCCGCAGGCCAGAATGCGGACGCGAACTTGACCTGACGCCGGTTCAGGGAATTCCTTCCGGGTGAGTTCCAATACTCCGTTTGGGGCGGACACCTGCATGGCACGGCCGGTCACAGTAGGCATGGTCGTTTTCTCCCTGACTTTGGATGGAGAACCCTGCGACGCGATGCAGAAGTGTGAATAAAAATCCGGATCGCCAAACAATGGAGCGCGACGCCTCGAATCCCCGCGGCCCGGCGCGCACTGGGCATGCTGACCGAACGCAGCCGTCGCACAATTCGCGGGAACGGCGCACACTCAATGCGGGAGACGACGTGGAACCCCACGATCGTGGGGGTAGAAAATCACCTGGCCGCATCCTATGATCTGGACAGAAACCAGCGCTGCGACCCCGCCGTCTGGTTGCCGTTCCCCCGGCCTCGAACAATCAGGGCAATTATGACGGATTCAGCGACCCCAATCCGTGTTCTTTGCGTCGACGATCATCCGCTGATGCGAGCCGGCATCCGCGCCTCTCTGGAAGGTCAGCCGGGTATTCAGTTCGTGGCCGAGGCTTCCGATGGCGCCGCCGCGGTGGCTGCCTATCGCGAATACCGTCCGGATGTGACTCTGATGGACCTGCAGATGGCGGGCATGAACGGCATCGAAGCGATTCAGGCAATTCGCAGTGAATTTCCCCAGGCGCGCCTGATCGTGCTGACGACCTACGACGGGGACGTGCAGGTGACACGGGCGCTGAAGGCGGGCGCCTCCGGCTACCTGCTGAAGAGCATGCTGCGGAACGACCTGATTCGCGCTATTCGCACGGTGCACGGCGGCCAGCGCAGCATTCCGCCCGAGGTGGCGGTGCAGCTCTCGGGCTACATCGACGCCGACGCGCTGACTCCGCGGGAGGTCGAAGTTCTGGACACGATCTCGGCGGGAAACTCAAACAAAATCGTCGCAGACAAACTCAGCATCACCGAAGACACGGTCAAGGGACACGTGAGCAGCATTATGTCGAAACTGCAGGCGAACGACCGGACGCACGCTGTGCTGATTGCGCTTCGCCGCGGCTTCCTTGATCTGTGGCGCCCGCGCGAGCGCTGAAATCCGCGGGCGGGTCTGCGGCTCGCGAGGCCTTTGCGACCTCTGCCTTCCGGCATACCAACGAAAGTGCTGCTCCGGGCTCCTACCTCCGGGGCTGGGCCGGAAGAACAACTGACTCTACGATCACGTCACGATCGTCGCGGTGCGATCGATTTGGCGGCGGGCCAGGCGAGATGCCGGCCCCTCGCGGCAGAGGTGACACGATGACGAGTAACGGAATTGAAGTCCTCATAGCCGAGGATGATGCGGTGATCCGCCGGGCGCTGGCGGAGCTGCTGATGCACTGGGGATTCACGACGCGAACGGCGCGTAACGGCGTGGACGCGCTGGTGGAGATCGATCTGGAAAGGCCGGATATTCTGCTTTCAGATCTTGAGATGCCCGGGATGAACGGCTATGAGCTGCTGTCGATGGTGCGGCGCCGGCATCCGGAAATACCACTGGTTGCCATGAGCGGCAGGTACGCCGGCGACAGCGTGCCGCCCGGGGTTACGGCAGATGCGTTCTACGCAAAAGGCAGTGGCGAGTGCGCGCGGCTGCACTCGATCCTGAAGCGAATGGCCGAGGCGGCGCTTTGGCGGGGCTCGGGAATGGCGCCGGAACCGAAATCTGAAACCGCATCGCCTCCAGTCCACTGGTGATCGGCGGGTGGCGATGGGCAAAACAGAGTGGAGACCATTGACGTGAGCATGCGGCGCGGCAAGGCTGTGCGATCATGGTGGGCACGGTCTCCAGCCGGAGGCGCATCACTGCACGAAGAATGCTCGCCGGCCACTGAAAGAGGATGCTCCGCCATGTTGCACGGTGATCCCAGGGCGATCCAGGGGCAGCGGGCGGGGTCGCCACGGGACAAGCGGAAGAGCCGCGGAGCAGTCGCGATGAGCTTCGTTGCGGTGCTGGCGCTCCTCTCTCCCGCTTATGCGCAAAAGCCCGACGCGCTGGCCGGCGATTACATCCGCTCCGATTTCACGGTTGAAGATGGTCTTCCGGATAACGTGGTGAATGCCATTGTTCAGACCCGGAACGGCCTTCTGTGGGTGGGGACCGAATCCGGGCTGGCGAGCTTCGACGGAAGGGAGTTCAGTCCCGTCGACCTGCAGACATCCGGTTCGCCATCGCAGGGTGCGGTCAACGCGTTGCTGGAATCTTCGAACGGCGATCTTTGGGTGGGAACGGACGCCGGTGTGATGCGGATCCCGGCACCGGCGCTGGAAGAATTCAACCCCACGCTCGGAACCTTCTACCATGTCGGCCCAGGGCCCAGCAACGAGGTTGAAGCGCTGCTGCAGACGCGCGAGGGCGAAATCTGGGCCGGAACCGATCACGGGCTGTATCGGCTGGATGCGGGAAAATTCGTTGCAGCGATACCGGGAATTTCCGTAAGCCGGGTTGCCGAAGCACTGAACGGGCATCTGCTGATTGTGACCGACCGGGGATTCATCGAGTGGGATGGCCGCGAGGTGATCCACCATCCAGGCCTGGCTGCCAGCCTGGGCGTCCACGACGATCAAATCTTCAATGTTTTCCAGGACAGCGCCGGAACCATGTGGTATGGCACGCCCAGGGGGATTCGCGAAAGAGGGGCCCGACCCTTGCCCGCGCTGAAGCCGGCGGGGGTAGCGCAAACAGCGGCATATCGAACCTATGTCGATCCCAAAGGCGCCGTGTGGATCGCCACCGGGATCGGAGTCTATCGTGTCGACGGCCAGCAGCTGGAGACGCCGGCACCGAATGTCAACGCTCGTTCCTTCTACGCCGACAGGGACGGTGAGCTATGGCTGGGCACCAATGGAAAGGGCCTGGTCCGCCTGAAGCCCCGGGTCGTGCACATGTTCACCAGCGCCAACGGCCTTCCCGACAACGACATCGTGATGGCCGTGTTATCGACTCGCGACGGAAAGCTCTGGGCCGGCTCCAACTGCGGGTTCTCTGTTCTGAACGGCACGCGCTTCAGGAATTACCGGGAAAAAGATGGCCTCCTGAATACCTGCGTCTGGAGCCTGGCCGAGGACCCGAACGGAAATCTCTGGATCGGGACCTTTGGTGGAGGACTGTTTCGCTTCCGCGATGGCCATTTCCTGCAGTATTCCGTTGCCCAGGGGCTGGCGAGCAAGGTCGTGCTCGAGATCACCGTCGCCCACGACGGCTCTCTGTGGATGGCCACGCCGGAAGGCGTCAGCCACATGCTGAATGGACGCTTCAGAAACTACACCGTTGCCGACGGGCTCTCCAGCAACAAAATTCTTTCTCTGTTTGAGGACCGCTCAGACACGGTCTGGGCGGCGACTCAGGGAGGGATCGACCGTCTCTCCGGGGAGCGGTTCGTCCCCTTTTCCCAGCAATCGCATGACGGCTCATTTCCGATCGGGTTTGGCCAGGATTCGCTCGGCGACCTTTATGTTTTCGAGTCCCCGAAGGGCATAAGCCTGATCGAAAAAGACCGGCTGATTCCGGTGAATGACGATCTGAGAGTGCTGGGCATGGTGGAGTCGCCGCAGCACGATCTTTGGTTCAGCGGCACGGACGGGATCATTCGCATCCGGCTCGCGGATCTCCGGCAGGCGATCCATGATCGCCAAACTCCCCTGAATTATGAACGATTCGACCGCAGCGACGGACTGGACTCTGTCCAGTGCAGCAGCGGCCCCGGCAGTGTGGCGATCACCCCGGACGGAAAACTCTGGGTGGCCACCGTGAAGGGCGTGGCGATGCTGGATCTCGCGCATCTGCCCGCCGCAGGCCCCGGGCCGAGGGTTCTTGTTGGCTCGATCACGGTGGGAAGGCACAAGGAACTGGCCGAGGGGGCTGCGGTGCTGCCACCGGGAACGCACCACGTTGCGCTGGACCTCGAGGCGGTGGATCTCGGGTCGCCGGAAAAGGTCCGGCTGCAGTATCGGCTGGATGGCGTCGATTCCTCCTGGCTGGACGCCGACGAGTCACGTGAGGCGGTCTACACGGAAATTCCCGTCGGGACGCATGCTTTCCACCTTCGCGGAACCGGCAGCGACGGGATATGGGACCTCAATGGCATCGTGTATGAGATCACCCAGCAACCGTACTTTTATCAGACAACCTGGTTCCAGGTGGTTGCCGTTACTGCCCTCTTCCTGCTCCTGACCACGGCCTATCTTCTTCGCGTGCAGCAGATCGTTCGCCAGGCACACATGCGCGCCGAAGAACGCCTGATGGAGCGCGAGCGGATCGCGCGCGAAATGCACGACACCCTGCTGCAGGGAATTCTCAGCGTCTCCATGCACCTTGAGGCCGCGCACGATCGATTGCCGGAGGACTCTCCGGCCCGGCCGGTGATGAAGAAGGTTCTGCTGGTGATACGACAGGTGATTGAAGAAGGCCGCAATGCGCTGCGCGGTCTTCGCACCAGGGTGGCCGAAGAGGCCGATCTCGCAGTCGCCTTTTCCCGCCTGGGACAGGAATTCGGCATGGATGCAAGCGTCGGATTTCGGGTGGTCGCACAAAGCAATGCGCGCAAACTCCGTTCCCGCATCAGCGACGAAGTCTACCGCATCGGGCGGGAAGCCATCATGAATGCATTTTTCCATGCAAAAGCGAAATCCGTTGAAGTGATCCTCCAGGATGTGGACAGGCATTTCCGGCTCATCGTGCGCGACGACGGCCGCGGCATCGATCCCGGCGTGCTGGATGCGGGGCGCGAGGGACATTTTGGTCTTGCCGGTATGCGGGAGCGCTCCGAAAACATCGGGGGCACTCTGCGGGTGCGCAGCCGGGTGGGCGCAGGCACCGAAATCGAACTGACTCTTCCTCAGGCGGTCGCTTTCGGCGACGACAGCCGTGGTTCCGCGTGGCATTGGCTTGGCCGGATGAGGAAAACAACGCCCGAGGCGGGGGAACCGAACGAGCGAAAGCACGTCAGCGAATAGCGCTCCACTCGCTTGCTTCTGCCTGGAAGTTCACCCTCTGCCGCCGTTCCTAAATGGGGCGGCCGGACCCCACTGAAGAG
>Ga0335073_10006569_pt1 | contig 16343 bp, 16 predicted proteins | sample Lox_Sample_22_FD_207093 | JGI IMG/M metagenome (GOLD analysis project Ga0335073, IMG submission 207093) | Soil microbial communities from Loxahatchee National Wildlife Refuge, Florida, United States - Lox_Sample_2.2 | ecosystem: Environmental > Terrestrial > Soil > Wetlands | place: USA... | reverse complement strand
CGGTGTTCAGGCCCGTGATGGCGGCCTGGAACCGGTTCTGGTACGCGCCGAGCTGGGCGCCGGTCGCCGCCACCTGCTGCAGCGCCGAGTCGATCTGCGCGAGCGCCAGGTTGGAGCTGTCGACCGTGTTGACGGTGGCAGCGTTGAGGTTGCTGGTGTTGGCCGAGAAGTGGGCCGTCGTATACGATGCACCGAGGCCGAGGTCGGCAGCCGTCTCCGTCTGCGTGCCGCTCGCGGTATAGGCGACGCCGATGGCGGCCGTGGGTGCCGCGTTGGTGCTGCTCAGGTCGATGCCCGTGCCCGCCGTGTTGACCGTGGCGATGATGCCGCCGTCGTCCGACGAGAGCTGGTTGATGGCAGCCGCGACCGATGTCAGATCGGTAGCGGCGGTGCCGGTCAGCGTGATCGCGCCGGTCGTGTAGGTCTTGCCGGAGGCGGCAGTGATCGTGATCGTGCCGCTGTCGCCCGCGGTCACCTTGGTCGCGGCATACGTGCCCGCATCCGCGGTGTCGGTATACAGCGTGCCGAGCGAGGAAGTCTTGGCGCTGGCGACCGATGACACGGAGATCGTCTGACCGATGTTGGCACCGACCTGGAAGGTCGCGCCCTGGAAGGAGCCATCGAGCAGGTTGACGCCGTTGAACGCCGCGGTCGAGGCGACGTTGTCGATGTCGGCCTGCAGCTGCGAGAACTGCTGGTTGAGGTCCGCACGGTCCTGCGAGCTGTTGGTCGCGTTGAGCGACTCGACGGCGAGGTCGCGCATCGTCTGCAGGTCGTTGGTGATCTCGGTGAGGGCGCCCTGGGCAGTCTGCGCGAGCGACACGCCGTCGTTGGCGTTCTGCGAAGCCTGGTCGAGGCCGTTGATCTGGGCGGTCATGCCCTGCACGATCGCGTAACCGGCGGCGTCGTCGGCTGCGGTGTTGATGCGCAGACCCGAAGACAGCTGCTGCAGCGCGGTGCTGAGCTCACTGCCCGAGGTGCTCAGGCTGTCCTGAGCTACCAGCGAGCTGTAGTTGGTGTTGAGGACTAATGACATGTGTGCTACTCCGTAAGTTGGTTCACACGCCGGACATCAGTCCGTCGCGCTCTAAGCAGCGGCCTCCATTGACCGCTTCTCGTACAGTTGGTGTATCGGTGCGGCGCCGCCGAACTTGAATCGGGGCGGACGCAAAAGCGATAAAAACTGCCGAGTGCCTCACAATCCTGTCTCCCTTACCCGACAGCTGCGGTCGCCGCGGGCGTGGCGGAGGCGGCGAATGCCGGCGCCAGCAGCTCCCTCAGGGGCTCGAGGTATGGCTCGAAGCGCTTCCAGCGCGCAATCGAGCTCGAATAGATCGGCTGGCGGACCTGCGCCATGCTGGCCGTGCGCACTGGGCGCGCCGTGCGGTGAAAGCCCAGGCAGCGCTCATCCCACGGCACACCGAGGTACTCCAGCATGCGCCGTGCCTGGCCCGCGAGATCGGCGACGAGGTCCTCGTAGCGCATCTCGAGCACGCGCCCCGGAGGGAGCGTGGCCGCCCAGTGCCTCATGAGGCGCTCGTAGCGCAGGTATTGCCGCCCCAGCGCACCGAGATCGCTCGCGTAGTTGTGACCCTCGCTGAAGGGCGTCGCAAAGCAGGAGAAGCAGGTATCGAGAGGATCGCGGCGCACGTGGATGATGCGCGCCTCGGGCAGCATCAGCGTGATCAGGCCGAGATAACGGTAGTTGCCGGGCATCTTGTCCACGACGAAGCGGTGGGTGGGCTGCGGCCCCCAGACGCGCCCGCAGTATTCCGCGCCGAGAGCGCGCAGCCGCTCGAGGAGCGCGCCGCGCGCGGCGGCGGTGTCGGGCGCCTCGGACGGGAGCCGCGCGAGCAGCTCACCGATGAGTGGCAGCTCACCGGCGCCGGCGATCTCGGGGTGGCTCGCCAGCACCTGCTCGATGAGACTGGTGCCCGAGCGGGGCATGCCGACCACGAAAACCGGCACACGCCGGGGCGCTGCCGCTGGCGCGCTCCCGGCGACCGCGGCCGCAGCCGGCTCGCCGGCGAGGGCCCGCACTGCGGCGTCGAAGCGCTCCTCGCCGGCGTCGTCGAACGGGTGCAGCGCCAGGCGGTAGCGGTTGCCTTCCGCATAGGCGGCGAAGGCGGCATCGTACTCGCCGAGCTCCTCGCGCACCTTGGCCATGGCGAAGTTGAGCGCGACCGCACGCCGCGGAGTGAGACTCGCGCGGCGCGCATAGGCGCTTTCGAGGCGCGCGATCCACGGCGCGCCGCGCTCGGCGCGCGACAGCAGGCTGCGGTTCTGGAACGCCTCGGCGCAGTCGGGTCGCACGACGATCGCGGCGTCGAAGAGCTGGACCGCCCGCTGGTGCTCCCCGTCCTCCATTGCGAGCCGCCCGCGGCTCACCAGCGCTTCCGCGAAGTCAGGCCTGAGGGTGAGGGCGCGGTCGAGCTCGGTGCGGGCCTCATCGAAGCACCCACGCAGCATCAGCGTCTGGCCGAGGTTGCTCGCCGCGTCGGCATTGTCGGGATCGAGCCGCGCGGCGCGCCGCAGCTGCACCTCGGCATCATCGAGTCGACCGAGAGCCGTGAGCACGGCGCCCAGATTGCTGACGATCCCCGGATCGTCGGGCGCGAGCGACAGCGCACGCTGGAAGCAGCGCAGCGCGGCCTGCAGCGTGCCGCGGCGGAAATTGAGAATGCCGAGGTTGCCGTGACCTTCAGGGGAGGTGGGGTCGAGTGCGATCGCCGCATTCAGGAACTTCTCGGCATCGGCGGTGAGCCCGAGCTCGAGCGCCGCCTCGGCCCCGAGCCTCCAGGCAACCGGGTTCCGCGGCTGCGAGCGCACGGCGATGCTCGCTGCCTTGAGCGCATCGATATAGCGTCCGGCGCCGAAGAGCTGCGTCGCGGCGGCGCACGCGTCGGCTGCTGCGCTCTCAGCTGATGTAGTTGAAGAGCGAGAGCTTCTCGATGGAAGCATACGATTCCTGCGCCGCCTGGAGTGCCAGCTCCTCGGTGCTGAGCTGCGTGGTGGCGGCCGCGTAGTCGGTGTCGGAGAGCGTCGAGATCGTGCCCTGCAGCTGGGTCTGCGTGCTCTGCGCGCCGGTGGCCGCGGCGCTGATGGCATTCAGCCGTCCGCCGACCGAGGCCTGCACGTTGTCGAGGTTATTGAGCGCACTGTCCATCTGCGTGATGGCGGTGTTGATCTGTGTCGTGACCTGCGCGCTGGTGAGAGTGCCTGAGTTGAGCGCGCCGATCAGGTTACCGATGGTGCTGAACACGCTCGCCTGGCCTGCCGGGGCGACGCTGAACGTGTCCCCGGCGGCGGGGGCGCCGCTCACCGTGACTTCGACGCCATTGAAGGCAATGGCCTGGCCGCTGGTGTAGGTGGTCGGCGGCACCACGACGTTGCCCGCGCCGTTGGTGACCTGATACTGCGTCGGGCTGGTGAAGGAAATCGTGTAGGTGTCGGGTACCCAGGCAGCGGCGTTGGTGACGCTGCCGGTGTCGATCGAGCCGGTGCCGGTGTTGCCGGCGGCGGCGGCGGTGGTGAAGGTGCCGTTGCCGGCCGGGATGTTCATGAACACCGAGCTGCCGGAGTCGCCGGCAGACACGCTCTGGTCGGCGCCGATCTGCACCTGATTCACCTGGCTGTCGCCCGCGTAGCTCACCGAGCCTGCGGTCTGGGCGAAGGGCTGCGTGCCGCTCGCGGTACCGGCGAACAGGTAATTGCCGGAGGAGTCGGTCGCATTGGCGGCGCCGAGGAGCGCGTTCTGCAGCTGCTGGAGCTGTGTCGCGATGTCCTGCAGGTCGCTCGAGTTGAGCGAGGAGTTGTTGGCTTCGACCGCGAGGTCGCGCGCGCTCTGCAGCGCGTTGGTGGCGGTGGTGAGCGCGCTCTGCTCGAGCTGCAGGTTGGCGGTCGCCGCAGTGCCATTGCTGACGTACTGCTGCGAGGCGGACAGCGTCATGTTGAGCTGGTTGACCTGCGACATCGCGGTCGGATCGGCCGCCGCGTTCGGCAGCTTGCTGCCGGTCGAGAGCTCGGTCTGCGTCTGCGTCAGGCTCGTCTCGAGCGCCTCCATTTCCGCGAGCGCATTGGTCTGGAAAGTGAGCGTGGAGATGGTCATGGGTGCGATCAGCCGTCGGTGATGGCGGTCATGAGGGAGGTGAACATGGTTCCGGAGGCCTGGATGACCTGCGCCATCGCCTGGTAGGCCTGCTGGTACTGGAGCATCTTGGCCGCTTCGGCGTCGAGGTTGACGCCCGAGACGTTGCTGAGCGCGGTGGTGGCGTCCTGGTTCACGGACTGCTGTGCACTGGCGTTGTTCTGTGCCTGCTGCGTCGTGACCCCGACCTGGGCCACCAGGTTGTTGGCCGCGCCGGTGAGGGAGGTCGTGCCGCCGGCGAGGGTGTTGGCCGACAGTGCGCTGATCATCGCCAGCACGTTGCTGTTGTCGCCGCTGTTGGATGCCGTGCTCGGCGTGATCGTGAAGCTGTCGCCCGCGGCCGGAGCGCCCGTGACCGTCACCTGCGCGCCCTCGAAGGAGATCGGCTGCCCTGCGGTGTAAGCCGTCGGCGGGACCACGACGTTACCCGCGCTGTCGGTGATCTGATACTGCGTCGGGCTGGTGAAGCTCAGCGTGTAGGTGTCGGACACCCACGCCGAGGGGTTGGTGATCGTGGCCGCGGAGATGACGCCACTGCCGGTGTTGCCGGCGCTTGCGGCCGTCTGGGCCAGCGAGGCCGCGGCGATCTGATTCGGGCTGGTGAGCAGCAGCGCCAGGCCCTGGGGTACGGCCTCGGTCGGCTGGATGAGGTAGCTGTCGCCGTTGGCGGGGCTGCCACTGACGACGATCGAGAGGCCCGCGGCCTGGAAGGGGCTGGCGGCAGTGCCGGCGCCGCTCATCGTCACCGCCTGTCCGTTGGTTGCGTCCGTCAGCTGCCAGGCGCCGCCCTGGTAGCTCAATGTGTAGTTGTCCGCGGTGAGGGAGCTCAGATCGCCGAGGCTCGCGCTCACGGTGGCGCTGCCGGTGTTGCTGCTGCTCGGGCTCACCTGCGGCGCCGGGATCGAGAACATCGGCTGGCCCTGGGCACCGGTGAGATCCGTGCCCGAGGCCTGCTGCTGATTCATGACGGTGGCGAGGCCGGTGGCGATCAGCCCGAGGGCGTTCTGTGCCGGATTCAGCACCTGACTGCGGGCGGACAGCAGTCCCCCGAGCTCGCCGCCGCTGATCTCGGAGGTCACATCCGTGGTACCCCCGGCGCTCGTCACGCCGATGTCGTACTCGGTCGGGTTGTACTCATTCGGGATCGCGCTGAGCTGCTGCGCAGTGCCGCCGGTGACCAGCGCCTGGCCATTGCCGATGTACACGTCCAAGGCGCCGTCGGACTCGGTGGCGGTGTTGACGCTCACGTACTGGCTGAGCTGGTTGATGAGGGTGTCGCGCTGGTCCTCGAGCTCATTGGGCGTCTGCCCGCCGGCGAGATCGGAGGCGATCTGCGTGTTGAGCTGCGCGATGCTGCCCGCCAGCGAGTTCACCTGGGTGACGTCGCTGCCGATCTGCTGCTCGAGCTGTGACCCGTAGGTGCCGATCTGCGCGCCGTAGGAGTTGATCTGCTGCACCAGCGCCTGCGCCTGGGTGAGCAGCGCCTGGCGGGAGGCGGTCGAGGAGGGCGACGTGGACAGCGTCTGCAGGGCGTTGACGAAGCTCTGCAGCGTGGCGGTGAGCCCGGTGCTCGAGTCGCTCAGCATGTTGTCGATCTGCCCGGCCTGCGTGGCGAGCGTGTTGTAGCTCGAGTAGCTGGACTCGGAATTGTTCACCTGCTGGGCGAGCAGCTCGCTGTACGAGCGTACGATGCCCTCGACCTCGACGCCGCTACCGACGTAGCCGCCCGCGGTGCCCTGTGCGGGCTCGGGCGTCAGCTCGATGTTCTCGACGCTGTAGCCGGGAGTCGCCGCATTGGCGATGTTGTTGCTGGTGACGTCGAGCGCCTGCTGAAAAGCGAGCAACCCCGATACGCCGGTGGACAGAAGATCAGCCATGGCTTAACTCCTCCCCAGGAGCCTGCCGAGACATGGACGCTATCGGCATCGGGTCGGACAACTTGAGGGGTGTGCTCGTGCTCGCCGTGAGGCCGCGGGCGAGCGTCGCGACCACCTCGCTCGCGGTCGCGGTCACCTTGTGGGCATAATCCGGGTCGGTCGCGTAGCCGGCCCGCTGCAGCGCGCCGGCGAAGGCGCCGACGCCTGCGCCGGCGCTGCCGACCGCGGCGCTGAAGCGCGGGTTGGTGCGCAGCAGCGCCACATAATCCTGAAAGCTCTCACCGGTGCTCGCGTACGCGCGGAAGCGGGCGCTGGTCTCGCGTGCGGCGCCGCCGGAGTATTCCACGGTGTGCGAGCTCACCGCCGGACCGCTCCAGCTGCTGCCGGCCTTGATGCCGAAGAGGTTGTTGCTCGGGGCGCCGCTCGCGCTCTTCGGCATGCTCTGACCCCAGTTGCTCTCGAGCGCAGCCTGCGCGACGAGCCCCAGCGGATGCACACCGAGCTGCTGCGCAGCCTGCGTGGCCTGCGGCCACACCTGGCTGATGAATGCGGCGCGCTGCGTGGGCGTCGCAGGCGTCGGGCCCCCGGCCGGCGTCTTGCCGATCGCGGGACCGCTGCGCGTCGCGGCGCCCGTAATGCGTGTGCCGGCGGTGCCGGTGCTGGTGGCGCCGGCAGTGCGGCCGCCGGCCGCCGCTGCGGCGGTGCCGGTGCCGCGCGTCAGTTGCTTCACCATCATGTCCGCGAGACCCAGGCCCTTGCCCTTGGTGAGCTCGAGCGACAGCTGGTCGTCGAACATGCCCTGATAGGTCTGCGCCTGGTCGGAGCCGAAGATCGGATCCTTGCCGATCGCATCGCGCATGCTCTTGATCATCATGCGCGCGAACAGCGCCTCGAACTGTTGCGCCACCTGGCGCACCGCGGCCGGATCGTGCGCACGTGCGCCCGCCTTGAGCTTCTCGAGCCCGGCAAAGTCGCCGAACACGGCGGAGTTCGCGTTGTTGACGGGGGCGGTCGGCATGACGGGGTCCGTCAGATCACGATGAGCTCGGCCCGCAGCGAGCCGGCTGCCTTCAAGGCCTCGAGGATCGCCACCAGGTCGCCGGGAGCTGCGCCCACCTCGTTCACCGCGCGCACGATCTCGTCGAGATTGACGCCGGCCTGGAATACGAACATGCGCGCATCGGCCTGCTGCACGTTGAGATCGCTCTTCGGGGTCACGACGGTCGTGCCCTGCGACAGGGGGCCGGGCTGACTCACCTCCTGGCGCTCGACGATGGTGACCGACAGAGAGCCGTGGGCCACGGCCGCGGCGGTGACGCGCACCTGCGAGCTGATGACCACCGTGCCGGTGCGCGCGTTGACGATGACGCGGGCGGGAGCCTCGCCGGGCTGCACCTCCACCGCTTCCAGCGTCGCGAGATAGGAGATGCGCTGGTTCGGATCGAGCGGTGCGACTACGCGGATCGACACGGCATCGAGCGCTTCGGCGCTGCCGGCGCCGACCGCGCCGTTGATTGCGGCGGCGACGCGCGCCGCGGTGGTGAAGTCGGGGGTGTTGAGGTTGAACGTCAGGTGCGCATCGGCGGCGAACTTCACCGGCACCTCGCGCTCCACCGTGGCGCCGTTCGGGATGCGGCCGCTGCTCGGGACATTGAGCGAGATGCGCGAGCCGTCCTTGCCGTTGATGCCGAAGCCGCTGACGACCACGTTACCCTGCGCCATCGCATAGATCTGCCCGTCCGCGCCGCGCATCGGCGTCATGATCAGGTTGCCGCCGCGCAGACTCGAGGCGTTACCGATCGTGCCCACGGTGATGTCGATGGTCTGCCCCGGCTTGACGAACGGCGGCAGGTCCGCGGTGACGGTCACCGCCGCCACGTTCTTCAGCTGCGGGTTGGTGTTGGGCGGAATCGTCACGCCGAAGCGCTGCAGCAGGTTCTGGATGCTCTGGATGGTGAAGGGCGCCTGCGTAGTCTGGTCGCCGGTGCCATCGAGTCCGACCACGAGCCCGTAGCCGACCAGCTGGTTGGTACGCACCCCGGCGACGCTGGCGAGGTCCTTGATGCGCTCGGCCTGCGCGGGCGCTGCGCAGGCGAAGCTCAGCGCGAGTGCGACGCCGCCGAGCAGCGCTGCCGTGAGCCCGCGCGACAGATGCTGAGTGAGGCTCATCAGAAGGGCACCCATGGTGAGTTGAAGAAGCGCGACAGCCAGCTCTGTGCGTTGGCGTCGGCGATCGCGCCCCTGCCGTTGTAGGTGATCTGGGCGCTCGCCACCCGATAGGAGGGGATCGAGTCGTCGGAGGCGAGATCGATCGGGCGGATCACGCCGGTGACACGGATGTACTCCTTGCCCTGGTTGAGGCCGATTTGCTTCTCGCCGGCTATGAACAGGTTGCCGTTGGGCAGCACCTTGAGCACGGTGGCGGTGAGGTAGCCGGTCAGGCTGTCGCTCTGGGCGCTCGCGCCCTCGCCGTCGAACTTGGAAGAGTTGTTGGTGTTGTTCGTGAGCCACGAAACGCTCTTATTGATGAGCTGCGTGCCGGGCATCGCGATGGCGTTGGACTTCTGCGTGGTTGTCGTGGCGTTCTTCTGCGCCGTCGTCGACTCGTTCAACACGATGGTGACGATGTCGCCGACGTGATGGGCGATCGGGTTCTCGGCCAGCACGACCTCGCGCCCCTGCTGGAAGATGGCGCCATTGGTGGCTGGCGGTGGCTCCTCGCGCGTCCACGCCATGCCGTCGTCGATCCTGGGCTTGGCGGGGGTATGGCTGCAGCCGCTCGCGCCCGCCAGGGCGAGCGCGATCGAGACCAGCATCTTGACGGTGCGCATCGGTGATTCGCTCACATGTTCTGCGTGGCGTAGGTGAGCATCTGGTCGGTGCTCTCGACTGCGCGGGAGTTCATCTCGTAGGCCTGCTGGGTCGCGATCATGTTGACCAGCTCCTCGACCACATCGACGTTGGACGCCTCGGTCGAGCCCTGCAGGATCGTGCCCGCGCCATTCAGACCCGGGTTACCGGTGACCGCCGTGCCGCTCGAGGCCGACTCCACCGCCAGATTGCCGCCGATGTCCTGCAGCCCCGCCGGGTTGATGAAGTTGGCGAGCTGCAGCGTGCCGACCGTGGTCGGCGTGCTCTGATTGGCGAGCTGCACACTGATCGTGCCGTCGGAGCCGACGGTGACGCTCTGCGCGCCAGCTGGAATCGTGACCGCCGGCTGCAGCTGGTAGCCGGCCGCGGTCACGACCTGGCCCTGAGCGTTCAGCTGGAAACTGCCGTCGCGCGTGTAGGCGAGCTGGCCGCTCGGCTGCAGCACCTGGAAGAAGCCCTGCCCCTGGATGGCGAGGTCGAAGGTGTTGCCGGTGGTGTTGATGCTGCCCTGGGTGTAATTCTTCTCGGTGGCGACCACGCGCACGCCGGTGCCGACGTTCAGGCCGGTGGGCGCCTGGGTGTTCTGCGAGGTGTTGGCGCCGACCTGCGACAGGTTCTGGTAGAGGAGGTCGTCGAACACCGCGCGGCTCTTCTTGAAGCCGGTGGTGTTGACGTTGGCGAGGTTATTCGCCGTGACCGTCATCTGGGTCTGCTGGGCGTCGAGCCCGGTTTTTGCGGCCCACAGTGCGGGTTCCATGTCAGTTGACCTCTGTTGAGAAGGTGGTTACTCAGCCGCTGCTGCTGGTCTGCAGCAGCTTGGTCGAGGCCTGCCCGTCCTCGTCCGCGGTGTGCAGCGACTTGATCTGCAGCTCGAAGCGCCGCGACAGCTCGATCATGTTGACGAGGCATGCGGGCAGATTGACGTTGCTCGATTCGAGCACTCCGGAGGCGAGACGCACGTTGGCATCGCCCGCTGCCGGGGAGCCGTCGGTGGTGCGGTACAGTCCGTCGGTGCCGCGCGTGAGCGTGCCTGCGGGGGGATTCACCAGCTTGATGCGGCCGACCGCGGCCACGGTATTGGGTGTCTGTCCCGCCGGTACCACCGACACGGTGCCGTCCGAGCCGATCGACACCGAGGTCGCCGGCGGCAGGCTGATCGGTCCGCTGTCGCCGAGCACCGGGCTGCCGCCCGCGGTCACCAGCGTGCCGTTCTGGTCCACGTGCAGGTCACCGGCGCGCGTGTAGGCCTCGTTGCCCGAGAGGTCCTGCACCGCGAAATAGCCCGGGCCCTGCAGCGCGACGTCGAGCGCATTGCCGGTGGCCTGCTGCTCGCCGTCGGCGGCATTCCAGCCCACCGTGCCGGCGGTGGCGTAGGCGCGTGAGGCGAAGCCGGGGCCGCTCACGCTGCGCGTCTGGAAGGAGGACACAGCTGCCTTGAACCCGGTCGTGTTGGCGTTCGCCAGGTTGTAGTTGTTGGCCTCCTGAGCGGCGAGTGTCTCCTTCGCCCCCGACATGGCCACATACAGCGACTTGTCCATGAGTTATCCGTAGTCTGCCTGCCGCGGCTCAGCTGCCGCGGATGTCGATGATCGACTGCGTCACCTGGTCCTCGGTCTGGATCATCTGGGCGTTGGCCTGGAAGTCACGCTGCGCGGTGATCATCTCGACCAGCGCCGAGGTGGTGTCGACGTTCGACTCCTCGAGCGAGCCCGACTGGATCGTGCCGAAGCCGGAGTTGCCGGCGACGCCGTTGACGGCGGCACCCGAGGCGTTGGTCGCCGACCAGCTGGCATTGCCGAGCTGCTGCAGTCCCTGCACGTTGGCGAAGTTGGCGAGCGCCACCTGGCCGAGGTTCACCGAGTTACCGTTGGTGAACTGCGCCTGCACCACGCCGTCCGAGGAGATGTTGACGCCCGTCAGCTGGCCGGTGGTGTAGCCGTTCTGCTGCACGGCCGTGACGCCGAAGTTGCCGCCGTACTGCGTGGTGCCGCTGAAATTGAACGTCATGTTCATGGGCGCCGCGCCGGTCGCGGGCGTATAAGCCGGGAAGGTGACCTGCCCGTTGGCCGGCGTGGTCAGCTGACCCGACGAGGAGTACTGCAGCGCCTGCGGCGCGCCGACCGCCGTGCCGTCGACTGTGAGCTGCACCTGCCAGGCATTGGCTCCCGTGTTGATGAAGTACAGGCTCGCGGTATGCGCGGCGCCGAGGGAGTCGTACACCGTGAGCGAGGTCGTGTTGTTGTAGCTGTTGGGATCGGTGGCCGAGAAGGGCGCGTCGGTGGGCGGGGTCGAATCCGCCGACAGGTTGGCGGTGACGGAGGCGGTGCTGGTGGCCTGCGGCTGGCTTTCGTTGGTCGTCAGCGTGATGTTGGACAGGCCGCCGGTGTTGAATGTGCCGTTGGCGAGCGGCGGGTAGCCCTGCAGCAGCTGACCGGAGGCGGTGACGATCTGGCCGGAGCTGTTCAGCTGGAACTCGCCGTCGCGGGTGTAGTTGAGCGCGCCGTCGGCGCTGGTGATGAAGAAGCCGTTGCCGCTGACCGCCATGTCGAGCGTGTTGCCGGTCGTCTCGATGTTGCCCTGGCTGAACTGCTGCGCGACCTCCGAGACTTCGACGCCGTTGCCGGTGGCGATGGCGCCCTCCTGGGTGGAGGCGAACAGGTCCGAGAATTCGGTGCGCGAGCCCTTGAAGCCGACGGTGGCGGAGTTGGCGAGGTTGTTGGAGGTGACCGACAGATCCTCGTTGGCGGCATTGAGGCCGGTGAGTGCGATGTTGAACGACATGGGGTTGTCTCCTAGTTGACGCTGACCACCGAGCTGAGCGGGATCGTGCCGTTGGTCGTGTTGAGATCGAGAGCCTGGGTGGTCTGATCGATGGTGACGCTCTGCACCTGGCTGTAGAGGAGCGGGCTCACGGCCTGGTTGCTGGCGCCGACGGTGGCGTTGACGCTGAGGGTGTACTGGCCCGCGGGCGCCGCGGCGCCGCTCGTGGTGGTGCCGTTCCAGGTGAAATTGGTGTAGCCGGAAGAGGCCGGCGCGACGTTGAACGAGTCGATCAGCGCGCCCGCGGCGTTGGTGACCGAGACGGTGAGGCTGCCGGCGCCGCTGGGCGCGGTCGCCGCGCCCGACACCGAGCCGCCCGCGGCGATCGTCGCGGTGCTGCCCGCGGCGAGCACCGAGCGCCCGAGGAGCGAGGTGCCGCTCAGCATCTGCGCGCTCTGCAGGCTCGAGGTGAGCGAGCCGATCGAGGTCTGCAGACTCTGCAGGCTCGATACCTCCGACAGCCCCTCGACCTCCGACAGAAACTGTGTCGGGTCGGTCGGGTTGAGTGGATCCTGGTTCTGCATCTGCGTGCTGATCAGCTGCAGGAACTGGGTCTGATTGATGGACTCGTTCGCCGGAATGCTGCTCGAGGCACTGGTGGTGCTGCCGCTCGAGCTCGCGCCGAGCACGCTGCCGATCGGAAGGGTGGAGGCGGACATGGGTTCCTCGGGTACGGTGGTGTGGGTGGCCGGCGTCAGTCGCCGAGCTTCAGTGTGGCGAGCATCAGGTCCTTCGCCGTGCTCATGACCTCGACGTCGTTCTGGTAGGCGCGTGAGGCGGAGATCATGTCGGTCATCTCCTCGATGACGTTGACGTTGGGCGCATATACGTTGCCCTGGGCATCGGCGAGCGGGTTACCGGGATCGTTGCGCACCGTGGGCGCCGCCTGGCTCTCGACGATGCCGGCGACGCGCACCGCGGCGCCGCTGCGCTGCTGCGAGGCGCCGGCGGCTGCGCCCACGGCGGCCTGCACGGCCTGGAAGACGGGATGGCGCGCCTTGTAGACCGTGTTGGGATCGCCACTGACGGAGTCGGCGTTGGCGAGATTGCTCGCCACGGTGTTGAGGCGCACCGACTGCGCGGAGAGTCCGGAACCTGCGATGTCGAATATCTTGAAGGAGGGCATGTCTTAAGTCTCCGTGCCGCTTGCCGTCACGACTGGCCGGTAATGGCGGTCATCAGGTCCCTGAACTTGCCGGAGAGAAAGCTGAGTGCCGCCTGGTAACGCACCGTGTTGTCGGCGAACGCCGCCTGCTCCATCTGTACGTCCACCGTGTTGCCATCGAGGGAGGGGGCGAGCGGCACACGGTACTTGAGGCCGGCGGTCGAAGCGCCGGCACTCGGCGCGCCGGCGGAGCTCACGTGGGCGCTGCTGGTGGTCGCGAGCGCGAGCGGGGCGGCGCTGCCGCCGCCGGCCGCAGCGCCGCTCTGCGCGAGCACGCTGCGGAAATCGAGGTCCTGCGCCTTGAAGTTCGGCGTGTCGGCGTTGGCGATGTTGTTCGCCAGCACCGAAGTGCGCTGGGCGTAGACCTTGAGCGCGTCCTGGTGGACACCGAGGTAGGTATCCAGGTTAAGTGCCATGACAGACTTCCGACGTAAGCTGAACCTGGGTCTGACAAAGCAAGACGCGTGCCAGGGGTGCGGGCGGGGTGCTGGCACGGCCGGATGGCGCGCGCCGCGACCCCGCGGGCCGAAATGGGTGAACAGCGTCACGTCGGAGCGGCAAGGCGTTGCCGCCGGCACGCTGCATCGCCGCCGGGCGCCTGACGATTGGCGCTACGCCGCTGGCGCGGCGCTTGCACAGTCCTCTCCCATGAGGATCCTCACGACGACGAGATTCCGGCGCTGCGCCGCGGGCGCGGCGCTTGGCTCTGCATTGCTCGCGCTCAGTGCCGCGGCGGCCGAGCCTGGCGAGCCGGGCATCGAGCGGGTCGCCCGCGTGCAGGCGGCGGCCGAGGCCGAGATCCGCGCAGAGCTGCGCGACGTGAGCTATGCCACGCACGTGCGGGCCGGGGACCTCGACCCGCGGCTGCGCCTCGCGCGCTGTGCCGCCCCGCTCGCCGCCGCGCTCCCACCGCGAGCCGAGCTCGGCGCGCGCGTCGCGGTCAGGGTGAATTGCCCGTCTCCGGGCTCGCCCTGGGCGGTCTACGTGCCCGTCAGCATCGAATCCGACGTCAACGTGCTGGTGCTCAAGGTGAGCGCGGTGCGCGGCGCGCGCTTGAGCGCCGCCGAGGTGACGCCGGAAACCCGACGGGTCGCCGGGCTCGCCGTCGGTTATGTGACCGACGTCGCAACTCTCGAGCATCGCACTCTGACGCGTCCCTTACCGGCGGGGACGGCGCTCACCTCGGATGCTTTGCTGGCCGATCTCATCGTGCACCAGGGCCAGGAGGTCACGCTGATCGCCTCCGGCCCGGGGATCAGCGTACGAGCCACCGGCAAGGCACTCCAGGACGGGCGCGAGGGCGCGCGCGTGCGGGTGCAGAATCTGAACTCCCTCAAGGTCGTCGAGGGAGTGGTCGCCGCCAGCGGAGTGATCGAAATCACACCCTAAAGGTTTTTCCGGCATTGCCGTTAAAGCTCACAGATGCCCCAGGAGTCTTTCCCGTGTCCAACAAGATCAACGACTTGACGACAAACGTCGCGGCTGGCCGCCCCTCCGCGGTCGTCCCGGTGCGCGATGCCGTCTCGGGCGGTGGGAACGCCGCGCCTGCCCCGGCCACGGGGGAGGTCCATATCACCGATACCGCCTCCCAGCTGGCCTCGCTCGAGCAGTCGTTGCGCGACTCCCCGGCGGTCGATTCCGCCAAGGTGGCGCAGCTGCAGAGTGCGATCGAGCAGGGGACCTACCAGGTCAATCCCGAGCACGTCGCGACGCAGCTCATGCAGATGGAGCGCGCCCTCTCGGGCCTCGGCAAGAAGGGTCAGTAACCGATGGATGCGAGCCTGTGCCGCGAGCACCTGGCGGAGCTGCTGGGTGAGGAGATCGTGCTCTTGACCGAGCTGCAGCAGCTGCTCGAGGAAGAGCGCGATCTGATCGGTTCCGGCGAGCCCGAGGCGCTGCAACGGACCACCAGCGCCCGCCAGGAGCGCCTCGGCGCGCTCGCCCGTATCGAGGAGCAGCGGCGTTCGCTGTGCACCCTGCACGGTGAGAGCGCCGATCGCGCCGGCCTCGAACGCCTGCGCAAGTGGTGCGATCCGGCCGGCGCGCTCGAGCCGCGCCTGTCGGAATGCCTGGGGCGCGCGCTGCGCTGCCGGGATCTGAACGACCGCAACGGGATCATGGTCGCGGCGCGCATGAAGCGGGTCTCCGAGCTGCTGCAGGCGCTCACGGGCCGCGTCAGCCGCGCGGCCACCTACGGTCCGCGTGGCTACGGCGCACGCGTCCCCAGCGGCCGGGTGCTCGGCACCGTCTGAGGCGGCCCGCTCGCGCGAGCAGCGCCGCAGCTGCCGCTCCCCAACCTAGACGGACAGTACCTCGCGCAGCTGCGCGACTTCCTCGGCCGTCGAGGTCATGAAGTTCTCACAGGCCTCGAAATCGAGCTGCAGGCGCTGGAACGGCCGCGAGGCGGCGACCAGGGCCTTCAGGGTGTCGGGGGTGCCGGCGTAGTCGGCCAGGAGCGCTGCCACCGCGAGCACGTCGGCGAGCGTGAGCGGACCGCGGACGTCCTGGTCCAGGTCCTCGGAGTTGCGCACGCCCTCGACGATGTCCGGGGCGAAGCCCCAGTTCTCGATCAGTGCGGCGGCGATCTGCAGGTGCCAGGTCTGCACCACGTGGTTGTACGCCTGGCGGTCGGCGAACAGTGCCTCATGCTTGCTGGCGCGCGCCAGGATGTAGAGCCGGCCGATGCCCTGCAGGAGTCCGGCGAGCATGGCGGCGTCGGGGTTGAGCTGCGTCAGCCGCTTGGCGATCGTCTGACTGAGGGAGGCGACGCGCACGCTGCGCTGCCAGAGCTCCTCGATGTCGCGCTCCAGACCCTGGAAGTCGGGCGCCACGCGCAGCTGCGTCACGGCGAACGCCACGGTCGCGGTGCGCACCGTGTTCAGGCCGACGCGCGTGATCGCGGCGCGCAGGTCCGCCGCCGGCACCCGGCGCGGATTGAGCGCGGCGGAGTTCGCCATGCGCACGATCTGGCTGGCGATGGCCGGCTCGCTGCCTATTCCGGTGACCACGCGCGCGATGTCGACGTCATCGTCATTGAGCATCTGCTGGATGCTGGCGACCGCGGCCGGGTAGCCCGGCAGCTCCACCTCGCCACCGGAGAGCTCGGCGGCGAGCGCCTGCACGAAGGCAAAGGAGACGTCAGGGGCCGGCGCGGGGGCGGCGGCGGTGTTGGATTTCGGGGGGCTCATGCGACACCTTCCACGCGCTGTGCGACGCCGTGCAGGCGGCGCACCAGCTCGGCTTCACTGAATGAGAGGCCGCAGCCCGACATGAGCTCCTCGCGCGTGGCGCCGGTGCGCGCCAGGCGGATGGCGATCTGGTAGCCCGGGGTCTGCGCGCCGGCGAGCGGCGTGCTGCCGGGTGTGCGCTGGCGCTCCATGCGCTCATCGATGCGGCGGATCGCGCTCGCGGTGGCATTGACGCGCGCATCGAGCGCGCTCAGCTGCTGCGTGAGCGTCTGTGA
>Ga0335073_10006568_pt1 | contig 16349 bp, 13 predicted proteins | sample Lox_Sample_22_FD_207093 | JGI IMG/M metagenome (GOLD analysis project Ga0335073, IMG submission 207093) | Soil microbial communities from Loxahatchee National Wildlife Refuge, Florida, United States - Lox_Sample_2.2 | ecosystem: Environmental > Terrestrial > Soil > Wetlands | place: USA... | reverse complement strand
GCTGGAAGCCCCAGAATATTTCGCCTCATCCAGCCGTTTACAAAAGCTGTGGACCGCTCTTTGATCTCACTTATGCCCAGCAGCTCGCATAGAAAATAGTAGCCGTCGATTTTTATCAGGGGATTCACGTTCAACACGACGACGGCGACACCCGTGACCAACATGACCTTGTAGGCGAATTCATGGGCGAGCGAACCTGTGGCAGTTCCCCACCACACGATGGTGGCGAGGGAGCAAAAGATCAGCTCGGTCCAAATGCCGGCCATGATAACGGCCATGCGTTGCAGACGCGTGGAATAGACCAGGGCCTCGGTGACGTCGACAAAAAAACAAGGCTGGAGATAGAGCAGCATGAACCCCATGCGGTGCACTCCTCCGCCAAAATGTTTGCAGGTCAACCCGTGCGCCGATTCGTGGAAGAACCCGAGGAAGAAAAAGAGGAACCAAAACTCAACCAGGTCGGACAGACCCTTCTCAGTGAAATTGTAATACTTGATAGTGTCCTGTCCGATTTCGCCCCAGTTGCTCAGGAAAACATAGCTCATAAAGGCGAACAAGCAAAGCGTGAGCAGCGTGAACCAGCCGCTGTAGAGAAATTGCGCATAGGGGTGAAGCCAGGTGAAAAAGGCATCGGGATCCCAGGCGGAAAAATCGATGTGGGCAAGGTCGCCTAGCCCCTGTTTCTTGCGGGCCTTCAAGTGCTTGTGCGCGTGTTCCACCCCGTATCGTTCGCCTACAGTCTGCTGCCAAAGGCCGTTCTCCCGCATAGAGGCGGCAAACTGGCTGATGTCATCCTCCGTATAGACAATATTGGTTTGATCCTGATAGGCCTGGGCGATCTCCTGGTAAGAACGGCGGCCATCGAAAAGCTGGAGCAGATCCCACTGTTCCCTGGTGAAACGGAAGATGTCTGAATCGCCAGGAATGTGGGCGGCAATGGCCGGTTTTCCATCTTCAATCTGCTCACGCCACTTGATCTTTGGATGGAGTTTGGGGTAGGTCTTAAGGGCGCGTTTGGCTGGAAGTTCCGGCAGGGCGACGTCGAGAGCTTCGGTCAGATTCATCGCGGCTTCTCGAGACCGATCTTAGCGCTCATACCGGGACGAAGGTCGCCCGCTGTTCCGACCAATTGCGCCAGCACTTCGATGGTGTCGCTGGCTGGGTCAACCACCGGGCTGATCTGGATGATCTTGGCCTCGTGATTGGCGCCGTTGATCTCCGCCGCCGTGACGATGACCTGCTGCCCCAGGTGAATGGTGCTGATGAACTTTTCCGGCAAGGTGAATTTCACGCGCAAAGGCGAGACCGCCGTTACCCAGAACAGGCGATCACCGGGATTTACCTGTTGCCCAGCACGAACGTACCGGCGCGCGACTATGCCATCGAAAGGAGCGAGAATGCGAGTTTTTTCCAGTTCCAGTTCCCGGGAACGAAGTTGATCGCTGGCATTCTGCAGTTCCTGTTGTTCACGTTCCAGTTCGTAACGGTCCGCAACGACTTTGAAGCGCACGTGCTCGAGTTGTTCCTTGGTGATCAGCTGCGCCTCCCATTCTTTTTCGGCGCGTTCCTGGTCAGCTTCCAAGACTTTGACCTCGGCTTCCCAGTTCTTTACATCGGCTTCGATACTCTTCACTTTGGCGGAAGCTGCGTCCCGGTCGGCGACGGCCTGGCGATCGTCAAGCTGTGCCAGAAGATCACCTTTTCGGACCAACTTACCCACATCCGCTTGGATTGTGGCGATCATGCCCTCTCGCTGCGCCGTAAGATCGACCTGGTTTTCGACGACAATGGGACCGGTAGCGAGATAGGTATCGGGGGCATCGGAGCCGGGGAAACCAGCCCTCGCGGTGCGCTGGCTTCGGCCGTCTGCTCGATGGGTTTGGCTTCTTCGCAGGCCCAGTTGCTTAGCCCGAGCGAGAGCACTGCCAGCGCCGCAATTTTGTTCTTAGTCACCTTGACCTCCCCACCCCATTTACCAGCCAAACCATGACCACAGCTTGGAGTAGACCCACATGGCAGGCCGCCGCAATAACACGTAACCGATGGGATGCCAGCCTGCCGAAATCTTGCCCCGGCCCTGCATTCCGGGCCGCACCTGGCCTTCCGGGTCCACAATCCTGGCACGCGCGTAGAAGACACGGTCATCGCCGACAACATCGCTTTTCGGGCTTACCACGTCTACGTTCCCCTTGAAGGTCCGCAGCGGCAATCCGTCGAGTTTCACCACCGCTTTTGCGCCTTTATGCAGATGGGTTACATCGCGCTCGTCCACGGCAATATCGACCATCGCATCAGAATTGTTCACGATCTGGGCGAATTCATCGCCTGCATTCAGGTGGCGGCCGACGAAATCTTCCACGTGCGGGGTCGCGACGGCGCCGTCGATCGTGGCTCTCAGACGAGTCTTCTCCAGACGTTCTTTGGCACGCTGCATTTCGGCGCCCCAAAAATTGGCTTGCACGCGCTCAATGCCGGCGGTGGTGCCATCGTTCGACGCCAAGGCTTGGTTCATTTCTGAGGTTGCGGTTTCATACTTGGCTTGCGCCTCCGCCAGAGCAGAGCGATAAGGCCAGTCTTCCAGGTCGGCGAGCACGTCGCCCTGCTTCACTTTCTGCCCTTCATGCACGAACACCTGACGCACCACGCCTTCCACTTCCGGCTGGATTTGTGCCGTTCGCGCCGGAGCGACGGTAGCGTTGCCATCGAGTCTTAGAGGGATCGGAACCACCGCCAGAAAAAGAATGATCCCACCGATGACTGCCAAAGTGGCGGCGCGCCTCTGCTTCTCGACGGCCAGAAATTTCTGCTTTTTTTGCAGCAGGGGTTCAAGGATGGTAATGAAAGGGACCTCTTTATAAAAAGAGGCGTTCCGCAAGGCCACGGTCGCCTGGCCGGCGAGCACGCGGATCATCTCGATGTGGGCGTCGCTGAGAAAATCAGGATCGGAGCTTTCGAAGGAAAGCACTCCGACTCGACCTTCGTCGTCCGCTAATGGCAGCGCGTAAAATCCCCGCATTCCGGTTTCGGAGAAATATTTGGTGAATTTGGCCCGCGTTTCCTCGCGCGGGTCGTCGATTTCCTCGCCATGCTGTTTTACTTGCACTTCTTCACCGGAAAGCGCGGCCCACTCAAGAATTTCCCGCAGCCGGGCCACGTCCTCATCGCCGGGGTTGATTTGCGCCATCCCCGAAACCGCTTTGACCTGCATCTTGCCGCGCTGTTCGAGGGCGATGGCAGCGCGCTCGTAAGGAATCACACTTCCCGGCAGCGTGACCACGGCTTGCAGCACGCGATCCAGATTCAGGGTGGAAGTGATTTCCGTGCTCACCCGAACCAGTGTTTCCAGGATTTCAACCTTGCGCTCGGATTGCAGCAGGCTGGCGTTGCTCAATGCGCCGGCGGCGGTTTCCGCAATTGAGCTCAGAAAAAAAAGATCGTCTTCGTCAAAGGGAGTCCCGTCCAGCTTGTTGACGGCTTCCACCACCGCGACGAGATTACCCTGCGAGAACAGCGGGGCGGCCATGACAGAAAAAATTGCTCCTTCTTCCACGTTCTCGTTGCGCTTGCGCAGGCGTTCATCTTCCGGGTCGCTGATCAGCAGTGGTTCGCCGGAATCAGAAACCTCGGCGGCAATCCCCTCGCCAGTTTTTTGCAACGAGTTGAGAAGAACACTGGGATCTTCCCCGCCACGGCTCATGAGCAGCAGTTCGTTCTCGTCTTTGACCATCCAAAGATTGACCGCCTGCGCGTCGAGAATCTCGCGGAATTTGGAGGCCACGATGGGCAGTAATTCATCCATCTCGAGCGTGGCGTTGAAGGTTTTCTCCAGGTCGTAAAGCTGAGTGAGGCGGGAGATGGACTCGAGCTGGGTGTTTCGCTCCTGCTCGTAGAGCAGACCGCTTACCAGGCAAGGGCCGGCGAGCTGGGCAATTTCTTGCAGGAATGAGAGATCGTCGTCGGAAATGGCTTCGGCAAAGCTGACGGCTTCAAGGCAGCCCAAAATATCCTCATCAGCGAAGATCGGAATGTAGGCGAGTGAAACCGGGGTGCGCCGGGTGTGAAGGTGGGAATAGTCTTCACGAGAAATCTCGTTGCCGGCAAAAAGCAGAACCTCGCGGCGCTCTGCCATAACACCGAGCGTGCCCGACTCTAAAGGAATTATTTCTAAATCCAGGTGAAGGTCTCCAGCCACAGCCTTTGCCACCCACACCTGGGTTTCATCAATCTCCTCAATGAGATAAAGTACCGAGCCCCCATCCCCGAGAAGTTCCGCCGTTTGCTGAACTACCAATTGTGCGCGCGGCCGAACCTCCAGGGTTCGCAGGAGGGCATTTTGCAAGGCCTGGGTCAGATCCGGCGTCCTCGATTTTGGCGTGGACATCTGCTAGCCCTTCAGGCGTTTGGCATTTCCACCAGCCAACGTGCCGAATTTGCACGAGAATCGTGCCATGGGGAGGCGCTTGCAAAAATTCGGCAACTCCCGTAAGTTGAGCGCGAACTGTAACAAAGGGTTTGGCTTGTGTCAATGTTATGTAACCCTCACTGAAGCGGTCCAGGGGAGGCAGCCAGCGTGGACATTAGCGTTCGCAGACGATCGGAAGTGCAAGTGATTCAGTTGCGTGGCCCGCTACGCCTGGGGGAGGCGGTCGATGCCTTCCGGCGAGCCGTGGATGAGGCGCTCAACGCCGGAGATGTGCGCCTGGCGGTCGATCTCGCTGAAGTCCCCATGGTCGATTCCAGCGGCATTGGCGTGCTGGTCAAATCCATGGCCTCGGCCAAACAGCGGGGCGGTTCGGTAAAGCTGATCAATCCCTCCAAGTTCGCGCTGCAGACCCTACGGCTGGTCGGCGTGCTGGGATTGTTCGAGATTTTCGAAACCGAAGACCAGGCTGTCGAGTCATTCGGCTGATCCATTCATGAAGTGTGATGGGCGAGGTCATACCATCGAGGACGCACGCTGAATTTTCGGAGAAAAGACAAGGTCTCCAAAATCAATGGTGCCGGGAGGGGGAGTTGAACCCCCAAGGTACTAAGTACCGGCGGATTTTGAGTCCGCTGCGTCTGCCAGTTCCGCCATCCCGGCTTGAGAAGGGTGTTATCAGTCTATTGAACCAATTTCAGGTGCGCAACTTGGGTAGCAATCATGCGCCGACCGGAGCTTCGCTGATAGTCGGCAACTGGGCCTGTTGCCAGGCGTCAAGGCCGCCGACGACATTCACAACATTTTCGAAGCCGGCCCGTTGCAACAGGCTGCAGGCAATCGCGCTGCGATAGCCGCTCTTGCAGTGGACCGCGATGGCTTCAGTTTTTCCGGCCATCGGCAATGCAGAATTGAATCTATCCAGCGGCCACCAGGCAGCGCCCGCGATGTGTCCAGCTTGCCATTCGCCTTCGCGGCGGACATCGAGCACGCGCAATCCGCCGGCACGGATTCGATCGTGCAGTTCCTGCACAGTGATTTGCGGCAAAGTGGCGACGGGAAAGCTCGTTTCCCGCCAGCCTTGCATGCCGCCTTCCAAGTAAGCCATGCCGGATTCAATCCCCACGCGGGCGAGGCGCACGCGGGCTTCGGACACCTGATCCAGCGAATCGGCCACAAGAACCGGTCGCGAATCCAGACCGAGAATCGCCCCCGCCCAGGAAGCAAATTGGCCCGACAACGCCATGTGGATCGAGCCGGGCACATGGTGGGCCGCAAATTGCTCCGTGGCGCGCACATCGAGCGCGACTGCTCCGCCCTCCAACATGCTATGTAATACCGCAGCTGAAACCGCGGGCAATTCCGGCAAATCCGCGAGCGACGGCGCGCCTTCACGATTGATCTCTGCATCCTGCAGGAAATAATCAGGACGGCTGGGGAGATTCTTGGTCAATTGCTGAACGAACTCATCCCGGCCGGAAATCTGCAAAGCGTAATTGGTGAGCCGCTCGGCGCCGATGGTCGAGGATCGCTCGGCCCGCATATTGCGGCCACACAATGAGCCGGCGCCGTGGGCGGGATAAACCAGAACGCTATCCGGCAATTTCAAAAGTTTGCTGCGCAGGCTGTCGTACAACATTCCCGCGAGTTGTTGGGCTGTGTGGGTCCCGGAGAGATCGGGCCGCCCCACATCGCCGATGAACAGTGTGTCACCCGTGAGCACAGCCCAGGGGGCGCTGGATTTTTCTTTGTCGGTCACTACGAGACATATGCTCTCCGGCGTATGCCCGGGCGTCTCCAAAATCTGCAAGTGTAGTTTTCCGAACTCGAGTTCGAAACCATCTCCGACATCAACGTGCGGGAAGGTCGCGCCTGCCTGCGCGCCGACGTAAATGGTCGCACCGGTGCGCGCTGCCAGCTCCTTGTGCCCGGAGACGAAGTCGGCATGCAGATGGGTTTCAAAGATGTGGCGGATTTCGAGCCCGTGCTTTTCTGCCGCCTGCAAATAAATGTCGACATCACGCTGCGGGTCGATCACCGCAGCAATCCCTTTCGAACCCAACATGTAGGAGGCGTGGGCCAGACAACCCAGATAAAATTGTTCGAAGTGCATGGTCGCCCCTTAACTGCAAGGAAATAAACGATTGCTTACCATCATAACCCCAAGTAGATATTCTGGCTGGTCGCGGCGAGGTTTCTCCGTTTGCCCCAGGAAACTTCTTTGTTTCTTCCACAGATTTTTGATTTAGAATCGAGGCCAATTGATGCGCTCTTCGCCGCCGGAACGGCCGAAACCCGCACCTGTAAAGGCCTTTCCCCCCGGGAGGTAGTCGGATGTATCGGCCGTACGGGAATAGTCTGCCTAACGCCAGCTCCTTTGTGGATGTGGAATCAACCATTCGTGGCCTCAGCCAGGACTTGTGCACCGCGTTTAACACTGGAAACTACGACCAGGTAACCGCACTATTTGCGATGGATGGGTTTTTCATCCCGCCGCGCCACGAAGCGGCGCAGGGAAAGAAAGCGATCGAGCAACTGCTGCGAGAATGCGCGGATGCCGGATATGAGGATTTGCGCCTGGAAACGATCCGCGTGGATTATTCCGGAGATATGGCGGTCGAAGTCGGCCGCTATGCAGTGGCGATTCGGCAGCAAAATGGCACGGCAATCGCCGATCGCGGCCGCTATGTACACTCGTGGCGGCGCCTGGGTGCGTGGCTTTTGACTGCCGATTGCTGGAGCAGCAGCCTGCCCACACTGAAATAGCAGAGACTATGGACGACAATCGAGCCGGCTCGCCAAAAGTCTTCAGAGAAAAAGGTAAGGAAGATTTGGCGACATTCTCCTCGGCCTTGGCTTCTACTTTCTGTCCAAACTGTTCCGCGAAACTCGGCGAGCGTGGATGCAAGCTCGCTTGCCCGAATTGTGGGTTCTTCCTGAGCTGCTCGGATTTCTACTGAACTCGGGCCTCGGGCGTTTTTCCTCGCAAACCTTTCGCTCTACCTGACACAGCAGCAAGGGCGCGGCTACAATGGCACACGGCACTTAATTTTCCAATTTCAGGAGATCTTCATGCAACGCAAGGCAAGCGCAGTGTGGAAAGGCGGATTGAAAGACGGCAAAGGCGCGGTTTCTTCGACCAGCGGTGTGCTGGCGAATACTCCGTATTCGTTTGCGACGCGATTTGAAGGCACGCCCGGAACGAACCCGGAAGAATTGATTGCGGCGGCTCATGCCGCGTGTTTTTCCATGGCGCTTTCGGCGCAGTTAGGCGGCGCCAACTTGACGCCGGAGAGCATCAACACCAACGTCACACTTTCGCTCGACAAGCTGGATTCCGGATGGGCGATCACGGCGAGTCACATTGATGTCGTGGGCAAAGTTCCGGGCGCAGACGCCGCGACATTTCAGAAGTATGCAGAAGCCGCGGAAAAAGGCTGCCCCGTTTCTAAAGTTTTGAACGCCAAGATTTCAATGACGGCGAAGCTGGAAGGGTGAGCCGTTGCGCCATTTTTGATGGTGCGCAGTGTAAAATAAATTTGCAGTTCTTCCCTGGAGGCGGATCGCCGCCTCCTGTCACTTTAGCCGAAGTGGCGGAATTGGCAGACGCGCATGGTTCAGGTCCATGTACCCGCAAGGGTGTGGGGGTTCGAGTCCCTTCTTCGGCACCAATGGCCTCGCCAGGTCCTTCGCTGCGCTCAGGATTTCGCCTGCGGGCTCCCGCTACGCTCACGCCCGCAAAGCGGCTCAAGTTCGAGTCCGTTCTTCGGCACCAGTAGCCTCGCCAGGTCCTTCGCTGCGCTCGGGATTTCGCCTGCGGACTCCCGCTACGCTCACGCCCGCAAAGCGGCTCACGTTCGTCGGCACCAATGGCGAGCGACGCCTTCCCACAGGGAAGGCGTCCTGTTACTTCGACATATTCTTTGGCGAGTGCTTGTTCAACTCCGCCAGCAGTTGTTTCGCTGAGGGCGGCGGGGGCACAGTATTGGTGAGCACGATCTCCTTGGCGCTGATTTCCTTCCCGTACAGCGCTTTGTTGGCGTCGTTATCGGGACGGAGGGTCGAGCCGGCAAGCGAAATTCCGGCAAACAATCCGCGGGCGCGAGAATACGAAAGAATCTCAGCCCGAAGCGTCACATCGGTTTCAGCTGACGCATTTCTCCCCACCGGACCGGCTGCGGCCGAAGCATCGCCGCCAATCTTTACTTTGCTGGAGAGGATATTGTCGGCAGACCGGGTAGTCATCAGGAGAAGCACGAAGTCGGTGGCCTGACCGCCAAGTTGCAATCCGAAGCTCCCGCCTTCAAGCGCCATCATGCTGGGAGCGCCCCATGGCCCGTGATAGTCCTTGCCGGTACGGCAGGTCATGACGCCACGGCCATAGCTGCCGCCGATGCCGATCGCAAACTTCAACACTGAAGGCAGTACCACCACGCAATCCGCCTTGTCGAGGACGCTCTGCGGAATGTCATCCGGGATGTTCAGAATCTCGCCGATTACCTTCCCCGCGTTTTCTACGCGCTCTTGTTCCTTCTTCTGGGCAGCAAGGGGCAATGCCAATGACAGCAGGATTAGGCCCATGATGGTATTTCGCATGTTGTCTCCTGAGTAGAAATTTCGACCCGAGCTTTGTAGGCTAACGTGCGACTCCTGTCAAGCCGTTGATTGGAGGTTTCCCTATCAGACCCTTGCAGCGGTGTCGATTCTCCGGGATTCATGCAACCCGCAAGGCCCTGGCGTGCAACTAACTTTTTAGTTGACCAAATGGCAGGGTGCACGTCTAAACAGGCGTGGTCGCCCGAAAGGCTTGATGGAGAGGTAGTTAGTGCCGCCTAAGAAATCGCCAACTCTAACCGAGGCTGAATTGCGGCTGATGGACGTCCTGTGGCAGAAGGGGCCTGCTACCGTCCAGGAGATCCTTGCGGCCCTGCCCCAGCAAAAGCCTTTGGCCTACAACAGCGTGCTGACAATTGTTCGCATTTTGGAGCGTAAAGGATACGTGCGGCACGAAAAACAGGGGCGGGCGTTTGTTTACTCGCCTGTCGTGGAGCGGCAGGAGGCGACAAGGTCAGAGATTCGCAGGCTGGTGCAGCGCTTCTTCCAAAATTCGCACGAATTGCTCGTACTCAACATTTTGGAAGAGGAAAGCTTTGATGCCGGGGAGCTTAAGCGGCTTCGCGAAATGCTGAAAAGTGGCGGAGGACCTGCGTGAGCCACGTTCTTAGCAATCTCCACGATCTCGCTCCGCTCTTCTGCCAGCAGTTGGTGAATGGAGTGGTGGAAGGCATGGCTCTGGCTCTGCTTGCCTGGGCATGGCTCAGGCTCATCGGAAAGCAGAGTTCTGGTTTGCGGTTCGCCGCCTGGTTCTCGGTTCTGTTGTTTGTAGCGGCAGTGCCATTTCTCGGCCTGCGCAGTGAAAGTGGATTGTCAGGGCTGGGGCCGTCGGTCTCAGCGCTTCGTTTGCCCGAATCCTGGGCATTCTATGGGCTTGGAATTTGGACCGTGATTTCCACGGTTGCGCTGGCGCGATTGGGTTTTGGCTTGTGGCAGCTTGGCTGTTTGCGGCGGAATTCGGCCATTGTGGCGGCGGACAACCTTGATCCGCTCTTAACCGGATGTTTGAAAGAGTTTCGCAAGACGCGGCCGGTTGAGCTTAGGGTTTCGCAGCGAGTGAACGTGCCTATGGCGATCGGCTTCTTCCGGCCGGCGATCATTCTGCCCAAGTGGGTGTTGCAGGAACTTTCCGCGGAAGACGTACACGCAGTATTGCTGCACGAGCTGGCGCATTTGCGGCGACTGGATGATTGGACAAACCTGTTGCAGAAAGTTCTGCGGGCGGTTTTGTTTTTTCATCCGGCGGTGTGGTGGATCGAGTCGAAGCTGGCGCTCGAGCGCGAGATGGCATGCGATGAAATGGTTTTGGCGCGCACCGGCAACGCTCGCGGTTATGCGCAATGCCTGGTTTCGCTGGCCGAAAAAAGTTTTTTACACAAAGGGTTGGCGCTGGCCCAGGCAGCGGTCAGCCGCATGCGCCATATGACCGTGCGTGTGAGCCAGATTCTGACTGGAAGGAATACGCAGAAGGCTCGCGCCTGGAAGCCAGTTATCGGAATGGCCGGGATGTTTGCCGTTGTGGTATTGGTTTCTCCGCATGCGCCACGGCTGGTGACTTTTGAGAATTCGCCATCCGATCGCGCCGTACTTGCGCAGGCGCAACTGGCTGGGGCGGCGCAAAATCGTGGTGAAATAGCCGGCGAAATCCTGGAAGGTGGGGCGCGCGTGGTTCCGGCGGAATTCAAGGTGCCAGTCGCGGCCTCAGTGAGTTTGGCAAGTGCGCACCGCAAGCCGATTCACCACCCAGCGGTTGTGACTGCCGCGAAAAATGCGACAGAAAGGCAAGGGGCTGTCGTTCCTGTGAGCGCTATTGGTGAAGCTGCAATTCCGGTACTTCACGAAGCGGTTTTCGTCGTCGTGCAGCCCACGATGGATGCTAGAGGCTTCTCTGACGGTTGGGATGTTTACGTCATCCGCCTGACATTGCCCTCCCAGAGCGCAAGTCCGAGCAACGCCGGGACTTTCAAGAAAACGTAAAAAGCAAATGGAGACTTCGACGTAGCGGTTTTCGTTCAACAACTAAAGAATTAGTAGTTAAAGGAGAATGAGCAACATGACAAGCTGGATCCGCAGCACGTGGAAGAAAATCTTCACCAAACGGATGGCCGCGCCCTTGATCGCTCTGGCGCTGGCTGCTTCGTTTGCAACCTATGAAATCGCCAAGCCGGTGCAGGCTACTGCCGCTGCTCCGGCCCTTGCTCCGGCACCGGCGCCGAGCGCGCCCGGGCTCGATGACAACAGCGTGGGTGCTCTCCTCTCGCTCGATCGCGCCATGGAAACGCTGGCGGCACGGGTGACGCCTGCCATCGTGAATGTCGCAGTCACGTCCCGCGCAAAACCTGACATGGCGTCGGAAAACATACCCGATGATATGCAGCAGTTCTTCGGCCCGTTCTTTGGTCAAGGATTTGGCCGGCAATTCGGTCAGGGCATGAAGCCGCAGCCGCGAATCGAGCATGGGATTGGCAGCGGCGTGTTCATTTCACCCGACGGTTATATCGTGACCAACAATCACGTTGTGCAAGGCGCCACGGACATTCGCGTGACCATGAGCGATCGCAGAATTTTGCCTGCGAAGTTGATCGGCACCGATCCGCTAACCGATCTGGCCGTGATCAAAGTCGAAGGCAAGGATTTCCCCAGCGTACCGTGGGGTGATTCGAGCAAGTTGCTGCCTGGTCAGACAGTTTTGGCGTTCGGCAATCCGTTTGGATTTCGTTTCACAGTCACGCGCGGAATTGTGAGCGCGTTGAACCGGCCGAATCCAGATGGCGACGCGCGCAAGCCGGGTGAGTTCATTCAAACCGATGCGGCAATTAATCCGGGAAATTCCGGCGGTCCGCTGGTGAATGCTCGCGGCGAAGTGATTGGGATCAACACGTTCCTGATTTCCCCTTCGGGGTCTTTTTCAGGTATGGGCTTTGCCATTCCAACGCAGATCGTGCGGCCTACCGCTGAAACTTTGATTAAGTACGGCAAAGTGACGCACGGCTACATGGGAATCGAAATTTCGGATGTGACGCCTGAGAACGCGAAGTTCTTCGAGGTCACGAACAATACGGGAGCGGTCGTCACCCAGATTGAGCCGGGTTCACCAGGCGCGAAAGCCGGACTGAAAGTCGGTGACGTGATCACAGGCCTGAATGGACAGCCGGTGAACGATGCAGGCCAGCTTCAGGTTGAGGTGCAGCAGAACCGGCCGGGAACGACCATCCAGCTGCAAGTGCTGCGCGACGGCAAGAATATGACGCTTCCCGTCACCGTTGAGGAAATGGGCAGCCGCGATAAAGACAGCTCGGAGAGCGCAAGCTCCGAGCAAGGCAAGCCGCGCTGGGGAATTGGCCTGGCCGACTTGACCCCAGATGCACGTCAGCAAGTGCAGGCGCCGGATGATGTGAAAGGTGCAGTCATCGAGCGCGTGCAGCCGGGCAGTCCTGCGGACAACGCAGGTTTGCAGCCTGGAGATGTAATCGTCGGGGTCAACCGGCATCCCGTCAAGAATGCGGACGAGGTGCGGCAAGCTTTGACGAGTGTGCCCAAGGGACAGGACGCGTTGGTGCTGATTTGGTCGAACGGTGGCAGCACGTTCCGCGTATTGCATTCTCCTGAGGGCGCCTGATCGCAGGGAGCGCTGTGCTTCGCCGGAACCGGACCTCCTACGGCACAAGGCGAAGTACAGCGCCCGCGGCAGGATGGCGTTATGTTCCACAGGGAACACAATGTGCTGACGAGATGGGGTGCACGATAGCGTCATGACAAATAAAGTTAGGAAAACAAAGCAGAAAGGCACGCGGTTCAGATCGATGAGCGCTGCCGTGGTAGACCTCAGGACTTCAGCCAGAGGTGAGCGCGGCGACGCGAAGGTTGCTGCAAAACTAGAGTTTGGGTGGCGCAGTGCTTGAGCACTGCGATAAGGGGCTTTCTGGTGGAAAAAGGGCTTTAGCCCTGAGGCCGGTTTGCCTTACCGGAAGATTCCCTCAGCGGCTAAAGCCGGTCTGTGTGGTGCAGCCTGGATCGCAGCGCTGAAAGCGCTGCGCCACCGAAAAGCCCCGCGGGTGAAAGCGCCGGGCTTCGGAATGACGCCACGTTGGCCATAAGGGAACGCGGCCCAGCCCGTAAGTCACAAGGACCCTTACGGGCTCAGGATCAAGGTCTTCTCCAAACGGAACCGCAGCGTAGTTTCTGCTGGGACCTTGACGTCTTTGCCGCGAGTAAAGACCTGAGTCAGAAATCCTCCCCCAGCTCCGCTGGCGGCGCCGATTCCCGCGCCACTGCCTCCGCCGAAAATGCCTCCGACTAAAGCTCCGAGCGCCGCGCCGCCGCCCAGAAACTCCGCGGTGCGCTTATTCTTCCCTACTCCTCTTTTGCTGCTCGCATCGACGTCGGAACTGACCACGGTGTAGGGCTTGCCGTCACAAGTCACGGAAAAGAGATCCAGAACCAATTCCGGGCTGCGCACTCCCGGACCGGCTTCGATCTTGCGAATAACCAGTTTCGCCGGACTGCCGTGGGGAATAGCGATGGCGCCATAGGTATCTGGCACGTCCTCGGTGATGGTGGCGGAATAGGTTTGACCTTCAGTTGATTTTGAGGAATCGATGGTCTCATTGGTATGGACACTGATTTCGGTGCCAACGGCGATCACCATGGCATTGGCTGGAGGAGCGGGCGCCTGGGAAGAAGCGCTGATGATCAACGACTCCAGATCGCTGGTTGGAAACTGATACTTGATGCCTTGGTTATCTTCAAAGCCGATGGGATTGGCGCCGGTGAATTGTCCGGAGTAGATTTTGCCGCTACGCAAAGTCACAGTGTCGTTAGAAGATCCAAAGACCAAAGATTGCACATCGCGCACCGGAAATGTGTATTTGATTCCTTGATTATCGGTGAAAGTGATTGCGCCGGCGGCCGCGCTGGTGAATTTTCCTGAATAGCTGGCGCCGCTACGCAGAATTACGGTGTCGGCTGAGGCAGCCGAAACGAGCAGAATCATCGAAACCGCTAACAGGCGAAGAGTTCGCATCCACTTTTCTCCACTGCTGCAATTTGGTGCGAAAAAGTATGCGCCAGTCCAGCTCTGTAGGCAACCGTTGTGACGCGTGTTATTCTGTCTCCCTTTTCGATAATGGAGCCACGGTGAGTTCGGGTACAGCGGTGCTGGTTGCGAAATACTTTGGGCTTGCTTTCAGTGCGCTCTTGCCCGTGGTCAATCCGTTGGGCTCGGCCCTGTTCATTTTGGGGTTGGTGGGCACCGAGCCGCCCAATGTGTTCCGGCGACTCGCCCGGAGGATCGCAATCAATTCCGTGTTGTTCCTGCTGGTAGTGGAACTGGTCGGATCTGCGATGCTGGCTTTCTTCGGCGTTTCCCTTCCCGTGGTTCAATTGGCGGGAGGGTTGGTTTTATCCGTTGTAGGATGGCAATTACTAAATCAGAAGGAATACCAGGCGAACGCTAAGGTATCTTCCATCGATCCGGACGGAGACTCCCTGGCAGACAAGGTCTTCTACCCTCTCACTTTTCCCATCACGGTGGACCCCGCCTGCATCGTGGTCACCCTCACTTTGGCCGCACATGCTTCCAGAGAAAAAGTGGTGAATAACGTTCTCGCCCATGTGGGGATCCTGCTGGGGATTGTGACCGTGAGCTTCAGCGTTTTTCTTTGCTATACCTACGCCCCCAAGATCACCCAAAAAATTTCTCCGCAGACGGTGCATGGCATTCTGCGCGTAATTGCATTTGTGCTCCTGTGCATCGGCGTGCAGATTGGGTGGAACGGCCTTGATGCGCTGCTCCAGAACGTGCATAAATGAGCGCGGTTCGCGGGCCGCGACTTCAAACTTATTTTGGCGCCGCCGGCACCCACACGCTATCGGCGGCGTGCAGCTGGGCATGTGGAACTTCGGTCATGATGGTCACGCTCTGGAGTCCACCTTTCTTTTGCGGCTTGGCGGCAAACTGCAGCAGATATTGGTTGTCCAGCACTTTTTGCAGATCGTTCAAATAGGGCGTATAGCTAACCGGATCGCCCATCATTAATGCGAACGACTCTCCGCCCGTGGTATCGCAGATCATCGAGAGATTGTTCTGCCCGTTACTCACTTGCCAGAAGCTGGTGGCAGCATATCCCGTACCTCGGACGTACATAGCGTAAACCGGCACGCCCGCTTTCTGGGCCTGGTCGCTGGCGGTTTGCGCGTCTACGCTGATGGGTTGCAATCCGCGTGGACCGAATCCGCCTCTGTATCCAAATGCCTCGCGGTAGCGGTCAATTCCGTCGCTGACCATCAATACAGCGCGGCGATTGCTGTGACCGGACCAGCGCTTCATCAAATCGACCAGCGACAAATAAGGGCTGGACATGGTTCCGAAGCCCCGGGGAAGACGAAGCGATTTGGCTACCAACGCGTGGTCCGTGGTGAAATCCTGAACCAGCTGAAAGGTGGCATTGCTCATGTAACCCAGGGCGAGCGTTGTCGTGGAAGGCTGTGCATTGATCCACTCGCGCAGGTCGTTCATCTTGGTTCCGAAACTGCTGCTATTGGCGGCATCGTCGATCAGGATGAACATGTCCAACGAAGCGTTGTCGCCTTTGGCCGCGGTCCACTCAAGAACTTTAAGGCGGTTCTTTCCCTGGCGGACCATCACGTCGTCGCGATTGATGACCGGGGCAGGATTGTCTTTCGATGCTTCCAGCGTGACGACCATGCGGACGGGCACAGTGGCTGTGGTGGAATCCTGAGCCATGGAAGGAAGCACGAAACCGAGTATTAGAGCGGCACAGACTGCAGCGGCGAGATTGAGTCGAGTTCTCATGTGAGTTCAGACTCCTAACTGGAATTTTGGGGAGCTATAGTAACAGGCCCGGAAGCGACCGTGCCAGGTTTGTTTCGAGCAGGTTTGGCCACGGGTTGGCTGCCGCGCAGCCCAACCTCATTCCGTGAGCCTTGTCCCTATTCTCGTATAATCAGGAGATTCGCCATGGTGGCCAGGCTGGAACAAATCGTCGCCGCCAGTCGCCGAAGAGTTGCGGCGACGCGCCAGTCGGCGGACCTGCGCGAACTGGAACGGAAGGCCGAAAGCCATGTCACACGCGGTTTTCGCCGGGCGCTTGAGGTAAAAAGCACGCGGGGAACGGCTGTGATCGCCGAACTGAAGAAAGCCTCGCCTTCGCGTGGAGTGATTCGGGAAGACTTTGAACCGGAACAATTGGCCCGGGAGTTCGAGGCGGCGGGCGCGGCGGGGTTGTCCGTGCTTACGGACGAAGAGTTTTTTCAGGGTTCGCTGGCGAATCTGCAGCGCGCTTCGAGCGCAACG
>Ga0335073_10006567_pt1 | contig 16349 bp, 11 predicted proteins | sample Lox_Sample_22_FD_207093 | JGI IMG/M metagenome (GOLD analysis project Ga0335073, IMG submission 207093) | Soil microbial communities from Loxahatchee National Wildlife Refuge, Florida, United States - Lox_Sample_2.2 | ecosystem: Environmental > Terrestrial > Soil > Wetlands | place: USA... | reverse complement strand
ATGTCTTCGCCCATGTTGGACAGGATCGCAGTCTTGATGCCCTCTTCCTGCAGACAGATGACCCAGCCGAGCATTTCCTCGTTCAGCGAAGTCCACATAACTACATCTGTTTCGACGAGATCGTCGATTCGCTCTGGCGTGAACGAGAGCCCGGCGTCACTGGCCACCTTCTGCCAGTAGGTGCGGCCGTTCAGATGTCCCATGTCGTAGGCGTGGCGGTGAGCCCAGTAGTGGCGGTCGAAATCTGCGCGTTCAAGGCCGGTGAGCGCAATCAGTTTTTGCTGTGCCTCAGGATCTTCCGAATTGCTGAGAACCTTTCCGTAATCGAAGATCACAGCTTCGATCGGCATGAGCACTCCTCGCGATGAATTGGCTATCTCCATCCATTATCCCAAGAATGGGTAAGAAAGCCGTTGTGAAAAGATGAATTCGATGCCACAGCGTCCCACTTTCTCAACCCGCACCGCGTGGGATATTTCCGAAACAGAACTGGCGCGAGCCATCGCAGAGCGGCGCAGGTGCGGATTGCCGCTACTTGATCTGACGGCGTCCAACCCGACCCGGTGCGGCTTTATTTACGACGAGGCCTCGATTCTCGCTGCGCTATCCAATCGTGAATCGCTCGTTTACGACCCTGACCCGCGCGGCATGCTGCGAGCGCGTGAGGCAGTCGCCGGGTATTACGCCGAACACGGTGCTGAAGTCGATCCGGCAAGTCTTGTCCTCACTACCAGCACCAGCGAGGCCTATAGCTACCTCTTCCGTCTTCTTTGCGATCCGGGCGACGAAGTTCTCATCGCACAGCCCAGCTATCCGCTGTTTGATTTTCTGGCGCAGCTTGAAAATGTCCGGTTGGTTCCCTATCCGCTGTTTTATGACCACGGATGGAGACTCGACACCGAGTCATTGCGGCGGCAGATCACCGCGAGGACGCGGGCCGTCGCCCTCGTGCATCCGAATAACCCGACTGGCCACTTCACCAAACTCGACGAGCGGCACGAGCTGGAGGCGTTGTGCGCGGAGAATGGGCTCGCTCTCATCGTTGATGAGGTCTTCCTCGACTACGGCATTGCCGGTCGCACCGACCGCAGCTTTGCCTGCGGTCCGCATCCCGTCCCCACCTTCGTGTTGAGTGGGCTGAGCAAGATCGCCGCTCTGCCCCAGATGAAAGCTGCATGGATCGCCGCCTTCGGTCCGGATCAGGCCTTATTCGAAGCGCTGAACAGGGTCGAGGTCATCGCTGATACCTTCCTCTCGATGAACGCGCCTATCCAATGCGCCCTGCCGGATTGGCTCGCGGGTCGTACCGACCTTCAGGACCAGATCACCCGCCGCGTGGGGACCAACCTGTGCAGTCTCGATTCGGTGATCGGTAACCAGAAGATGATTTCTCGGCTGGAAGTCGAAGCTGGCTGGTATGCCGTGTTGCGCGTGCCGGCGCTGACGTCCGGAGAGAAGCTTGCGATAAACCTGGTTCGCGAGCATGGCGTGTCCATTCATCCCGGGTATTTCTTTGGATTTTCCGGCGACGGCTGGCTGATCCTCAGCCTGCTCGCACCAGAAAACGAGTTCAAGGCCGGAATTGAGATTGTGTCTCGCTTTTTCAATAGGATAGAGGCTGAACCATAAGGAATGTTATCAAGTTTGAGTCCGGTGAAGTTACAGTTGAGATTAATACAGTTAAATAACTGTATAGAGGTAACTTACATATGACTTCATAATTGAAGGAACGGATTCGATTCCCTCTCCTCGCCGATCGTCGTGCGCCGCCCATGGCCGGGAACTACCTGGGTGTCCCCGGGCAGTGTCAGCAGCCGGTCGTGAATGGATCGTAGTATCCTGCGCGAATCGCCGCCGGGTAGATCAGTCCGCCCGATAGAGCCTGCGAAGAGCGTGTCGCCGGCAATCAGTAGTTTCTCCGGAGCAAAGTGCAGGCAGATGCTGCCCGGCGTGTGGCCCGGTGTATGGAGAACCTGAGCAGTGTGGCCTGCAATCCCAACAACCATTCCCTCTTCCGCGCTGGTGTCGGGCGGAGCGACCTGGGGTGTCTCGACGCCTATCCACCCGGCCTGTATGTCCATCATCTTCAGCAGCGGGAGGTCGTTTTCGTTCAGAAGAATCGGTGCGCCTGTCGCTCGCTTGAGCAGTAACGCGCCCCCGACGTGATCAATATGCGCGTGGGTCACCACGATCTGTTGAAGCTTTAGTCCATGCTTTGCCAGCCGGGACAGAATCTCCGGTATATTGTCGCCTGGGTCGATGACCATGGCCTCGCGAGCCGTTTCGTCGCCCATGATGGTGCAGTTGCACTGCAGCGGCCCGACGGGAAAGATTTCGAGGATCATGATTTCATTGTCCGCGAAGCCGCCCAAGGCGTACAAATGGCGTCACATGAAAGTCACCGAATTTGCCGGGAGAACGAAACGATGGCAGCGAGAAAAGAATGGACGGAGTGGCACCTGACTCCGCGGGGCTGGGAAAAAGGAGCAACGCGCGTACACGGACAGGGCAATACCTGGGTCGAGGAGCCTGTCGACCGCCTGCTAAGTTGCGTCTACCAGGAAGTTGAAGCCGACGGCTCTCCAGATGTGCAGAAGTGGTCGGAAGAGACCTTCCGCTCGAAGAAGAGCGCCGAAGTGGAGGAGTCGCTCAAGAAATTCGGCTCCTGCCCGGAGCGCCTCGGATGACAGACTCCGGGCGGCCTGAATAATTTAAAAACAACCGATGCGCGACTCACACCGCGCCTGATATAAAGTGCCGTCACCATTTAGGCGGTCCCACTCACTTCTGTTCTCCGCCGCGAATGCCCACGAAAATTCAGGAGACAGAACCATGTCACTCGAAATCACAGTAGGAAACCAGTCTCTGACCACCTTCCCGAAACTGAAGGATCTCGAGAACACTGTGAAGTCCGATCTCCACCTCGGACCCGAAATTGCGAGCCAGATGAACCAGCCACTCTCCACGTTGCCGGCAAATCTCCGCAGTACCCTGATCCATTACGACACGGGAAATAAATCGTGGGGAGCTGGCGATTTTACTTTTACCTTGTGTGCTGGCGTAACCGGAAAGCTCAGCGTGATGCTGGCGGGAGATGCACTCGTGACCTACACGGACTCCTTTCCGACCGACATCTCCATTGGTGCTAATCCGAGCGCCGCCCAGGGTGCGACCGCGACGATATCGGTACCGAACGGAGCCGCCTATGTTGGTCTTGAACTTGATTTCATCCTCTCCGGTGGTTTGTCGGTCTCCGTTCCGGTAGGAACCGTAGGCATCTTCGGAAGTGTGAACACACAGGACACTATCAACGTCGCCTTTTACAAGAAATGCGATCCTTCCGTCACACTGAAAGACGCCATCGCTGCCGCGTTCGCCGGATTTGTATTGCCGCTTCACCCGCTAACGCTCAACAACCTGGAGATAGGCGATTATCTGCATCACAATTTCAACGCCTGTCTGCAGGTGGGGCTGGGAGCCAGCATCGGCTACAGCAAAGCCTTTTATGCAGGACAATCGCCGATCGACATTCCCGGCACCCGCGGAGCGGTCACGCTCGACACTTCGTTCATCCCTACATTCCAGGCCAGTGCAACGCTCTCCTTCAGCTTCGCCTACACAGGATGCTTTGAGGCCCTTCTCTGGAAAGACAACGCCACCACCGGGCATCTTCACCTCTATCGCTCAAAAGTTCAACAGACGAGCCTCGGCCTCACTCTCGGCATGGGACTAACGTCATCTCCTGCAACCAGCACTATGAACATGACCAACCAGTTCGGCGCATTTATGGGAAAGCTCCTGCCCGGATCGCTGGGAAGCACATTCATGGGCAAAGTGTGGCCAGCGGCTACTTCTGAGGTCGGCGATTTCACCAACGAGAGCGTCGGAAGGCTGGGAGGGTGGTTCCAGACGGCTACAAACGGTCAAGCCTCGCTGGAGATCGCGATCGGGAAGACGAATCAAACCTATCTGCTGCTCGATTACACCTTCGACCTGAACGCCTCGGCTTTTTCGGCCGCATGGAAGACCGCAGTGGCAGGGGATTTCGTGAAAGCCCTCAGCACTCCGAACGGCGGCGTATCGATTGGCGTGGGAGGCGGTCTCGAAAAGTTCCACAGGAGCCAGACCTCCATAACGCTGAATCTGTTTGGACACCTGCAGGCCGGATGGAGCGATGCGATCGTCAGCAACTCCAGCATGATCTACGCCGGCAATAACACGTTCCACCTGATGGCTGTCGAAGGACGCCAGCTACTCGCCAACGTGAACAGCAGCGCGCGTGAAATCGATATTTACTTCGCGGCGGAGGCTGACTTTTCGGGCTCAGCAGTAAAGCTGGGGACGGTTGAGCTGCATTGCATTCTCAAGGCGACCAACAATCCGAAATATGGCGGTTACATCGCAAACTTCCTCACTTTGATGACCACGGGCCAGGACCCGGCAATGCTGGCAAAGAGTGTCGCCGCAAACGCGAGTCAGTCCGGCACCACGCAACTGCTTCATCTCATCTTTGGCTCCACTGCCTATGGACGACTGCAGGCCTCGAACATCGTCAATGGCAAGCCGGACAACCAGGGTAGCGATCAGTCCAATTACTCGGCGTTCGCGAGAGCCTGCGCCGACCTGATTACCAGCCCTCCGGCGAATTTTTCCTATAACGGCCAAAGTCTTGGTTACACCATGTGGAGCAACTGGAATATCGCAAGTAATGACAGGTGGCCTCCGTCTCAGGGCGCTGTGCCCAACCGCACGCAATCCGGCAATCCAGCGGCCGGGCTTGTCTTTTTGAATACGGAGTTTCCCCAGGCCGGCCTTAACGCTGACTTGATCGGATACGCGCTTCACGCGGCCGGCGACTTTATGAATCTCTGCGCCGATCTCAAGAGCCTGATCACATTCACGGCGGCAGGACCACAGCTCGCGCCGTGGGATGACCTGATCGCAAAGCTGAAATCCATCATTCACAACGATGTCTCGCAGGACTTTGTCGCACCGGCAACCCTGGCACTCACGCGCCTGTGCGCCAGCGGCAATCCGCCAACCGAGGTCGGCGGCCCCGTACCCGGCCTGACCAACCAGAATTCGATTGCGGTTACGGTCACCTACTCGTAGCGGCAGCCTTCGCATGGCCTCGATCATCTACTCTTGAAAGATGAACGAGCCCGCAACCATCCGAGAGATACTCGATCGCGCGAAGACCATCGCCGTCGTGGGACTCACAAACCGCGAGGGTAGGGCGTCGCTCGGAGTTTCACGCTTCATGCAGAGCCGTGGATACCGCATCGTCCCAGTGAATCCCCGCATCGACAGCGCGCTCGGGGAAAAGTCTTATCCCACACTCGACGCAGCGGTCCGCGCCGTTCCCGACATCGCTCTTGTGAATGTCTTTCGCGCTCCGTCATATATTCCGGAGATCGTGAAAGACACCATCCGGCTCAAGATTCCTTACCTGTGGCTGCAGGAGGGAGTCGTCCATGAAGAAGCAGCCGGTTGGGCCGAAGCAGCGGGCATCAAAGTGGTGATGGACCGCTGCATCCTGAAAGACCGAATGGCCGCCGGCTGGGAACTCCGCGTCCAGCGAGACACGCCTTCGGCGTAAAACACGACATTCAGCTACTCTGCATGTTCGTGGCGATCTCCTTGACCGCCCTATGCGCCGACAGCGCCGCTCCCTCCTGCCACCCGGCAAGATGACTCACGTAATCCCCGGCAATGAAGTACCGGCCATCCGGCTTGCTCAGTTCGTCATAGGCTGGCTTGGTGCCGGGGAAGCCGTTCAGGGCGAAGCAGCCAAGGCTGTAGGGAATCTTCTGCCACGAGACGTACATTGGTTTGGCGAGCGACTGCCCGTAGCCCGGATGCAGCGTTTCAACAGCAGCGCGCGAGGCGGCCAGCTTGCCTTCCGTCGACAGCGCACCGAACTCGGTTGGCCCGCCGTTGCCCCAGTCCTGCTGCTCGAAGTCGAAACCCGAGATGAGCACGCCCGTCTTGCTGAACAGCTTCCAGCTCGGATACCAGACCAGACCCACCGTTTGCTTGGTGAATGAAATTCCACCGTAGATGTTGTACTTTTTCTCCCAGAAGCGCGGCGACTCCCACCCGATCTTGTAGAGGGAGGCGACCTTCATGCCTTTGAAGGCCTGCTTCTTCGCTGCGGAAAAGTCCGTATCGAGCGTGTCGAGAATCGTGATGGGCAGCGTACAGATGCAGTAGTCGGCCTCGACCGTCTGCGTCGCTTTCGATGCGGCATCCGTGTGGACGATAGTTACTCCTTTGTCCGTCTTGCGCATCTGCTGCACCACCGATCCGTATCGAATGATCGGGCCAAGGGATTTGGCGAAGGCGTACGGGATTCGGTCCATGCCGCCCACCGGCTGGAACATCGTCGCCTGCCAGTCAAGCTGCTCTTCGTACAGCTCGCCCTGGGAAAAATCCGCCGCCAGAAGCTCGTGCAGCTTGAGCGGCGGCCGCAGTTTCTCTTCATCCGGACCCGCACCGGGGCCAACCACCACACCGCTGCGCTCAGATCCGGTGTACTTGTAGTTCTTGTCGAGGTCGCCGTAGGTCTGCAGAAAGGCGAGCATCTTCTCCGTGTCTTCCTTGCTCAGCGCCTGATCGAGTCCGTGCTGGTCGATGCACTTGGCCAGCAACTCGGAAATCCAGCCGCGCGTGTCGTTGATTACCTGCCGCTGCTCGACGGGCTTGCCATTGTTCAGATCCTTCGCCTGCATCAGGGTGCTGCGCGAGGTATTGACTTCCACTTCCAGCGGCACTCCCAGCTCTTCGCAGTATCCAAGGATGGTGTGATGAATCGAAGGCAGGCGGGCCGGCCCGGGATTCATATAATTTTCGCCCTCCCAGTCGCAAGTCTGGACAGTGCCATCGGTGAACTCGACCTTGCTGCCGTTGCGGAGGCTCCAGCTGCGGCCGCCTGGCCGTTCTCGGGCTTCGAGCACAATGCACTCGAAGCCTGCCTTGCGCAGTTCATAGGCGGAAACCAGCCCGGCAATGCCGGCTCCCAGAATTACTATCTTCTTGCCCGAGCCGAAATTCGCGGGCAGTTGCGGCAATGGAGAGGCCTCGACAACCGTTGCCAGCAATCCGAGAGACTGCATTGCGGTAAACATTGCACGGTAGCCACCAACGGTCGCTACGCGGGTAAGAAATGTGCGCCGGGTCCATGTTCCTGGAATAGAAGTCATCCTCAAACCTTTCGCTTGCAATCCGAGGGATGAAAGCAATGTCTATAGTCTGGTGAAATTCTGACATTCAGTTTCGCTCGCTTCGTGCCCCACTGCAATCCATCCCGCAAAAACTTCTAGGGCGCATAAACAGAACTTCTCGTAACCGACGCCCTACAATGGAGTCAGAATGCTCATGCGCCTCCGATTTCGAATCCCACCACTGGCCGCTCCTGTCTTCTGCGTTCTTCTGGTGCTCTCGTCGGCGCTTTGGGCGGCTCCCACCGCGACCGCCCCTCACCTGACGGTGCAGATGGTGGTGCCGCCGGAGCAGATTTATCCCGGGCAGAGCTTTACGGCAGGCCTCTACTTCAAGCTCGATCACGGATGGCACGTCTACTGGGTGAACGCCGGCGATTCCGGCGAACCTCCTGCGATCAAGTGGAACCTGCCCGCAGGCGTCACCGCGGGCCCGATTCAATTCCCTGCCCCTAAACGCCTTCCCCTGGGCCCGCTGATGGATTTCGGCTACGACAACGAAGTCCTGTTTCCGGTTGCGATTCATGTTGCTCCGGGCTTCAAACCTGGCGGACAGAACGTGACGCTGGGCGGGAAGGTAAGCTGGCTGGTGTGCCGTGAAGTGTGCATTCCGGGCAAGGCGCAGCTATCGGTGGAACGCGCGGCACTCGCTCAGGCGCCAACACTCGACAAGGAGAACGCCGCAGACGCGCAGTTGACGGAGCGATTCAAGGGCACGCTGCCCCAGCCGCTTCCCGGCAGCGATTCCGCCAGGTTTCGTGCCAGTCCGAACGGCTTTGAGCTGACGGTCGCGACCGGGCACGAAGAAAAGGCCGGCGCCTTCTTTCCCTTCGAGCAGAGCGTTCTGGCAAACGCTGCTCCGCAGCCGGTGACGCCGATCAAAAACGGGATATCGATCGCGCTGACTAAAGACGATAACCTGCGTACCGCACCCAAGGAATTGAGCGGCGTGCTGGTACTGAGCGATGGTCGCGCCTATGTAGTTCATGCAACACAGGGAGCGCTGGCCTCCGCCAGTCTCTTGCAGTCATCCAGCAGCATGCTGCGCATCGTGCTGCTCGCGTTCGTGGGTGGAATCATCCTCAACCTGATGCCCTGCGTCTTCCCCGTGCTCTTCATCAAGGGCCTGGCACTGGTGCAGTCCTCCGCTCACGAGCGCCACAAGCTGCGGCTGCACGGTCTTGTATACACGCTCGGAATTCTGGCTTCGTTCTGGCTGGTCGTTGGCGTGCTGCTCGCATTGCGCGGCGCCGGACACAACCTCGGGTGGGGATTTCAGTTTCAGTCGCCGACCTTCGATGCGCTGATCGCTATGCTGCTCTTCTTCCTCGGACTGTCGCTTGCCGGCCAGTTTGAAATCGGCCTCACGCTTACGAGTGCGGGTTCTGGTCTGGCGGCAAAGAGCGGATACACCGGTAGCTTCTTCACCGGGGTACTCGCGGTCATCGTGGCTACACCCTGCACCGCTCCATTCATGGGAGCGGCAATCGGTTATGCGCTCTCAAACTCGGCCTTGGTGAGCTTTGCGGTCTTCACGGCGCTGGCACTTGGCCTGGCAGCACCATATCTCTTGCTGGCGTTCAATCCCGCGTGGACACGACTGTTGCCTCGGCCGGGCGCATGGATGGAGATCCTCAAGCAGGCCGTCTCAATCCCGATCTTCGCAACGGTTATCTGGCTGATCTGGGTGTTTACGCAGACGGCGGGTACCGGAGCACTGGTCGACCTGCTGATCGCCATGCTGCTGCTGGCCGTGGCCGGCTGGATTCTCGGCCGCTGGCCGGCAAAGGGCGGATCGACCGTGGCAGCACTCCTTGTTTTGGCTCTCGCCGTCGCGCTGCCGCTGATGGCTGTGCGCAGGGCAACTCCTTCGCCGAATGTTGTTAATGCCGGGACGAGCAGCGCGGAATGGGCTCCCTTCAGTCCGGAGCTTGTCGCAAAATACCGCTCTCAGGGGCGCCCGGTCTTCGTCGACTTTACTGCGAGCTGGTGTCTGAGCTGCCAGGTGAACGAGCGTGTGGTACTCAGCCGCGCCGACGTACAGAATCGCCTCAAGACCAGCGGTGTCGCGCTCGTCCGCGCCGACTGGACCCGCCACGACGAGACCATTGCTCAGACATTGGCCTCCCTGGGCCGCGATGGCGTACCGACCTATGTGCTGTACCCCGCCGATCCACAGGCGCCACCCGTGTTGCTCCCGGAGGTGTTGACACCGGACATTATTTTCAACGCATTGGACAGCATCAAGGCCGGCCCTGGTCACACAAGCTCCGGGCTATAGGCTTTTCAAGTAACAAACCCCGGTAAAATGCCGTCTAAGCGCCATATAGGAGGCTTCCTCCATGCGACTCCGGACACGCTTCTGGACAGTGGCTCTCGTTGCAGCCTTCGCCTTCACCCTCACCGTTTTGGCCGCGCGCGTCGGTGATCCCGCTCCTGACTTCACCGGGACCGATTCCCACGGACAGACCCACAAACTCTACGACTACCGTGGCAAGTTCGTGGTGCTGGAGTGGACCAACAACGGCTGCCCCTACACCCAGAAGCACTACAACAGCGGCAACATGCAGTCCCTCCAGAAGGAGTGGACCGCGAAGGGCGTCGTCTGGCTGACCATTCTTTCCTCCGCTCCCGGCGAGCAGGGTTACATGACCGCCGCTGATGAGAACGCCTACATCAGCAAAGTCCACGCCGATCCGACGGCGGCGATTCTCGATCCCACGGGAACAATCGGACGCGAATACTCGGCCAGAACCACACCGCACATGTTCGTGATCGATCCCTCCGGAAAGCTCATCTACTCAGGCGCGATCGATGACCGCCCGACGCCGGACCCGGAGGACATCAAGTCGTCGAAGAACTACGTCTCCGAGGCGCTCACCGAAGCCATGGCCGGTAAGCCCGTCGCGACCTCATCGACGCGTCCCTACGGATGCAGCGTGAAGTACGCCGGCGGCGAGTAGCCGTCTCGTCATCTATAGCGGATAGCGGCCCTTGTCGATCGCAGCGCGCGCGATTGTGCGGCTGAGAGAGATCGTATCGGCTGGTTCGTGCTTCACCAGGCGGCGGTAAATCGCAAGCTGTGTCCGCAGCATATCTCCCTCGGCAACCGCGGCAATCACCTGTCGCGCCGCCGACTCGATAATATGAAACGCTGTCGCAGCGTAGAGTCGTGTCATATCCGCAGCCAGTCCAGCATGCGGAGCCTTTGCCGCAGTCAGTTTGCGAGCGCGCGCCAGCGCCGAGTCAAATGCATAGACCTCGAGGATAATATCCGCAAGCGCAGCCATCACCTCCTGCTGATCGGCAAGCCCGTTCATATATTTCTGGCTCGCGGCACCCGAAACGAACAGCGCCAGCTTTTTCGCGTTTGCAAGCATCTGCGCCTCACGCGCCAACGCATCATCGGCACCGTCACTCTCTCCGAACGACGGCGGCGACATCAGCTCGTCCATCAGCGATTTGATTGCCGCCAGCAGAGGAAGCTGTCCGCTCATCGCGCGCTTCATGAGAAAACCTGTGATGATGAGCCGGTTGATCTCGTTCGTTCCTTCGAAGATGCGGTTGATCCGCGAGTCGCGATAGGCGCGCTCGGCAGGATACTCCTCAACATAGCCATAGCCCGCATAAATCTGCACAGTGTGGTCGACAATCGCGTCAAGCATCTCCGATCCCCAGACTTTCAGGATCGAGCACTCGACGGCGTACTCCTCGATGCGTTTTTGAATCTCCCGCGAGTTATGTGCTTCGCTCTCCGGGATCGCCGCCAAAGCGGCGTCGATCGCTCCGATGGTGCGATACCCCATCGATTCGCCGACATAAATGCGCGTCGCGGAATCCGAAATCTTCTGCTGGATTAGCCCAAACTCGGAAATTGATTTGCCGAAAGCCTTTCGTTCCTTCGCATAGCTGATGGCGTTGGCCAGCGAGCTGCGCGAACCCCCGAGGCAGGCCGCTCCCAGCTTGAACCGTCCGATGTTGAGTATGTTGAAGGCGATGTGATGACCCTTGCCGGCCTGTCCAAGCAGATTGTCTGCTGGAATGCGGCAGTCGTTCAAAATCAGCGGGCAGGTAGACGATCCGCGAATACCGAGTTTGTGCTCTTCCGCGCCTACCGTCAGGCCGGGCGTGTTGCGCTCGATGAGGAACGCCGACATCTTGGCCTTCGCCGGGTCTGGATCGGCAGGATCCGCAATCTTCGCAAACACCGTGAACAGGTCGGCGAATCCCGCATTCGTGATCCACATTTTTTCGCCGTTGAGGACATAGTGGTCGCCGTCGCGAACCGCACGTGTGCGAACATTCATCGCGTCGGAGCCCGAGGACGCCTCCGATAGCGCGTAGGCTGCGATCCACTCTCCGCTGGCCAGCTTTGGCAAATACTTCTCCTTCTGCGCCTCGCTCCCGTACCAGACAATAGGCAATGTGCCGATTCCGACGTGCGCGCTGAACGCCACGCTGAAGCTGCCCAGCACCGACATGCGATCGGCAACAATGGCCGAAGTGACCTTATCCATTGCCAGGCCGCCGAACTCCTCCGGGATATCGACCGCCATAAGGCCGAGATCCCCGGCTTTCTTCAGCAGGTCGCGCGTCACATCGAAATGCTTGGCCTCGATGTCGTCTGCAGCGGGCAGGACCTCATTCGTAGCGAACTCCGCCGCAGTCGATGCAATCTGCTGCTGCTCGTCGGAAAAATCCTCGGGTGTGAATATGTTGGCTGGATCGGCTTCATTCAGCAGAAAGCTTCCGCCGGTAACGACAGGCGATGGCGCGAGAGTCGTGGCCATGTGGTGTTCCGCTCCTCGTATGCAGCTTCAGCTCATTCCGCCGCAACGTGACATGGTACTCCGAATAAGTGACAGCGTGATAATCAGCTCAGGCTCTCGAACACACCTGCTGCTCCCATGCCGCCGCCGACGCACATCGTGACCAGTCCATAGCGGAGCTTGCGCCGTCTCAACTCGTGAAGAATCGTCGCCGTGAGTTTCGCTCCGGTGCAGCCCAGTGGATGTCCTAGTGCGATAGCCCCACCATTGACATTGACTTTCGCCGGGTCGAGCCCGGCCTGCTGAATCACAGCCAGGGCCTGGGCGGCAAATGCCTCGTTCAGCTCGATCAGATCAATCTGGTCGAGCTTAAGGCCGGCCAGCCTGAGCGCCTTGGGAATCGCATACACCGGACCGATGCCCATGATTTCCGGCGGGCACCCTGCCGTTGCAAAGCTGATAAGCCTGCCCAGTGGTTGAATGCCCAATTCCTTCGCCCGCTGTTCCGAGATCAATGCGGCCGCCGCCGCGCCGTCCGATGTCTGCGACGAATTTCCGGCGGTAACCGTGCCCTTCGCATGAAATACCGGCTTCAATTTGGCCAGCGCTTCGGGCGAGGTGTCAGCGCGAGGCCCTTCATCCGTCGCAAAGTCCGAAGTCTTCACGCTCGGCTTAGAAGGCTTCTCATTCGCCGTAATATTTGTCACCGTTACCGGCACGATCTCTTCCTGGAAGCGCCCAGCATCGATTGCGGCCAGAGCCTTTTGATGGCTGGCAAGCGCGAACTCGTCCGCCTGCTCGCGGGTGATGCCATATTTCTTTGCGAGATTCTCCGCGGTCAACCCCATCGATAGATAGGCATCGGTGTAGTTCTCGATAAGCCAGGGATTGGCGCTGAGCTTGTTCCCGCCCGACGGAATCATGCTCATCGACTCCGTGCCTCCGGCCAGCGCAACCTGTGCGCGCCCAGCGCGGATTGAGTCCGCAGCGAGCGCGATCGCCTGCAGGCCCGAAGAGCAGAAGCGGTTGATCGTCATGGCCGACACTTCAACCGGCAGACCGGCGCGCAGGCTGGCAATGCGTGCGACATTGGTTCCCTGCTCAGCCTCGGGCATGGCGCATCCGAGAATCACATCCTCGATCTCTGCGGCGTCGAGGGCGGGCACACGCTGGAGCGCGCCCTGAATGGCGATAGCGGCAAGATCATCGGGCCGCGTGGTGGCCAGTGTCCCTTTGGGAGCCTTTCCTACTGCAGTGCGGACGGCGGCGGCAATGAAGACTTCAGTCATGACGTTTCCCTGTGCTCCTGATAAACGCAACATCACACGAAGACGGCGCGAGCGTTCTGCGTGCGATCAGTTCGAGTTGTCGAGGATAATCCATTTTCCATCCTCGAAGTAGTGCGTTGTGGACGACTTGTCTACAAACGCGTCGTCGATGCCATCGTGATCGAAACTTCGTGGCGTGGACACCCCGGCACCCTTTACCGCGCGCATCTGCGACGATCCGCGCCGCGCAATTCCCCACGCCGATCCATATGCGCCGAGCATCTCCGAACCGAGCCATTCGGTATCGCGCTGGTGGCGCAACGCAATCGGCGCGTCGGGTTGCGACTGAAAGAACACGTACAGAGTCGTCGCTCCGTTCACAGAACACAAGACTGCCCAGTCATCGCTTCCCCTTCGCTCCAACGATGCATGAACGACGTTCTCCGGAGCTCTCGCCTCATATGTCTGCGGGACCATGCATTTTCGCTCATCCAGTTGCCCAACAACCGCGGCAGGCAGAGCGGGAAACGATGTCAGCGGCAGCAGGCGGATCCGATACACTACTTCAGCACCGCTGGGCAGGCGCACTCGACCTGACTCCACCTGCTCTGTAGAACGCCCCGCCTGGTCGGATTCCTGAGCCGGCACTCGCAAAGGCATAGCGGTTACCGCCGCAAAAATCGCGGCGCTCACCACCACCGTAGCTGCGCGAAAAGTCATCGAAGCGAGTGAGTATCAGCTACCCTAATTCCTGAGCGGCTTTCCTGTCTGCAACGTGTGAGCGATGCGCTCCTGCGTTCTGCGCTCGCCGCACAGCGAAAGAAACGACTCCCGCTCCAGATCGAGGAGATACTGCTCGGTCACCAGCGAACCCGGTGTGAGCGAACCTCCGCACAGAATGCGCGCTACATGCGTGGCAACCTTCACATCGTGATCGCTGATGTATTCGGCCTGCCGCATCAGATGAATACCCAGCTTCAGTGTTGGCAGCACACCCTCACCCGGAACCGCGACCGTGCGCGGCGCCGGCGCGGTGTAGCCGGTTTCCGCAAGATAGATCGCCGCTTCACGCGCATCTAACAAAAGCCGCTCGCGGTTGACGGTGATCTGGTCCGCCGGTGCAAGCAAATCCAGCGAGCGCGCCTCTGCTGCCGACGTCGACACCTTTGCCATAGCCACCGTCTCAAATCGCTGCCGCAGGGCATCCTGCAGGTCAGCCGACAGCGCAAAACGCACGGGTGCCGTCGCCGGATCGATCCCGGATGAAGCTTGCGCCGCGTCGATCGCATGCAGCGCCATCTCCTTCGTGCCGCCCCCACCTGGCACCAGCCCTACCCCCGTCTCGACCAGACCCATGTAGAGCTCGGCATGCGGTTGGCGGCGCGCGGCATGCAGTGAGATTTCTGTTCCTCCTCCCAGACAGAGATTGAACGGTGCGGCAACCACCGGGCGCGGGCAGAACCTGATCGAAGCGGTCATGCGCTGGAACGCCCGCACGGCCATCTCGACCTCGTCCCATTCGCCTTCCTGAATGCCGAGCAACAACTGCATGAGATTCGCGCCGACCGAGAAGTCGTTCGCGTCGCCGCTTATGACGAATCCGCGGAAGTTGCGTACGTGTTCGCTCGCCGGATTGAGCGTTTGCGTGATCATCGAGACAATGTCGTCGCCGATGGCGTTCTTCTTTGAATGCAGATCGAGCAGCGCGATGTCCTCGCCGATGTCGATCAGCGAGCAGCCAGCATTCTTGCGAACCACTTTGTTAGCTCGCCGAAATATCGCCGCACTCGCGACGCCCTCCCGCTGCTCCATCTTTTTGTAGCTGCCTGTTTGCGGATCGTAAACACTGCGGCCGTCATGTCCTTCCGTGTACCAGGAGGTCTTGCCGGACGTCAGCAGCGCCTCCGCCAGCGGACTTACATGCAGATCCGCTTCGCGCATCCGGGACACCGTTTCTGATACCCCCGCGGCATCCCACATCTCGAAGGGCCCGAGCTCCCAGTTGAAGCCGGTGCGCATGGCCCGGTCGATCGAAGCCGGTGAATCTGCGATCTCCGGCAGCGTGTCCGCTGCATAGTTCCAGATGCCGGTGAGCAGCGGAAGGAGAAATGCTGCCGCCTTGTCCTTCTTCAGATCGCCGCCCAATACCAGACGCAGACGCTCCGACAGTGATTCGGCGTTCTTCGCCATCTCGATCGAAGGAAACTTCGGGCGCGCCGCGGGGCGATACTCGAGCGTGTGCCAGTCGAGCGCGAGCCGGTTGTTCTTTGGATCTTTCGCGTCGGGATCTTTTTTGTAGAAGCCCTGTCCCGATTTATCACCCATCCATCGGCGCTCGAGCATGGTCTCGATGAACGCCGGTAGCCTTGTCGCGCTCGCGTCGCTGCCGCGTGACTGGGCAAAGTTTCGAGCGACGTGGGCGAGCACATCGATGCCCACCATATCCGCCAGGCGAAACGTCCCTGTCCGCGGCCATCCAATGATGGAGCCGGTCAGCGCGTCCACATCCTCCACGGTCAGATTCTGCTCCTGCATCAATCGCACGGCGGTAAGCATGGAGAAGACGCCGATGCGATTCGCAATAAAGTTCGGTGTATCCCGCGCATAGACGATGCACTTGCCTAGCCGCCGGTCGGCGAACTCCGCGATGGCCGCAACTAGGGCCGGGTCACTCTCGCCCGTCGGAATAATCTCCAGCAGCCGCATGTAGCGAGGTGGGTTGAAAAAGTGCGTACCGAACCACCGCCTTCGAAATTCCACCGGAGCATTCGCAGCAATCGACGCAATAGGAAGGCCGCTGGTGTTGGTCGTGACGATAGATTGCGCACCGACCTGTGGCGCAATCTTCGCCAGCAGCGCCTGCTTGATCGCCAGATCTTCGGTGACCGCTTCGATAATCCAGTTGCAGTCCCTCAAACCGGCGAGATCGTCTTCGAAGTTCCCCGGAGTTATCAACCGGGCAGATGCCGCATCGTAAAAGGCGGCCGGCTTTGCCTTCAACAAAGCGGCGATCGCGCTGGTGGCGATGCTGTTCCGCGCCTTCGCTTCCTCATTGCCGGGGGGAACAATGTCGAGCAGCAGAACAGGAACGC
>Ga0335073_10006566_pt1 | contig 16350 bp, 9 predicted proteins | sample Lox_Sample_22_FD_207093 | JGI IMG/M metagenome (GOLD analysis project Ga0335073, IMG submission 207093) | Soil microbial communities from Loxahatchee National Wildlife Refuge, Florida, United States - Lox_Sample_2.2 | ecosystem: Environmental > Terrestrial > Soil > Wetlands | place: USA: Florida... | reverse complement strand
CGACAGCCCACAGCCGACAGCGGACACAGGCTAAACAGGTTGCGGAAAAACTCCCGTGGCACAGACACTCTTGTCTGTGCACGCGAGCCAAATGCAGAAAAATCAGCACAGGCAAGAGTGCCTGTGCCACGAAATTCGCCTCTAGCCGACTTTTTCCGCGAGCTCTAAAGCCTGTGCTACACACAACCCGCGTTCACTCGTGACGTAGGGCGACGATGGGGTCGACGCGGGAGGCGCGACGCGCGGGCACGTAGATGGCGGCGGTGGCCACGGCAATGAGCAGGGCGGCGACCACCGAGTAAGTCTGCGGATCGGCGGAAGAGACGCCGAACAGCAAAGAAGACATGTAGCGAGTGAGGAGGAGGGCGGCGAGCGAGCCCAGCATGGCACCGGCGGCAGTGAGCTTCAGGCCGTGAGAGAGCACACCACGCAGCACTTGCGCGGGAGCGGCTCCGAGGGCCATGCGAATGCCGATTTCGCGGGTTTGCAAGCCGACGAGATAGGACATTACGCCGTAGACGCCGATGAGGGCGAGGAGAAAACCAACAGCGGCAAATACGGTCAGAAGAATCGTCTGTGAGCGAGGAGAAGCGTTTGTGATGGCAATGCGCTGATTGAGGGTGGCGACAGCGGAGATGGGTTGGGTTTTGTCGATGGACCAGATGCGATCCTGAAGAGTGGGAACGAGCGGCTGAGGATCGGAATTGGAACGTACCAGAAGGTGGACGCCGGCAACGTGTGGAACCTGGTAAAGGGGGGAGTAATACTGGACTTTGGAAGCCACCTCGGGACCGAAATAATTGGTCTGGCGGATATTGCCGGAGACGCCGATGATCTGGCCCCAAGAATGGTTGGGAGAATCATCAGTGCAGAAGCGCTGGCCGAGGGCGGCCTTGGCACTGCCGAAATATTGTTTGGCGAGTTCTTCGTTAACGATGAAAACGTGCGGCTTCCCCATGGCGTCGGTGTCGGTGAAATCGCGTCCGGCCAGGAGAGGAATACCGAGAGTGCGGAAGTAACCGGGAGTGACGCCATTGGCGAGGGCGGATTGGCCATGGTGTTCCGGAAGTGAAAGCGTGTTCTCTGTGACAAAGGTGGATTCGCCTAACTCGTCGGACATCGGAAAGAAGAAGCCAGCGGAAGCAGCGGTCACACCGGGGGTAGCGCGGACACTGTCGAGGAGTTGCTGAACGAAGGTCATGGCCTGTTCTGTGGTGGAAAACCGGGATTTGGGGAAATCGAGACGGAGGGTGAGGACGTTATCGGGATGAAAGCCGAGATTGAGATGAAGGAGTTGCTGAAAGCTGCGAAGGGCCAGAGTTGCGCCGATGAGGAGAACGGCGGCGAGTGCGATTTCAGAGACGACGAGAAATTGACGGAGGAAATTGTGGACCGGCGAGCGTTGTTTGGAGGGGTCCAAAGAGATGCCGGAGCTGTCGGAGCCAGCGCTGCGGAGCGTGAGCAACGCCGGGGCGAGGCCAGAAAAGAGCGCGGCGAGGAGAGCGGCGGCGGCGGTGAACAGAGCAACGGGTGCGTCAACGTGGAGTTGATCGAGACGCGGGATATCCGAGGGTAGGGTGACGCGGAGGGCGTTGGTGGTCCAAATGGCGATGAGGAACGCGCAGGCGCCGGCCAGGAAGGCGATGAGGAGAGACTCGACCGCAAGCTGACGGAGGAGCGCGGAACGGGAGGCACCCATGGCGGAGCGAATGGCAAATTCGCGGCGACGGGCCCAGCAACGGGCGAGGAAGAGATTGCTGACGTTGGCGCAGGCGATCAGGAGAACGAAACCGACCGCGCAGAAGAGGATGGCGAGAGGAGCGCGGAAGTCACCCAAGAGGAAGTCGTTGAGGGAAGTGACGTGAAGACTCCAATTCTTGTTGACGTCGGGATAGGAAGAGGCGAGACGGGCGGAGATGGTGTCGAGTTCGGCTTGCGCGTGGGCGAGAGAGACGTGAGGCTGGAGGCGAGCCACGACAGGGTAGCCATGATTGCCGCGATCGGCGAGCTGCTCTTGTGTGGGCACGAAGGCGGTCCAGAGTTTGGAGTCGGTGGAGAAACCGGTGGCGGGCAGAGGAGGAAGGACGCCGATGATGGTGTGGGGCGCGCCGGCGAGAGTGATGGTTTTGCCGATGGCGGAGGGACTGGCGCCGAAATTGTCACGCCACAGTTCGTAGCTGAGCAGGACGGAGCGCGAGCCGGGTTGCATATCGGCAGAAGTAAAGAGGCGGCCGTGAAGAGGATGCAGGCCGAGAACGGGGAAGAAATCTTCGGTGACTTCGGTGGCTTCCAGACGCTGGGGCTTGCCCTCAGCGATCAGTTCCTTGGGGGAATCCTGAAAGATAGCGATGCCTGAGAACGAAGCGGAGGTCTTGCGGACTTCTTCCAAATCTATAAAGGAAAAACCGAGGTAAGGAAAATCGAACAGCGTGCTGCGGGTGGAAAGATAGACGAGCGAGGAAGGATGCGAAAAAGGCAGGGAGCGCAGCAGCACGGAATTGACGACGGAGAAGATGGCGGTGTTGGCGCCGATGCCGAGGGCGAGAGTCAGGATGGCAATGGCGGAAAAGGCAGGAGATTTTCTGAGGAGACGTGCGGCGTAACGAGTGTCTTGGAGAAGGGTTGAGAGGTTCATGCGTCCACCTCGGAGGAAGCCGACAGTCTACAGCCGACAGTTTACAGGAAGTCGGGAGGCAGTGGTCGGGAGTTGAGTTGGAAGCCGACCCAACGCCCGGGTTCACAAATCGAACGTGAGACACCGGGTGCAGGACAAACCCAAGAGCAGGACAAAGCCAAGAGTACGACAAACCCAAGAGCAGGACAAACCCAAGAGCACAGGCAAGAGTGCCTGTGCCACAGAACAGGCTGGAGGGTCTGTGTTAGGGCGGGTTCAGGGGGTGATGTGGGAGGTGGCGGCGGGCTGGGTTTCGGGGAGGAGCCAGCCGTCGGCGAGATTGAGGATGCGATGGCCGTAGGAGGCGTTTTTCTCTGAGTGCGTAACCTGGATGATGGTGGTACCAGCTTCGTTGAGGCGTTTGAAGAGTTGCATGATTTCTTCGCCCTGCGAGGAATGCAGATTGCCGGTGGGCTCGTCGGCCAGAATGAGCTTGGGATTTTGAATGACAGCGCGAGCAACACCCACTAATTGCTGCTGGCCACCGGAGAGCTGATTGGGGAACAAGTCTTTTTTGGCGACGATATTGAAGCGATCGAGAGTGTCGCAAACCAGGCTGGCCCGCTCTTTCTGCGGGATATTTTTGTAGGAGAGAGGAATTTCGAGGTTTTCGTAGACGGTGAGATTGTCGATAAGGTGATAGGACTGAAAGACAAAGCCAATGTTGTATTTGTGCAATTCGTTGCGCTGCTTGGTGTTGAGTTTGTGGACAGGCTGGTCGAGGAAATAGTATTCGCCGGTCCACGCGCCGTCGAGCATGCCGATGATGGAAAGCAGGGTGGACTTCCCTGCCCCGGAAGGCCCCATAAAGGTGACGAACTCGCCGGGCTGAATTTCGAGGGAAATGCGGCGCAGAACGTAGAACTTGTTGGGCCCGGCGTTGAAGGATTTTTCGAGGTTGCGAAGCTGGATGAGAGGCATGACGCTCCTTGAGGGCAGAGTCTACAGTTGACAGTTTACAGTGAACAGTTCAGAAAACGAAAAGCAGAGAGAAAGCGTTCGGAGTTGGTAGTCAGTCGTTGGGAGAACGAAAGACCCAGGCTCATAAATCGCTACTCGACCCCAAGAGCACAGGCAGGAGTGCCTGTGCCACGATTACTCGGCTTTCAGGGTGGAGGCGGGATCGGTGTGAATGGCGCGGAGGGTGGCGGGAAGTGAGGAAAGCAGGGCTGCGGCGGCTATGGCCAGGATGGGGATCGAGAGCATGGGCGCATCCGTAGGCCGCACCTGATAAAAGATATCGCTGAGATAGCGTGAGGAGAACAGGCCCGCGAGGATGCCGAGGGTGGCGCCTGCGGCAACGGTGGCGAAGAGAGGTAGAGAGACGAGTTTGGCGATGCTGGGCGCTTGTGCGCCGATGGCCATGCGAATGGCAATTTCGCGGCGGCGCTGCTGCACGGAATAGTGAAGAACACCGTAAAGACCGACGGCGGCGAGAAGAAGAGCGACAAGAGAGAAGAAAGAGGCGAGCGTGGCCAAGAGGCGTTCGCGGATGGTCTGACGGTCGATGAGTTCGGTCTGGGTGTGGACGTCGCTGACACGAAAGTCGGAGCGAAGCTGAGTAATCGCGCGGCGCATTGTGGTGGCGAGAGCCAGAGGATTGGTAGAAGAGGTGCGGACAATGAAGGTGGCCCCATCAGCGCTCCACCAGGCTTTGGGATCAGGCGAGAGAAACGGAAGGTAAGCAGTGGGGAGGGTATTTTCGCGAATGTTGAGATACTTGGCGTCACGAGCTACGCCGACGATCAGGAAGTGGACGCGACCGTAAGGAAGAAGCTCATCGAAGGATTTGCCGACGACATTATCTTCGTGGAAGAAGTTGCGAGCGAACGTCTGATTGACGACAGCGGCGCCGTTGAGGCTGGCGGCAGTTCCTTCCCGCGCAACGGGAGTAATTTCGGATGGCAGGAAATCGCGGCCGTAGATCAGTGGGATCTGGAGGGTTTCCAGCCAACCGGGAGAAACGTTGCGGAAGTAGGTGAGGTTGCCCGGTGGACCACTGTTGATGGAGATTTCGTCGTTATTGGAAAAGCCGGAGAGGAGAGCTCCGTTGGAGACGGAGATGCGCTCGACTCCGGGAGTAGAACGAAGCTGATCCGCGAGCTGCAGCCAAGTGGCGGGGGCAACGGGCTCGCGAGTGACGGTGTCGAGAATGAGCAGACGGTCAGTGGAAAAACCGACAGGTTGATGCGAGAGCCGCTGGAAGGTGGAGACGAAGAGCCCAGCGACGAAAAGAACGAGGCAACAGAAGGCTACTTGCGCTCCGATGAGGACGTACATCAGACGACGACGGGAATGCGGATTTTCCCCGCCCTTGAGGGCGCTGGCGGGTTGAATGGAGGAGGCGCGAAGTGCGGGAAGAACGCCGAAAAGACAAGTGACCACGGCGGTCAGCAGGATGAGGAAGAGGAAGACGCGATGGTCTGCTGGAAGAGCTAGCCGGACGGGATTGTCGGAAGGATTGATGGTGGAGAGCACGAAGGGCGCAGACCAGGAGGCAAAGAGAGCGCCGAGAGCGGAAGCGACAACAGCAAGGATGGCGCTTTGCACGAGGACAAGTTGGAGGAGGTGACGACGTCCGGCGCCGATGGAGATGCGCAAGGCCATCTCACGAGAGCGCGCAGCGGCCTGGGCGACGAGCAGGTTGGCGACATTGGCGCACGCGATGAGCAGCACGAAGAAGACGAGAGCGCCAAGAGTGAGGAGAGCGATGCGATTGTCTTGCTGAAAGCCGGAAGCTCCGGAGGATGCAGAGTGAAAGTGGAGAGTTTGATCGAGTTCGCGCGCGATTTCTTCCGGAGATTCGTTGGTCCAGGATTTCGAGCGTTCGGTTTCGAAGGCGCGGCTGATGGAATCGAGCTTGGCACGAAGAGGCTCGATAGCAACGCCAGGCGACACAAGGGCGAAGATGCGGTGCCAGGTGGAATCTTTGCGCACAGCGGCGGGATGCATCATCGTGGGGAGAAACATTTCGATCATGGTGCCGGGCTCGGTGCCGGTGAATGGTGGATTGCACACCCCGACGATCTGGAAGAGGGTGTTGCCGATGCGGAAGGTCTTGCCGAGTACCGCGGGGTCGCGCTGGAAGCGCCGGGTCCAGTAGTCGTAGGAAATGACGGCCACGGGATGACCGCCAGGAGTGGAATCGTCGGCGGGAGTGAGAAGACGGCCGAGAACAGGCTTAAGACCGAAGGCAGAGAACATGTCGCCGGAAACATAGTTGATGTAAGCCTTTTCCATTTCCTGATCGGAGCTATAAGTGAGGTCGCTACGGTCTTCGTAGGAGACGGCGAAAAGTTGCGCTTGCCCTTTGGCGGCGTCGCGCATCAGTTGGAAGTCGGGATACGCCCAGCCGTCGAAGTCTTGAGGTTTGCCTTGCGGGTCGATGGCGGAACGCGAAAGGAAGTAGAGATGGTCCGCATTGGCGACAGGAAGCGGGCGAAGGAGGATGGCGTCAATGAGGCGGAAGGCCGCAGTGCAAGAACCAATCGCGAGGGCCAGAGAGAGGATGGCGGCGAGGGAAGTAATTTTGTTTTTGCTGAGTTGGCGGTAACCGAAAATTACGTCGCCCCAGAGAGAAGCGAGCCAGGGAAGGATGGACTGATCGCGCACACGCTCTTTGGTCTGTTCGAGGCCGCCGAGTTTGAGGAGGGCGTCGCGTCGGGCTTGCTCGGGGGTCATGCCCTGGGCGAGATTGTCGTCGATGTGGAGTTGGAGGTGGGAGTGTAGCTCGGCGTGGAGGTCGTGGTCGTCAGCGGCGCGATTGCGGAAAAGGTTGAGAAGGCGTTGCAGGGTAGAACGTAGATTCATGGGCGCACCTTTGGGGAAGCCGACAGTCGACAGTCTACAGCCGACAGTGGAAGAGGTTGGTGGTTGGTGGTCGGTAGTTGGGAGTTGGAAGAAAACGCGGGCACCTGCGACGGATGTGGAGTTTTGTGATTGAGAAGGAAAGAAAAGAGTTTAACGCAGAGGAAACAGAGGGGAGCACAGGACGCAGAGAGTTGGCGAGTATTGGTCGGCATGGCGGTTACTCGAAACGAAGCGTGGTGCAAGGATCCACTTGGGAGGCGCGGCGTGCCGGAAGATAGGCGGCGAACGCAGCCACCAAGGCCAGGAAGAACGGCACACCGATGAACGTGATCAAGTCGTGGGGACGGATGCCGTAGAGGATGGAGTTGAACAGTTTGGCCACAAAAAAAGCGGCGGGCAAGCCGATGGCGAAAGCGATGACGATGAGTCGCAGGCCCTGGCGAAGAATGAGCGCTTGGACGTTGCCGGCTTGGGCGCCCAGCGCCATGCGGATGCCGATTTCGCGGGTGCGCAGACTGACCGTATAGTTCATAACGCCGTAGAGCCCGATGGCCGCGAGCAGCAGGCCAACCCCACCAAAAACCGCAAACAAAGTACCGGCGAGCCTGGGAAGAAAGAGTGCGCCGCGAAGGTGGTGCTCCATGGTCTCCTGGTCATAGACGGCGAGAGTAGGGTCAGCGTCACGAATGACCGCGCGAATGGACGCAGCGAGCGCGGCGCTGTCGACATTGCTGCGGGCAAGAATGGTGTAGCCGGAGAACGAGGGATCGCGAGCGACGGTTTGCGCGAGGGGACGGAAAAGGACGGGACGAAGGTCTTCGCCGAGGAAACGAGATTTGATGTTGTTGGTGACGCCGATAATTTCGAAGTTGATGCCGGCACTGTTCGCCTGCTGGCCGATCGGATTTTCCCCGGGAAACAGGACATCCGCGAATTTTTGATTGACGATGGTGACGTAGGGGCTGTTTGCGGATTCATTCGAAAAATCGCGGCCATTGATGAGGTGAATCCCCATCGTGTCGAAATAGCCGGGCGTGGCCATGTAGAGTTCGACGCTGGGAGTGGGGTCGAGCTGTTTTCGACCGACGGGCTGATAGCCGTCACTGCGATGGCCGCCGGAAAGCGGAAGCGCGTCCGTGACAGCCGCGGAAGAGACACCCGGCAAAGCCGCGACGCGACGCTGCACTTCCTGAAGGAACTGGACTGTACGCTCGGGAGTGTAGCCGTGGAGACGCGGATCGACGGACATGGCGACCACCCCGTTCGAGCGAAAACCAATGTTGATCGTAGAAGCATTGCGCAGGCTGCGGAGACACAGGCCGGTGATGCAGAGAAGGACTAGTGACATGGAGACTTGCGCAACGACGAGGAAATTGCGGAGGGTCCAGAAGTGGCCGGGACGGGCGAGGACGTCTTGTCCTTTGAGCGCGGAGGAAGGAAAGCGCCAGGCGGCGGTCCAAGCAGGAAGCAGAGCGAAGAGAACACCGACGACGAGGCTGAGAGCGAAGGTGAGTGCCAGCACGTGGTGATCGACGGCAATGTTGAGATCGAGAGATACGGGCGCGGGGAAACGGAAAGCGGAGAGGCCGCCAGTAGCCCATACGGAGATGAGCACGCCAAGAAGACCGCCGAAGAAGGAGAGGAGAAGCGATTCGGTGAGGATCTGACGAAGTAGCTGGAAACGAGTGGCGCCGAGAGCGATGCGCACAGCCATTTCGCGCTGGCGTCCCGCGGCTTGCGCAAGGAAGAGATTCGCGACATTAGCGCAGGCGATGAGGAGAACAAGAAAAACCACAAGAAGAAGAGTGGAGAGGAAAAGAAGAATGACGGCACGATCTCGAGGAGGAAGCGAGCCAGCTTCTTCGAAACGGAAACCGAGATCTTTGTCGGTGGCGGGATAAGCCTGAGCGAAACGCCGGGCGAGGAGATTCAGCTCGGCGGACGCATCGGCGCGGGTAACACCCGGCTTCAAGCGAGCGGCGACGGTAATCCAGCGAGCGTCGCGCACGTTGAAGTATGTGGAGTGTGGCTGGAGTTGCTTGAGGTCGCCGATGGGAACCCAGAATTGCGCATCAAGGATGAAATCGATGCCTCGGAAGAGCGGAGGAGCGACGCCAATTACGGTGTAAGGATGGCCAGAAAGCGTGATGGGCTTGCCGACGATCGCGGGATCGGCATTAAACCGAGATTTCCAAACGCGATTACCTAAAACAATCACGGGGGAATTGTTCTCGTCAGCGCGGAAACCACGGCCGAGGGTCATGCCCAGTTGGAGAACATCGAAGAAGTTGGTGGAGGTGGCTTGGCCCCAGAGGCGTTCGGGATCGCCATTACCGGAGATCGAAGCGGGGAGCAGTTCGAACATACCGGCGACTCCGGAAAAGGAATGGGCGTTATCGCGAACATCGGTGTAGAGGGGCCAGGAGAACGAGTTGCAGCAGGTGTTACGGTCGGTGGTGTGGAGGGCCAGGAGCGTGGAAGGATCGCCGACGGGAGGCCGATTAAAAACGAAGCGGGAGACCATGGCGAAGATGGTGGCGTTGGCGGCAATGCCGAGGGCGAGCGTGAGGATCACGACGGCGGTGAAAGTGGGCCTGGCGGCGAGCACGCGCGCGGCGTGTCGAAAATCGCGGTAAAGAGATTCGAGAAACGGCAGGGTGTGTTGGTCGCGGACGGCCTCTTTGGTTTGCTCCAAACCACCGAGTTTGAGGATCGCGTGGCGGCGAGCCTGCTCGGGGGACATGCCCAGGGCGAGATTGTCGTCGATGTGGAGTTGCAGATGGCAGGCGAGTTCGGCGTCGACATCGCGGTCCGCGGACTTGCGGAACGAATTGAGCAGGCCCGTGAATGTGGAGCGCAGGTTCATCCGTGGACCTCGAGAAGAGTCGACAGCCGCCAGTCGACAGGCGACAGTGGAAGAGGAAGAGGTTGGGAGTTGGTAGTTAGGAGTTGGTAGTTTAAAGAAAACCCAAAACCCAGGTTCGAAAACCGAACCTGGAGCACCCACAGAAAAAATGAAAAGAGATTGGTTAGTTGGGAGAAATGACGCATGGGGTACTTGGGTTGGGAGTTGGGTGAATGGGACGGCATTATTCGTACCTCAGGGCGATGATGGGATCGACGCGGGAGGCGCGGCGCGCCGGAATGTAGCAGGCGAGTACCACGGCGACCGCGAGCAAGAGCGCACCTGCGAGGAAACTCAGCAAGTCGTTCGCTTGAACACCAAAGAGCAGGCTGGAGATGAGCCGGGCCAGAACGACCGCCAAGGGTAGACCAAGCGCGAAGCCGAGAGCCAGAAGCTTCAGACCGCCAAGGACGAACATTCTCAAGATATGTTGCGGGCGCGCGCCGAGGGCCATGCGAATGCCGGTTTCATGGCGCCGCTGAGCGACGGAGAAGGCCATGACCCCGGAAGCGCCAACAGCGGAGAGGACTAACGCCATGAGTCCAACGGCGCTCATTAGAACGGCAACGTAGGAAAGGCCCAGGAGGTTGTTGGAGATCATGCGATCGAGAGTCAGGGCATCGTAGATGGGCTGATCGGGATCGACGTTGGCAACGGCGGAGCGAATCATCGGAACCAGAGTCTTCGCATCCAGATTGCTGCGGACGAATACGTAGGCATTCGAGACGGGATGCTGACGAAGCGGGAAATAGATTGCGGGAGGGGCATCTTGACGCCAGGGGTTGTAGTTCATTTCACCGGCGACACCGACGATGGTCGCCCAATCCTCCTTGGAATTGTCGTCCCCAGTCAGGATGCGATGGCCAACGGCGGTGCCTTTAGGCCAAAAGCGTTTGGCTAAGGATTCGCTAATGATCACCACCGGCGTCCCCCCGGCGGCATCGTGGTCGCTAAATTCGCGTCCTTCTATAAGAGGAACGTGAAGCGCTTCGAAAAAGTTCGGGCTGACCCGGTTTATGTAAGCGGTTTGATATTCGCCCGGTGACAGCGGACGGTCTTCCACCCGGAAGGAATCGGTGTCCCATCCGGCGAAAGGCATCTGGTAGGCGACCGCCGTGGTCTGCCCGGCAGGGGTGCGGCGCAAGTTCTCGGTGAGATTTTCGAAGAAGGCGTTCTGTTGTTGAGGTTGGGCGTAGCGCGAGGGCGGCAAAGAAACGCGAAATACGAAGACGCTGCTCGGATCATATTTGAAGTTCAGCGCAAAAAGGGTCTGGAGTCCCTTGACCATAAGAGACGCGCCGACAATGAGAACGAGCGACAGGGCGATCTCGGCCACCACGAAAGCGTTCCGTAGACGCGTGCGCGAGACGCTCATGCCAGGACCTCTGCCAGATTCCTTCAGGGCGTTGTTGGGATCCGAGGATGCGCTGAACAGAGCCGGGACGATGCCGGCGATAATGCCCGCCAGGAGCGCAGCCAAAAAGGTGTAAGCAAACACCCCGCGGTCCAGACGAACCTGATCCCAACCGGGAATGAAGCGAGCGATTTCTGGAGGCATACCAGCACGAATCAAGTAGATCCACCAATCGCCCAGCAACAAACCGGCGAGCATAGCCACCATACCGAGAAGAACGCTTTCGATGAGTGCCTGACGCACCAGGCGCCAACGGCTGGCTCCGAGGGCCACACGAATGGCGTATTCGGTTTGCCGGCCGGTGCTGCGGGCAAACAGCAAATTCATCACGTTGGTGCAAGCGATCAACAGAACAAAAGCAACCGCGCCCAGCAGGAGAAGCATGTAACCGCGGCCCGGGCCGGCGACAAACTCACCCAGTGGCATGAGCAGGACGCTCCATCCGGTTTCCTCCGGGGGAAAAGAGGCACGCAGGCGATCCTGAATGGTACGCATTTCGGCTTGCGCTTGCGCCAGGGAGACGCCGGGTTTGAGGCGGCCGATCGGGAGGAGTGAGTGAGATGTGCGTTGGGTCCTTTCCTCCGGGGAAAAGACCAGCGGAACCCAAACCTCCGCGGCGAGGGGAAAGCGTACGTTGTCTTGCATGACGCCGACGATTTGCGTTGGGACTCCGTCGAGACGGACGACTTTGCCAACGACCGTCGGGTCCGCGGCGAATTGGCGCCGCCAGAAGCTCATGGAGAGAAGCGCGACGCGCGCGTGCCCGGGCTCATCTTCCCCGCTGACGAAGCTGCGGCCATAGAGAGGGCTGGCGCGAAGCACGTCGAAGAAATTGGCGGTGACGCGGTACCCCTGGACTTTTACGGGCTCGCCGATGCCGGTGAGGTTAAGGTCGGCCCAATCGAAGGCGCCGAGTGCTTCGAAGGAATGCTGACGTGCGCGCCAATCCAAAAAGTCAGCGGAGGTTGCTTCGGTCCAGCCGTTGGTCTGACCGGGCGCCTGATTGAGGACGGCGACGACACGGTCGACTTCGGGAAAAGAGATGGGATTGCGCAAGTAGGTGTTGGAGACGCTAAAGGTGGCGGTGTTCGCGCCGATGGCTAGCCCGAGAGTGATCACCGCAACACAGGTAAAGCCCGGAGAGTTCTTAAGCAGGCGAGCGGCGTAGCGAGCGTCTTGCAAGAGGGATTCGAAGAAAGGAAGGGTGCGTTGATCGTGCACCGCTTCTTTGGTCTGTTCGATCCCGCCGAGTTTGAGCAGGGCGTGGCGGCGGGCTTGTTCGGGGGACATACCGCGGGAGAGATTGTCGTCGATGTGCAGTTGGACGTGCGCTTGGAGCTCGTCGTGGAGTTCGTGGTCAGGCAAATCTTTGCGGAAGAGATTTTTGATGCGGGCAAGGAAAGAGCGAAGGTTTGCCATGATCATTCGTTCCTCAGAACAAGAATGGGATCGACACGGGAAGCTCGGCGAGCAGGGAGAAAACAAGCAGCGAGCGCGACGGCAAGCAACACAGCGACGACAGCAGCGAAGGTGACGGGATCTGCAGAGGAAATGCCAAAAAGCAAGGAGCGCAGGAGGCGCATCAGGAGCAAAGCCAGGAAAACTCCAGCAATAAGACCAGCAAGCGTGAGTCTGAGGCCCTCGGTGAGAACCAGCCGATGAATATTCGCCGGACTCGCGCCCAGAGCCATGCGAACGCCAATCTCTTGCTTCCGCTGAGCAACGGAATAGCCGAGAACCCCATAAAGACCAAGAGCGCCCAAAAGGAGAGCGGCGGCGGAGAAAAAGGTGAGAAGAGCGGACTGGGTTTGATGTCCAGCCAGAGAAGCGCTCAAAACTTGTGAGAGTGAGCGAGGATTGGAAGAAACCAGATTCGAATCGACGGCAAGGAAGGCGTCATGAACCGCGGGGGCATAAGCAAGAGGCTCACCCGAAACGCGGACAAGCCAGTTCACCGGTAGCGCGCGATTGAGAAAGGCCATGAGGCTATCGGGAACTTGGGACAACGGAATGTACACCGCGGGAGCAGCGGGCTGATCGAGCCCGAGTTCGTGGGAATCCGCAACTACTCCGACGATTTGGCGGCCTGCATCCCGAAACTGCGGGCCGGATTCGCGGCCCAGCAGAACTTCCAGGCCGATGCCGTTGGGAGTTTGCTGAGGCAGGAACTGGCGCAGGAAGGATTGATTGACGATGGCGACCGGAGCTGAAGTGCGCGTGTCTGATTCGTTGAAAGAACGACCTTGCAGCATGGGTGTGCGGAGAATTTCGAAGTAAGCCGGGGTGACTGCCCGCCATTGAATAAATGTGTCTGGGCCGGGGCGCTGTCCCGATGGAAGCGAAGGTATCTCAACCCTGTTTTGCAGGCTGCCTTCGGTGGGAAGGAAGGTAGACACCGCGGCGGTTTGAATTCCCGGAACGGATTGCAAGCGCTGGATGGCCTTATGCGCAATCAGGTCAACCTGAGAAGTGCCGGAAAACGACGGGCCAATAAAAGAGGTCTGCACAGCGAGGACGTGCCGGGCATCGAAGCCCGGGTTGACCTGGAGGATTTTGGAGAGACTGGAGAGCAGCAAGCCCGCGGCAAGTAAGAGGACGGTAGCGAGACAGATTTCGACACTAACAAGAAGACCTTGCACGCGGCGGATGGAGGCACTCGGTGTGGAACGGCCGGCATCGCGCAAGGCGTCGACCGCATCACTGCGACCGAATTGAAAAGCGGGAACGCTGCCGAAGAACACGCCGGTAAGAAGAGAAAGGAACAGCGTAAAGAGGAGCACGCGGAGATCCACGGCAACCGTCGATTGCCGGGGAATATCCGAAGAAAAGAGGCCAGCGAGGAGGGGCACTCCCCATAAAGTCAATAGCAGCCCGACGGCACCCCCGGCGAGTGAAAGCAAAACGCTCTCGGTCAGAAGTTGGCGGAGCAAGCGCGCGGAAGTGACGCCGAGAGCGGAGCGAACCGCGATTTCCTTGCGACGGTTGACAGCGCGAGCGAGAAGCAGACTGGCGATATTGGAGCAAGCGATGAGCAGCACACAGGCAACGGCGGCGGCGAGCAGCAGAAGCACCGGACGAACGTCGCCAACCACACGCTGCTGATAGGAGGTAACGACGACGCCGAGTTCCTGCGGATCGAGGAGACCAGGATAAGACTGCCGGAGTTGCGGATTGACGGAGTTCAGCTCTTGTTTAGCGAATTCGAAAGTGACGCCCGGACGCAAACGGCCGAGGACGCGGTAGGCCTTGGAACGATCCGTGGGGTCGAAGGCATTGCGAAGAGGAATCCAAGCTTCCGTGTCACGGGCGAACGCAAAATTGGCGGGCGTGACGCCAATGACGGTGTAAAGCTCACCGCCAAGACGAACCGGCGCACCGATGGTGGCAAGACTCCCGCCCAGGAGATCCCTCCAGACACGATAGCTGAGAATCACGACCGGGGCGGCTCCGGGGCGATCGTCACTTGGCGAAAAGTCCTGGCCCAGAGCGGGAGAGACACCGAGGACTCGAAAAAAATCGGCGGTGACGCGGCGGCTCTGCAGGAGTTCGGTCACTTGGCCGGCCGAAAGATTGAGGCCCGAACCGAACAGGTCGTAGGCCGCCAGGTATTGGAAGGCCTGATTCTGCTTCTGGTAAGAACGGAATTGCGCGTGGCTCATGCCATAGTACAAGCCACCCGTCTTGTATTGAAGATCGATCTGAACGATGCGGTCCGCCTGCGGGTAAGGCAAGGGGCGAAGGAGGATGCTGTTGATCAGCGTGAAGGTGGAAGTCGCTGCACCGATCCCAAGGGCAAGCGTGAGAATCGCGATGACGGTAAAAACTGGGGATTTCTTGAACAGGCGAGCCGCGTAGCGAGTGTCTTGCAGCAGGGATTCGAAGAAAGGAAGGGTGCGTCGATCGCGCACAGCTTCTTTCGTTTGCTCAATACCGCCGAGTTTGAGGACGGCGTGGCGGCGGGCTTCGCCCGGGGACATGCCTTGGGCAAGATTGTCGTCTACGTGGAGTTGGAGGTGAGCTTGGAGTTCGTCGTGAAGTTCGTGGTCGGGCCCATCTCTGCGGAAGAGATTGCGGAGACGGGCGAGTGTAGAGCGGAGATTCACGGGTGGACCTCGGAAGCAGCCGACCGTCGCCAGTCTACGGTCGACAGAGCGAGAGGTCGGAAGTCAGTGGTCGTGGGCTGGTGGTGAGAGGAAAACCCAAGAGCCAGGTTCACGAAACAAACCTGGTGCACCCGCAAGCAACGGAAAGAGCTCATGAGGGCTCCTCGTTCAGGAAGCGCGCGAGAATGGCGGTGGTTTCGGTCCATTCCTGAGTCTGGAGCGCCAGCTGTTTGTGGCCTGCACGGGTGAGTTTGTAATAACGGGCCTTGCGATTGTTGTCGGAGGTGCCCCATGCCGAAGAGATGTAGCCTTCCTGCTCGAGTTTCAGGAGAGCGGGATAGAGCGTGCCGTAGTTTACGGAGAGGAGGTCGCCGGAAGTCTGCTCGATGCGGCGGGCAATGCCATAGCCGTGGAGAGGGCCGAGGGATTGCAGGGTCTTCAGAATCATCAAGGCCAAGGTGCCTTGGTGGACGTCTTTTTTGGCAGACATGGGAGGCTCCTATGGGAAAGCAAGAGGAGGATAGCGCTTGTCCTATGGGAAGGCAATAGGAAATGCAGTGGTGGGTGGCTAGTGGCTAGCGAAGAAAGTCCACCGGCTGCAGGTGACAGCCGACAGTTTGGGAAAAGCCCCCTATGCAACGGCGAGATGTGCGCATACGCAGAGGCGAAGAATGAGGATTTCTCGCGAAAAACGCAATGGAAACGTCCCTCGCTTCGCTCGGAAGAAGGCGGTTTATGGTGGTGATTGTGCGGACATGGGGCACAGCAGTGCTATGCCCCTACAAAGAATGAGGCAATTAGTTGGGGGAGGCGAGGACGTCGTCGTAGTAATTGAGGACCGCGCGGTGCGGAGCAGCTTTTAAACCTTTTAGAGGCACCTGGTCCTGGATGGCGTTGGTGCCGGTGACGTGGGCGCGGCCAAGCAGATACATGTGGCCATTATCGAGTTCGAGATAAATGGGCACGAGCATTTTGAAATTCTGGCCGACGTTGGACTGCGAAAGGGTGAAGGCGAAGATAATGTCGCCGCTGGGATCGGGCTTAAACGTGTAGTCGAGGCGGTAGGTCGGAAGCTGCGTGCCATAGACGTAGTCGTTAAAGAACCAGTCCATTTTGTGATTGCCATCGAGGTCCATTGGCGGGGTCATGTGCTTTTCGACGATGGCCTTGAAATCTTCGGTAGTGGCGGGCTTGCCGCGATAAGTGTTGACGAAGTCCTGCATCATCGCTTTGAACTGCGCATCGCCGGTGTGATTGTCGTACATCATCATGCGCAACATGTGCAGCACATACGCGCCTTTGGGATAAATCAAGCGGCGGGTGACTCCAGAGCCGGTGCGGGAGTTGTTGGCACGATAGCCCATGGTGAGCGGGCCCACATCGATGGCGCGAAAGCCCATGGCATCTTTTTCGAGGAGAATTTCGCGCTCATCGTTCCAGAAGG
>Ga0335073_10006565_pt1 | contig 16351 bp, 21 predicted proteins | sample Lox_Sample_22_FD_207093 | JGI IMG/M metagenome (GOLD analysis project Ga0335073, IMG submission 207093) | Soil microbial communities from Loxahatchee National Wildlife Refuge, Florida, United States - Lox_Sample_2.2 | ecosystem: Environmental > Terrestrial > Soil > Wetlands | place: USA... | reverse complement strand
ATCTAAATGGCGTCATACCGCCGTCCGGCCACGTGAATACTTCTGCCCCGTTGTCAGTCGTGAAAATGACGATCGTGTTGTTCGCTTCGCCAATGTCATCCAGATGCTGCAACAATTGGCCAACATTATTGTCCAATTGCGCCATACCGGCTTCCTCAACATTATAGCCATTTTCGGAATTCATCATCTGCTGGTATTCAGGCGGGAGATACGTGAAGACGTGCATGCGCGTGGTGTTGTGCCAGATAAAGAAGGGCTTGCCGTCCGCCTTGGCTTTGTCCATGAAGGCGCAGCTATTGGAGACCAGCACGTTGTCGAACGTTTCCATGTCATACTTTGCCGGCCGGCCTTCCTGCCAGTTCTGAACGTCCTTCATGTTCGGAAACGGCGGCAGCGGGCCTTCGTCCACAATCCTTTGCTTGCCGATTTTGCCCCAACGCGGCTGCTCCGTCGGGTCGTCGGTGTCCGTCGCCCAGCAATGCACCAGGTCACGCGGGCCAGTCTTCTCAATCCAGTCCTGCGGATAATCAAACCAATAGGGGTCTGACATAGCGTCGAGGTGGTAAAGATACCCAAAGAATTCGTCAAAGCCATGGACCGTTGGCAGATATTTATTCAAGTCTCCGAGATGGTTCTTGCCGAATTGCCCCGTTTCATAGCCAAGCGACTTAAGCACTGTGGCCAGGGTGCAGGCCTGGGCAGGAAGGCCCACATCGGCCCCCGCCTGGCCCACTGTCGTCAGTCCTGTTCGGATGGGCAGCTCACCGGTGATGAAGTTTGCGCGGCCCGCCGTGCAACTGGCTTCAGCATAATAGTCGGTGAACCGCATGCCCTCGCTGGCCAGCTTGTCAAGGTTGGGGGTTTTCCCCGCCATCATTCCTTGATTGTAAGCACCTATGTTAAACCACCCGACATCATCGCCCATGATGACCAGGATGTTCGGTTTTCCACCGCCGTTGCCCGTCTCCTGCGCAGTGGCGCAGCACGTCAAGCGCAGCGCCATCGAAAACGACAGCGCGGTGATGGCGTAATTGAATAGCTTATTCCGTTTCATATCTCTCCTTTCGCTTTTCCCTGCACCCGGCGTCCCGCTGAAACAATGGACACAGCGCTGGCGACGATGGCCTAACACGTCTTCTTTATAAGCGAGGAAACCGGAAGCGATGGCCAGAATTTGCGGACTTCCTCTAAAACAGGAGGATCTCAAGAAAGTGAAGCCGCAATTCGACTCCATAACCGCAACGAGCAAAGAAGACTCAAAAAGCTCTTAGCCAGAATGAACGAAATGGACAGAATAAAATATTAACCCATTCATTTGCGCCCCCAGTGAATGACATACCGGGAAACGCAGCTAATTGGCCCACCTTCCAAATCCCGTTTCATGCGATCCAGCCCGCGCTCAAAGGCCTCCCCGGAAATCAGCCGAAGACTCGAAAAGACTTTGCGCTCGAACGCGGTCGCGTCGGAAAGTGGATAGGAAAATTCGACATCTTCTTCCGAAATCTCTTTAAAGCCTTGAGCCTGCAGGAGCTGCCGCACCTCTCCATCTTTCGGGTAACGCGCAAGTTCCGCCTCAACGGTTTCAGGGAAATACAGGGACAGCGGGATGCGCTCGCGAATTATTTTTTCCGAATCCGTGCCGGTCGCAAGCCAGCCGCCGGGCTTCAAGGCACGAAGCGCTTCCGCAAAAAAGGCGCGCCTGTCGCGCACGTGATGAATGACATCAACCGAAAAGATGAAATCAAAACCGCCGTCAGGATAAGGCAACGCTTCCGCCGATCCGTGCGTCAAAGAAACTGGGGCAGATCCTGCGGCCGCTTTCTGAAGCATTGCCGCCGACGGATCAAGGCCGAAACATTTGGCCGACGTGGCCGAAGCAATTGTGGTGATGTAATTCCCTGTCCCACAGCCCACTTCAAGCACACGTGAACCAGGGGTTAAATGAGGAAATTCGACCAATCTCTGAAACAGCGTGGGATGAACGCGCCGATGGACTGCGTAATCGGATGCAATTTGGTCGCAAGAAAGGGTTTCCATTCGGTTTAGCACCGACCAAACATCTCAGTGGGATGAGTGTGATGCCTTCATGCTCGCCACAAGGTGTATAAACCATTTTGGAGCCAGCCCGAGAAAGGCCAAACTAAACAAGAAGAACCAGATACCGGCCAATGAAAAAATAGTGATGCTGAACCAAAAGGAAACCGGCGAGCGGTCCCTATGGGTTATCGAGCCTTTGCCGGGCAATTCGCCTCTGGAAATCGCCTGCCAAATTTTGAAGAAAATGAGTCCTGAAAGGACCAGAAAGACAATCCCAAAGAGCCAAACACCAGGCGGCAAGGTATTTGGCGTTTGCATCTGGCCTGCCGATAACGGATTCAGGCCTACGTCAAAACGATTTTGTCCCCTTCCTTGAGGGTGACGATGGCCTTTTTCCAATCCGGAGTCTTGCCGGCGCTGTTCGTGCGCTGACGGCGGAGTTTGCCGTGCACATTCAACGTATTGACGCGCTCGACCTTGACCTTGAACAATTCCTGCACGGCCTGGCGGATTTGCGTCTTGTTGGCCCGGCGGTCGGCCACAACGGTATATTGGTTATACTTTTCGCCCTGGCGCGTGCCCTTTTCAGTCAGGCGCACTTTCTTGATAATTTCAAAAGAATTCATGTTACGTTGTAGCGTTAATACGTTTATTCAGCGGCCAGGCGCGATTCGACTTTTTCAAACGCGCTCCGGGTGAACAACAGTTTAGCCGGACGCAAAACGTCGTAGGTGTTCAGCGAATCGCTCGTCGCCAGCGCCACATTGGGCACGTTGCGGGAAGCAAGCGAGAGGTTCTTGTCAACTCCCACCGAAACAACCAGCGTCGAACCGGTCAACTCCAGCTTCGAAATGACACCCACAAAATCCTTCGTCTTCGGTGATTCCAGTTTCAAATCGTCCACGACCACGACGTCGCCCGCTTTGATACGTTCGCTCAACGCCTTGCGCAAAGCCAATTGTTTGGTTTTTTTGGAAACCTTTTTGCCGAAATCACGGGGTTTGGGGCCAAAAACCACGCCGCCGCCCGCCCACAAGGGAGATCGAAATGAACCCGCGCGCGCCCGGCCGGTGCCTTTTTGCCGCCACGGCTTTTTGTTGGTGCCCGCCACTTCACCCACGGTCTTGGTGCTGGCGGTGCCGCTGCGCTGGGCGGCGCGATAGGCGACAACCACATCATGGACCGCCTGCGTGCCCCGGTTGTCTTCGATCACGGGGAACTTGATCTCATGTTCGCCCTGATCTTTTCCTTCGAGATTTTTAATCGCGATTTTCATTTTGCGTTAAAGCGTTATTTCTTGGCTTCGGCCTTGGCGTCCGGTTTTTTCTCAGCAGCGGGCTTCTTCTTCATGGGCGCAAGGCTCACCGGCGGTTTCCAGCCCTTGGGCCGTTTCTTGGATTCGCGGATCACGATATAGTCGCCTTCGGAGCCGGGAATCGAGCCTTTGATGAGCAGCAGGTTTTCCGCTTCACGCACCTGAATGACCTCCAGGTTTTGCGTCGTGCGCTGCACCTGACCCATGTGACCGGGCATTCGCAACCCGCGCTGCACGGTGCCCGGAAACAAGCGCTGGCCGATCGCGCCGCTGCGGCGGTGCCAGCCCTTGGCGCCGTGGGTGGAATCGCCGCCCGCAAACCGGTGCCGCTTCACTACGCCTTCAAAGCCACGTCCTTTGGTGACGCCAATCGCATCCACAAAATCGCCGGGCGCAAACAGCGTCACGCCCACAACGTCGCCGGCTTTGACTTCTTTCGAAAAATTACGAAATTCCTTGATGCGTTTGACCGCGGCCCCATTGTTCTTTTTGATGTGTCCCAGCAGCGGCTTGCTCACACGATGCTCTTTTTGATCGTCGAAACCGAGTTGGACGGCGTTATAGCCGTCCTTGCCCGCCTGGGTTTTGACCTGCAGTACGCGGTTGGGGCCGGCGAGCACGACCGTCACGGGCGTGATGACGCCGTGCGCGTTGTACACGCGCGTGTGACCGAGTTTCTTTCCTAAAAGTCCGAGTGGCATAATTCCTTGAAGCGTTGAAGAGTTAAATCTTGATGGTGATATCAACGCCGGCGGGAAGATTGAGCTTTTTCAACTCGTCCACGGTTTTGGCCGTGGGATCGAGGATGTCAATCAGGCGCTTGTGCGTGCGTTGCTCGAATGTCTCCTGCGATTTTTTATCCGCATGGGGGGAGCGTTGCACGGTAAACCGTTCAATACGGGTCGGTAGCGGGATGGGACCGGCGACGCGTGCGCCGGTGCGCTTGACGGTGTCCGCGATCTCGCGGGCGGACTGGTCTATGACACGATGGTCGAAGGCCTTAAGCCGGATTCGAATACGTTGTGCAGCCATACAAAGAACAATTATCTGTTAATGGTTTCGATTTTGCCGTTCAAATCTGCAACGGCAAGCGATTAATTTATCAATTCATCGCTCGCGCGCAACAAATTTTTTACAAATTTCTGGGACCTACGACTTCGCCTGGTCTTCAGCTTTTGTTTCCGACGGTTTGGTTTCCACCGTCTCGGGCGCCTGCGTTTCCGCAGGCGCAGCCGCGAGGGTTTCGCTGACCCATTCCAAAATGGCGCGCTGGGCCGAATCCCCGTTGCGCTGGTTCATTTTGATGATCCGCGTGTAGCCGCCGTTGCGGTCTTTGAAGGCGGGCGCGATTTCCTTGAACAGGATGCGGGCGGCGTCCTCCTGGTGCAGCCTGGCGACGGCCAGGCGGCGATGATGGATCGTGCCTTTTTTGCCGAGCGTGACCATTTTTTCGGCGACCGGGCGCGCGGCTTTGGCCCGGGCGAGAGTGGTCGTCACGCGCCGGTGCGTAATCAAACTGCACACGAGGTTGGCAAGCATCGCGTTGCGATGCTCGGAGGTGCGGCCCAGCTTGGCCGTGCGTTTCAAATGTCGCATAAAAACTTATTCCGTCTTGGCTTCTTCCTTTGGCGGCTCGATCAGCCCGGGTTCGAAATTCATGCCCAGGGACAGGCCGAGCGAAGCGAGCTTTTCCTTGATTTCGTTCAGCGATTTCTTGCCAAAATTCCGGTACTTGAGCATTTCCTGCTCTGTTTTCATCGCGAGCTGGCCCACAGTCGTGATGTTCGCGTTGTTGAGGCAGTTTGCCGCGCGCACGCTCAGCTCGATTTCGTTCACGCTCATATTGAGCTGTTTCTTGAGCTTGAGCTTTTCTTCGTCCTGCTTGTCCGCGGCCTCTTCGAATTCCACGGCGTTCTTGTCATAGCCCACAAACACGTCCAGGTGATGCGCCAAAATCGCCGACGATTGAGTCAGGGCGTCATCCGGGGTGAGCCGTCCGTCGGTCCAAATCTCCAGAATCAACTTGTCGTAATCGGTCCGGTTGCCAACGCGCGCAGCTTCGACGTTGTAACGCACGCGGGTGACGGGCGAGAAAATAGAGTCGATGGCAATGACACCAATCGGCTGGCCGGGCTTTTTGTTTTCGTCACTGGGACAAAAACCGCGCCCGATTTTCACCGTCAGTTCCATTTCAAATTTTTTCTTCTTGTCCAGCGTGCAAATGTGCTGGTCGGGGTTGACCAGTTCCACGTTTTGGTTGACCTGGATGTCCGCGGCGGTGACGGGACCTTCTTTATTTACGGAGAGCAGCAGAACCTGTTCATCGCGGGTGTGCGCCTTGAATTTAATTTTCTTCAAATTCAACACGACGTCGGTGACGTCCTCGACGACGCCTTCAATGGTCGTGAATTCGTGCATCGCGCCATCCACCTTGATCGAGGTGATGGCCGCGCCTTCGAGCGACGAGAGAAGCACGCGGCGAAGGGAATTCCCAACGGTATGGCCGTAACCCGTTTCAAAAGGGTCGGCGACAAATTTTGCGTAGGTTTCGTTGGAGGTTGCGTCATCTTTTTGCAACCGCTTTGGCATTTCAAAACGTCCGAGTCTAACTGGCATACTTTCCTTTCAACAATTTTAATCTGACCGTTCCGGCTGTTTATTCCCGGGTCCGGAGCGGTCCATGTAATTGTTTTGGATTAATGGCTAACCGGATTAGTGGATTGACGGGGAAACACTCCCGCGCCTGGCGGCGCCGGCTTTTCGACCCAATTATCCATTCATCCAATAATCCATTCATCCGTTTCATTTGGTGGTTTATCGGGAATAAAATTCTACAACAGCCTGCTCATTGGCAATGGGCTGGATTTCATCGCGCGTGGGAATGCGCATCACAGATCCTTTGAACTCGTCTTTATTGAGCAGGAGCCAATCGGGCACGGAGCGGCTCGTGGCCAATTCCATATTTTTCGTCGCCAACTGGCGCGATACGTTGTTGTTTTTGACTTCAACCACGTTGTTCACTTTCAACCCGAAAGACGGCACGTTGACCTTTCGTCCGTTGACGAGCACGTGGCCGTGGGAAACCATCTGGCGCGCAGCGGCGCGGGTATTGGCAAAGCCCAGGTGATACACAACATTGTCCAGGCGTGTCTCCAGGATTTGGAGCATTTGTTCGCCGGTGACGCCGCGCCGTTTGAGCGCTTTTTCATAGACGCCGCGGAACTGGCGCTCGAGCAGGCCGTAATAATACTTGAGCTTCTGCTTTTCGATCAGGCCAAGGCCGTAATCGGTGGATTTGCGCCGGGACTTGGGGCCGTGAACGCCCGGGCCGTAATTGCGGCGCTCAAGATATTTCGTGGGGCCAAAAATCGGCGTGCCGAACCGGCGGCTGATGCGAACGCGAGGACCTGTGTAACGAGCCATAGAATGTAAAGCGTTGAATCGTTGAAATGTTAAAACGTTGAAACGTGATCGGCTCTAAACGCGGCGCTTTTTGCGCGGGCGGCAGCCGTTATGCGGAACGGGAGTCACGTCCTTAATGGCAGAGATTTCCAGGCCGACGGCCTGGAGAGCGCGAATAGCAGATTCGCGGCCTGAGCCGGGTCCTTTCACGCGGATTTCGACTTCTTTCATTCCGTGCGCCATTGCCTGGCGCGCGGCGTCCTGCGCGACCTGCTGCGCCGCGTAGGCGGTGCTCTTGCGCGAACCCTTGAATCCCACGCGCCCGGCGCTCGACCAGCCAATGATGTTGCCGTGCATGTCCGTGATGCTCACGAGGGTGTTGTTAAACGTGGCTAAAATGTTGGCGACGCCCGCCACGACGTTCTTGGCGTGCTTGGCCTTGACGATTTTCTTTCCGGCGGCATCCTCGCCCAACAGCTCGGCAGCGGTGGGCGCGACAACAGCCGCGGCCTCCGCCGGTTTGGCGGCTTCCGCTTCAGCCGCGGGGGCTTCTTTGGCCGCCCCTTTTTCCGGGGCGGGCTTTCCCTCTTTTTTCTGAGGGGCTTTCTCTTTCTTTTTTGTTTCGTCAGCCATAGATCAATATCAATTCAAATTAATGGATGCCAGTCTTGGCATTGGGGTTGCGCTGCACGCCGACGGTTTTACGCGGGCCTTTGCGGGTGCGCGCGTTGGTTTGGGTGCGCTGTCCGCGCACCGGCAAACCGCGCATGTGGCGGACGCCCCGGTAACACTTGATACCCTGCAAACGCTTGAGGTTCATGCCGATTTCACGGCGCAAATCGCCTTCGATGACGTATTTGCCTTCCTGGATGGCGTGAACGATCTGGGAAAGCTGTTGTTCAGACAGGTCTTTTGCGCGGATGGCCGGGTCAATGTTTGCGCGCTCGAGGATCTCCTTCGAGTTGACCGGGCCTATGCCGTAGATGTAGCGCAACGCGATGTCAATGCGCTTGTTCGGCGGAACTTCAACTCCAATGATACGTGCCATATATTTTTAAATCGGTAAAACGTTGACGGTGCTAGCCCTGGCGTTGTTTGTGGCGCTTGTTCGTGCAAATGACGCGGATCACACCGCGGCGGCGCACTATTTTACAATGCTCGCACATCTTCTTGACTGATGCTCTAACTTTCATTTTTAAATCTCTAATAACAAATCAGATTGAACCTCGTTCGGGCCATCGCCAATCCATCAACCCAATCATTCACCGGCTCCCACCACCCGGCCCGTGCTTAAATCGTAGGGCGTCAACTGCAACATGACTTTGTCGCCGGTTTTCAACCCGGCAAAACGCTCTTTCCCTTTTCCGGCGACAAACGCCGTCAGGCAGTGTCCATTTTTCAGTTCCGCCCGGTACGTCCCGTTTGCCAGGACTTCCGTCACGCAACCTTCAACTTTGAAAGCGTCGCGGCCGGGCATGTCAAAATCTCCGGTTCACCGTCTGTAATAAGGACGGTATGCTCAAAATGAGCGGATAATGAACCATCTTGCGTAACGACTGTCCAGTTATCTTTTAAGATTTTTACGCCGGGCAATCCGGCGTTGACCATCGGTTCAATGGCGATCGTCATGCCAGGACGCAGCTTTTCGTTCATTTTCCGGTCCACGAAATTGGGCACTTGCGGTTCTTCGTGCATCGTTCGCCCGACTCCATGGCCCACGAATTCGCGGACCACGCTAAATCCGTTGCTCTCGACAAAATCCTGAATCGCGCGCGAAATATCCGTCACGCGGTTGGCCCCTTTGGCCGCGGCGATGCCCAAATAGAGGGCCTGTTCGGTCACATCCAGGAGCCGTTGGGCCGGCACGCCGCAACCGCCCACCGCAAACGTCCGGGCGTTGTCGCCGATAAACCCTTTGTAACGCACGCCCACATCCACGCTCACAATATCGCCAAAGCGCAATTCGCGCTCGCCGGCCAGGCCGTGAACCACTTCGTCGTTCACCGAAAGGCAAACATGCCGGGGATACTTTCTGTATCCCAGGAACGCGCTTTCGCCTCCGTGCGCCTTGATCCGCTCCGCCGCAAAATCATCCACCTGGGCCGTCGTCAGCCCCGGCTTGATGAATGCCCCGATTTCTTCCAACACTTCCGCCGCCACCGCGCACGACGAACGCATCAACTTCAGTTCGTCCGGCGTTTTGGTTCTAATTGCGCCCACAAATCACCTGCGGCCTCCGCGCCCCTTCAAAAAGCCGTCGTAATGCCGCATCATCAGGTGCGATTCAACCTGCCGCATCGTCTGGAGCAAAACGCCGACCGCGATCAAAATACTCGTGCCGCCAAAAAACTGCGAAATGTTCTGCGTAATGTTTAATTGCTTGTACAGAAGGACCGGAATTACGGCGATGATGACTAAAAAGAACGCGCCGGCCAGGGTCAGGCGGCTCATCGACTTGTGCAAATAATCGGCGGTGCTCGGCCCGGGGCGAACACCGGGAATGTAACCGCCGTTTTTCTTCAAAGTATCGGCGATTTCAATTTCGTTAAATTGGATGGCGACCCAAAAATATGAGAAAAAGAGGATCAACAGCGCGAACACAAACAAATAGGCAGGCGCGCCATAATTCAGTTGGGTGGCCAGCGTTTGAAATAGATTCTGCATAAACACCGGTCCATGTGTGTAGAGCCACTGGAAAATCGGGCCGGGGAACATCAGGATCGAGGACGCGAAAATAATGGGCATTACGTTGGATTGATTCACCTGCAGCGGCAGGTAATTCGTGCTGCCCTGATACATTTTACGGCCGACCATTCGGCTGGCGTATTGCACGGGAACTTTCCGTTGGGCCTGCGTAATGGCGATAATTCCAGCAATGACGGCGATCAACAAACCGATCAACAACAAGCCCGTAGTCAAAGGATGATATTGCGACTGAGTACCCTCTTTCGGCCAAAACATAAAATACGCATCCTGGACGGCGTAGGGCAGGCCGGCCACGATGCCGACGGTAATAATGAGCGAAACGCCGTTGCCAATGCCCCGCTCGGTAATCTGTTCGCCGAGCCACATCAACAATAGCGTCGCCGTCGTCATCACGGTGACTGACAGGCAATAATACAGCCAAACATGGTTCGTATGGACGAGCTGTCCGGCAAATCCATTAAACGTGGCGGCCGGGTGCAGATAGCCGTAAGCAAAATAGATTCCTTGGCCGATGCACAAGGGAATGGTCAGGTATCGGCCGTATTGCACGATTTTGGCGCGACCGCCTTCCTCGCGGGCCAGTTTGCTCAAGCGGGGAAACACGGCGCCAAGCATTTGTAAAATGATGGAAGCGCTGACATAGGGCATGATCCCCAGGGCGCCTACGGCGCAATTGATCATCGCGCCGCCCGCGAACCGGTTATAAAGACCGAGCATCCCCTGGGCAGTGCCCTGCGTCTTGGTGTCTTCCCATTGCCTGAGCGCTGCCGCATCCACGCCCGGAATCGGCACGTAAGCCAGCACACGGGCCACCGCCAGCAGCGCCAGTGTGAAAATAATACGCGACCTCAACTCCTCAATTTTGAAGCAGTTGGCGAACGTGGTGAAGATATTCCGAAGCATGTACTCCTTCGCATCAGGCCTTCGGCGCTTCGGCGGGCTTTGTCGCCGCCGTCCCGCGCGTGATTAGCGCGCACGAGCCGCCTTTGGCCTCAATTTTCGATTTAGCGGAGGCGCTAAACGCGCTCACGGTCACCGTCAGTTTTTTGGAAAGTTCGCCATTGCCCAGGATTTTAATTCCTGCTGCGCGGCCATTGGCCAGGCCGATAGCGCGCAACGCGGCCTCATCCACCGTGGCTCCGTCCTCAAATTTGTTTAAATCGCCCACGTTGACCGGCAAATACTGAGTGGTAAAGCGGGCATTGTTGAACCCGCGCTTGGGGATACGGCGGATCAAAGGCATTTGGCCGCCTTCGAATCCAATGCGGATACTGCTGCCCGAACGCGCGGTTTGGCCTTTGCCGCCGCGACCGGAAGTCTTTCCGTGACCGCTGGATTCGCCCTGCCCGAGCCGCTTGCGCCGGTGCTTGGCACCAGGACGGGGTTTCAAGTCGTGTAATCTCATGGTTAATATCGTTAAAATGTTGAAACGTTGAAACGTTGAAACGTCAAAGCTTCGGCGGAACAAGCCGCTTCACTGCTTGAAATACTCAACGTGTTCATAAAATCAGTTGCTATCAGCCCGTCGGTTCTTAGGCCAATCCTTCAGTTCCGGGCGGCTTTGGCGTTTCGACCTTTTTAATAGCGATTCCGCGGGCCTTATATATCTCTTCGCGCGTCCGCAGACTCAAGAGGGCCGCCAGCGTGGCTTTGACCACGTTCGCCGCGTTCTTGGAACCCAACGATTTGCTCAAAATGTCCCGGATACCCGCCGATTCCAGGACTGCGCGGACTGTTTTGCCGGCAATAATCCCCGTTCCGGGAGACGCCGGCCGGAGCAGAATTTTTGCCCCGCCGAACTCGGAAAAAACTTCGTGCGGAATGGTGGCGTCCTTCAACGCGACCGGCAGCATCTGATGACGCGCCAGTTCGCCGCCGCGTTTGATGGCGTCGGCCACTTCGCCGGCCTTGCCCAGGGCGTAACCGACGCGCCCCTTTTTGTCGCCCACAACCACAAGGGCTGAAAAGTTAAACCGGCGCCCGCCTTTGACGACCTTGGCCGAGCGGTTGATATACACCACTTTTTCGGCCAATTCCTCGCCGCCGCCTTCAAATGCGTTCTCAGGCACATCCGCCGATGGTTTGCGACGGCGCCGTCCACCGCCGCCGCGTTGATCGCCACCGCGTTGTTGATCGCCGCCGCGCTGCGGCGGCTGCGGTTGCTGCTCCTCGCCACCGCCCTCAGGTTTTTCGTTTTCAGCCATACGTTAGAGATTTAAAGTGGAAATAAATTCAAAATTTTAATCCGGCTTCCCGCGCCGCGTCCGCCAGCGCCTTGACCTTGCCATGATAAAGCTTGCCGCCCCGGTCAAACACAACTTCCTTGATCCCTTTGTCCATGGCATTTTTCGCCGCCAGCGTCCCAATCGCTTTAGCGCCGTTTACGTTGGCTGACAAATCTTTCGCCGCGGATTTGCCTCCAACGGTCGAAACAGCCGCCAGCGTGCGGCCGGCCTCGTCATCAATGAATTGCACGTGGATGTTTTCGCTCGTAAAGCAAACGCTCATGCGCGGACGGTCCTTGCTCCCGGTAATCTTCTTGCGGATCCGCCAGCGGCGCAGTTGCTGCAATTGATGTTTCTTTTGAGTTCTCATCGCAAAAAATTATTGGACAGTCTTGCCTTCCTTGCGCTGGACGTGTTCGCCCACATAACGCACGCCCTTGCCCTTATACGGCTCAGGCGGATAAAACCCGCGAATTTCAGCGGCAACCTGGCCGACCACCTTTTTGTCCGGCCCTTCGATGGTCAATTTGGTGTTTTCCTCGACGGTGACCTTGATCTGGTCGGGAATGTCGTAATTAATCGGATGCGAAAAGCCCAGCGCCAGGTTGACGACCTTGCCCTGAACGGCAGCCTTGAAACCGACGCCCTGAATCTCGAGCTTTTTGACAAAACCTTCTGTCACGCCCTTGACCATGTTGTTCACTATCGCGCGGCTCAAGCCGTGGCGTTCGCGCGCCTCGGAATCATCCCCGTCGCGGCTCACGACAATCTTGCCCTCGGCCACTTTGAGGCTGGTGCGCCGCGGCAGTTCCCAATCCAGCTTGCCTTTTGGGCCTTCCACCAGGATTTTTTGCCCTTTGACCTCGACTTTAACCTTCGGCGGGATGGCGATAGGTTGTTTTCCAATTCTAGACATGGCGTTGTAGCGTTGAAGTGTTAAAGCGTAAAATATTTGTTCGGTGTTACCAGACGTAGCAGAGCAATTCGCCGCCGAGATTTTTTTTGCGGGCCTGAGTGCCAGTCATGACGCCTTCGGGCGTTGAAATGACGGCTACGCCGAGTCCGCCGCGGACGCGGGGAATTTCCGTGGCGCCCACGTACTTGCGCAAACCAGGCTTGCTGATGCGCTTCAAACCCTCAATCACATTCTTCTTGCCGTTATATTTGAGGCGAATTTTGATTCTTTTAGCCACCTTGCCCTCGACGGCCACTTCGCTGACATAGCCTTCGCTTTTCAGGATGGTGGCGATATTTTCCTTCAGGCGTGAGTGGGGCAATTCGACCAGCGGCTGCAAAGCGCGCCCGCCATTGCGCAGCCGTGTCAACATATCTGAAATCGGGTCTGTCATAATTAACGTTGAAGCGTTGAAGCGTTGAAGCGTTGAAGCGTGTTTTGCATGTTTACGTTACCAGCTTGCTTTGACTACGCCTGGAATCAGGCCGTTCAGCGCGGCTTCGCGAAAGGTGAGGCGGGAGACGCCAAATTTCCGGATGTAAGCATGGCGGCGTCCGCTCATCGCGCAGCGGTTGACCAGCCGCGTTGGGCTTGCATCGCGGGGCAATTTCGCCAGGCCGGCGTAATCGCGCTTGGCTTTCAATTGTGCGCGGAGCGCGGCGTATTTCTTCACCGTTTCCGCTTTGCGCTTATTGCGCTCCAACCATGCTTTTTTTGCCATATTATCTAATCTTTTTCGCTCTCGTTCTCGTTCTCGTCGTCATCCTCGTCGATTTCCTCAAAATTCGAGGACGAGGACGATCAGAAGGGACGATTCTAAATTTATGTTATTTCTCCGCAAACGGAAAGCCCATCATTTTCAACAAATCCATCGCTTCCTCGTTTGTCGGGGCGCTGGTCACGATGGTCACGTCCATACCCTGCGTCCGTTTAATCTTGTCCAATTCGATTTCCGGGAAAATCGTCTGGTCGGAAATGCCGAAGGTATAATTGCCGCGGCCGTCGAATTTCCGGGGCGACAGGCCGCGAAAGTCACGAATCCGCGGCAACGCCGTGGCGACGAGGCGGTCAAAAAACTCATACATGGCGTCTTTGCGCAATGTCACGCGGCAGCCGATGGGCTGGTTTTCGCGAAGTTTGAAATTGGCGATGCTGTGGCGCGACTTGCTAATGGCGGGTTTGCGGCCCGTGATGAGCGATAAATCCTTGGACGCATCGTCAACGGCCCCCTTATCCAGCGAGGCGCTCACCCCCATGTTCACAACGATCTTCTCCAGGCGGGGGATTTGATGGACGTTCTTGTAATTGCGCTTTTGTTGGAGCGCGGGCACGACGTCGTTCTTGTATTTATCGTAAAGTCTGGCTTTCATATGTTTGCGTCACGGATTTTGCCGTGAACTGTTCCGTCGCTTTTTGAAGAAACGGAACGGCAAATTTATCAAAGAGCTATTGGAACGCAAGGACTATTTTGGGATTTTTTCGCTTCTTTACTGGTGGAATCGCGCCTTCACGGAGGGCGGGCGCATCTATGCTAAAAATTAACGCGTTTTTTCATGATTTGCGCGGTTACGGGGCGAAAAAAGCATTGAAATGACCGAATCTGCCATTTTTCATTTTTAAGAAGTCCAATGAATACGGGGGCTTTTGATAAATTGTCCCCCCATCAATCGGGATGTGGGAGACAGATCGCACTGCGTGCGCGTTGACCCGACTTCGCCTGGCTTCGACGCGGCAAGCCGTCGAGACGTCTTCAGATCGTCATCCTGCTTCCCATATGCTCACAGTATCGGGGCATGTTCAATAACGACATTTGACACCTTTTGACACCCCGCGTCGCTCGGAGCCATGCGGGGCAGGCGGAATTTAGATTTACGAGTGAGAGCACCGGCCGCACGTTTACACCTCTGGCCCGGCAACAAATTCGCGAATTTCCCAATAAAACGGGCTCTTTACCCCTTTTTACGGCCTCGTTTACACGTTTACTTTCTTACACAAATAAAATGTGGGGCAGGCGCTCTTCGGGGGCTGAGACACGGGTGTTGAGGATCGGTTTCGTAAACCCTCACCTGTCCAAAACTCCGTGCCCTCACACGCCGTGCCCGAACGTTCATGGTCCCAATGCATTCGAACAAAATCGAAAGGGGGCTTTCCATGAACCGTCGCTCGACAACGTAGCGCAGCCGTCTCGGCTGCGGGTTCGGGCGCCTTCTCGGCGCCCGTTCCAGCGGACTGGCGGCGAGACGCCGCCGTAACCCGCAGGCGGGACGCCTGCGCTACGTAAGCCATCCCAAATTCATGGTCTATATGCATGACTCGAATCATTGAAACTCTCCAGGAAAACTGCCGGATGATGGTCGCAATTTTGAATCGCACGCGCCGGGTCGTGGCGGCGCCGCTTGCCAATGGCGTCACGGCGGGCACGCCGCGACCCACCACACCAAAGGCTTGTCCGCCCAGGGGCGGCTCCGGCGCAAACCGGTTGACGGATTCTTTCCAATCATTTATCAAAAGGAAGGATCAACCAGTATGGACACCGCGAAGATGGCATATGGAATTGCTCTGGCGCTGCTGTTCGGCGTGGCGGCATCGCTCAAGGCGCAAAACCTGTATGTTGTCGACGCTGGGAACGGCACGATTGGCGAATATGGGACGGACGGATCAACGATTAACGCGTCGCTTTTTTTCGAACCGGACCAGCCGCGTGGCATTGCGATTTCGGGCACCGACCTGTTTATCGCGAATTATCACGGCACCATCGGCGAATACGGGCTGGACGGATCAACGGTCAACTCCACGCTGATCTCGCGGCATGATCCTTTCTTTGACATTGCGATTTCAGGGACCGATCTGTTTGCCGTGGACGGGACCGAAGCTGGGACTGTAAGCAAATACACGACGTCCGGGGAGCCCATCAACCCCTCGCTGATTTCGGGAGCGCACTATCCCTATGGTATCGCCGTCTCCGGTAAGGACATTTTCGTAACCGGCGTGCGCGGCATCGGCGAATACACGACTTCCGGAGAGACTGTCAATGCGTCGCTCATCTCGGGGTTGAACGGTCCCAAAGGTATCGCGATCTCGGGAAATTATCTGTTCGTCACGAATTTTGGCAACGGCACTATCGGCGAATACGAATTGGACGGGTCACCGGTCAATACGTCGCTGATTTCCGGTCTGGACGGCCCGTGGGGCATCGCGATTTCCGGCGACGACCTGTTTGTCGCCAATAATGGTTCGGGCACGATTGGCGAGTACACGACGTCGGGCGCGATGGTCAACCCCGCCTTGATTTCCGGTTTGAATCATCCCACCGGCATTGCCATTGGGCCGGTGCGGTAGCGGTCCATCGGAGCCCTGCCACTTCTACCACGCAGGAGTTCTGTTTGGTGTCCACGCTTTAGCGTGCTCCGGAGCCGCCTGAAGGCGGGACACCAAACACGAGCCCTGTGAGGTTAGGCCGCTTTGTCGTGATCTGAATCTTCTATATACTTCTTCGGCTCCGCATTGAACTCGGCCGATTTGCCTCGTGCCACACTGAGAGTGCGCCACGAATTGCCGGCGTAATGTTTGGCCACGTAAACGATCTGTCCGGTGTGATACGAAAGATGCGTGAGATGCCTATTGACCGCCTGAAGCACGCTGAGCGCCTCGCCACGAATTGTGATTGTGCGCTTGAGGTCTGCCTCGTCCAGCGTCTCCATGGTCGAGGAT
>Ga0335073_10006564_pt1 | contig 16352 bp, 17 predicted proteins | sample Lox_Sample_22_FD_207093 | JGI IMG/M metagenome (GOLD analysis project Ga0335073, IMG submission 207093) | Soil microbial communities from Loxahatchee National Wildlife Refuge, Florida, United States - Lox_Sample_2.2 | ecosystem: Environmental > Terrestrial > Soil > Wetlands | place: USA... | reverse complement strand
ACGTCTTATGCCAAGCCTAAACTACTGAGCGGCAGGAGCTTACACGTGCTCTCGCCGAAATTGTTCCACGTGGAACAATTTCCGTAACCACCAAAACCCAAGACCAAAAAGTAAGTGCGAGATTTTCACGGCCGCGTGTCCGGCACGGTGATGGCGCGAAACATATACGGCAGCGCTTCCGAGACGATCATCGCCGACACAATCAGCGCGCCGCCCACCGCCTGCTGCACCGTCATCGGCTCCTTCAGCCAGAAGACGCTAAGCAGCGCAGCTGTGACCGGTTCAATGCAAAAGAGCACCGCGGCTTCGGCAGGACCAAGCTGGGTTTGTGCTATCGCCTGACCCCAAAAGGCGAACACGGTGGAGAACGTCGCCAGATAGAGCAACGGACCCAGCACGGTAGGCTGAAAGAGAATCTGCGCCGCGTGCTGATATCCGTAGGGCGCGGGTAAAAATGCCGTCGCGATTGCCGAGACGATTCCCGCCACGATGACCTGCGTTCCCGCAAGCAGCCAGGCATCGGTTCGCCGCGCGAACACGCCCATCAGCACAATGTGCACCGCGCAGAGAATCGCGCAGAGCAATGTTTCCAGGTCGCCGCGGTTCCAGCCCGCCCGCCACGCGCCCGGCAGATGCACGAGCAGATAAAGTCCATAGGTCGCGATGACCGCTCCAATCGCGGAGGTGAGCTTGATACGCTGCCCGGCGGCCGCGGCAATCAGCGGCGTAAACAACACGTACAGCCCGGTGATGAAGCCGGATTTCGCCGTGGTGGTGAAGCGCATGCCGTCGGTCTGCGACCAGAAAAGCACCGCGAGCAACAGCCCGAGCCACAAGCCGTCGAGCACGCCGCGGCGCACAATGCGCACTCGCTTCACGCGCAGGATGATCACCATCAGAATGCCGGCAATCAGAAAGCGCACGCTCATCAGCGCGCCCGCCGAGATGCCTCCGTCGAGCGCAAAGCGCGTCATGGGAAAACCGAGTCCCCACACCGACGCGGCGGCCGCGATGATGAGGACTGCCGTTGCGTGCGAGATCGGGGCGGAGCGTTTCATCGGAGCAACCGAGAACGTAACCCGGCGTTGCGTCCGATCATTTTATGCTGTTGTAGACGGCTTGATCACAGATCCATTTCAAGCCGGTGGAGTATGTTCGAAGGGCAGCTTCGTGTAGCGCTCTTTTTCGACTTCGATGATCAGCGCGACGCGGCCTTCAGGATTACGCCATGGGAACGGCTTGCCGGAGTACTTCACAGAGATCGCGTCGATTATCTTGAAATCGGGATCAGGACGGCGCTCGACCACGCGTCCGCGAATCTGCACTTCCGAATAAGGGTCGCGAAAATCGACCATCGAAATCGCGACCCGCGGATCGCGTGCGGTGTTGCGGGCTTTCAAGGAGCCTTCACCGGTACAAATGACGAGATGATCTCCTTCGCGGCCCACCCACACCGGCACACTTTGCGGCGAACCATCAGGCATCAACGTCGCGAGATGAACGAAGTTGGCACCATCGAGCAGCTTCTTGGTTTCGTTCGAAAGCGTCATAGTGGCGTTGGATGCTGCGCGTCAAACGAAGATTGATAAATATTACAAAAACAGCGCATAACGGATTGCAACGGCAATTGGAGCGGCATACGCTATGACAAACTATAGTTGATTTCTCCGGAACGAAGTCCACGGTTGCTGACTTAAGCAGCGAATGAATGACTCGGGACACTAGCCATCTGGTTGCCGCTCGGGTGGCCGATCATGGTTACCCGACAGGCAAGCGCTGAGTACGAAATGATGGAATATACTTTGGCCGGCCCCGATCCGTTTTCAATCCTCACCGTCGTGGTAGCTCCGGCGGTGCTCACGAATGCATCGTCTGTCTTGGCGCTGGGCACGAACAATCGCCTCGCGCGCGTGGCCGATCGCACGCACGCCGTGACCGCGCAACTTGCAAAGCTCGAGCCGGGCGCCCGGGGTTATAAGATCTCGAACGCGCAGCTTCCCGCGCTGCAAACGCGTGCGCAACTGCTGTTACGAGCGCTTCGCTGCTTTTACTTGGGTCTCGGACTGTTCGCCGGCTCGGCTCTCATCTCGATCGCCGGTTCTATCGCGGTGTATTACGGCGAACGATCGCCCTTCCAGATAGCCGCCGCAATTGGAGTTGTGTGCGGAGCCTCAGCGGTCATCGCGCTGGTCTGCGGCTGTGTCCTGATGATTCGCGAAACCCAGCTCGCAGTCCGAGGCTTAGCTCAGGAAGCGATCGAACTCGAAGCTTGAACTGGGAACTCGAAAACTGTTCCTACAGCAGCCTGGCCGCTTCCTTGGCGAAGTAGGTCAGCGTGATCGACGCGCCGGCACGCTGGATGCAGAGCAACGATTCCATCATCACGCGCTCGTAGTCGATCCAGTTATTCAGCGCGGCAGCCTTGATCATGGCGTACTCGCCGCTCACCTGGTAGGCCGCCATGGGCACATCGAAGCGCAGGCGCGCCTCGTGCAGCACGTCGAGGTAGGGCATCGCCGGTTTGACCATGATCATGTCCGCGCCCTCTTCCAGGTCGAGTTCGATCTCGCGCATGGCCTCGCGCAGGTTGGCAGGATCCATCTGATACGAACGGCGATCGCCGAAGTGCGGCGCCGAATCGGCGGCCTCGCGAAACGGGCCGTAGAAGCCGCTGGCGAATTTCGCCGCGTAGGAAAGCACGGGCGTATTTTGAAAGCCGTTTTCATCGAGCGCGGTACGGATGGCTTTGACGCGGCCGTCCATCATGTCCGAAGGTGCGATGATGTCCATGCCCGCCTTCGCCTGCGAGACCGCGGTCCGCGCCAGCAATTCCAGCGTGGGATCGTTCAGGATCTCGTAGTCCTCAGCGGCAGTGACAGCAACGCCCGTGGCCGCCGCTATTGCCGCACCCACCGACCGCGCCCCAGGATTGATTACCACTTTGCCCCGCGACTCCAGCTCGCGGATGAACTGCATCGCCTCGCCTTGCGCTTTGGCGTTTGGGTCGGAAGTATCGACCAGCCCGCAATGTCCGTGCGACATGTACTCGCACAGGCAAACATCGCCCATCAGCAGCAGGCCGGGCACTTCGCGCTTGATGGCCCGCGTTGCCTTCTGCACGATCCCATCGTCGGCCCAAGCGCCCGTCGCAACTTCGTCTTTCGTCTCCGGCAAACCGAAGAGGATGACGCTGGGAATACCCAGCGACTTTACTTCGGCGCACTCCTTCACCGCCTCGTCAACCGACAGGTTGTAGACGCCCGGCATGGAGCGTACTTCCTTGCGAATGCCTTCACCGGGACAGACGAACAGCGGATAAACGAAGCCTTCCGGGCTCAGGCGGGTTTCGCGGACGAACGAACGCATCGCTTCCGTGCGACGCAGGCGGCGGGGACGATCGGTAGGGAACGGCATACTAAAATTCTAGCACCGCGAGAGTAGCGGGAAGCCGCGAAAAACAGGGGGCGAGGAGCGAAAGCGGAAGTGCGCGGCTCGCAGCGTGACAGGCCCTGCGATTGTCGCTATAAAGAAGCTATGACGGAAGCGCTGCGCCGCCGGTTGAAGCAGGCGCAATTCACCAGCCCCGCCCAGGAGGCGCTGCTGAGCATCATGGTCGCGGCGGCCACAGTCAACGAGCTGATGGATCGCCTCTGCGCGAAACGCAATATCACGCGGGCGCAATATAACGTGCTGCGCATTTTGCGCGGCGTTTATCCCGATGGCCATCCTCGCCGCGAGATCGCCTGCCGGATGCTGGACCGCGCCTCCGACATCACGCGGCTGGTTGACCGGCTGGAGGCGCGGAAATTGGTCAGACGCGCTCGCGGCAGCGAAGACCAGCGCCAAACCATCACGTACATCACTGCCAAAGGAATCCGGCTGCTGGATGCGATGCGGCCCGTGATCGAAGCCCAAACCGCCGCTCTACTGAGCCGCTTCAACGACGACGATTGCCGTGAGCTCAGCCGGCTATGCGCGCTGATTTTCGAGAGCGAAACGAACGCTGATCTGGATTCGGCGGACAGGATTCGCACGTAGCAGTCAGTAGTCAGCCAGGAGAGCTTAACGCTAAATGCTAAGTGCCAAGGAGATTCTGATCAAACTGACGGCGAGGTCCCTCAGCGGCTAAAGCCGCAATGATTTTGCGGTATTTGCGGACGCCCTGAAGGCCGTCCCCTTCAAAACGAGACTTAATCAGAGCTTCCTAACTGCCAAGTGCTAAATAGAAAACCCTCCCCAGGCGGGAGGGTTTAGTGGTTTGGCGCAAACTCGGAGCCGTATCGAAAACGGCGCTCGACGGGCTGCGTCTTCAGCGCCCCGGCAGCGTCCTCAGACGCGCACAACGTTTGCCGCCTGGAAGCCTTTCGGTCCCTTGGTGAGATCGAACTCCACCGTCTCGCCCTCGTTCAAGCTCCGGTACCCGCTCTCCTGGATGGCGGAGAAGTGTACGAAGACGTCTTCGCCCGTAGACCGCTGAATAAACCCGTAACCTTTGGCCCCGTTAAACCACTTGACTGTACCTTTTTCTCTCACAACCCGCTCCTTTCGCCATTGAACTGCAATCACCCCTGCTTCGCGGACGTCCCAGCCTTGGGAGCAGGCCTGGAAGACGTCGCAACGCCGCCGGGAAACAAGGGTTGCGGCCCAGCTCGCAGCCTTTCTGCAACGAAAAAGGCTCCTGAAACATGCGCTGGCGTAGCACTACGACCGCGCCAGTGCAGATCTCGGGAACCCATGCGATGCTTGCAAACGAACTGCTGACGGAAACATCAACCCAAATCCGCGTTTCGGAAGCCCCGAAAGCTCCACCTTAGTCCTAACAGGCGGAGCAGGAAATGATTACAGGAACTCTGCCTTTTGGCAAGCATTTCTTGCACAATAAGTTCCGGAACTGTCCCGGCCCGGTCCAGCCGGGCTTACCGGCACACTGAGCCGGAAGTTTGGCCTCTGCTACCATGAACTAGATGACCAGTAGCAGCTCTGGACCGCCCGAGCCCAACCTTCCGCCTGGGCCCTTTCGGACGGGCTCGTCCACGCTCGGCGCGGCCCCGCGGATCCAGCCCTCCGGAACCGCCGAACTGCACTCCACTCCGTTGCGTCCGGGGACGGCAGCCCGCCGGATCCTGGCGCAAGAAGAGGAGCAGGACCTCTTCCAGCACCTGCCGGAAACCTATAGCCTTTCTCACCGGCTGCGTCGCCACGGCCTTTCTACCCTGCGCTACCTGATGCAGACAGAGGTGCATACCTACGCGTTCTCGGTCGCCGCCAATTCCATTCTGTCCTTCTTCCCTTTCATCGTTCTGCTGCTGACCGTTATCCGGCGCGTCTTCCACTCGCCGGGTATGTACAACGTCGTCCTGCAATTGCTGCGCGACTATCTGCCCAGCAACAAGGATTTCGTCATCCGCAACCTGCAGTTCCTCGCCAGCGTCCGAGGACGCGGGCAAGTCTTATCTTTCATCATGCTGCTCATCACTTCGACGGGAATCTTTTTGCCGCTCGAGGTCGCGCTTAATAGTATCTGGGGATTCAAGAAGAACCGTTCTTACCTGATGAACCTGGCGGTTTCGCTGGGGCTCGCGCTGGCCTGCGGCTGCCTGGCGATGCTGTCGATTGCTCTCACCGCGCAAAACCTGCGCGTGCTGGGGCGGGTGCTGGGAGATGCGAGCTTCATAACCCAGGCGCTTGGCTTTGTCGTGATAAAGCTCTCCGCCATTGTGGCCACCATCTGCATTTACTTCCTGATTTATTGGCTGTTGCCGCACGGCAAAGTGCCGGTGCGGGCGGTCTTACCGGCAGCCATCATCACCGGCGTTCTTTCCGAGGCGGCGAAGTATATCTATATTCTGGTTCTGCCCTGGCTGAACTTTCAGGAAGTGTACGGGCCATTCTCCGTGTCGGTGACACTGATCTTCTGGGGCTTCTGGAGCGGCATGCTATTGCTGGGCGGGGCCTATCTGTCGGCCGCAGAACATAGCGCGCGAGTGCAGGCCCGGCGCGATACCGCAGGCTCCTAGCGGCCTGTCTTCACAAGGGAAAACGAGCGCGATTGGAAGATTCTCCTTGACAGCTTAGGAGAAGCCGCGATAACCTCCTAACCATTTTAGGAGAGCAAATGCCCGATCAGGCGCAAATCCTTCCCGGCACACTCGATCTTCTCATCCTGAAAGCTGTTTCTCTCGGCCCGCTCCATGGCTACGGTGTTCTATTGCGCATCGGGCAAATCTCCGGACAGACCCTGCTCATCGAACAGGGCGCACTTTATCCTGCGCTCTTCCGCCTGGTACGCCAGGGCCTGCTGAAGGCAAGCTGGGGCACATCAGACAACAATCGCCGCGCCAAGTTCTATGAACTGACGACGGCAGGCCGCAAGCGTCTGCGCGAAGAGACCGAAGGCTGGAATCGGCTGGTCGGAGCGGTAGCCTCGGCGCTGGCTGCGCAGCCGGAGGAAGTATGAAGCTCCTGTCCTACCTGCGTTCTCTTGCCGCGAAGTTTTTTCATCGCAAGCAGGTCGCTGATGAGGTGGACGAAGAGCTGCGCGCGCACATTCAGCTCCGCGCCGACGATCTGGAGCGTTCCGGACTCGACCGGGTCGATTCAGAGCGCCAAGCGCGCGTCGAATTCGGCGGCCAGGAGCGCTTCAAGGAGGAATGCCACGAAGCGCTGGGCGGCAATTTCATCACGAGTTTGATACAGGACTTGCGCTACGCTGTCCGCCTATTGCGCAAGTCTCCCGGCTTCACCGTCACCGCCGTTTTGACGCTGGCTTTGGCCATTGGCGCAAACGCCGTGGTCTTCAGCGTGATGAACGCATTCCTGCTTCATCCGTTCAATCTACCGCACGCCGATCGGCTCTATGCCGTCTGGCGCCCGGACGTGGGCGATGCGCACGAGTCCTATCCGGATTATCTCGATCTTCGCGACCGCAACCGCAGCTTTGAGACCTTGGCTGCATTCAACGCGACCGAGGCCGGCATGAACACCGGGAAAGAGCCGTTTGACGCCTGGATCATAGAAGGCAGCGGAAATTACTTTGACGCGCTGGGCGTTCAGCCGTATGTGGGGCGCGTCTTTCACGCTTCCGACGAGCATGGCCCCAACAGCGCTCCTTATGTCGTGCTCAGCTACGGATGCTGGCATGCGCGCTTCCACGACGATCCCGGCGTGGTGGGCCGCACTATCCAACTGAACAAGCATCCCTTCACGGTCATCGGGGTGACGCAGCCTGACTTTCACGGGACGATCGTCTTCTTCAACCCCGATGCCTTCGTGCCGATTGTGAATCACGCCGTCTTTGGTCCGGACGACTTCAACGCGCGCAAGGACCGCTGGGTGTTCATGGTGCTGGGCCGCCTGAAGGCCGGCGTCAGCAAGGCGCAGGCCACCGCCGACCTGAGCTCGATAGGCGCGTACCTGGAAAAGACTTACCCAAAGGACGACGGCAAAATACACTTTACGGTGGCGCGGCCCGGCCTTTACGGCGATTTCCTGGGTGGCCCTGTGAAGGCGTTCATGACGGCATTGATGCTGCTGTCGGGTTTGATTCTGCTGGCCGCCTGCGCCAACCTGGGCAGCCTGTTCGCGTCGCGCGCCGCCGATCGCTCGCGCGAAGTCGCGTTGCGGCTGGCGCTGGGCTCGACGCGCACGCGCATCTTGCGCGGACTTTTCACCGAAGCCGTTTTGATTTCTCTGATGGGCGGCGCCGTCGGCTTATTGGGCAGCGTCATGCTCCTGCACGCGCTCAGCGCGTGGCAGCCGATGCCCAGATTTCCCATCCACATGCCGGTGAATCCCGACGCCTACGTCTATGCATTGGCGCTGCTGCTGAGCCTGGTCAGCGGATTCCTCTTCGGCGCGGTTCCGGTACGGCAAGTGCTGCGAACCAGTCCTTACGAGGTGGTCAAGCTGGGAGTGGCCGCACGCGACGGTCGCCGCATCACCGCGCGCGACCTGCTGCTGGTGGTGCAAATCGCCATCTGCGCCGTGCTGGTCACCGCTTCGCTGGTTGCAGTGCGCGGCCTGGCGCGCTCGCTGCATGACGATTTCGGCTTCGAGCCGCAGAACCGAATTGTCGTCGACACCGACCTGACGATGTCCGGCTATAGCGGCGATCAGGCGCCCGCCATGCAAAAGCGCATGATTGACGCGCTGGCGGCAATCCCGGGAGTGGAGTCCGTGGGCCTCGGCGATGGAGTGCCGCTGGGCGAGGGCGAGGGCGACTCGAATGTCTTCCGCGACGACACCTCCGATCTCATTCCCGCAAACGTGGTCGCCGATGCCAACCGGTTTGACGTCTCTCCCGAATACCTGCACGCGATGGGCACAACCTTGCTCGCGGGAAGAAACTTCACCTGGCATGATGACAAGAACTCGCCGCCCGTGGCCATCGTGAATCAGGAGTTCGCGCGGAGAATGTTCGGCTCCGAGAGCAAGGCGCTGGGCGGGTATTTCAAGATGCAAGAGGGGAAGCGCATCCAGGTGGTGGGCATCGTCGAGAATGGAAAATACAACAGCCTCACGGAGAATCCACAGACCGCGCTGTTCCTGCCCATCCTGCAACGGTCTTCGAGCGCGACCTGGCTGATCGTCCGCTCGGAGCGCGATCCGCAGCAACTGGGGGCAGCTATACGAAGTACGCTGCACAACCTCGATGGTGCGCTGCCTGTCTCGATCCGCACGCGATATCAGACGATGGACATGGCACTCTTTGGTCCGCGCATGGCGACGATTTCCCTCGGCGTGCTCGGGCTCATGGGCGCGATGTTGGCTATCACCGGGATCTTCGGCATGGCGGCGTATTCTGTAAGCAAGCGGCTGAAGGAATTGGGAATTCGTATCGCCCTGGGCGCGAAGCGTGAGGAAGTCTTGCGCGCGGCGTTAGGACGGGCTTTCAAGTTGCTGGCCTTCGGCTCGGTTGCAGGACTGTTGCTTGGCATCTTGGCCAGCCGTGTGCTCGCCCTTATCGTCTATCAGGCAACGCCGCGCGATCCGCTGGTGCTGGCTGGGGTTGTTTTCGCCATGGCGTTGCTGGGACTGATTGCCACGTGGATTCCGGCCCAGCGCGCGCTGTCGATTGATCCACTGGCGCTGCTTCGCGAAGAGTGACCCCCGCATACTAAATTTTCGCGGTCATTCCATCGTCACCCAACCGCGGGTCGTGCTGCCTGGTCAAGCCGAGCGATAGACCCCGAGGACTTTGACGAACTCCGCAATCTCCCCGAGATGACGAAGCGCTTTTCTTGCCGGCTCATCCTCGCCGCGGAGCACGTCAGCAAAGAAGACGTATTCCCAGGGATGGCCGCGCATAGGGCGCGATTCGATCTTGCTAAGGCTGATGTCCCGTAGGGCAAAGACGCTGAGCGCTTTGAACAGAATGCCCGGCACGTTCTTCAGCGCGAAGGCGATCGACGTCTTGTTGGCGCCGCGGCCGATCCGGCGCGACTTGTCGATCAGCACAAAGCGAGTGTAGTTCTGCCGCTCGTCTTCCATGTTCGCCAGCAGCACGCGCCCTAAATATTGCTGCGCTGCCTTCCGCGAAGCAATGGCTGCGGCGTCCGTCAAGTCTTCCGCAATCACATGCCGAACACTACCTGCCGTGTCGTAGAACGGTATGGCCTCGATGTGGGGATGGGCGCGAAAAAAATTGCGGCATTGATCGAAGGCCACTGGGTGCGAAAACACTCGCCGAACCTGGCTGAGCTGCACGCCGCGGGGCGCGATCAGGTTGTGCCGTATACGCAGGTGAAACTCGCCGTGAATGAAGACATCGCGCGTGAGCAGAAGATCGAAATGTTCTGCCACGGAGCCGGCGAGGGAGTTCTCCACTGGAATAATTGCCGCCGCAACCGCCCCGCTCTCCACCTGGTCGAATACTTCTGCCGAACGCGCACAAGGTACGACCGCCGCCTTCGCCAGCATCTTACCCGCAGCCTGATGGCTGAACGAGCCAAGCTCCCCTTGAATGGCTACTTTCATCGGCTGTGCAGAGCATAGCAGAACCCGCATAGGCCCTGGCTGCGGGTTGCCCGCAAGCTTACACTTGCCGCGCTCGAAACCCGCAAGTCGGAGCAATTTTCAAACAACCATCGGGCCGCGCGCGCCTTCCAACTATAAGAGTGGTGTGGCAGCACACTTTGTCTACAAGCACGGGACGAGGGAGGTGATGGATGCTTTGGACATTGTTCGTGATTCTGCTGGTGTTGTGGCTGTTAGGAGTGGTGACCAGCTACACGCTTGGCGGCTTCATTCACATTCTGCTGGTACTGGCTGTGATTGCGCTGATTTTTCAGCTCATCTCCGGCCGCAGAAGAGCGGTGTAGAACTCGTCGCTCGATGGCAGTACCTTAAAAAAGCTTTAGGCGACGGGACGATTTCCCAAAACACATGGGCTTCAGGGCCAGAAAGGCATTTTGCAATGGATAAGGACAGGGTAGAAGGCAAGTTGGACGAAGTGGCCGGGCGCGCGAAGCGTCAGGCAGGCGAGTGGACCGGGGACACGGAAAGTCAGGTGAAAGGCGCGGCCCAGGAGGTAAAGGGCAAAGTTCAGAACGCATGGGGCCAGACCAAGGATGCCGTGCGCGATGCCGCGGATGACGCTAAGCGCCGTCACGACGAGGATCAACTCGAGCGCGATCGCGAGAAACTCGAGCATGACGGTAAGAAAAAAGATGTCGCCTAGTCGCTAGTTCGCTTGCCGAAAAAGGGCGCTCGAACCTGGGCGCCTTTTTTCTTTCAGCTCAATAACCAGGTTTCCAGCCTCGTCAACGTAGAAACGCATTCCCGGCGCGACCGCAGTCGTTGCGCTGTACTCGGTAATCACCGCTGGCCCGCGCCGGACTTGAGCGCTCGGTAGGTGCTCGCGCTCGTAGATCGGGGTAGGAAGCAGCCGTGCCTCGAACCAGACATTACGTCTTTCGACCTTTGCCGAGTTGTGCGCGGCGCGCGAAAGCCGCAGCAACGGCGTGCGCGGCGACTTCATTCTCGCTCGCAATCGTAATGTGACCAGCTCTACGTCCCACTCGGGATGGTTGAACCCGTAATGCAGTTTGTGCTGCCGGTGAAACTCATCGACAAATCCAGCGCCGAACGGCACGTTCAGCTCATGACCCTGGCCGCGATAGCGAAGGTCAGCGCTGCGCTCGAAATGCAGCTTGCCCTGCCAGTGTTCTTTGCCGAAATCGTGCTGCGCGCAACCTTCCAGCACCTGAAACTGTTTGCGGATGCTCGCCAACGGCGGCTTCGGAACGGCGCGCAGCACCACCGTCCGCGAGTAGTCCTTCACGACGTCGCTGACCAGAATGCCGTAGGCGGAGAGCGCGCCCGGCCTTGTGGGAACCACGACGCGTGGAATGCCCAAGTTGCGCGCGAGCGCGCACGCATGCAGACCGCCGGCGCCGCCGAAGGCCACCAGCGTGAATTCGCGCGGATCGTGGCCTCGTTCGACGGAGACCAGCCGCAAGGCCCGCTCCATGCCGGCGTTCACCACGCGGATGACGCCCTCGGCGAATTGCTCCAATGACAGCCGCGAGCCTTGGCGCTTGAGCCATTCCGCCGTGATCGCGCGGGTGCGTTCCCGGTCGAGGGTAAATGTCCCACCCAGAAACTTGTCGGGCGGCAAACGTCCAAGCAGCAGATTGGCGTCGGTCACCGTGGGCTGGAGTCCGCGGCCATAGCAGATCGGACCAGGATCGGCGCCCGCCGACTCCGGCCCGACGCGGAGCGCGCCGCCGGCATCGAAGCGCGCCAGCGAGCCGCCACCCGCGCCGACCGTGTGAATGTCGAGCATGGGCACGCGCACCGGCAGACCGGCAACTTCGGCCTCGTTGTTGGGACGAGGAGCTCCATCCAGCAGCGCCACGTCGGTAGATGTGCCGCCCATGTCGAAGGTGATGACGCGCTCGAAGCCGCTGGAGCGCACTATCGCCGCGGCCCCCATCACTCCCCCTGCGGGGCCGGATAGCACGGTGCGAACCGGCTGCCGCGATGCTGATTCCAGCGAAGTGATGCCGCCATTCGATTGCATGACGAACAGCCGCGAGCGTGCTTTGCCCGACGATTTCTTGCCCATCGCAGCTTCCAGCCGGTGAAAATAGTTCTGCAGGATCGGCTGCAAATATGCGTTCACAACGACCGTGCTGGCGCGCTCGTATTCGCGGAACTCCGGCAGGATGACGTGCGACAGCGAAAGTGGCAGACCCAGTTCATCCAGCACGCGGCCAATCGCCTTTTCGTTCTGTGGATTGGCGAATGAGAACAGAGTGCAGACCGCGATCGCCTCGGCTCCGCTGGCGTGAACGCAGCGCGCGAGAAGGCGCAAGTCCTCACTCGATGGCGTCTCCAGGACCACGCCGTCAGGCGCGACGCGCTCCGGCACACCGAAGCGCAGAGCACGCTCCACCAGGGGCGGCACGCGTTCAAATGTCAGATCATAAAGTTTGGGACGGTTCTGCCGGCCAATTTCGATGATGTCTTCGAATCCTGCCGTGGTCACGAACGCTACCCGCGCGCCGCGCCTTTGCAGCAGAGTGTTCGTGCCGACCGTGGTTCCGTGCAGAAGGACGACTGCATCGCGGCCGGCGATCTCGGTCACTGCTTCGACGATGGCTTGCGAAGGATCAGCCGGCGTGGAGAAGACTTTCTTCATCCGCAAGCGGCCGCGCTCCAGCCACACGCAGTCGGTGAAGGTTCCGCCGGTATCGATCGCGATGCGAACCGGAGGCGGCGAAGCTTGCGAGCGCGAGGCGGCCATGTGCAAGGAGAACCGGCGAGTTTAGCATGCCTTTGCCGCTCACTAGAGGCGCTTGCCCATCTGGAAGGCATCGAGCGAGTGGCTGGCGTAGTATTCCGGCAGAGTGCGCAGGATCTGATAGCCGAGCTTGCGATAGAGGCGCAGCGCGGGCTCATTGTCGACCGCGGTTTCCAGATAGACCTCGCCGCACCCCATGGACCGCAACCGCTCCTCGCACGCCGCCATGAGCTTGGTACCGAGTCCGGAGCGGCGCGCCTCGGGCAAAATGTCGAGGGTCAGAATTCTGCCGTGTTTGTGACGGATGGAATGCGCGACGACGAAACCGGCGATGCCGATCGCCAACGGATTGCCGGCCTTTTCAGCGGCAATCTGGTTGTGGCGGAAATCTGCCACCAGCGTAATGGCATGGCGCCGGGTAACGAAGCTGCTGAGTTCGACCTTGCTGTAGGAAATACCTTGAGGAAAGCAGCGCTGATCGATGTGCCATAGCACCTCGAAATCGGCGGGGCGGTACTCGCGAATGCTGAATTCCGCCCCGGCAATGTGCGATGCCACTTTCAAAGGCCAGCTCTCAAGCTGATCATAAGCGGAACGCCGTTCACGGCGAAACCCTGAAGATCTCCGCAATCGAGCCGCGGCGAGAAAACTGGGCGCACGAGTTTCAGCAACGCTGACTTATGCCGCCCGACGGCCCTTCTGCCGCGCCTCCAGGAACAGCTCGATTAAGTTTCGGTTGAACTGCGGAATGTCGGAGGGCTGCCGGCTGCTCACCCAGTTGCGATCGCGCACACTGACTTCGTCGACCCAGTTCGCTCCTGCGTTCTTCAGATCGTCCTGGATCGTGTAATAGCTGGTCATGTGCCGGCCTCGCACCAGACCAGCCGAAACCAGCAGCCACGGGCCATGACAAATCACCGCAATGGGTTTGCCCTCGCGATCGACCTGCCGCACGAATTCCTGCGCCTTCTTCTCCATACGCAGGGCGTCGGCGTTCATCGCGCCTCCGGGCAGCAAAACGGCGTCGAAGTCGGCGGGCCTGGCCTGGTCCAGCGTCTGATCGACTTTGATTTTCTGCGTTTTCTTGTCGTGCTGCACGGCCTGGATCTCGCCCGCGTGGGGCGCGATCACCTTCGTTTTCGCGCCTGCTTCCTCTAAGGCCTTGCGTGGTTCGACCAGTTCAGCTTCTTCAAACAAATCGGTTGCGATGATTGCCACTCGGTAACCGTCAAGCTTTCTTTCTGCCATGAGTTCCTCCTGGAATGCATTTGGATTGTTTCGCAGGGATGCTGGATGGGATGCAGCAGGTGAGCGAGGGGTGGGAAGAAACCAGCGTTTGCGGAAAAAAGTGCGCCGAATCTGAAGAAGGTGGCCCGACAAAGAAACTGGCTTCAGCGGTTCGGATCGCTCAAGCGCGGTCGTAGAGTGGCAGCGCCGGCGTTCTCCACCTTCTCAATCGGGACCAGGGCAATCCATTCGTTATTGCGGTTGCGATAACTCGAAATTCGCCCGCCGAGAATATCGGCCGCGAGTTGGGGCGACACGTCCCGGTGATAGTCAAAGAATCGCTCCTGAATTCCTCGTCCGAACCAAAGAGTTTCCAACAGCGGGTGCGGAGGTTCCCACTTTGTCGCGAATAAATACGCTATATCGAATTCATCGGCGGCCCGGGCAGCGCGCTCGATCTCGGGCGCGGAGAAATTCTCGATGCGCACCACCGCGAGTGGCTGCTTCACGTAGCCGAGAAACGGGCGGGTGAGTTCGTCCGAGGCAGGCCACGCCGTGAGTACGCGAGCCTGTGGATGTCTGGCTAGTTGATCGGCTGCGAACTTGTGCAGGACCACGTAGTCGCGATAGAGCAGGGTGTCTTCGGGAGCGATACGGTAGGGCGGCGGGATGAAAAGCTGGATTGTGAAGGCCGCGCAGGTAAGGGCGATCCACCAGCTCCAATGCCGTATGCGCCTCCGCATTGTGGAGACACACACCAGTACCACCAGCGGCACAACCGGGAGCATATAGCGCGCCAGGACCGCGCCTCCGAGGACTGATTCGGCCACAACATTCGCAACCAGCACCACCAGAAATACGAGTTGCACGTTGACGGCAATGCGCGGGCGGACCGTTCCATCCGCCTCGCGCAGCGGCGGGCGCGTGATGGCATAGAGCGCCCCAAGCGTTAACAGAAAGAGGTTGAGATATCCAAAGACATGCCACAGGCGAATGAGCAGCGCGAGCGCAATCCGCAGCGGGTTGATCGTCGCCTGCAAGTTGTAGCGAAGATATTCGGGATTGCCCAGATAGAACCCAGTGCGATGGTGATGATAGGCAAACCAGAGAAGCAGCGGGACGGGACAAATTAGTAACGACAGAAGGTGTCGTTTGCCGCGCGACAGGCACAGCGGCTCTCGTCCCGGGCTACCAGCGCCTTGCAGAGCGCGAGACAGCGCAGGGCATACGAGCTCCCAGACGAACAGCGCCAGAGGAGTGACGATCGCAGTTTCCTTCGCCAGAGGGGCGAGCGAGAAGAAGATGATCGTCGCCACCGGCCTGCGCTCCACGTACATCGTCAGGCCCCATAACGTAAACGCCGCCGCCATCATGTCGAGGTGCGCCATCGAGCTCTGCGCAAAGAAGACGGGGTACAACGCCGTGCATAGCACGGTGGCGACCGCGACGGCGTCGCTCGCGACTGCGCGCGCCAGTTGCCACGACCCCAGTAACGCAAACGCAGCCACCATCAGCATGGCCGTGCGCGTGACCGCTGGGGTGAAGGCGCTGAACTTCCACCAGAACGCCAGCCATAGCATCACCAGAGGCGGGTGAGCATTGGAAAGGGTGGTATGCGGGATGAGCGAACCCGTCAGCAGCAGATCGCGCGCGGCGGGAATGAAGTAACCGGCTTCATCCCAGAAATACGGCAGACGCAGCAGCGGAGCATGGGTCACGAAGAGAAACGTGAAGAGGACAGCGTAGGTCGAGAACTCCCGGCTCCAGCGGTGCAGCCGCTGTCTCTTGCTTCTCCGCTCCGGCGCGCTCGAAGTCGCGCCCTGAAAAAAACCAGAACTCTTTATGGGATGAGTTCCCCCTGTGGTGACGCCCATTCTAGCGAAGCGGGCGGCTAGTGAATTGGTCCTGAGCCGGGGCCGATGCGCGGATCAAGCTTGATCTCGCCAAAGGTATTTTCGTAGTTGACCAGGTTCTGTTGCAGGATGGTGTGCAGCGCCTTTGCCTGCTGCGGGCTCAGATAGATTCCCTGAAAATTGCGTACATCCACATGCGTTTCGTCCTGCTGTTGCAGGGTGCCGAAGACCAGGAAAAAATCCCAGACATTGACTCGCACCTGCACGCTGTTGGCGTAGTTCTCGCGGTAGTCAGGCGTGTTCGTCAACTGAATCGCTGGTTGCGTGATCGCGGACTGTGGAGGGTTGGGCATCATCACCTCAAAACGGTTGTCAGTTGTCGGTTGTGGGTTGCGTGATCGCCGCTACTGAACTCATCTGGCACGGCATTGCGGAATCTTGAAGTGTACCAGAGAGCAGCGGCTGGTTCTCGGTTGTTAACTGTCAGTCAACGAGAGTTTGTCTGTCACCGGCACCTGATAACTCAC
>Ga0335073_10006563_pt1 | contig 16353 bp, 14 predicted proteins | sample Lox_Sample_22_FD_207093 | JGI IMG/M metagenome (GOLD analysis project Ga0335073, IMG submission 207093) | Soil microbial communities from Loxahatchee National Wildlife Refuge, Florida, United States - Lox_Sample_2.2 | ecosystem: Environmental > Terrestrial > Soil > Wetlands | place: USA... | reverse complement strand
CGCCGTTCTCACGAATCTGGGCTCGCGCGAGCTGCTGGCCCGGCTCGACGAGCTCACCCTGTCTCATGTCGTGCTCGATCTTGAGCAGCTTGCGCGACGCGGGCTCGAGGTGGCGATCGTGGTGCCCTTGCACTTTGCGAGCTTCGCAGACGAATGGTCGTCGAAGGCGTTGCTGAGACTATGCAATAAAATCCCGGAATCGGCGCGCGGAAAGGTCGTTTTCGAATCGCTTGACGCCGCCCACGGCTGGGGCGACCCAAAGTTCCGAGGGGTGATGCGGCTCCTCAAGCCTTTCTGCAACCGGTTCGGCGCCGTCATGCCGCTTCGATCGCGCGACCTGAGCTTCCTGCGGGAGCTCGGCTTCGCCACGGCCTCGATCGAGGCGTCGGAACAATTCGGCACCGAGACCGACATCATCAATTGCCTGGAGCAATTCCGGATGAGCGCCCATCGCGACGGTCTTTTGACCGCGGTCTGGGGATTGAAGACGCGCTCTCTGGTCCTGTCTGCGGCGACGATGGGGTTCGATTTCGTCCACGGCGACATGATCGGCAGCTCCGCCCTCGAGGCACCGATGGATCGGATCGATTATGATTTCGAGAATTTATACGCCGACTGAACGGCCGCTCCGCCGGAACCATAAGGCGCCATGGAAGTTCTCCTCCTGGTAGGAGGAGCGATGAAATCGAAGCTGGTCGCCAAAAGCACGGGTCAGCGTACCTTTGTGCTCGTCCTCGACCCGGGCGACGAGGCGGTCGAGAAAATCACCGGCTTCGCGGTGGCGAACCGCATCGTCGGCGCGTCGCTGACCGCCATCGGGGCCTTCGCGCGCGCGACGGTGGGCTGGTTCGACATCGGCGCCAAGACCTATCGCAAGATCGCGGTCGACGAGCAATGCGAAGTGTTGAGCGCGATCGGCGACATCGCGATGGGTGACGATGGCAACCCCACGCTGCATCTTCATACCGTTCTGGGCCTGTCCAGCGGAAAGACACGGGGCGGACACCTCATCGAGGCGATCGTGGAGCCGACGCTCGAGGTGACGCTGGTCGAATCCCCGGCGCATTTGCGGCGAAAGAAGCGGCCGGAACTCGGCATCGCGCTGATCGACCTCACCGCTTCGTGATGCACGCCTAAGGCGGGCGTTGACGCGACCGCCTCGGTCTCCCCACCTTAGCGACGGATGAGACAATCGGCCTGGAGCTGATTGACATATTAAGTACCTGTGTCCACACTGTGGCAAAACAGGAAGATGTCGGGGAGGAGTCACGGATGACGGTTGCAACGCGTACAGCAAAGGGCTGCGTCGCGGCGGCCCTCATGGTCTGCGCCGGTACCGCCGCGGCCGCGGACAAAGAGCCGATCGAGATCGGAATGGCCGTCGCGCTTACCGGATATCTTGCGAGCTTCGATGGTCAGCTCGTCGATGGCGTCAAATTGAGGGCTGACAGCGTCAATGCCGCGGGCGGCATCGACGGGCACAAGCTCGACATCCATATCCTCGACGACGCGTCGAACGCCACCACCGGCGTGACCGTCACCAACCAGCTGCTCAATCAATTCAACGTCAGCGTCATGATCAACGGGTTGAGCTCGGCGCAGAACGCGGCGATCGAGCCGATTCTCGAACGGGCCAAGGTGCCGCAGCTCGATGGCTCCGTCCTACCGCCCAATCCGAAATGGGCGTTCGACATCAATCTTCTCGACGAGCGGCCAGACGCGCTGGAAGTCGATTACGCAGCCGAGAAACTTCACGCGAAGATCATCGCCCTCGTCTATTCCCAGACGCCTTATGGACAGAACGCGGCCAAGTTCATGCGCGCCCGCGCGGAGAAACTGGGCATGCGCGTCGTCTATTCCCAGGCGGTCGAGCCGTCCGTGACCGACATGTCGGCGCAGATGGCAGCGCTCAAGGCCGCCTCGCCCGACGTGGTGATCGACAAGCTGACCGGGTCGACGCATATCGTCGAAGGCAAGGCCGCCGCGACCGTTGGCCTCCGCGTGCCTCTCATCCTTGATCCGGATGATCTTCCGACCATCCAGAAGACCGTCGAGGCCTATCCGAATTCGGTCTTCGTCGCCACGCCGCCGATGGCCTATCCCCATATTGCGGACCCGGCGACGAAAGAGGCCTGCGCCGCCTTCATCGCGACCTACCAGAAAACCGGCCGCAGCATGGCCGCCATCACCGGGACGACGGTGGGCTGGGATGGCGTCCGAATTTTGGCCAAAGCGATCGAGTCAGCGGGCACCACCGGCGGCGACAAGCTCCGTGACGCGCTCGAGCAAACCACGGTGCAGGGCTGCAATTCGCTCTATAAATACAGCGCCGCCGATCATTACGGCCAAAACGAGGTCCCGAACGAGGTACAGATCGCGCGCATGAACGGCGGCGATGTGGAAATCGTCTACAATGAGCCCGGGCTGAAGCTCGCGGAATAATGGTCAATGGGAGGAATGATGCAAAAGAAAGTCCCCGTTTGCGCGTCGATCGCGACGATTGCGGCGGCACTGACGTCGGGTCATGCGCTCGCCAAGGACCCGATCGAGGTTGGCATGGCCGCCGGGCTTACCGGCTACCTTGCAAGCTATGACGGCCAATTCATCGATGGGGCGAAGCTCGCGGCCGAGCATGCCAATGCGGCTGGCGGCGCCGACGGGCACAAGATCGATCTTCATATCCTTGATGACGCCTCGAACGCGACCACCGGCGTCACGGTAACGAACCAGCTCCTCAATCAATTCAATGTCAGCGTGATGTTGAACGGGCTGAACTCGGCGCAAAACGCCGCGATCGAACCGATCCTCGAGCGGGCACAGGTGCCGCAGCTCATTTTCTCGATCCTGCCGCCCAACCCCAAATGGGCGTTCCTCGTCAATCTCGTGAACGAGCGCGCCGACGCGCTCGAGGTCGATTACGCCAACCAGAAATTGCATGCAAAGAAGATCGCCCTCGTCTACTCGCAGACCCCTTATGGCCAGAACGCCGCGAAGTTCATGACGGAGCGCGCGAAAAGCCTGAACATGGATGTGGTTTATTCACAAGCGGTCGAGCCCTCCGCCACCGACATGACACCGCAGATGGCGGCATTGAAGGCGACGGGCGCCGAAGTGGTTCTGGACGTGCTCACCGGATCAACCCACATCGTCGAGGGAAAAGCCGCGGCGACGGTCGGGCTTGGCGTGCCGTTGGTGCAGGCGGATGATGACCTGCCGATGCATGTTCAGGTGACGCAGGCCTATCCGAACACGGTGTTCGATGCGACCGCGGTGCAGCTTTATCCCAATATCGACAATCCCGCGACCAAGGCGGCGTGCGGTGCCTTCATCGATGCCTATAACAAGGCAGGGAACAAGCTTTCGATGATCTCCGGCGCGTCATTCGGATGGGACGCGGTGCAGATCCTGGACAAGGCGATCACCGACGCCGGAAGCACGGACGGTGCGGCGCTTCATAAGGCGCTCGAGAACGTGACCGTGCAAGGCTGCAACACCCTTTACCGATATACCGAAGCGGACCATTCGGGACAGAACGGCGTCCCCAACGAGACGCGGATCGCCAAGATCGATTCCGATGGCAAGGTCGCGATCGTGTTCGCGGAGCCCGACCTGCAGGTCAACGGGCGGTAGCATCGGAGGTCACGCCCATGCCGGAGGCGCTTCTGAGGGCAGAGCGGATATCCGTCCGCTATGGCCGGGTCGATGCGCTCCATCCGCTTTCGCTTGCGGCCGAACCCGCGAGCCTGACCTTGGTTCTGGGACCCAACGGCGCCGGCAAGACGACGCTGATGAAGGCCCTGGCGGGCGCCGTCGAACTGCGCTCGGGCGCGATATGGCTTCGGGGCCGCGAGATCAGCGCGCTACCGGCGCATCGCCGCGTGCGGACCGGCATAGCGCTCGTGCCGGAAGGCCGCGGGCGGCTTCCCGGACTGACGGTGCTGGACAATCTCGTTCTCGGCCACAACGGCGCATCCCGCGAAAGACGCAGGGCACGCGACGGCGACATCGACGAGGCGCTCGCGCTGTTCCCGGCTTTGAAGCCGCGGCTCAACCAGGATTGCAGCACGTTGAGCGGCGGCGAGATGCAGATGCTCGCGATCGCGCGGGCGTTGCTTGCCAAACCGCACATCCTGCTGCTCGACGAACCGTCGCTGGGGCTGGCGCCGCTGGCGATCGCGCGTGTCTACGAAGCGCTCGCAAAACTGCTCGACCAGGGACTTGGCATGGTGCTCGTGGAGCAGAAGGCGGTGCCCTTGCGCGCGGCGCGGGAAACGACGATCGTGCTTCGGAACGGCCGAGCCGTGTTCCAAGAGGCGCGCCGCCCGGACGTGGATGAGCTGGCGCAGCTTTATCTCGGCGCGAGGGCCGCCTGATGGACGCTACGGCGAGACTTCGACTTGAGCGCGCCGTCCTCGCCGCCGTCGCCGCCGGGATCGTGCTGGCACCGTTCGTGGGCACGCGGCTGATCATCTACAACCTCACGATCACGGCGCTCTATGCCATGGTCGTCGTGTCGCTGAACATCATCCTGGGGCTTGCGGGTCAGGTCAGCTTTGCGCAGACGACCTTCATGGCGATCGGCGGTTACGGCAGCGCCATCCTGACGACCGAACTGGGATTTGACCCTGTGCTGGCGATCATCGTGTCGGCCGCGCTCGCGCTCGTCGCGGCGCTTGTCATCGGTGCGCCGCTTTTGCGCCTGCGCGGCCACTACCTCGCGATGGCCACCTTTGCGCTGGCACTCGGGACAAATTCCTTCGTCACGGCCGCGACACCCCTCACCAACGGCAGCATCGGCATTTCCGGCGTGCCGCCCCTTGCCGTTGCCGGCCACGCCGTCGACACGGCCTTCTCGTACTATGTGTTGAGCTGGACTGCCTGCGCCGTCGCGATGGCTATTTTTGCGCTGCTCGCCCGCTCGCATATCGGCCGTGCCTGGCGGGCCGTGGCGACCGGCCAGGAGATTGCCGCCTCGCTCGGCATCGACGTGACGCGGGCGAAGCTCATGGCCTTCGCGATTGCCGCGGTGATCGCCTCTGTCGCGGGTTCGCTTTACGTCGAGTTCACCTCCTTTGTCGGGCCCGATCTCTACGACATCGGCATCGTTCTCAACGTGTTCCTGATGCTGTTCATCGGCGGACGCGGTTCACTGGCGGGACCCGTGGTCGGTGCGGCAGTCCTCACCTTCGCGCCGCAATTCCTCGCGGGGTTGCAGCAATATCAGAACCTCGTGTTTTTCGGCGTCCTCCTCATCCTCATTCTTGTGTGGCCGTCGGGCTTTTTCGGGCGTTCGCGCGATTCCGGTCCGCTGCGGGAGATCCTGCCGCTATGGCTGCGCCGGCGCGGCGTGGCGCGCTGATTGATGGCGCGTGATCAAGCCGTTCTTGCCGTGACGGGCGTGACCAAGCGGTTCGGCGGGCTCGTGGCGGTATCGGACTTGTCGCTGGTCGTGTCGGTCGGCAGCGTGCACGGTCTGATCGGCCCGAACGGTGCGGGCAAATCGACCACCATCGGCCTCATCTCGGGCTTCATCCGGCCGGACGCCGGCACCATCACGTTCGGTCCGCACGACATGACGCGGCTCGCGCCCTCGGCCATCGCGCGTCTCGGCGTCTCGCGCACATTCCAACAGGCAACCCCTTTGAGCGGGCTGACCGTGTTCGAGAATGTGCTGGTCGGCCTTCATACGAGGTTCGGCTCGGGATTGGCGGCGGTGCTTGCCCGCACGCCGGCATTTCGACGCGAGGCGCAAGCGATGGTGGAGGAAGCGCAGAGACTCCTCGCGCTGTTCGGCCTCGAAGCGCTGGCCGGCACGGACGCGCGCAACCTGACCTTTGGTCAGCTTCGGTTCCTCGAGATTGCCCGCACCATCGCGATGGGCCCACGCATCCTCCTGCTCGACGAGCCGGCTGCCGGCCTCAACGACCTCGAGCGCCAGCAGCTTGCCGCTCTTGTCCACCGCTTCCGCGGCGAAGGGATGGGCATGCTGCTGGTCGATCACGACGTGCCATTCGTGTTCGGGCTGGCGGACCGGATGACGGTGATGAATTTCGGCTCGGTCATCGCAGCGGGTGACCCGGACCAGGTGCGCCGCAACCCGGCCGTGCGCGAGGCCTATCTGGGCGAAGCCGCGGAAACGGAGGGCGCGGCATGGCGCTGATCATCGCGATCGGGATCGCGACGGGCTGCGTCTATGCGCTCGTGGCGGTCGGATATTCCCTCATCTACCGCACCACCGCGGTGGTCAATTTCGCGCAAGGAAGCTATGTCATGGTTGGCGGCTTCTCGACCTGGTGGTTCTTCAGCGTCGCGCGTCTGCCCTACGCGGTTTCCATCCTTCTGGGCGTGCTTGCCGCGACCGCGACCGGGCTTCTGCTCTGGGTGCTGGTGGTTCTGCCGCTGTGGCGCCGCCGCAGCCCTTCCTACGTGGTGCTGCTCGCGACCATCATCTTCGGCGCCATCGTCAGCACGGCGGCGCTCATCGTGCTCGGCCCGATGCCGCAGACACTGCCGCCCTGGCTGCCGGGATTCGCCGTCGATTTTCAAGGCAACCACATCGATGGCCAGTACATCATCGTCGCGGTCGCGACGATCGCGATGATGGCGCTTTTCAGCGCCGTTCTCCGATACACGACATTGGGCCGCGCGATGCGCGCCTGCGCCGCCAGCCGCGAGACGAGCCAGCTCCTTGGAATTTCGCTGGAACGCGTCGGCGCGATCGCCTTTGCCGTCACGGCCATGCTCGGCGGCCTGGGCGGCGCCATGATCACGCCGGCACAATTCACCTCCGCCGATGCGGGGCTCGCTTATGGGGTGTTCGGGTTCGTGGCGGCCGTCCTCGGCGGCTTCGGCAGCCTGCCCGGCGCGCTTCTCGGCGGATTGCTGCTCGGGATCGTCAATGCCCTCGTCGGCCGCTATGTCTCGTCCAGCTATCAGACCGTGATCTCTTTCGCGATCCTTCTGGCGTTGCTGGCGGTCCGTCCGCAAGGCCTGATCGGCAGCCAATGGGAAGAGTCGCACTAGCCTCCGGCGACGCTTAACATGGCAAGGATCGTCCTTCCATGTTCCGCCGGTCCGTGGGATGATGATCGCAAGCAAGGGAGAAGCACATGATCGTCGACACCCACGTCCATGTGGTTTCGGATGACCGCGCGGCCTATCCGCAAGTGTCGGACGGCGCGCATGGTGCCGGCGCGCCTTCGGTGCGCGACATCGGTCAGCCCGAGTGGCCGCCGCTTACGGGAGAGCAGCTGGTCGCGATGATGGACCAATGCGGCATCGACCGCGCGCTCCTGGTACAGACCTATTTCACCTATCATTTCGACAATCGCTACATGGTGGATTGCGCGCGCCGCTGGCCCGACCGGTTTCAAAGCGTGTGCGTCATCGACCAGCTCGCGCCCGACGCCGCCGATGTGTTGAGCGACCTGGTCGAAAATCACGGGGTCCGCGGCTTGCGGATGATGGGCGCGCGCGGCCCCCGATCGCTCAAGGATCCGCGCAGCTTCCCGCTGTGGGAAAGGGCGCAGCGTCTTGGCATCCCGATCTGCATTGGCGCCAGGATCGAGGAGCTGGCGGATGTCCGGGTGCCGCTCGAACGCTACCCATCGGTGCCCGTCGCGCTCGAGCATGTGTGGGGCATCAAGGTCGGCGATCCGCCTTATGACGGGCTCAAAATCCTGTGGGAAATGGCGCAGTTTCCCAACGTGCGGCTCAAGACCGCGCCCAACAACTCGCACGCCGCCCGCGACGGCGCGGGGAGCCCGCGCGAATTCTTCGGCAAGCTCGTCGATACGTTCGGCGCCAGACGCATCATGTGGGGATCGAACTATCCCGCGCATTGGCATCACTATGGCGACATGAAGGAACGGCTTGCCATCATGCAGGACGATTTCGCGTTCCTGACGGCCGAGGAACGCGCCTCGATCTTCGGCGAAGCGGCGCTCTCGCTGTGGCCGAGGCTGCGGGGGAACTAGGGATGCGCACGTCCGAAGTCACCGTCAGGGTCGGCGGCGGCGCCATGCCTCTGTTCATCGCCGCGCCCGACGCGCCCGGCCCGCATCCGGCGGTCCTCGTTGCCCATCATCGTACCGGGGTCGATGAATTCACGCGCGATGTGTGCGAACGCTGTGCCGGAATCGGCGTCGTCGCGGTCGCGCCCAATTTTTATCACCGACGGCCCGCCGGCGAAGACCCGGTCGCCTCGATGAAGGAATTGAAGGACGGTGAACTCGTCGACGATATCAATGCGGCGGTGAGGTTCCTGGTCTCACTGCCCCACGTGAAGAAGGATGCGATCGGCACCGTCGGTCACTGTCTGGGCGGACGGACATCCTATCTCGGCCTGGTCTGGAACCCGATCTTCAAGGCGGCGATCCTGCTCTACCACGGCAACATCTTCGAATCGCGCGGCGAGGGCATGCCCGCGCCGTTCGAGCTCACGAGCAATATCCGCTGCCCGATCATCGGCTTCTTCGGCAATGATGATCGCAACCCGTCGCCGGAGATGGTGCGGCGCCTGTCGCGTGAATTCGCCCGACGCGGGATCCGTCACGTCTTCCATCACTATGACGGCGCAGGACACGCCTTCCAGGACCACACGTCGAGGCACAATTATCGCGAGGCCGCGGCGGTCGATGCGTGGCCCAAGATGCTGGCCTTCCTCGATTCGGCGTTGTGCCGCGGCGACATGTTCGCCGCCGCAGCTCACTCGGAGGGCGTATAGGCGGAGGCCGAACCATTGCCGCTTCTCTTGCGCACGGCAACGGCCGCTTCACCCGAAGCGGATCTGCGCTCGGGCGGGTTGATCAGCATATCAAGCGAGCGGTGAAGCTCCTTGAGCCGGTCCGGACCGAGCTCGGCCGCCAGCTCTTCGTATATGCGCTGTGACGCGCGCATGACCGGGACGACGGCGGCGCGGCCGCGCTTGGTGATCGACACGATCACCCGCCGCGCATCGGTGTCGACCTTCGACCGGCGCAGGATGCCTTTCGCATGGAGCCGCGGGACAATGCGGGAAAGGCTTGCCGGATGAATGCTGGTCTGCTCCGCAAGCTCGCTCATTTCAAGCTCGCCGGCTTCTGCCAGAACGCGCAGAATGCGTCCCTGCTGATCCGTGAGACGCTGCTTTCGCAGATAGGGACGGAACCGCCGCATCACCGCGTCGCGGGCCCGAAGCAGCTGCATCGGCAGCGGTGACTCGAGCGGGGATTTTGCGATGAGATTGGGCGCGCCCTTGGGACGAGGTCGTCTGGCCAAAACGTGCTGATGGTAAAAGTTGCTGAGGCATGAACTATGGCAGACGCGGAACGCCGGCGCGACCCCGAAAATTTTCGCGGCCTCTCCCCGGGCTTGTCGTCGCTATCTCATCCTTCGCGCACATGCGTGTGAAGATGGCGGTGACCGGCCTCGGGCCCGTGGGCGTGCGTTCGGCTTTCAAGCGCGACCGGGACCGTGACGAGCCGGCCGTGGCGAACGCCGCGTTCCGCGATGACATGGTCGCCAAGCTGCCGCACGTCCTTGGTCTTACCCTGCAGCACCGTCACCTCCATGCAGCTCTCATGGTCGAGATGGACATGCATGGCGGCAAGCGACAGGTCATGATGGTCATGAAAGAGGCGCGTCAACCGCTTCGACAAGTCCCGCGATTCATGGTCATAGACATAGACGAGCGCGGCCACGCAATCGCGCGACGACGCCGTCTCCTCCGACATCTGTTGCAAGCCGGCCCGCGCCAGGTCGCGGATCGCCTCGGATCGGTTCTGGTAGCCGCGCGCGGAGATCATCCGGTCAACTTCCGCAATGAGCTCGTCGTCAAGAACGATGGTGATCCGTTGCATCAGGGGCTGCCTTTCGCGTGTCCGTGGCATCGCGGTCGCTCGACCGTCCGCCGGTCGACATTATGGCGGTTTGAAACTCGCCCTGCATCCCGACTCGGGCCGACCGGACCCGGCGCGACAACCCCTTCAGCAACGCGTCGTAATCCGTCACGCGCTGCAGCTCTTCGAGGATTTGCGGGAGCCGCTCTTTGAGCTGCTGTTTCACGTCTTCGCTTGTGGCGAAGCCCGGCGGCAGTGCACGGCGAAGAGTCGCATAGGTCCGGCTCGACTGGGCCCATTCGACCAGAAGCTCCACCCACGTATAGACGGTGATCCCGAGCGTGACGTGGACCGATGCGGTGTCGGATGTGGTCGTCGAATGCACATACCCTCGCGGAAGATAGAGCAGGTCACCGGGCGCGAGGACGAGTTCCAGCAGCGGGACGGACGGCAATTGGGTCCGGGGGTCGAAAGGCTGACCTCGATGCGGCAGGGATAGCGGCGGTTTGTGAATACGCCACAGCTTGGTTCCGGCAATCTGAAGCACGAAGACCTCGTGCGTGTCGTAGTGAGGCATGAAGCCGGACGTGCCCCCCGGCGTGATATAGACATTCGTGTGAACGACATGGTCGATCTCTTCCTCCACCGCGGCGGCCAAGGCACCGAGCGGCGCCCACGCACGGTGAAACCCGGGGAGCGAAATGGTCGCGCCCGACTGATACTCGGCGCGGATGCGATCAAGGTTTGGAATGCCGCTGAACAGGTCGTCGCCCGACCGGATCGTCCGGGTGAAGGCTTCGGCGGGAAAGAACCCTCCCTCTTTCGCGAGCTGGATGGCGGGATAGCGCAGGCCTCCCGATGCGATCGCAGACTCGACGTCGCGGCTGGTTAGCAGCGCGTCATAGAATCCCTGCTCGCGTCGGAGATGGAGCGGCTCTTTCTCCCAGGTACCCTGAAAGAACCTGTCAAGGCGAACCGGCGTCAGCAGGTCCGCCAAGGCCCGGATTTGCGTGGCCATGTCATGCTCTCCGAAGGGCTCAGAACTGCTTCGCGATCGTGAACCGTGCCATCAGCGGCTCGAGCGGATGCTGGTGGACGTCGGCCTGGCCGCTGGCCGGCTCGCCCGGCAACCGGTCGACATACCAGAACTCCGCCGCGGGAGCATGCGTGTTGAGGAGATTGTAGAGCCCCATCGACGCGGTCCAGCCCCGCGGGAAGGCATAATGCACGTCGAGGTTCAGCTCGCCATAACCCTTGCCGTTGACCTGACCCGGCGCCGTCGGCGCGGTGGCGCAGGTCACGCCGGCGCCGAAATCGTTCGCCGCCGCGGAATTTTCGCAGGGACCGGACGACAGCGGAAAGTTGCCGATGAAGCGGTATTCGAGCCCGCCGCTCCACGGCCCCAGATCATGCAGATAGAAGGCGAGTGATCCCGCGTCCTCGGGCGCATCGGTGATGTATGTGCCGAGGTGCCCCGTTCCGTCGTCGAAGGGCTCGGTGAAGCGCGCGTGGTTGGCCGAGAAGCTGCCATAGAACTCGAGGTATTTGGTGATCGCGTAGGTCGCGTTGATCTCGAAGCCGTAGCGCTTGCTGGGCGGCCCGGCGGCATCCTGGCCGATGTCCGGGTCGATGATCGTCTCTGACCGCTGCCACAGGTTGTAAAGGGCGACTGTCGCCGTCACCTTCTGCTGCCATTCCGCGCGCACGCCCACCTCCTCGCCGATCTGTCGCGCGAGCAGGGGCGACGGCGGCAGACCCAGAGACGGGCTCATCGACTGATTGACGCCGCGCAGATCGGCGCTGTGAAAGCCCTCGCCGGCCGAAAGATAGAATTCGAGGTTGTCGAGCGGCGTGTAGATCAGGCTGCCCTTGGGCTGAAGCAGTTTCTGGCCTCTCGCGCCGCCATTGGTGTAGGGGCAGGCGGTTCCATCGCCGCATATGAACGACTGATGCAGCGTCGCCAGAAGATCGTCGTCGGTCCCATGCTGGTAATCGTCGCGAACGCCGAGAACGCTGCGGAACTCGGAATTCCAGTGCGTCGTCGTCTGCAGATAAAGCGCGCCGGCAAAGAGATTGACGTCGTCGTGGTTGGAATAGGACGCGCATGAGGGCAACGAGCAGTTGGCGGCGGCTTGCGCCGAAGTCAGCGACACCTGCCCAACGCTCGGCAGCCGGCCGACATCGAGGATGTCATACCGCGTCTGGCCGCCCATCAGCAGATCGTTGCGGATGCCGCCGATGGTGAACGGCACACGGTAGGCGGCCGCGTTGCCGATCACGTTGCGGTTCTCGAACTGGTCCTCCTGGTCGCCAAACACGGGGTCGACCAGGAAGTGAGTGAAATTGTTGAAGAGATTGAGGCTATTGTAGATGTAATAGGCGCTCGCGTTGAATTGCCCGGGCCCAAGCGTGGCGTGGTATTGCGCCGACAGGCTGCCGCGCATGGCATGGCCGCCGTCCGACGGATCGAGCGAGCCGAAATAGCCGATCGTCGACACGGCGCGCAGCGGGATGTCGGTCGTGTTGGTCCAGACCTGGTGATAGAACATGCCGGTGATGGAGAAGCCGCTGTCCTCGCCGCCGCCGCTATAGCGCAGAACCACGTTTTCCTTGCGGGCGTCGTCGGGCACGACGAAGGGGCCGTCGTAATGCTGCACCTCGACCGCTTCGAGGAAATGCTGCCCCTGACCGACATTCTGCGATTCCGCGGTGAAGAGACGCCCGAAGCCGAAGCTGCCGATCGTCCCGGATGCCTGATCGGCGATCGTGTCGCGATAGCTCATCCGCACGGAACCGACCGCGCCGAAATCGCCGACATCGGCGTAGTACGGGCCCTTGGTATAGGTGATCTCGTCGGCAAGCTCGGGAATCAGGAAATTGAGATCGGTATAGCCCTGCCCGTGCGCGTGCGTCGGCTGGTTGATCGGCATGCCGTCGACATAGGTTTCGAGGTCGGTGCCGTGATCGAGATTGTAGCCGCGCATCAGAAACTGGTTCGCTTTGCCCTCGCCGCTATGAAGCGTCACGGTCAAGCCGGGCACGGTCTCGAACAACTGCCCCGGCCGGTAGGCGGGCGTGAGTTGAAGCTCCTGATCGGTGACGACGCCTTCGCTTGCGGTGGCGGCGGTTCCCAAGAGCTCGAGCCGCGGCGCCGTCACGGTGACCTCTTCCATCGACTGATCCGTCGTGTCGGCCTGCTGCGCCAAGGCCGAAGCCACCGAAAGAAAGGAAGAACCGGCCAACAGGCAGGTGAGTCCGACCCGGCGTCCCATATCGCCCCCACGCCGTTATGATGTTATGTTGTTTTTCTCATAATCACATCACCATCGCGTGTCAACACGGCTCCGCCCCGAACGGCCCCTCTTTGTGGCAAGGCCGGGCTTCCTTGCAGTGCGTCGGCCCGGCCCATAGAACAGGCGAGCCCTGTGCCGCCACTTGCAGGAACCGCGATCTCGACCTTCGATCGGGTGATTGTGTTTATCCGGGACGTCGTCACCATAAACGGGAGTCGCGGCGCAGCCATCGTTTGTTGGTGCGCCGTGGCAATCCTCTCGATGGTGGGGAAGGATCCGGCGCATGCGGCCGATCCGCAGCCCTATACCCTGTCCATCGCGTCGACCGCCAATGCCGATCTCGACGCCGCGCTCAAGGCGAGCTCGCAGCTCGGCACCTTTCGCGACAGCGCACCGGTCGGCCCGTTCGGCCTCGTCATCCGCGCGCGGAACGACGTGCCGAGGCTCGAAGCCGCGCTGCAAAGCTTCGGCTACTACAATGGCACGGTGCGCATTCGCATCGACGGGCGTGACATCGCCGACCCGACGCTGCTGCCGCAGCTTTCGGCTTTGCCGAACGGCAAGTCCGCCGCCGTGGCGGTGGCGGTCACGACGGGCCCGCAATTCCACCTGCATCAGGTGACCATCAACGGCACGGTCTCGGAAGAGGCGCGGCGTAAACTGGGCCTGGCGCCGGGCCGTCCCGCAATCGCTGCCGACGTGCTTGCGGGCAGGACGCGGCTTCTCACCGAGCTCCAAGAAGAGGGTTACGCCCTTGCCAAGGTCGATCAGCCGATCGCGCATCTCGACCCGCAGACCGACGGGCTCGACATCACATTCGACGTGGATGAAGGCCCCAAGGTCGAGCTCGGCACGATCACGTTGAAGGACCTGCACGATGTCAACGAGTCATTCGTTCGGCGCCGGTTGCTGGTCCATCCGGGCGAATTGTTTCAGCCCAGCAAGATCGAAGCCGCGCGCAAGGACCTTGCGAGCCTGCCGGTGTTCTCCGGCGTCAGCGTGCGCGTGGCAGACCATCTCGATCCCGACGGGCGGCTGCCCCTGACCTTCGATTTTCAGGAACGGGCAAAATATTCGGTCGGGTTCACCGCGGCATACTCGACCGACCTGGGCGGCATCCCCAAAGTGTCGTGGACGGCTCGCAATCTCTTCGGCAATGCCGAGCAGCTCAACATCACCGGAGCCGCCACCGGCCTTGGCGGCGACGCCACGCGCGGCCTCGGCTACAATCTTACGAGCCAGTTCGTAAAACCGGATTTCCTCGAACGGGACCAGTCGCTGCAATTCAATGTCGGCGCGGTCAAGCAGGACCTGGAAGCCTACGATCAGACCGCGTTCAGCGCCGGCCCCTCGCTTCATCGCAAGATCAACGACCGCTGGGCGGCGACGATCGGCGTGTCCGTCGCGCACGAACACATCCTGCAGGAAGAGATCGGCAGCGATTTCAACCTGGTCGGGCTTCCGGTGACCCTGACCTATGACAGCACCGATCTTGCCGACCCTTTGCTCGATCCGACGCATGGCGTCCGGATGGCGCTCAGCGCGACGCCGACACAGTCGTTCGGCCACAGCGAGATCACATTCGCGATCTTGCAGGCCTCGGCCTCTACCTACAAAGACCTCGCCGATTTCGGCTGGACCAAGCCCGGCCGCAGCGTTGTCGCGGTGCGCGGCCTCGTCGGCAGCATCCAGGGCGCCTCGACCTTCGATCTGCCGCCGGATCAGCGCTTCTATGGCGGCGGCAGCGGCACGGTCCGCGGCTATAAATATCAGTCGGTCGGACCGTTATTTCCCGACAGCAACCCGATCGGGGGTGTTTCGATCGACGCCGGCACCATCGAGTTCCGCCAGCGGCTCTTCGGCGATTTCGGCGCCGCCACCTTTATCGACGCGGGTCAAGTCAACAGCAACAGCCTTCCCTTCCGCGGCACGCCGCGCGTGGGCGCCGGCGTCGGCATCCGCTATTACACGCCGATCGGCGCACTGCGCGCCGACGTCGCGGTGCCGGTGAACCCGGAAGCCGGCGCCGACAGTTACGAGTTCTATCTGGGAATCGGACAGGCATTTTGATGCCCCGCAGCGCCAAGCTCATCCTCGCCATTCTCGGCTTTCTGGTGCTTGTCCCGGCGGCCCTCGTGCTGCTTGCGGTGTCCCTCGCCAATACCGGGCAGGGTCGGCATCTCATCGAGCAATGGGCGAATGAAGGCGGCAAAGGGCAGTTCGCTCTGACCGGGCTTTCGGGCCGCTTTCCCGACGCGCTGCACGTCGATCGCCTCGAACTGCTTGATCCGGACGGTGTCTGGGCCACGGCCGAGAATGTCCGTCTCGATTGGTCCCCGCTTTACCTTCTGGCCGGCGAGGCGCGGATCGATCGGATCGCCGCCGGCAACATCGCGTTGTTGCGCAAGCCCCGGCCCACGACGGAAAGCTCAGGACACGCTTTCGCGCTGTCGGTTCGCGTCGATCTGGCGGCGCTTCAGATCGACCGCCTCGATCTCGCCGCGCCGATTGCCGGCACGCCCGCGGTCCTGTCGGTGCGCGGCGACGCGCGGATCGACTCGTTGACGCGGATGGAAGGCAGCCTCACGGCGGATCGGCTCGACGCGGCGGGTCAATATCGTGTCGACGCCACATTGGGCGATGAACAGCTTTCCGCTCACATAAGCGCTCAGGAGCCGGCGCAGGGCCTTCTCTCCGAACTCGCGGGACTTCCCGATCTTGGCCCCCTTTCGCTGACGGCGAGCCTCGAAGGGCCGCGTTCGGCCGAAGCGACCGTCGTCTCAGTCAGCGCCGGTCCGCTTCGCGCCAACGCCAAGGGCGATATCGACCTGGCCGGACAGTCCGCCGACTTGTCGATCGCGATCACCGCGCCGGCGATGAAACCGGCGCCCGACATCTCGTGGCAATCGATCGATGTGCAGGCGCGGCTTCAAGGACGCTTCGATCGGCCAAGCCTCGATGGTCACATCGACGTCGAGAAGGCGGCGGTGGGTGCCGCCACGTTGAGCAGCCTTTCCGCAAATCTTCATGGCCGCGGCGGGGCGGTCGACGCGTCGGCATCGCTCGTCGGGCTTCATGGGCCGGGTCCGGCCGGGGCCTTGTTCGAAGCCACGCCGATTGCCATCACGGCCGAAGCCCATCTCGACTCGCCGGACCGTCCGTTCCAATTCACGCTCAACCATCCGCTTCTCGCGATCACCGGCAACGGCACAGCCGGCGCGACGCAGCATGTCGCGGCGTCG
>Ga0335073_10006562_pt1 | contig 16353 bp, 7 predicted proteins | sample Lox_Sample_22_FD_207093 | JGI IMG/M metagenome (GOLD analysis project Ga0335073, IMG submission 207093) | Soil microbial communities from Loxahatchee National Wildlife Refuge, Florida, United States - Lox_Sample_2.2 | ecosystem: Environmental > Terrestrial > Soil > Wetlands | place: USA: Florida... | reverse complement strand
AAGCGCCGGCACGCTTCTCGAATAAACTCGTTTCGCAGCCAGCATTCCCCAATCGCTGTGCCCTGTACGTACTAGGCATCTTGTACGACTCTTGTAACATAGATCGTCTGGTTATCATTGGAAGCCAGGCGACAAGCAAGCGAGGCTGAAGATCAGGCTGTCGATCAACTGCGAAAGAATTGAACATCCTTCCGTCAGGAACCGTTCGAAGTGAAGATCGCCGCCTACGTTGTCGGAAATTAGCGAGGCTCTGCGAAGCGCATTAACGCAAAGAGCCATATTCATGCGGTCTTACGGCTTGCGAATAGATGGGCAATGTTGGATTTCAGGGTCTGCACAAAAAAAAAAGCCCGGATGGCGCTTGTGCCGACGAAACTGGCACGAAGCCAGTAGGAGCGCAGATAAATTCCCGACACCTTGGGTTGCAATAAATCAAGGTATTGTGCCACTCATAGGCTCAGAAATCAGCAAAACCATGTGGACGAGCCCGGAAATCACCGTCTGCCCAGCCAATCTCGTTGATCTCTCTGCTTTCGTGATCATGGCTTAGTGCAGAAAGACCAGCCCAGCCCCCATTCTCCCGTGTGATCCTCATCACACTACGGCTTCATGCTAGGGACACCTTGTATTGAAGATGCTCTCTGAGGTCGCCGATTTATCTTCCGCTGCCGCCTGCGTTTCCATGAGAAATTTTTTTTACACCGCTCCTACATAACGCTGCTTCACCACCAAAAACGGAAACTCGTGGACCTTCAACATTGGCCGCGTGGAGTCAAAACCTTCCCAAATTTCTATTCGCCATTGTGGTTGACATGGATTGCGATGGAGTGCCATCCGCGGAGATTTAATTAGAATCTAGCGTGCCAGAGAATGCCCTATCGAAGGCTCATGGAAAGGTTAGGTCCTGAAACGAAGAACAAGGTGAGACGTCAATCGCAACTGCTTGCGACATTGATATTGCCGGCGCATGCGGTCAGGCCATGGCGTACGCTAAAACTTGGATAACGCTGACAGGTCAAGCTCGAATCAATTGAAGAGCAGGTCAAATTTATTGACGTGAGAGAAAGCTCAACATTGGCTACTTCAGAATTAAGCATTTTCGATTACTTTTCACTTCAACAGTGGCACCGTTGAATACCAAATATGCTTGTCAAGGTCGGCTAATCCTACTCTCTACCGAGTCGCATTTTCTCATGATAAGCAGCGCAAGTTCGAATCTTGATTTTGTTTAATCAATTTGTCAAGCTGGAGCGGATCGGCTAGTTCTAACTGCAAATAGTTGCGATGTCGGATGGCGGGAGATGGAATACGGCAGCATTGAAAAGCTTACGCGTAGTTTCGATCTTGCAGCCCAATCTCCAGCATTTCTACTTGATACGATACATCGGTAAGGGCGAGACCTGCAGGACTTGTTAATGAATCTCGATATGATTGAGATCAGCTTTCCGTCATCGCTTGAGAAGTTCACCATGGATGTATATTAAGGGGCAATAAGCTGCGGAAGCCTCATGAAACGCGGCAGTTAAGCTTGGAAGTCGCTACGTAGGTTGGTGAGCTGCTTTCAACTGTCAAATCTGTTCTGCTTATCCTACCCCCGAACTAGTCGCAGCGCCAAGCGACCAAGTTTCATCCGCAGCTTCTTTGTAATGGTACGATACTCTTTCAATGAAGGACCATCGGGACTCTCCAAAAGACCACAAGTATCGGACCTTGATCTTACGATTCACTCGATAATCCAGGCCGTCGACCCAGCTGTCAGAACATAATTCTTTTTGCTCAAAATCGGTCCAGCTTACGACACTCCGATCTCGAACACCATCAACTATCAATATCCAGCATGACTCCGCGATGTTTGTCCGGTCCCACTACCATTGAAACCGAGCAGCTCGCATGCACTGGTATTTCGCAGATACCTGTGACATCGTGAGAACTGCTCGCTTAGAAGTGAATGCCTACTTAACTTGACCGGTTCGCAGCTTCATTATATACTTGCTCATCTTCTCAGCCGCTGCATGTGAGCTCACCAACCAGTTGTTGGTGGTGATGTTTGCCGATAGTGATTTGCCTACCTGACCTAGGTACAGTAGGTTAATCTCCGCATTTCTGCACAGCTGCCAAGCAGTCGCTCTGCTGAAGTTCAGAAATCTCTGCTCTAAATGTGAATAACCTTGATCAATCAGGAAGGTAAATTATTGCTATACCCAAACAACCTTGAGGAGGCCGTGCGGGGAGATGCAGATCCATGAGGTGCTGACTGCTATCCGCGATGTAACCTGCGGAGCATGGCCACCAGCAGAATATTCGGCAGTGTAATGACCGAGTAAGCTACCGTAGCCGGATAAAAAGACTCATTAGCCATCCAATTCAGAAGGGCTGTGCGTAGGCACTGAGGCGGAGTAATTAATATCAAAAGGTTTTAATAAACAAAGGTCGAAATGCTAGGCCACTTACCGTACTGCCAATCGCAGCTGTCGTCATCGCAGCCTTCAGCGCTACCTGTCGCGCCATTACGGTTCCACTATCGAAGCGCGATTCTTCACAGTGCCCAGGATACAAAGCTTCGAATGTTGTCCAGACTTCTAATATTCTCACGGCGGACTTGAATTTGGCAGGTCCAGGCTGTAATGTATATGGCACAGACTTGACGGATCTAAAGCTGTTTGTCCAATATGAGGTATTTCATCCAAGACCGCAGCATGACGACGTGGAACTAACTGCTCTAAAGACTGATACTCGACTGCACGTTAAGACCTATGACTCTGCCGAAGTCGTATACCAGGTGCCGACTGAAGTGTTGGCTCGGCCTGAGCCAAATGTCAGTACCAGTTCCGAGGCCAGTGCGCTGAACTTCGAGTGGACAAACAATCCATTTGCTTTCAAAATTGTGAGAAATTCCAATAAAGAGGTTTTGTTCGATAGTTCCGCCGCTCCATTGATATTCGAGTCTCAATATGTGCGTCTACGTACGAGCTTGCCAGACAGTCCGTCTCTGTATGGCTTGGGAGAGCACACCGATCCATTCATGCTCAATACCACAGACTACATCCGAACGCTGTGGTCTCGGGATGCGTATTTGGTACCATCGGGAACTAACCTCTACGGCAATCATCCTGTCTATTTCGACCATCGCGGAGAACTTGGGACTCATGCCGTCTTCTTGCTGAATTCTAATGGAATGGATATCAAGATCAACAATACCGGTCCAGGCACGCAGTACCTCGAATACAACACACTTGGCGGCATCATCGATCTGTACTTTCTTGCGGGTCCAACTCCAATTGAGGTTGCACAGCAATACTCGGAGACCGTGGGCAAAGCTGATATGATGAGTTATTGGCATTTCGGGTTTCACCAGTGCAAGTATGGATATGGAGATGTTTACATGGTCGCCGAGGTTGTCGCCAATTACAGCTCTGCTGGAATACCGTTGGAGACAATGTGGACAGATATTGATTATATGGTAAGTGAGGTTTCGACGGAAGGGCTGTTCGAACTGCGTCCGATCCTGTTGACCAACGAAGAAAATGCCATTACGGGATTGGATATTTAAGATGACTCTTTCCACTTGAACTTCTAACTGACATCCTGCAGTATCTGCGAAAAGTTTTTACATTGGATCCTTTACGATTCCCATTAGAGCTCATGCAGCAGTTGGTCAGCACGCTGCACTCCAAACAGCAACACTACATTATGATGGTGGATCCAGCCGTTGCATACCAAAACTACTCGGCATATCTGAATGGTGCCGAACTCAATGTCTTTCTCAAATACGCAAACGGCACCCTTTTTAATGGTGTTGTATGGCCTGGCACAACAGTATTCCCGGACTGGTTCAAAGCTGAGACCCAGGAGTACTGGAACGGCGAGTTTGACACATTCTTCAACGCCGAAACAGGTGTCGACATAGACGTTCTTTGGATTGATATGAACGAAGCCTCGAACTTCTGCACTTATCCTTGTTCAGATCCCTCCGCCTTCGCCATTGCCAATAACGATCCTCCAGCTCCACCACCGCTTCGAGGCAATGCGCGACCGGATATTCCAGGATTTCCGTCTGACTTTCAGCCGCTACCTTCGCCGTCATACAAATTGCTGAAGTCGCGCCAGACTCCAGCATCAGGCAGCATGCTAGGGTTACCAAATCGTGACTTGATCAACCCTCCTTATCAGATCAATGACGCCGCCGGCTCCATAAGCAATCTCACCATATTCACCGATGTCATCCACGCAAACGGTCTATATGAATACGATACGCACAATGCCTATGGTACAATGATGTCTATGACCTCGCGAAATGCGCTCTTGTCTCGTCGTCCTACAGTTCGACCTTTGGTTATCACTCGCTCTACATTTGCGGGAGCGGGTGCTCATGTCGGACACTGGCTAGGAGATAACAATGTTGATTGGGATCACTACCGTATTTCAATTGCTGAATTGATGGAGTTTGCTAGCTTGTTTCAATTGCCTATGGTTGGAAGGTAACGTCACATCATGTTCCCATGCCAAATAGATCACACGAAGACTCATCTATCGCACAGCGATGTCTGCGGCTACGCAGGGAATACCACCGAGATGCTCTGCGCCAGATGGGCGACACTTGGCGCTTTCTCGCCGTTCTATCGAAACCATGCTGCCACTGGGAAGATATTCCAAGAGTTCTATCGTTGGCCTTTGGTTGCGCAGGCAGCGAAAAATGCCATTGGTGCGCGCTACCGGATGCTTGACTACATTTACACTGCACTCTATCAGCAGACTCTGGACGGAACACCTCTGATAAATCCACTGTACTTCCTCTACCCTTACGACCAGAACACGTTTGCCATCCAGTATCAGTATTTTTGGGGCCCTAGCATCCTTGTTTCTCCAGTGACGCAAGAGAACGAAACCAGTGTCGATATGTACCTTCCGAATGATGTATGTCCTGCTTTCTCAAGAGTATTGAAGTCCTGCTGACTGTACCGCCAAGCTATTCTACGACTACTGGATGGGAGATGAAGTCCAAGGTAAAGGTTCTTGGATAACAATTGACGATATAGACTTCACTACGATCCCTTTGCACGTTCGAGCAGGCACCGTCCTTCCTCTTCGCTTGAACGGCGCCAACACGACGACGGAGCTTCGCAAACGAAACTTCGAGCTACTTATTGCTCCAGCGTCCAACAACACCGCTACCGGTCAGCTGTACTTTGATGACGGAAACAGCATTGTTCAAGAAGCGACCTCTTTCATCACATTTACATACGTCAACGGAACGATATCGACCAGTGGCTCTTTCGGATACAACCCTGGAGTCTCAGTCGTTTTGCTCACCATCCTTGGTGTCAGCGGTCAAGCGAAGACTCAGACTTTGGGTGCAGACGTGCTCAAAAGGGGGTTTGACGGTTAGCTTGTCGTTGATAGAGCCTTTCGAAGTAGCTGTATAGCAGATGCCCCAGGCCGAGATTCCATGAACAGATGATAAAGGATTCTAGGTAGCTGCACAAATACGATATGACGATCGGCTTGGTATCTTCAAATTCGCAAAGGTAAAACGCTACAAATACGTTAAAATTTACAGGTGTTTGCCTTGCGAAGTCCTTGCTTACAGCTCTAAGACGGGGTACGTCCCGTTCCTGATACCATATGCAAAAGCGATAATGATCCACATTTTATAGCAACTTCAATTGGTTTCAAACATAAGCAACTATGGCCTTTCTATTCCATTGCGCCAAGTGTACAATAGTTCCTCGAGAGGGTATCACTCATCTATCAACCCGATGCGTCCGCAACCTCAGCAAACCACTGCCGCAACGCCGTAGCCAGAACGCTAGAAAGCTCGCGCACGTCTCGAACAACGAGCCACCATCTAAATGGGAAAGTATCCATGTACCGCTTGCGCACCAGTTGCAGCTGGCCATTATCATCCTGTGTAAACTCAGCCGTTTGCAATTCCATGATGCTCTGCTCTTTTTCGCCGCCGGCGCTCGCGCCATTCGCAGCAGCATCCACAACCACAAACACAATCATAATGCGCAGCTCCTGCGCGTTGCGCACGAGCCGCGCAACGCCATCGTGGTCCTCGCAGACGCCATCCGAAATCACAAGCATGAGCTGCCACAGCTCGGCGGCGGCGCCGCTCGCCCTGCGGCGTGCGTCCTGGAACAGCTCTATGGCGGCGTGCAGCAGTGCGCGCACGTCGGTGCGGCGCTGGTCGAACGCGAAGCCGGCGAAGACGCCGACGCCAGCCTCGTCGCTGAACGGCCGCTCGAATGGATGGTGCACGCGCACGGTGTCGCCGAAGCCCACGACGCACAGCTCGCCCGCCTCCAGCGTCGCCAGCGCTTTGGAGATAAGGCACAGCGTCTCGAACGCCAGTTCTTTGCTACCACCCTCCGCCATGCTCTTGCTGTCGTCCAGCGCGATCATCAGCTGGTAGCTTCGCTTTGTCGGCACCGTGCGCCGCATCCAGATCTTGTCCTTTTTGTAGCCCGAAGCAATATACGGAATGATGCGCTTCATGTTGAGACGTTTGCCGGTGCGGTAGTCGCCGCGTAGTCTGGTTGCCAATGTCGGTGCCAGGATGAGTCGCAGTTGCTCAGTGAGCATAGCTGCGAACGGCTGCATGGCTGACGCATGCTTGTTCCAGAGAACACGGGCGGCGGCTCGGGACTCATCAGAAGGTGCGCTGTCTTGGATGTTGACTGTAGAAAGTCGCTCATCTACCTCGTCGATGTCGGATTCCGACTCAGCGTACTGATCGTTGTCATAGCGATTCTGAACTTGGGTAGACCGCTGATCGCCGACGAAAGTTCTTGAAGTGCCATCAACAGTAGGCTGCCGTTCAGATACATCGGGGAGTTCGGTGTCCGTCATCTCGGCATCCTCAGTATTTATGTTGTCGTCCTGATCTCCGTTGGGGAGCAAGCTCTCAGACATCTCTTCGTTGTTCACATCAATCGCATTTTCGGTGTCCAGCGCGATTGCTTGATCTTGTTTCGCGGCTCCTAGTGCCTGGGCATCCGCAGGAGTGTCATCGTCTGGTAAATGCTCGAAATCAGCATCTCTGAGTTCTTCGTCTCGAGGTTGAGTATTCCTATCTCTGGCTGCACGGATTTGTCGTTGCTGATTGTACCACCGTTCGAGCGTATCTCCCAGCTTCATGAGGGCCTCAGCTTTGGCAGTGTCTTGCAAGTCATCGTCTCTGCCAACCGCGTCTGCACTTCCATTTGCACCTGAACCGGCTTTGTCGGCAGTATTAGTGGAAGATCCTTCTGGTCTATCGCCATCACTTTGCTCCTGCTGTGCTGTTGTCAAGTCATCGTTGTCTTGGCCTTCATGACTCTCCGCTGCAGTCAAGCCTCCAGATTTGTTCATTGTGAGAGCTTCCTCGGCAGCTGTTTCATCTTCTGCCACGGCATCCATTACATCTTCGTGTGGAACTTCTGAAGTATCATCAGCATCCTGCTGTTCAGCCTCTACACTTGCAGAAGCCTCATCCTCTCTGTCGCTACGAATATCTTCCTCTCCATCCACTGGTGGCATCTCCTCTGAGTTCGCATCCGAGTTCATATCTTGTTCGTCATTCTCTAAATCATGGCCGGCTTCCATAGCATCATTATCGTCGAATTCATCCATTTCGTCAAGATTTTCATCATTTGATTCGTCTTCACGTTTTCCTTCAAGCTGCATATCATCCGGTAAGTCCAGATTCTCAGTCTCTTGAATATGTGGATCCATATTCTCAAGTGACTGTTGGTTGATTTCCTCCGACTCTTCCGCTGGAACCTCTTCCTCGCCAACTTCACCGTCTTCCTCTGTTTTCTCATTCAGTTGTGCAGCAATCTTTTCGTCTTGTCGCGTTCCTTTGCTTTTATCGGTCTCTTTATCTTTCTCTGCCTCGCCGCCGTCATCCCACAGCTTCTCGTCCACTGTGCCAGGACCAAGGTCGTCGACATCTCCAACCTCCTCGTCCATATCATCCTGGTCATCTGCGCTTAGTTCGGACTTTGCGTCGTCGTCCTTTTGTTCGTCTCGATCTGGAATGTCACCCATCTGCCCTTCCAATTCTGCATCAGCCATGTCGACGGCATCCTGCTCATCTTCAATTTCTTCTTGACGCTCCGCATTCCTTGAACCTTCGGCCAGCTCCGTGAGATCTTCATCTTCTCTTATGTCTTTACTGATATCTTCAGCACCCTCTCCATCACCAAGGCCAGTGCCGCCTTCAAGTTTCTCGCTTTCTTCGCCCTTCTCGTTCGAGGTTTCAGGAGGTGTGCAAAATCCTTCCTTGCCCAAATGGACAAAAGCCTTCGCCAGATGGTACGACAATCGACATGTTGCCGCATGCAACAACGAGTAGTTATTCAATGCATTATCGACAAAGGCTTGATACTGATTGAATATCGGTGCCACAACCGCGCAAAGTGCTGTCGAGGTGTTGAGGTCGTCGCAATGGATCGCTGCAAGAAGTTGAAGAATCGTCTTCACTGATTCTGCCGTCGAGGCGATGTTATATGACCGCAATATGGAGGTTGATCTAGCTTCATCTTTGACCAACCAGGCCGTTTCGTCCTTTGGCGAAGAGGGAGAAGGCTGAACACCGTTGACATCTTGTATTGAAGCCAGTATAAAGTCGATCGCGCTGAAGAGGGTCTTCTGAAAAGACTCCAAGTTCGAATGGACATCAGCAGATACCGCCACTGAGCCGCCATACTCCTTCGGCGGGTACATCCATGACTTCATCTCACTCAGCACTGGGCCAAATTCAGGAATCCGTTGACACCAGATGCCAACATCTTCGTGAAGGGCTTTGAAAGCAGATTCACATTGATCTCGAAGATCAGTGTGAAGCATGCAGACGAGAGGTTGTTGAAGTGCAGGCAAATTCCGGAACTTGAGCGCTAGTTTAGCAAGTTTACCAATTTGTTGTTGCAGCTCGTCCAGCACTGCTGAAGCCTTCAGGCCACCCATTTCGGCTTGTGCTTCGAGAACGCGGGCGAAAACTTTCAGAACAGGCTGTAGCCAAAGAACCATCCGTCGGGAGCTCTCAAGGTCATTGAAAGTCTCCGGTGGCTCAGTCTGCAAGCCTTGTTCGCCACAGGTTAGGGTTTCATAAAACACATTCAAAGCTGCTGACAGATTGAATTGCTCCAGAAGAAGCTTGGATAACCCTTGCCGTTGTTCAAGTTGTCGATATAGTAATCCTTCGAGATAGCCGACACTTCTCGTAACCTCCGCTGGCGTCAAGTCACCGCTATGTTCGCGCAGAACTTGTCGAACCTGAGGCATGAGATCGAGAGTCCGTTGGAAATTGTACTCCGCTGATTGGAGTGTGACGTTTGTATCAATACCAGGAAGAGTAGCCGTTCTTGTAAGAACTTTCGAAAGATCGCTTTGTTTGGACAAGTGCATGTTGGACAAGTTGTACTGAATACCCATTTGTCGCAATTCTCGTAATGTTTCCGCGAAAAGACGACGCTTTTGCAGTTTAAGGTGCTTGACGATATCTTTATTATCTCCCTTCAAGCTTGAAGGCGTCTCCTTTTGCAGTCGAGCCATTGAGTCCTTCAAGTTGGAGAGGAAATCGTGGATAGACAGATATCCGCTTGTGATAGTCGAAGCTTCACACAACTTCTGCATCAAAGTAGTGGTGCTTGCAATGCTTTTAAATCGCGATGGAATCCTTTCCCAGTCATTGACACCCCGAGCACATAGCTGCAGGGCCAGAGAGTAAGTTTCTGTCCCTGTGGAGAGCCTTGTTGGGAAACTGGATAAACTCGACGACTGAGGTGTTTCGATTACTGATTCTGGGATGCCACTGCTCACAATCGAAGTCACTGGCGTTTGTAAGAGCTGTCTCAGCTTGCGAACTAGCTTGAAGAGCTTCCTGTGAGACGCCTTAGCGCTCTGTCTCAAAGCCTCAATTGTCGTGTCTTTCCAGCTGGCCAATTGCACTACCTCTTTTACCTCTCGCTCCAGCCCCTGACGTCCCTTGAGGATAGCTTCCTTTACTGGTACTGAAAACCATTCGTAAAAGCGCACGAAATTTGATACCGAACTGTGAACGATTTCTAGTTGCGGCTGCTGCTTTACCCGTTGTTGTAGCTGTACTAGAAATTGTTTGAGTAATGTGAGGCGCTCATTATATTGCCCAAGAGAAGTTGATTCCATGAAGCCCTGCAGAGTTCTGAGTAGCTCTTCAGTATGGGCATCCAAAGATTGTTGAGAGGAGAGCAATGAGTTCGGCACAACAATTATGTTTTCGTATGCAACGAACCACCAGCTCTTAGCGTCTCCAGAGGATTGTTCAACTTCGATATCAAATAGTCGTAGCCATGTGTTCAGTTCGAGACGCCGCCAACTGATTATGAGCTTGGTGAGATCATCAAATATGTCGGCCGAACTGAACTCTCGACTTGCAACTCTCTGCCACTCATGGATTGTTTCGTGTAACTTTTCGGACTTGATGAGGAATTTCACAATAGGCTCTGAGTGGCTGGAGGCTTCGATCTCATTACAGATGCGGATTACCTCTGCAATGGTATCATGCTCTGGCCAGTGCTTTTGAAATCCTAGAAATTTTCCTGTGGCGTTTTGCACGATGGTGATCAATTTTCTTGCTTGTTCAACATTCGAATCCTTATAGAAGTTATACATTCCCGTCGCTCCGGACAATTTTGACACTGATCGAATACAGTGCTGCACCCTCAGCAGCAACGATGGTAACATTTCGACAGCAGTTTCGGTAGTCGATAAAGGGCTACGCGCATGACAAAGTGCGTGGAGGATATATGCGGCTGAGTCTAAAGTCTTGTAGTAGATCGAGGAGTGGATATCAGCTATGCGAATTGCCATTTCTCTTGATAGCGAACCTTGGTCAGCACTGTCCTTTGAAGCTGGACCAATATCAGAAGTCGGGAACATAGCTTCAAACTCTTCATTGTCGACAGTTTCTTCGTCCTCTTGGGCGCCTCGGTAAACGTATAAACTTGATTTCTTGACATTCCGCTTCTGTTCTTTCGTAACTCTGTCCCGCCACGTTTCGTAGAGTCGAGAGAAGATTGACGATGTGCAGTTCTGAAAATTACTGTTGGCGCTGATACTAGAATCAATGCTTCGGGCAATTGCGAGTTCAGCCAGAACTTCCAGGTCCAATGCGGACTTATGGGTATCGGGTATTTCCAGATCACGATAACTTCTCAATCGGACAAGGAGATTCTTGTCATTCACCGAAAGCTTTCTCTTTGCGGCATCGCGAAATTCAAATCCTATAACGAGGCATTGAAGGAATCCAATTAAAGGAATAGTGAGATCGTCATAGGCACGAAAGTTGTCCCTCAGTCGTTGGACTACTTTGTGAATATTGCCCCTGGTTACGTCCAGATCCGCTGATTCATCTATTGTTAACAGGGGCTGCACCGCTCGGAGGACATTATCGAACTCGGCTTGTAAATCTAGCAGCTGAGAATTTTCGGGTCGGCAAATTGCATTAACGGCCGGTTCATTGCCAAGGGTTCGAAGCTTGGATTCAACTTGTCGTATGCGAAGAGTCGTAGATTGACCTGAGAACACATTTTCGAAGGCCAGCAAGCCATTCAGTTTCGCTTCAAGATCTCCTTTCTCAAACCCCCAATTCGTCCTTGCAAGAGCTTGCTTTATCGCCGGGTCAAAGGCATGATTAGGAACATAGAGAAGGATCAGAAGCAGTCCGAAGGAGATCCAAGCTTGCGATGCGATTTGCTCTTTGTCGGTGTACTGGTTTAACGTGGCCGAATCGATGCCATAATCGATTGAGTGGATCAATTGAGATAGAACTTCGCGGCCTTCATATGAAGTCAAGTCGAGTGGGACTCCTGCCTTCATATTCTCCCACATAGACTGCAAGATGTTTATCATGCATGTCGTAAGATCCTCGGAGAGAGAAGGTGCTCCAAGAGACATTGTTTTCCCTAGAAAGCTGGCTTCCTCTCGAAATGACGGTAGGGCGTACAGAGGGAGCTTAGGCACCTCATATAGTTGTCGATTTATGGACCTAAGGACATGCGCAGGGTTCAAGAAATCGCTCTCTGCTTCAGTCGTACTGTAGGCTAGACGCACAAGGAGGGATTTTGCGTCTGCACGCGATTCAGTGAAAATCTGATAGTCCCATTTCGTGGGTCGTTTTGCAAGCAGCGCCGAGACTTGTCGAAGAACAGTCATGTTGTCGTGGTCAAAGCCCGCCAAATGGCGTACATTGAGAACGCTCAGTAGAAGACGGAATTGTTCCTTAAAGAAATATTCCTGCAAAATGTCTTCAGTTTCTGCCTCCATTGATTCAAGATTTGCCCGAAGATCAAGAATCAATTTGGTAGCATCTATATCCGTACCAAGGACAAGCGACATCGTTTTGCCGAAAGATGCACGAACCGAACAGAGGTCGTTGACTGAGACGCGCTTTGAGAAAGACACCTTATCGAAGCGATCCGTCAGGTTTTCGAGTTGCAGAAACATATTTAGCCGAGAGATCGATGGGGCAGTTTTCGGTCGAAAGTGGTGCCAAAGTTGTTCCATGGCTTGCCCTGTGGAAAGTCTAATTGGAGATGAAAATTCGTCGATCAACAGAAGATATTGACGGAGAGCGGACGGCCCACTGGGCCGGTTGCTATCATTTTGTGCCTTCAGTTTCTCACGTCCCAGTTCGATAACGGCTTGCTTCATCGCGTCGTCGAAGAATTGGCCTGCGGCAAGGTGAAATACATTCCACCAGAAAGCAACGGCTCTTTCAAGAAATTCTAGAACCTCCTAAGCAATGGTCAGTCATTAAAATCTACAGTCAGAGAAGATTTGCTCACTTGTTGCAGGTCTTCGCCCATAATGAAGGACTCAACGCTTGATTTCATGGCATCTAAGAAAGTATGGAGGAAGCGAGCAAGATGGCCACTCTCACCGACTACATTGGGCTTACGAGCAGCGACAATCGAGCGAGTAAGGGCATTCGATAGTTGCTCGGTATTAGCATCACGAATTACACTTTCGAACTCGTGGTCCATCATCAATACTTGCAGCGAGATTTCATACAAGGACGCAATGCCAAGAGGGTCCAGCGTACATGTTGATCCTGCACGCAGAGGAATTTCGTCATTCAACGGATGAATACTCTGTGAACAGTAAGCCTTGTGCCTCCACAAAAAAGTCAGTCTCAATCATACCAGGCCTCTCCATCCATCATTTGGCCCCGACATATTCAGTCTCTGAATCTGGTCCGAGATATGCTGGATACAGCTGATCGTTGTTAAGGTCTCCTTTTCGTCAGTACCGCGCGGCAGGATTCCGGCAGGTATTTGCGATTTGAACCTGCTGATGATATTGGCATCCAAGGGAGCCAAGTGGTCAGTAACGGCGATTCCGAGCTCTTTGCACCCGACAGTCACGTCTGTAAAGTCTTTCATAAAGTTTCGGAAGCGGTAGACCTTCGACTCCAACCAGAATGGAGTACATAGCGTGGGAATGTTCGGCATCTTCACGTGAAGCTCGACTACTCGGTTGTGCATTGCCTTCGATAATTCGCCATGCTTGGGATCCATCGTCAAAAAGAGCCGGAAGTTCTTGTGCGGTCGAATGCTCCGAACCATTCCATTCTTCAAAGGCTGCTCATTGATGATGAGTTGTCCATTCGGCTCAAGAAGCGAATTGAGTCGGTCTAAGACGGCTGGTTTGCATAAGTTCGCGTTGTCGAGCACGATCCAGTCGCCTGCCTCAAGGGCCTGGACTAGAACACTATCTGTCCACTCGAATCGAGGCTTTAGAGTGTTTTGACCTCCACGCACGAGGCTTCTGGCAGTGTGAAGCAGTGTTGATACTTCAGATGTAACAATGGGTGATTTAGTTGCAGCCTTCAGCGCTTTGACAGCAGCAACGAGCCTTTTCTTAGGTCCTAGGGCTTGTCGCACACCAAGCAAGTCTGCAAATAATTTGGGGACGTAAGATTTTCTTTCACTGAGTGCACGCGACATGAGCTCATCGGCTACTCTCCAAAACTTTTGGAAAAATACTTCCAGTGGCCGTTGTGGATCAATTTGCTCAAAGCTGCCGACGAGGTCCGAAGCGTCGATGTCAGCGCTCAGCGGGAAATCAATTAGGCAAGCGCCGCGAACAGCAGCTAGGGATTGGATTAGAGACGACTTTCCCGCACCGGACTCGCCAACGAGTAGAATCGGAGAGTTCTGCTGAACTGCGAGTATCATGCTCTCGAATATATTCAAATGGGATACAGCCATGTGGATGTTTGGAGTGATTCGCGTTGTGTAAGGGTCTCTAGGCATTGAAGCCAAACCTACCACATAGTTTTCAGCAGTCAAATCATGGAAGAAGGATCGGTTACTGGGTGGAGAGTTGAAAACCTCCCTGTAAGCCTTATCAACTCGAAGTTGGCCAGATATGTCACGAAATCGTTGACGGACTACAATGTCGCAGAGATCGTATGGTGTTGCGTAAGGTAGCAGACCGTACGGGTTCGTCGCAAGTTGCAGCCATCGCTGGGCGTCTCGCAAGTTGAACTCCCAAGAAGGGTTTAGAGAGCCGATAGAGCTGGTTGTAGAAGCGGTGTTGAGAAGGTTTAAAAGACCGATAACTGGAACGATGTCGCCCTCAGGTAAAGAGGGATACTCCTTCTTGCAAATTTGCAACTGATCTTCGGGCGTATACGCGTCAGCATAGATGAGGGTGAACCTATTTATGAAAGAAGCAGGCAAGCCTTTGCGATCTCCGCCGCTATGATGCGGGTTTTGAGTAGCAAATACTCTGAACCGTGGGTGACGTTTGAAAGTCTCTCCCAGTTCCGGGATAGTGACCTCATGTCGGTGGTCAAGACAAGGGTTAAGACCTTCGAGCACGGATTGGGAAGCTAGATTCATCTCATCAAGCAACACCCATTCTCCCGTCAACATGGCAGTCAAGAACGGTGCAGCCCGCCACTCGAAATTGCCCAGATTGTCTCCTTCAACTGGTATATCCCACCCAAACAAGTCGAGAAGGTCAGTTTGCTCGGATAGATTGATGCGACGGATCTTGTGACCAAGTTTATTTGCGAGAGCTGTGACTAAAGACGTCTTGCCAACTCCAGGATGCCCTTCAATGAGAATTGGCTTGTCGACTTGTAATGCGCGGAATAGCTGCAGAAGATTGGAGCGCGTCCTAGGAGTATCGAAGGAGAATCCTGAGCTGTTTGGTGAAGAGAATGGCTTTAGACTCAGCTTATACATAGCCATACGTAAATGATTTTCGTTCTCTTGAAGGACGACATTTGAAAGATCATACTTTGACACATCCTCGCCGAGAAGATTACCTAGCTTGGCGCGACACAGGATTTGTTGCAACCTGATCTGGTCGGCGGTCTTTGGTGTTGCCAAGGTCGACCTGACTCCAAGAGTGTCCACGTAGACCATCATTGCTCCTTGGAACAGTGCTTCCTTGTAATTGAGATGGTTCATGCTATTAACGAACTCAATCCACGCTTTGATGTCACGAATTGATATTGAAGTCGCAGAGTCACGACAAGTCTGCTGGAACCATTTCGCAAAGTTAACCAGGACATGGCCTTTGACGCGAGCGTCAGGCCGAAGCTGTGTGAGAACAATATCGAGAATGTCTTGCGCATCTTCAATAGGTGGAACCCATATCTCGGTGAAACGGTTTCGTAGAGCCGGAGAAAGCTCCTTTTTACCATAGTCGCCACCTGGATTCATGGTTGCCAGGAACTGGAAACCGTCCTTCGCAACGACATTCTCGTTGGGGCCCTTTTCCGCCAGGTTTAGCGATCTGGAATCCTCGAGGACGCTATTCAAACGCTCCAAGACAGCGTCGTCTGCCAGAGAGATCTCGTCCAATAGAAAGTGATCACCCTTCTTCATGGCTTGGACAAGTAAGCCGTCTTTCCACTTGAAGAGCTGCCTCAATTGAGCGCGCTGCGCAGTGATTGACTGCCGTAACTTTGAAGGGATGCCGTGGTTACCTTTTTGGATTGCGATATCGTACTCCGAAAGCAATGTCTCAAGCGAAGAGGAGCTTTCTTCTGCCTTCAACTCCAGAGCACTCAGAATATCTCTATGAAGTTGCTGTTCAAGCTTTGAATGACTCTTAGTGGGCCGCTGGGATCCGATGATGTCGCTTGTCTCGGTGTTTTGATGCGCATTAAGAATATGAAGTTCTTTCCCGAAAGCTGTCGCGACCGCTTGACAGACGCTCGTTTTTCCCGTACCGGTCTCTCCAACTAGCAGGACAGGTTCGTTGCTACGTAAAGCATGCTCGACAAGGATAAAGAGCCTTTTCATTGCTGGAGTCATGACTAGCTCGCCAGACAGAGGGAGTACAGAGCCACTGACACTGGAGTTGGGAGTG
>Ga0335073_10006561_pt1 | contig 16353 bp, 15 predicted proteins | sample Lox_Sample_22_FD_207093 | JGI IMG/M metagenome (GOLD analysis project Ga0335073, IMG submission 207093) | Soil microbial communities from Loxahatchee National Wildlife Refuge, Florida, United States - Lox_Sample_2.2 | ecosystem: Environmental > Terrestrial > Soil > Wetlands | place: USA... | reverse complement strand
TGCAAACTGAGAAGATCATCATCGATACCGACGTTGGCGACGACATCGACGATGCGTTCGCGCTGGCCCTGGCGGTGCGAAGCCCGCAGGTTGAAATCTTGGGCGTGACGACGACGTTTGGCGATACGGAATTGCGTGCCAAGCTCGCCGTCCGGCTGCTTGGCGACGCGGGCCGTGAGGACATCCCCGTGGCGGCGGGCATACCGACGCAGCCGAAAACGGCCTTGACACAGCGCATTTATGCGGAGGGAGGCCATTTTGCCGGGAAGACGCATCCCGGCGCGGTCGATTTCATTCTGAGCGAGATTAAGCAGCATCCCGGTGAAATTACGCTGGTTTGCATCGGGCCGCTGGTGAACGTGGGCGCGATTATCGATAAGGATCCGGTGACTTTTCGCCGGCTGAAGCGCGTGGTGATGATGGGCGGGTCGATCAACCGAGGCTATGGCGAGCCATACGCGCCGCCAACGCCGCCCGAACCGGAATGGAATATCGTGAACGACATCCCGGCGGCGCAGAAGCTTTTTAGCGCGGGCGTTCCAATCTACATGATGCCGCTCGATTCCACACAGCTGAAGATGGACGAGACGAAGCGTGCATTCCTTTTTCGCCAAGCCACCCCGCTGACGGAAGCGCTGAGCGCGCTTTACTACGAATGGGGGCAGCAAACGCCGACGCTCTACGATCCGATGACGATTGCGTTTATCGACGAGCCGGAGTTGTGTCGCGTGCAGCCGATGCACATTGTGGTGGACGATAAAGGCTATACGCGCGCGGAAGAAGGCGCGGCGAACGCGCAGGTCTGCCTTCATTCGGACCCGGAGGCATTTTTCCGATTTTATCTGAGCCATTTCGGTGGGGCGCCCGTCGAACCGAAAAGCGTCGATGCCGTTAGCGGGGGTCAGTATTCTGCCGGAACGACGGGGCCATTCGGACAGAATTTGCTGAGCGGCAAAAAGATTGTGCTTCTCAATCCGGGCGGCCAGGACTAAATTTTTGCGATCCGGCGCATGCCGGTGCAGGAGATGCTCATGCTCACGAAAAAAATGTGGGGAGTGGCCGCCGCCGTTGCTACAACTTTGGCTTTTGGCTTTCATGTGGCGGCGCAAAGCACGCCAACGCCCGCGCGCGCTTTGCTGGTGCTCGAGAAGGACACGACGCAGCTCGATATTATCGATCCGAACAGCCTGAAAATCGTGGCGAAGGTGCCCGTCGGACCGGACCCGCACGAGGTGATCGCGTCGGCCGACGGCAAGACGGCGTATGTGTCCGATTATATGGGCCGCGGCGGGATGCACCATATCTTGACGGTGATCGACCTCGTCGCGCAGAAGCCGCTGGAGCCGATCGACCTTGGGGCGCTGGAAGCGCCGCATGGTCTGGACTTCATCGGCGGGGAACTTTACTTTACGGCCGAGGGAGCGAAGGCGATTGGCCGCTACAACCCCGCCACGCGGAAGATCGACTGGATCATGGGCACCGGCGAGGACCGCACGCACATGGTGTGGGTGTCGAAGGACCTGACGAAGATTGTTACGTCGAATGTGGCGTCGGGGACTGTGAGCATTATTGAGCAGGTTCAGCAGGCGGGGCCTCCCGGACCGCCGCCGGGCGCCGGTCCAGGCGGCCAGCGCGGCCCGCAGGGTCCTCCTTCGGGATTCGGCGGCCAGAAGACATGGGAAGTAACAGATGTTCCAGCGGGGCGCGGGTCGGAGGGGTTTGACGTTTCGCCGGATGGGACGCAAATCTGGACTGCCAATGCCCAGGACAACACGGCAACGATCATCGACTTTGCGGCGAAAAAGGATATCACCACGTTTCCGATTTCGGTTCGTGGCGCGAACCGGCTGAAGTTCACGCCGGATGGAAAATATGTGCTGATTTCGGGCTTGGGGGCGGGGCCGGGCGGAGGTTCGTCCGGCGGGCCGAACGCGGTGGTGATCGACGCGGCGACGCACAAAGAGATAAGGCAGCTCGATTTGGGCGGAGGCTCGGCGGGGATCCTGATGGATCCCGTTGGGGACCGCGCGTTTGTGGCGGTGAGCGGCGGCAACAAAGTGGCGGTGATCAATTTGCGGAATTTCACGGTGACCGGCTACATCGCGCCGTTGGCGCAGCCGGACGGCATGGCTTGGGCTGTGCGCCACTAGATGCTGGGACGGCTGAGCGCTTTGGCCCTGATGGTCGCCGTGGCTGGGGCATTCGTTGCAGGGTGCGGGAATGATCGGCCTCGCACGGACGCCGAGCTGGGCCTCGACGATCAACAGGCGGCAGGGCGGGCTCTTTTCGATCATTATTGCAGCGCTTGCCACAACGCGTATTCGTCGGGCGATAAAAAAGGACCGAGCCTCAGAAAACTGTTTGGCAAGGAATTTCTGCCGAGCGGGCTCCCCGCGAATGAGCGGTTTGTGAGGCAGACGATCGCGGGAGGGCGGGGAATGATGCCGGAGTTTGGCGATGCTCTCACACCCGATCAAATGAACGCGCTGCTGGCCTATCTCCATACGCTTTAATCTATTCACAACACTCACGTCAGGAGCATTCAGATGGCAAAAGGCTATTTTGTTTCGGTATACCGGTCGATTTCGGATCCGGCGGCTTTTGCGGAATATGCGAAGTTGGCGCGACCAGCGCTGGAAGCCGCGGGAGGGAAATTCCTGACGCGCGGCGCTGCCGTGGCGGCTTATGAGAACGGCCTGAAGGAGCGCGTGGTGATCATCGAGTTTGAAAGCGCGCAGAAGGCGATGGACGCGCATGAGAGCTCCGCGTATCAGGCGGCGCTGAAGGCTCTGGGCAAGGCGGCCGACCGCGATGTGCGCGTGGTGGAGGGCATGGACTGAGGCTCGGCCACGGCCGTTGTTCCCAAGGGCTTTCCTCGCCGGAAATCGCTGCGGAGAAGGGCTGTTTTGACTATCGAGCGGGCTGGGCTATTTCTGCGCGGCATTCGGCGCGGGTTGCTGCGGGTGATTCCCGGGTACGACCGACAAATCGACCGTGAACACATAGATAGCGATAGCGGCAAGCATGAAGAACAGGCCGACCCAGAGGCGCCAGTCGCGATGGGCGCGCCTCCAATAGGGAACGTTGTCCGGAGGAATATGTTCGCCGTCTACCGCTCTCTCACGCTGATGAACATGCTTTTTCTCGTGCATCGCCTACCCGCCTTCCAATTGCGGGCCGAATTTATCGTGAATACTTCGCGAGGGCATAATACCACTCGAGCACCATCTTCCATGTCTCCGCAATCACAATCGGGCACGGGGCACTCTCCCTCGTGAGATCTGGACGACCTGTTAACAGCAGCAGGCTCCGGCGCTTTACGCTCGGAAACTAGGCCGAGGCGGAGTTTTGGGCCAGAGCTTCGGCGATTGAGTCGAGGATGTGGGCCCAGCCCCATTCAGTGGCGCGGCCGAGCTCGTCGTCGGGCAGGTTCGCGTGGCGCAAGGTGACGTCTGTCTCTCTATCGCGGCCTACAAAGGTGACGGTCACGGTTGACTCGATCCCCTTGGTCCCTTCGCCCATCCACGTGTACTCGACTTTGTCCGGCGGCCGAATCTCGACAAAACGCCCGAAGTGCGCCCAGGTGTGGCCGTCCCACGAGACGGTGAAATAGAAGAGCGACCTGGCTACGGGCGGCGCGGGCGCCATGATCAGGGTCTCGCCGCCGAACCAGGCCCCACCCGGACACTTGGGATCCATCCACGCGTCAAAGACCTTGTCGACCGAGGCGGAAATGGTTCGCTTCACAGTGATGTCGATCAGCTTCATTTTCGGGATCATCGTTTTTCTCCTTGTCTTTCTCCTTGAGCTTCCTTGAGCCTTGTTGGGCCTGTCATTCCTGTTTCTCAAAGAACGCCTGCAGGCGGTCGAGCTGCTCATTCCAGAACCTGCGGTATTGCAGGATCCACTCGGCCACTTCGCGCAGCGGCTCCGGCGAAAGCGCGAGGATCTTCGCGCGCCCGCGACGAGTGCGGCGGACGAGGCGCGCACGTTCGAGAACGCGGACGTGCTTGCAGAGGCCGGTGAGCGTCATGGGGAAGGCGGTGGCAACATCGGAAACGGTGGCGGGGCCGCGCGAAAGCCGAGCGAGAATGGCTCGGCGCGTGGGATCGGCGATCGCGGCCGCGACCAGATCGAGGCTTTTGGCGCCCTGATACTGAACCATATGGTTCAGTATCAGACAAACGCGAGGCGCAGTCAAGCGCGCGCTTTGGGAGCGTTACTTGTGGGTTTCGAGTTCTAATTCGGGATCGGTGCCGACAGGAGGATCGGCAGGCTTTCTGGCTTCGGCGACCTCTTTCGCGACGGAGGGCACGCCCGAATCCTGTTCGAGGAGATCGGCGAGCTGAAGGCGGAGGTTGCCGGCGTTGGTGGAATAGGACAAGCCGGTATTCATATCGACGACGCCGGCGCGGATCAGCTTTTCGATTTCGTCGTCGAAGCACTGCATGCCTTCCTGGGAGCCGTCGCGCATGGCGTCGAGCAGGGACTTGCCTTCGCTCTCGCCCTTTTGCACGTATTCGCGAGTGCGGAGCGTCGACTTGAGGATTTCGAATACGGCGGCGCGGCCCGTGCCGTCGCGCCTGGGCAGCAGGCGCTGCGAGACGATGAAGCGAAAGCTTTTTGCGAGGCGCATGCGCACGGCGCTCTGGTCGCTGAGCGAGAAGGAGCCGACGATCCTTTCGACGGTTTTCGAAGCGTCGATGGTGTGGAGGGTCGAGTAGACGAGGTGGCCGGTCTCGGCTGCCTCGAGTGCGACCTCGATGGTTTCGCGGTCGCGCATCTCGCCGACGAGAATCAGCTTGGGCGCCTGGCGCAAAGCGGCGCGAAGGGCGAGCGCGAAATTCGGGGTGTCGGTGTGCAGTTCGCGCTGATGCACGGTGGCTTTTTTGTGCGGGTGGATAAACTCGATCGGGTCTTCGATGGTGATGATGTGGCAGGCCTTTTCCTCGTTGATCTTGTTGACAAAGGCGGCCAGCGTGGACGATTTGCCGCTGCCGGTGGGGCCGGTGACGAGGACGATGCCGGGCCGGAGCTCGGCGGCTTCGCCAAGCGCCGCGGGAATTTTCAGCGATTGGAAATCGGGCACGTTGCTGGCGATAACGCGCATGACGATGGCGCAACTGCCACGCTGCGTGAAAATGTTGACGCGAAAGCGGGAAATTTTCGGGAGGCTATAGGAAAGATCGCAGGAGCCTTCGTTTTTAAGTTTCTCGACGGCGTGATTGTTGCGGCCGATCAGATCTGCGGCGATGCGGGCGGTGTCTTCAGCGTCCAGTATTCCGACGCCGGTGATGCGCAGCTGCATCAATTGGCCGCTGACTTCCACCTGCGGCGCGCGGCCGGGCGAAAAGATCAGGTCGCTCGTGTTCTTGGCGGCGCGAAGCATGGTGGCGATGAGGTTGGCGGTGGGAACGGGCGTTTTCGTTTCGGCCATTGGCGGAGCGCTGGGAATCGGCAAATCCATACGAGTCTCCTGGATACGAGCGGGGCGAAAGGTTCGGCGGCTTGCGTGGAATCTCTGAAGGGAAGTTGCGGCCGAGTCTGCGGTCCCCGGTAAGTAGGTTACGCTCTGGGCGCGCAGGCCGAAGATCGTATTGAAAAGCGCGTGCCTATGGTGGCAATATCCTTCGCATCATCGGGTTTGTGCGCGGCCCGATTTACAGGATCACCCGGCGCGTCGGATCTTTCCTTGCGGCGGTGATCCGGGTTAGGATGTGGGGCATCAGGCGGCTGATCAGGTCGCGGCCGCCAAAGGCGGTTGCCAATGAGTTGGCTGAAACGCTCGACGCCTTGTTTGCTCGCGATGTTCGCCTGCGCCTTCTGCGCTTCGGCGCAATCGGGTTCCATGTCTGCGTCCGCCGGTGGCAGCGGATCGGCGGCTTCTTCTACCGGCGCTGCGGTGGCAAACGCCAATGCGGCGGCAGCAGCCGCCGCGGCGGATTCGGACGCTTCGATGGCCACGCCGTCGACTGCGCCGGCCGACATGCGAACGGACCCCTACTCGCCCTTCGATTCGAGCAATCCCACTGTGAACCTGCGAAGGCTGATGTCTCCTGACGAGCCGCCGGAACTTACGGTGATGGCCGTCGATTCGATCAATCAGGAAGACTGCGGCACGTGGACGGCCGTGGGAGCGCGCAGCGCCACCGTGAGCATGACGCGCCTGGAAGTGCCAGGGAAAGCGCGCGGCATCTATCAACATGCTTGCGGCGAGCTGAAGAAGAAAAAGATGGAAAACGCGGAACGCGAGGCCGAGAAAGCTCTCGACGAATATCACAAGTATCCGGCGGCGTGGGTGCTGCTCGGGGAGGCTTATTTCGATACGAGCGATATGACCGAGGCGGAGAAGGCATGTTCGACTGCTTCGCAGATCGACCCGGGATATGCCGCGTCGTACCTGTGCCTCGCGGCCATCGCCAGCAAGCGGGAAAATTGGGACGAGGCGCGGAAGTTTTCGGATCACGCGCTGCTGCTGGCGCCGCTAAAGGATTGCTTCGCGCTTTACTATCGGGCCGAAGCTGCCTTCCACCAGCAGGATTTGCACGCGGCCGAGCGCAGCGCGCTTGACGCGGCGGGCGCGGACGCAAGTCACCAGATGCCCGAAATCGAACTGCTGCTCGCGCGAATTTATTCGGCAATGAAGAAGTCGGATGAAGCGTCGGTGCAGATTCGCAACTACCTGAAGTTCAATCACAAGCCGGATGGCCAGGCTGCGGTGGACGCGGAACTGGCGACACTGACGGACGCTACCCAGGCAAAGTGACCGGCGGGTTGGCGAGCGTCTGCTGAAGTGTTCCCTGTGATTATTGCTGCGTCGCGCCGGCCGTCTGCCTTTGCGCCACGATTTTTCGCACGTTGGCGTAAAGAGCTTTGGCCTGCGGCAAGGACTCGATGGCTTTGTCGAGTTGGGGATCGTTTTCGAGTTCGACCTTGTAGCCGGCGTCCAGACCAAACATCGTAGTGAAGACTTCGCGTTTCGTTTCCCATTTCAGCCAGGGAAGATTCTGCTGAATATCCGCTTGCGTATATTGGATGTGCTGCTGATCGAGAAACTTTTGCAGTTGCGCGATCACGCTGTCGTCTGTGGTGAAATCCTGCGTGATCGTGGGCTTCGTGCCGAGGTAATAGCGGACGAAATCGCCGACGCCCTGATCGGTGGGGAAGAAGACGCTGCGCGCGAGCAGCATCGTCTCGAACTCGGTTGGCTTTGCCGCCGGGGCGGCCACGTCCGGCGTAATGCCGTCGCCGCCATAGACGGGGCGGCCGCTATCGGTGTATTTCAATTCGGGCGATTTCGGCTTTTGCGGATTATTGTGGTAGTCCCAAAGCGTTACGTTTCTGTAATCGCGCTGGATCAGCCGGCCGCTGGGCGTGTAATAGCGGGCGGTGGTGAGCAGTAGAGCAGTATCTTCGCTCAATTGGAATTGCGTCTGCACCAGGCCCTTGCCGAAGGTGGTCTCCCCAACGATCAGGCCGCGGTCGTGATCCTGAATCGCGCCGCTGACGATTTCAGAGGCGGAAGCGCTGTCGCGATTGACAACAAACACGAGCGGCACGTCGATGCCGCGATTGCCACGAACCGCGTAGTAGCGCCGCTCCGGCGAAGACCGGCCGTGATGCGAGACGACCAACTGGTTCTGATCGAGAAACATGTCCGCCATGCCTACGGCCTGGTTGAGAAGGCCGCCGCCGTTTTCGCGTAGATCGATGATGAGCCCATCGAGCTTTGAGTAGTCCAGCTGCTTGAGAGCGTCCGCGAGGTCGGAGTCAGTGGTTTCGTTGAAGGTGGTGACATGGACATAGCCGATTCCCGGGCGGACCATCTCCGAAAACTCCACGCCTGGACGGGGAATCTCGTCGCGGGTGACCGTCATCGGAATCGGCTCCACCCATCCTTCGCGCTCGATCATGATGTGGACGCTGGTGCCCTTGGCGCCCTTGAGCAAGTCGGCCACTTGCGTGGTGGTGAGCCCGGCGCAGTCTTTGCCGTCAACGGACAAAATGATGTCGCCGGGGCGGATTCCAGCCTTGGCTGCGGGTGATCCGTCGAACGGTGCGAGCACCATCGTCTGGTTCTGGCGCGGCTCGACGATCATGCCGACGCCGTAATATTTGCCTTCCTGGTTTTCGCGAAAGAGGGCATATTCCTGCGGATCGAAAAAATTGGAGTGCGGGTCAAGCGAGTGCAGCATGCCGGGGATCGCGCCGTCGTAGATCACTTTATCCGCATCGACGGGATCGGCGTAATTGGCCTCGACGGTGGCCAGCACGGACGTGAAAGTCCTCGTCGCGTCCGCCGCCTGATCGGCGTTGGCGGCCGAAGCGGTCCACGTAGGGCCAAAAAGGCCTCCTACAAGGGCGGAAACCGCCAAAACGGAGCAGAATAGAATGGCTCCGCGCCGGGAACCTCTGGAATGCACTGCGGGGATATCGCCAGGCGTTTGGGCGCCGGCTGACAGCTGCAAAGTCATGATGCCTCTCTCCGGTTCTTAGACGGGGAGTATAGCACAGAGGATGCTAACGACTTTTCGGAGCGCGCGGCGAGGTTTCCGCCACGCGCGGTGAAGCGCAGGCGAACTCTGCCATGCGTCTGTGCCTCCGGGTACGACGTTTGGTTATTGGTTTGGACTTGCTGTTTGGTCGGGAGGCGGAGCTGCTGCCGGATTTGTCGCGCGATTTTCGGCCAGGATTTTCAGCGCATTCGCATAAAGCGCCTTGGCTTGCGGCAGGGACTCAATGCCTTTCACCAGCTCCGGATCGTTTTCGAGTTCAACCTTGTATCCGGCGTCGAGCCCGAAAAGCGTGGTGAAGACTTCGCGCTTGATCTCCCACTTCAGCCATGACGTGTTCTGCTGAATGTCCGCCGGAGTGAAGTCCACATGCTGCTGCGCCAGGTATTTCTCGAATTGATCGATCACCGCGTCATCAGGTGAGTAGTCTTTCGTGATGTTCGGCTTTGTGCCCAAATAATAGCGGACAAAGTCACCGACGCCTTCGGGCGTGGGATAAAAGACGCCGCGCGTCATGAGCATCGTCTGGAATTCCGTCGGTTGAGGTGGCGGCGCGATCACGTCCGGCGTGATTCCGCCTCCGCCGTAGACCGGGCGCCCGCTATCGGTATATTTCACTTCGGGCGACTTCGGTTCCTGCCGGTTGTAGAGGTAGTCGTAGAGCGTTGAATTGGCGTAGTTGCGCTGGATGAGCCGGCCGCTCGGTGTGTAATAGCGAGCCGTGGTCAAAAGCAGGGCGGTATCTTCGCTCAGTTCGTATTCACGCTGCACCAAGCCCTTGCCGAAGGTGGTCTCGCCGACGATCAGGCCGCGGTCGTGATCCTGAATAGCGCCGCTGACAATCTCCGAGGCTGACGCAGTATCGCGATTTACCAGAATCACAAGCGGAACGTCGATCCCCTGGTTTCCGCGCACCGCGTAAAAACGCTCTTCGGGAGAATTGCGTCCACGGTCGGAGACCACGAGTTCATTTTTCTCGAGGAACATGTCCGCCATGCCGACGGCTTGGTTGAGCAAGCCGCCGCCATTTTCGCGAAGGTCGATGATCAGTCCATCGAGCTTGGGGTAGTCGAGATTTTTCAGCGCATCGGCCAAGTCGCTGTCGGTGGTCTGGTCATTGAAGGTGGAAACATGGACGTATCCGACTCCAGGGCGGATCATCTCCGAGAATTCCACGCCAGGGCGCGGGATTTCGTCGCGCGTCAAGGTCATTGGGATCAGGTCCGCCCAACCTTCGCGCTGGATCATGACGTGAACGGTGGTGCCCTTTGCGCCCTTGAGGAGATCGGCAACCTGCGTCGTTGTGAGGCCGTCGCAACTCTTGCCGTCGATCGACGCGATAATGTCGCCCGGGCGTATGCCCGCTTTGGCTGCCGGCGATCCTTCAAACGGCGCCTGAACCATCGTCTGGTTCCCGCGTTGCAAAATGATCATGCCGACGCCGTAATAGCGGCCCTCCTGGTTCTCACGGAAAAGGGCATATTCCTGGGGGTCGAGGAAATTCGAGTGCGGATCAAGCGAATGGAGCATGCCCGGAATCGCGCCGTCGTAGATCACTTTGTCAGCGTCGACGGGAGTCGCGTAGTTAGCTTCCACGGTGGCCAGGACGGAGGTGAAGCTTTTCGCCGAATCCTCTATGTCATTGGATGTGGCGGCCGATGTTGTTTTCGAGGGGCCCAGCAGCCCTCCGAGCAGCGCCGAAAGACCCAACACCGAGCACAGCAGCACGATTCCGCGCTTGGATGCGGACGCTTTATTTGCAGGCCCTGATCCCGGCGTCTGAGCATTTGTCATTCTCGTCTCTCGCGATTCCAAATTTCCCCCACTCGCCCCCGCTCCGCGAATCAGTATAGCACGGCGCGAAGAATTGCCCTTGCCAGTGGTATTCCGGCTGGCCGCGCCTCGCCCCGTTTCGCTTAAAGGAGGCTGGTCATCGGCCTCAGCTATTAGTTGCCGTTCATGCTTCGTTCACAATCTCGTAGCAATTCGCCTGCAGCTTATTCCTCCGCACGCACCCGGCCGAGAAGTCAGCCAGGGCGGACCTCCATGCGGGCTGGGTGGCCGCTTCAGACGACGCTGATGGATCTTCCAAATTCCGTACTGTAGCCTACGCAATGCCATAGCAAGCGGCGCGCACATCGCGGCCAGCTCGTTTTTTCGAAGATTCGCCGTGCAAACGCCCTCGTTTGCCTCTCCCTTTCTGGCCAATCGATTGCATGTCATCGAACTTCGAGTCCACAGCGAGACATCGGCCCTCAATCTCTAAATCTCGATATTTCGGAAGGGGGATCGAATGCAAAAGACAATCGCCAGTTTTGCCTTTCTGCTCCTTGTGCTGGTTGTTCTGCCGCAAGCCGTCCCGGCGACGCGAGCAGCGGCAGACCCCTACTCGTCCATGGCTCCTCTTGGAGAGTATCTGATGCCGAAGGATACGGAGGTGGCGCTGGCTCGCACCGCCGCGCCAGCCTCCCTTGCTGACGGCGCCACCGTGATGGTGTTGGGACGCGAGGGTTACACCATCGCCGTGCCAGGTACAAACGGCTTTCTCTGCTACGTGGAGCGATCATGGGCCAAGGAGACGAATGACCCGGAGTTCTGGAATCCCAAGATCCGCTCCCCGAATTGCTTCAATCAGCCCGCGGCCAGCAGCGTTGCTCAGGTCTATTTGATGAAGACGGGCCTGGTTTTGGCAGGTAAGTCCAAGGCTGAGATCGACCAGAGCATCGCAGCGGCGCTAGAAAGCGGCAAACTGCCGGCGCTCGCACCCAGCGCGATGTGCTACATGATGTCGAAGCAGCAGTACCTTAACGATACAGGGAAGAGCTGGTACCCGCATTTGATGTTCTATGCCGCGGGCGACGTGGCGAAGAGCTGGGGTGCGAATCTGGACGGCTCTCCGATGATCGCAGTGTACGACGGGGAAGCGCACGTGACGATTTTCATGGTCGTGGTGCGCCACTGGTCGGATGGAACGCCGGCCCCGAATTAGACGAGTCCGGTAATTGGTTATGACTCTCGCCTACGGTGGGACGCTAAAGCCGCGCGGCAAGCATGAGCAACGCGGGGGCCAGAAGCGCGGCATCTGCCAGGACCCGGATGGCGTCGCCTGAAAGCCTGCGGCGCATCAGGTGCAGCGCCAAGGTCAACAGCGCAGCCAAGGCGACGGCAGCGCCCGCAGCGGCGCTGATGCGAAACAGAAAGACGGCCGCGAGCGAGAGAACTGTCAATCCCGCCGCCAGCCAGCCGATCCGACCACTCGCCCAAGGCACAATGGCGGACTGTTCGCCGGCCACGCTGGGATTTTCCCAGCATTCGATAGCCACGCAGTTCAACACACAGAGCGCGGCAAACATTACCCAGGCGCTCATCTCGTTCCACGAAAATCCGCGGGGCTGCGACCAGACGGGCAGCGTCGTTCCCGCCGCGAAAATCAGGCCCACCGCAAATTCTTTCGGGAAAATGTGCGCCGTCGCCTCACCGCCTAGATGAACACAAAGCAGGTAAATGCCCACGATGCCGCCGAGCAGTAGCCCTGCCTTCAGGTCGTCGAAATCCAGTCCGTAGCGGGCAAGCCACACGCCGGCAATCGCGCCCAGCCCCGCTGCCGCGCACAGAACTGTCTGGTGCCGCTGGCAGAACCGGTGCCGTTCTTTTAACGCTGTTTCGTCCGTTGCGCGCCATCCGTCAAACAGCCGGTCCGCCACATAAATCAGCCAAACCGCCAGAACGAGCGCCCCGATGGTGGAAAGCGACACCTCAATGCCGCTCACGCGCGCGAAAAGCAAAGCCCATGCGCCGGCTACGGCCGGAGCGTCCAGGCTGAGCACGTTCCACCAAAGCCAGGGAGGAATCACGTTGCTGGCTTGTTTTGTCAGGGTTCGCGGCGGAGCAGCTAAGGGAATGGCCCCAGATTGCGGTGCAAGATGGGAAGCGCGAATCGCCGGCAAATTCCTGTCGTCTTCTATGGAGTGAACGGAGCCCACAGCGAAGTCTTAAACCCTTCCGAGGCAACGCAAAGTTGCCAAGCTACAATTGTAGCCCATCCGCAGGTGATCGCATTCGCAGCTGAAAAGAGTACTTCCGCGAGAAGGACTCTGAGCCGAAGAGCAATTGAAGACGGATGGCCTTGGCAATTCGAGACATCGAAGCCGGTTGCCCGCGGCTACGAGCCGAGATGCTCCCGGAGGATGCGCAGCATTCGGCGCAAAGGCTCAGCCGCGCCCCACAGGAGTTGATCGCCCACCGTGAACGCGCCGAGATAATCCGGCCCCATCTTTAGCTTGTGAATGCGGCCGACGGCGACGTTCAATGTGCCGGAGACAGCAGTGGGCGTAAGGCAGCGCAGGCTGGCGTCTTTATTATTAGGGACCACACGCACCCATTCATGCGCAGCGGCCAGCATGGAGTGAATCTCATCCGAAGGAACGTTCTTCGTCAGTTTGAAGCATAGTCCCTGGCTATGGCAGCGCATGGTGCCGACGCGGACGCAGATGCCGTCGACCGGTACAGGAGGATTCAGCGCCAGTATCTTGTTCGTTTCGGAGATGCCTTTCCACTCTTCCTTGGTCTGTCCTTCGGGCATTTCCTTGTCGATCCAAGGCAGAACGCTTCCCGCGAGCGGCGCGCCGAATTCGCCGGTGGGTAACTCGGGCGAGCGCTGGATCTCGAGGAGCATTTGGTCGACTTCGAGAGCGTTATCGGTCGGCGTCTCGCGGTAAGGCTGTGTGAACATCGACATCTGCTTGACCAGTTCCAGCATCTTCGCGGCGCCAGCGCCGGAAGCGGCTTGATAGGTCATCGAGGTCATCCACTCGACCAAGCCTTGCTTGAAGAGCGGCGCGACGGCCATCAACATGAGGCTCACGGTGCAGTTGCCGCCCGCGAAGGTGCGCACGCCGCGCCGCAGCCCGTCCTGAATCACGTCGAGGTTCACCGGATCGAGGATAATCACCGAATCCTCGGCCATGCGTAGCGTCGAAGCGGCATCGATCCAGTAGCCCTTCCAACCGCTCTTGCGCAGCGGCGCGTAGACTTCCGTGGTGTATTCGCCGCCCTGGCAACTGATCACCGCGTCGCACGCGGACAATTCGTCCAGTGCGCTCGCGTGCTTCAACTTGGGGTTACTCGCTTCGGGCGGCGCTGCGCCTCCGGCATTCGACGTCGAGAAAAAGACTGCCTCGATGCCCGGAAAATCGTGCTCCTCCCGCATTCGCTGCAGCAGGACGCTTCCAACCATACCTCGCCAACCAACCAGACCAACGCGCAACATGTCTCCTCCGGGAAGGCTTATTTTAACTGAAATCTTGCTATTTCGCCCCCGGTGATGTTCCCCAAAAACCCACTGTTTACGGATTCGCCGGCGGACAATTAATCGAAAACCGGACTTCTACGTTCACCAGTTTATGGGCCATGTCCCGCGGAAAAACCCAACCGCTGGCGGCTGATTCCACCGCTGAGCGGAGGAGGGGAGGGCCGAGGGCTGGAAATAAGACATTAGTCGCTCCGTTCGAATCAACGAGTACGGCGATAGAGACGGTTCCCTGCACCCGTGCCAGTTTAGCGATTGCCGGATAAACGGGAGGGGTGAATACGACAGGCTTCACCGTACTGTCTTGCAGTTCGACGGTCATGGTCGCAGGATGAGACTGCATTGCGGCCCGATAAATGGCTGAGGGTCTATTCTCCTCCCCAGCGAAAAGCGAGTCGTACTCGCCTGCAGCTATCGCGGCTAAGACAGGTGAAGCAGAAGCGTCGTCTGGGAGATCGTTTTCTTTGGACGAGGTGAATATGGGTTTCTGCATAACTCCAGGGCCGACCACGGCGTCCAATCGGTCGATCAGCCCCATCGTCCATGTGGTATTCGGAGGAGTTTTTTTGTAGGGATCGAACATGTCCCGGTCCAGAATGCCCGACCTTAAAATCCGCGTGTTGTCCCCGCACCGCACCCGCATCGATACCCGTGCGCCGCTGAAAGTCATGCACTTCTTGCAACGCTTTAGCTCACGGCTCAGATCCTTCTCAGGGACAGCGCATGGGTTTTCGTCCGCGACTAACGTCGACATCGGTGCCGCAATTCTCGCCGAGGCCATCTCCACTCGGGAAGGCATGAAGCAGACGTCAGAACCCGGAGTGAGCGTCACTCTATCGACTGAAGTTCCGCTCGCGCCCTGCTGCACTACGAAAATTTCGTAATACTCAAAGGGAGGACCAAAATCGAAAAACGTCAGCCGTCCAATTGCAAGCTCGGTTAGTGTCGAGGAAGCAGGGCTTCGGGTTTGGGGAAAGCCCGGAGACGTAAAAGCAACTAAGGCCGCTAGGACTAGGGCGCTTTTCAGGATAGACATCCTTCGACCTCACTTCTGTGCCGCTGTGACAAACGCTTGCATGAGAATTCCACTTTCCGAACTCTGGTTCAACATCGAACTGGAACCATCGTGTCGGACTTTTCGCCTCGGAGGCCAAGAGTAGAAATATTTTGCGAAAGTCGGTGCATTTGGCGCGGCGTCGAGTAGAATACGGAACCGTTACGGGCGGGCATCACGTCTTCACAGGTGGTGGGGATCGTCACCCTTATCTAAAATCTTTCGCATTGAGTGATGTGCATCGCGGCGCGGCGTCCGCTCGTAACCGTATATCTGCGGCCTGGCCATGGAGATGAGTTCGTGATCGTTGGCGTGGTAAAGGAAAGCTTTCCCGGCGAACGCCGCATTGCATTGATACCAGCCGCGATCCCGAACCTGGCGAAAGCCGGACTCCAGGTGATGGTCGAAGCCGGCGCGGGATGGGAAGCCGGTTATCCTGACGCGGCATTCGCGGAGAAAGGCGCCACTCTGGCGCCGGACCGCGCGGCCGTCTTCGCCGCCGCGGACATCATCGCGCAGGTCCTCTCTTACGGCTCAAACGACAAAACAGGCCGCGCTGACCTGCCACTCATGCGTCGCGACCAGGTTCTGATCGGTTTCCTGCGGCCATTGGGCTCAAAAGAAACCGTGCAGGAAATCGCCCGCACGGGCGCTATTTCGTTTTCCGTTGAACTAATGCCGCGCACCACGCGCGCGCAGAGCATGGACGCGCTGTCGTCCATGGCGACGATCTGCGGCTATAAGGCTGTCTTGATCGCTGCGAACACTTTACCTCGCCTTTTTCCCATGATGACTACCGCAGCCGGCACCATTACGCCGGGCCGAGTGCTTGTGATTGGCGCCGGCGTGGCGGGCTTGCAAGCTATCGCCACGGCCAAGCGTCTCGGTGCGGTCATTTCAGGGTATGACCTGCGTCCCGCCGCAAAAGAGCAGGTGCAGAGCCTCGGCGCTCGTTTCGTCGAGCTGCCCATCGAAGCAAAAGACGCGCAAGACGCGGGCGGCTATGCGAAGGCGCAGGACGAATCGTTTTATGCGCGCCAGCGCGAATTGCTAGGCCGAGTGATCGCCGAAAATGACGTGGTGATCACCACGGCTGTTGTCCCCGGAAAGAAAGCGCCGGTGCTGGTGACCAAAGAAATGGTCCACGGGATGGCGCCCGGTTCAGTGATCGTCGATCTTGCTGCCGAACGCGGCGGCAATTGCGAGTTGACGCGCCCTGAGGAAACGATCGTCGTCAATGGCGTCACAATCGTAGGTGAAATCAATCTGGCCAGCACTGTGCCGTACCACGCAAGCCAGATGTACGCGCGCAATCTCGTGTCGTTTCTGACGCTGCTGGCGAAGGGTGGCAAGCTCAATTTGAACATGCAGGACGACATCATTCGCGAAACGCTCTTGACGCAGGGCGGGGAAGTCGTGAACGCCCGGGTGAGGGAGTTCTGGAGCCTCCCCGCGCTGGCGACAAGGGCATAAGGAGA
>Ga0335073_10006560_pt1 | contig 16356 bp, 14 predicted proteins | sample Lox_Sample_22_FD_207093 | JGI IMG/M metagenome (GOLD analysis project Ga0335073, IMG submission 207093) | Soil microbial communities from Loxahatchee National Wildlife Refuge, Florida, United States - Lox_Sample_2.2 | ecosystem: Environmental > Terrestrial > Soil > Wetlands | place: USA... | reverse complement strand
ATATAAAGCATCGTCTGCAGCGGCAGTTTCTGGGCCATGAGGAAGCCGGTGATCACCGGGCCGATGACGGCGGCGACACGTCCCATGCCGGTGGCGAAGCCGACGCCGTTGGCGCGGATCCCGGTCGGATAGAAGATCCCCACCGTGCAGTTGAGCGAATTGTGCGCGCCGCCGCAGAACGCCATGCCGACAAGCGCCGCGCCGATGATCAAGCCGTCGGTCAGGCCGGGCGTCCCCAGATAGAGGATCGCGGCGACGGCGATGATCGCGGTGGCGACGGTGGTCAGCGGCCCGTAGACATCCAATGGCCGCGCCAGCGAGAGCTGCGTGATGACGCCGCAAGCGGCGGCATAGGAATAGGTCAAGGACGCTCCCGCAGGCGATAGTCCCGTGCTTTCGAGGATGACCGGCATCCAGCTCAACAGCGTCATGTAGGTCAGCGATTCGGCAAAATAGGCGACCCAGAGCAGCGGCGTCGCAAGCCGCTGGTCGCCGCGGAACAGCATCGGCACGGAGAAATTGGTCTTGGTGCGTTCTTGCCGTGCGATGATGGTCGTCGCGGGACCGATCGAAAGCTCCGGCGCGATCCGCGCGACGAGTTTCCGCAATGCTTCGGAGTTGGGCCGCGCGAGTGCCAGGAACCGGATCGATTCCGGAAGAAACACATAGAGCACCGCGCTCAGCACGATCCCGGCGGTACCGGCGACGAAGAAAACCACCTGCCACCCCAAATGCGGGATGAAGGCGGCCGCGACCTGGCCGATGACGACGGTGCCGATCGAATATCCGATGATGGTGTAGACGACGAAGCTCGCGCGATAGCGCTGCGGCGCCGTTTCGGTCACCAGCGCGATCACGTTGGGGATGACGCCGCCGATGCCCAGCCCGGCGACAAATCGCCATATCATGATCTCGTTCAGCGAGCCGGCATAGGCCTGGATCAAAGCGGGGATGCTGTAGGCGAGAACGCCGCCGATCGCGCCCGCCCGGCGGCCGAACCGGTCGCCGACATAGCCGAATATGATGCTGCCGACGAGGATGCCGAAATATCCCGCGCCGAACACCACGCCCATCGCGCTCTTGTCGGCGTGAAAGGCGCGGATGACGGCCGGCGCCGAGACGTTGCCGGCGCCGAAATCGAGTCCGTCGACCACGACGACGAGGGCGCAAAGGATCGTGATCAACAGATGGAATTTGCCGAGCTTGCGATTATCGATGAGAGTGCCGACGTCGATCGTGGTCTCTTCAGGCATGTGATCCTCCCTGCGGGACCCTTTTCTGGTCGCTGTCGTTATGCCGTGCCCCAGACGTCCCGCGCGACCCGCACCACGAGATCGAGCTTTCGCTTCTGATCGTCGTGGGTCAGCGGATGCCCCGTATATCCGGGCGAGAAGCCGCATTGCGGGCTTAGGCTCAGCCGCTCGAGCGGCACGAACTTCGCCGCTTCGTCGATCCGCCGCTTCAACGTGTCGGGATCCTCGAGCGCGCGTTCCTTCGTCGAGACCAGGCCGAGCGACACGCGCGGCTCAGGCCCCAAATGGCGAAGCGGCGAGAAATCGCCCGCGCGGGGCGTGTCGTACTCGAGGAAATAGCAGGCCGCGTTGATGCCCCGGAACAAGGCGTCGGCCGTCGGCTCGTAGCTGGTATCGGCCTGCCACATGCCTTTGTTGTTGCCGCGGCAGTGATGGAGCGCGACCGTCATGCCGTCCGGCGCGCTCTGCACCACCCGCTCCATGATTGTCGTGTAGCTCGACAGAAGCTCCCGCCAATCGTCGCCGCGTTTTGCCATGTTCGCCTGGATGTTCGGATCGCCGAGCTTCGGGATCGAGGTCTCGTCGATTTGCACCAAGGTGCACCCGGCCGCGGCCAGAAGCGTCAGCTCCTGCCGGTACGCCTCGGCGACATCGTCCCAAAATGCGTCGAGCGCGGGATAGACGTCGCGCGAAATCTGGGCGCGGCCGATCGTATAGTGCAGCCCCGGCGGCCCGGGGATGCAGACCTTCGGCTCGCCCGTCTTGGCCACCGACTTGAGGAAGCGAAACGCCTCGATCGTGATGCCGCCCTCCGGCAGCCGGATCGGCTTCGTCACCAGCGTCTTGCGGCCCGGAATACCGCGCATGCCGGTCTTCGGATCGGTGTAATAGAGCTGGGTCTCGTTTTCCGGCCCAAGCTCGGTCCCGTCGAGCGCCAGGACGAAATCGCCGAGATAACTGTCGCGGCGGAACTCTCCGTCCGTGATCGACCGCAGGCCCAGATCCTCTTGCATCGCGACCACGTCGCGGATGGAACGGTCCTCGAGCGCGCGCAATTCCTCGTGCGGCAGCTTCCCGGCCTTGAACGCGTCCCGCGCCGCGATGAGCTCGGCAGGGCGCAGCAAGCTGCCGATATGTTCGGCGCGGTAGGGCTGATCTTGGGTCATGACTCTTCACCTCCCGCATGGGAGGATAATCCTCCCCAAGCGGCCGACAAGCATTTGGTCGCGATGCGATACGAAGTGAGGAAGCGATGGCGGCTCGATCCGAGCGCGAGGTTCTGTTGGTCGGCAGCATGCCGGTGCGACCTGTCGAATCCGTGTTCGAGACAGTCTCGACGCATCTTGGTCCTCTGGCGCACCGCATTCCGGACGGCGAGATGATGGGGTGGCTGCGCCAGGTATGGCGCTCCCACGCGCTCAACCCGTTGCTCGAAGAGGACGGCGAGACCAAGCTCAACGGAAATGCGGCGCTCGCCTTGCCGCTCTACCGTCTGAAGCCCGGTGTCGCGGCAAAGGACCTTGCGCTCGGCCCGTACGGCTATGCGGAGAATGCGCGCCGTTCCCACGCGGCGTTCGCGCGCTTGCGCCGCGACGGCAAGATCCCGCCGCAGACGCGGCTGCAGGTCTGCATGGCGGGACCCGGCACCACCGCTTATGTGATCAAGCTTCCGGCCGACGAATTGCTGCCGCTGGCGCGGGTCGCGCTGTTGCGGGAGATTGAGGCCATGGTCGCCACCCTTCCGCCCTCCGACCTCGCGATTCAGCTCGACGTGGCCATGGAGGCCGAGCACGAGGAATATCTCCGGCGTCCTGATGCCTTCGATACGCCGGTGCATGATGCGTTCCACTGGACGCACGAGCAGATGGCTCAATCCGTCGCGTGGCTCGCCGACCGGATACCAGCCGAGATCGAGCTGGGCTTTCACATCTGTTCGATCTGGCACCACTGCCCGGAGGGCGGCCAGGACAACGAGGTGATGGTGGACACGGCGAACCTCTTGTCCGAACGGATCGGCAGGCCGATCGCCTATATCCACATTCCCATCATTCCGGAGCATGACAGCGTCGAGGACTATGCGCCGCTCGGCCGGCTGCGACTTCATCGAGAGACGAAGCTGTTTCTTGGTCTTCTCAACCTCGCCGACGGACTGGACGGCGCGCGTCGTCGGATCGCCTTGGCGGAGTCGATCGTCCCCGACTTCGGCGTGTCGTTCTTCTGCGGGCTGGGGATGCCGCCCGGCGGCTATGGCGAGGGCGAACCGGGCGGGCTGCGGCGCGTTCCCGGCTCAGGCGATCCTTCCGCACCGGCGCTGAGACCTACGCTGAAGCGCGCGACGGTCGACACGATTGGCGACGTCCTCGACCTGCACCGTCGGGCCGCCGCGCTTTAGCTATTGATCGACGATCGCGCTTACTTTCGGCCAGGCCTCGAGGCCGCGCGCCTTCATGATCTCCCCCAACGCGGGCGGCAGGTATTTCATCATGGCCGGCTCGAAGCTCGGGCGCGCCTTGACCCGCGCGAGCCACCGCGTCAGGTGCGGGCGAGACCGCGTCCACAAACCTGAGCAATTCAGCATATCGAGCCGATTGACATAAGGGATGCAGCCCACCTCGGCGAGCGAGAAATTGTCGCCCGCCAGCCATTGGGTCCGCGAAAGCTGCGCATCCATGTCGCCCAGGAAGCGGTCATAGACACGCAGCGCCGCTTGCGCCTCGGGATCATCGATGCCGTTCTCGAGCCGGCTGCGGCGGCGCGCTCGTTCCGCCGGCGGAACGCTATTGACCCAGGCATCGACCGCAGCCGGACCGTTCGCGATCACGGCGTGGCGATGCGAAATCGCATAAGTGACGATGCCCGTCGCGGGATGAACCTCCTCGTCGAGCCGCTTGGTCCAAATGCGCATCGCGGCACGCTCAACCGCGGAGGCGGGCCGCAGCGGCGGGTCGGGAAACACCTCGTCGAGATATTCGCCGATGACCGCGCTTTCGCGAATGACGTGACCGTCATGCACGAGCGTCGGCACGACATGCTTGGGATTGAGCTTCAAATACTCGGGCGCGAACTGTTCGCCCTTGAGGATGTCGACATAATGGCCGACCCAATCGAGCCCCTTCTCCGCGAAGACGATCCGAGGCTTCGCCGCGCATACGGACGTGCCATGGTGATAAAGCTCGAGCATGTTTCAGCCTCCCCATCGTCACTCGCGCGGAGCGTAGCGCGAAGGATCGTCCGATGCATGCTCTTCGATGAGCCGCGATGGTGCTCGCCACGATGGCGCTATGACCTAGCGCGCCGCCTTTCGCGAGCGCTTGGCGACGTACATCGACGAATCCGCTTTACCTAGCAGCATGTCGAGATCGTCGGAATCGCCAACGCGCCAGAATTGCACCCCGACGCTGACGCCGAGAGAGATGGGCCGCCCGTCAACCTCGAACGGCGTGTTGATCGCCTCTTCGACGCGTGATTTCACGATCTCCGCGTCGCTCTCGGAATGAAGACCCTCGGCGAGGACAAGGAATTCGTCGCCGCCAAGTCGTCCAACCGTATCGCTCTTGCGGATCGACTGCCGAAGCCGATCCGCGACGGCGACCAGGACCTTGTCCCCCGCGATATGGCCAAAGCGGTCGTTGACGTCTTTGAACCCGTCGAGATCGAGCAGCAGGATACCGAGGAGGGCCTTGGATCGTTCCGCCCTGGCGAAAGCGAGCTTGAGCCGATCGATCAGCAGCGCCCGGTTGGGCAGCGCCGTGAGTGGATCGTAAAGCGCGCGCCGGCGGAGCTGTTCCGCCTCGGCCTTGAGCGCCAATTGCGCCCGCACGCGCGCAACCACGACATTGAGATCGACAGGTTTCGTCACATAGTCGTTGGCGCCCTCTTTGAGCGCCCTGACCGTCACCTCGCCGGCGGTTTCGGCGGTAATCATGATCACCGGCAGGGACGACGCCGATTCAAGCTCGCGAATCGCCGACAGGACTTCGATGCCGGATCGATCGCCAAAGCGCAGATCGAGAAGAACGAGATCGAACTTTGCGGATGAGAGATGGGAAAGACAGTCGTCGCTGCGCTCCGCCGTGGTGACGGCAAAACCCTCGAAGCGCAAACGCCACGCCAGCATTTCGTTGTGCTTGGCATCGTCGTCAGCGACAAGCACGTGATAGGACGCCGGTTCTGGAGGCCCGACGGCACTCACCTCGATCACCTTCATAGCCCGACAGGGTCATCGCACAACTGCGTTAACACATTGTTTGTGGGCCGCGCGCCGCGGGCGGTTCCTTCGCGCTTAACAGTGCCTTAGGTCCTTGTGCGGTAAAACCCGTATCGTCGTCCATCGTAACTGGGCGCGTCATGCCTATATACGCCCGTTCGATCCTTGGCATCGGTTTCATGGCGCTCGCGCTGGCGCTCGCCATTGCCGCGTTTTTTATCAATCTGACGACGCGCCCCCACGACGTCCCGGTCGTGGCGGAGCATCCACTATCGGCAACGCCAGCCGCCGGCACCGTCGCCGTCGCCCTCAAAGACATCAAGCGCGGCGACAAAATCCCGTCGGACGCGGTGTCATCGCTTCAGCTTTCGCAACCGCGTCCGTCCGAAGCCTTCGACAAGCCGGTCGATGTCGTTGGTGCCATCGCGCTCGAGGATTTCCAAGCCGGACAAATCCTGGTCCGGTCAGGCGTCTCCTTCGATAAGGATATCCGGCCCGGCCTGTCCGCTTTGGTGCCCGTCGGCATGCGCGCCGTGGCATTGCGGATCAATGATGAAAGTGCCGTCGGCGACTTCCTGCGGCCTGACGACATTGTCGATCTCGAACTTGTGATCCCCGCCGACCAGCTCGCGAAAATTAGAGGCGACAACGTCACAAATGCGGGACGTCCGGAAACCAGGACCCTGCTTCAGCGAATCCGCATCCTGAGCGTTGGCGAAGCGCTGACCGTGACGCAGGACAACCATGCCATCCGCATGGAAAACCTGACCGTCGCGGTAACGCCGAAGCAGGCGCTGCTCATCGGGCTTGGGAAACAGATTGGCAGCTTCTATCTGGCGCTGCGCCACCCATCGGACGAGACAACAGACAAAACGTCCCTGACCAAAGTGGACGATATCCTTGGAGGAAACGTGGCATCAAGTACCACTGCTGCAAATGCCGCAGCGACTGCCCGGAACGACACGCATCAGATCACCATTTACCAGGGCCAGCATGTCGTTCACCAAGACGTTCCATGACCTGAATCGGTCATTCGCCATCTCCCACCGGTCGCGACGACCCGCCGCAAGAGCCGAAACGGCTCTCGAGTGGTCGCCATGAACCGCACGGCGCCCCGAACGATTCTCCTGCTCTCGGCCGATCACGCTTTTGCCGAACGCGTGATGAGCGCCTTGATGCCCAGATTGGGCGTCATTCGCGGCGTGATGGGCGTCGACAACCTCGACGTTTTGATGTCGGCTTCCGATCCCGATCTGTGCCTCATCGATATCGACGGGCCGTCTTGGGATCAACCTGTCGACCTCGCCGCCATTGAACAAGTAAGGGCCAAGAACCCCAACATGCCGATCGTCATCGCGACGACGGACCTCAGCAGCACGCTTCTCATCTCCGCGATGCGTTTGGGCGTGAGCGACGTTTGCGAGAAGGATTTTGCCCCCGACGAGCTCAATGCGCAGATCGACCGATACGCCAACCGGCGGTCAAAGCCGCTCGGCGACCATCTGGCCTCGCTTGTGACGTTCCTTGGCGCGCGCGAGGGGATCGGCACGACGACGACGGCGCTTGCCTTTTCCGAAGCCATCGCCACGCGATCGGGCGCGGACTCACGCGCCCTCCTCCTCGATTTCAGTCATCCGCCCGCGGAAATCCCGGACCTCATCGGGGCGCGCGCCAATTACTTCATGACCGACGCCGTGCACGATCTCGCACGCCTCGACATCACGATGATAGAAAGCGCCTTCACCCGCGCACGGCCACGCAATCTTTTCGTTCTGCCGCTGGCGTCGACGGAAAGAGGGATCAGCAGCCTGTCGGTCGATGACGTCGGCAAGTTGCTGGCCCTTCTCAGGACCTATTTCCATTCGGTGGTGGTGGACATCAACTGGTGCTGGCGTACCCAGCTTGCAGCGCTTCTCTTCCGCGCGGCAACGCACCCGATCCTTTGCTCGAGCCAATCGGTCACCTCGATCCATGCGGTGACTGCCTTTCTGGCGCAGCTCGGCGAGGCCAACGGCCCCACCATTGATCATCGGATCGCAATCACCAGGCATGACCCCGCACTGAAGCCGAGCGCAGCGGAGATCCAAAACGCTCTTGGATCGCGAACCAGGCCATATTTGATCGCGGAAGACCGCGAATACGTGGAAATGGCGCGCAACGCCGGCGAGCCATTGATTTCCTGGCGTCCCCGCAGCGGATTCGTCAAATCGGTGAAGTACCTCGTGAACGATATCGACAAGCCAGTCGAGCCCGACCCTGGCGGCAAGGCCGAACATCTCGTCACACGGCTTCAGAAAAGAGTCGGCCACGCGATCGTCGGCCTGGCGGGTAACTCATGAACACATGGCCGAGCGATGGCGCCACCGGCAAATTGATGACCGGACGTGTGGGCGAGCATCGCGCGCCGCGGGACGATGTCTTCTCGTCCGCGCTCTATCAGGACATCAAGTTCCGAACCTTGGCGCTCGTGCAAGAATCATTGGAGGCGCGGGGATTTGTCGCCCGAAGTGCCGCGGAGCCGGCGCTCAGGCGAGAAATATCGCAGGCCGTGTCGACTGTCATGTCGGGCGCGGAGCTCGCGCTCAACGCACATGAGCGCGAATCCCTGGTAGACGACGTCGCGTTTGAAGTTGCGGGGCTCGGCCCGCTCGAGCCGCTGCTCGCCGATCCCAAGGTCGACGACATCATCGTCAACGGGCACAAACGGATCTACGTCGAACGAAACGGCGTTCTGGAACGCACCGCGTCGCGTTTTCGCGATGAGCTGCATTTGATGAACATCATTCACCGGATCGTGAGCCCGTTGGGCCGTCGCGTCGATGAGACAACGCCCTTCGTCGATGCCCGCCTGCCGAACGGCGCCCGCGTCAACATCGTCGTTCCGCCGACGGCAATCGATGGACCCATCCTGTCGATCCGCAAGTTCAAGCAGACGCCTCTGACCGGGCGCGACCTCGTCGATAGCGAGACCCTGACGCAAGCCATGTTGGACTATCTCGCGGACGCCGTGCGCAGCAAGCTGAACCTCTTGATCTGCGGCGGGACCGGTTGCGGAAAGACGACGCTTCTCAACGTCCTTAGCGGATTCATCGCGGGAAACGAGCGGCTCGTCACGATCGAGGATGCGGCCGAACTGCAACTGCGCCAGCCGCATGTCGCGCGTCTCGAAACGCGGGAACAGTCCGCCGACGGCACGCCGGCCATCACCCCGCGCGACCTCTTGCGCAACGCCCTGCGGATGAGGCCCGATCGCATCATTCTCGGCGAGGTTCGCGGCGGCGAATCGGTGGACATGGTTCAGGCCATGACCACCGGCCATGACGGCTCCATGACCACGATGCACGCCAACAATATTCAGGATGCGCTCCTGCGGCTCGAACTGCTGCTTGGATTTGGCGGCATGCGGGCCGATGTCGCCACCATACGCCGGCAGATCTCCAGCGCCATCCAGCTCGTCGTCCATATGCAAAGAATGCCCGGCGGCCAGCGCAAGGTGATCGCAATCTCCGAGATCACCGGCATGGAAGAACAGACGATAACCCTGCACGAGCTCTTCACCTACGAGACGCAAGGGGCCGGCAAGAGTTCCGGCGCCTTCGTGCGCGTCGCCTCCCAATCGGCCTTCATGAACCGTCTCGCCTCAGGCACGGCCGGTTCCGGAAGATAGGATGTCGCATCTCTACGTCTCTTGCGCGGTGATCGCTGCCGTCTTGAGCGGATGCTGCGGATTGTGGCTCCTTCGCGACGGCTCGGCGATCAATGGACGGATCGCACAGCGGCTGCAGGATGTCAGCCGCGCCTCGAACGCCGGCGGCGCGCTTCCGGTCACCGCATCCGGCACCAAGCGGTATCCGGTCGCCGTGCTGTGGATCTATCGCCGACTGACGTTGGCGCAGATCAAGTTGCCGTCGCGATCCGTGCTGATGGTCATGGTCGGCGTCGTCGCTCTTCCGGTCGTGGCCGCAATCATCGTCTCGCCGCGAAATGGCGGCGCGTTCGTGGTGGCGCTGGCGTGTGCCGCCCTCTTTTATGTGAGCAATCGCGCGTCCCGGAACCGGCGCCGATTTCTGGAACATCTGCCCGCTTTCATCGAGCGCTTGCATCAATTACTGGGAGCCGGGAACAGCCTTCCGATGGCGTTCGACAAGGCGCTCGAATATTCGGATTGGATCGTCCTCGCCTATCTGCGCCCCGTCTCCGTGCGTCTGACCCTTGGCGCGACGTTTGCGGAATCGCTCAATCTGCAGGGATATCGCCTGCGCATTCCGCAACTGACCCTGTTGTCGATCGTGGCGCACGCCAACGCGCGCTTCGGCGGCAGTCTCGGCGAAGTCCTGTCGCGCGTGGCGACCATGATGATCAATCGATCGCGGGTGCAGAAGGAATTCGACGCGATGACCGCGGAAATGCGGATCAGCGCCAAGATATTGGTCTGCCTTCCGATCGCCGTGTCGGTTTTCGTGCTGATCACCAATCGGCCCTACATGATCTTTTTCCTCGAGGACCCGCTGGGCCACACCTTGGCGCTCGCGGCGCTCGGCATGGTCCTTCTTGGCGGGGTCGTGCTTCATTTCATTTGCCGCATCGAGCCCTGAGACCGGCATGTCGATTTCGGGGGAGCTTCTCGCCTATGCCGGTGCGGTGGTGATCGCGGCCGGGGTCGGCGCGGTCGCCGTCGTCCATAAGATGAAAGAAATCCGGATTCGCCGTCAGCTCGATCGGGTGACCGGAAAATATGACGAGGCCGATAGCGGCGGATTCTGGGATCAGTTCGGCACGGTGGTCGGGAAGAAAGTCCTGCTCAGCCAGGGCGATCTGCTGGCGCTGTCCAAGCTGCTGCGGAGCGCCGGGTTCTATTCGCCGGGCGCGCCCTATATCTTTGCCGCGGCGCAAGTGGCCACCTCGGCGGCCGCAACCCTCCTTGCCCTGATCTTCGCGGTCAACGTGATGCCGCCCGCCCGGATGGCCATCAATGTCGTGATCGTGGGCCTTGCCCTGGGCTATCTCCTTCCGCGGTTTGCCCTGCGCCATCTTGGCAATGCAAGGCGCCGACGGATCCATCAGGAAATGCCGCTTTTCATCGACATCCTGCTGCTTCTGCTGCGCAGCGGCCTGGGGCTCGAGCGATGTTTCCGCGAGATCGAGCGATTTGGCCAAGATGCGATCCCGACGATCCACCCCACGATAAGGCTTCTGCTGGTCGATCTCGACCAGGGTCGCGGGTATGACGAGGCCCTCGTCAGATGGGATGAGCGCATGTCCGATCCGTCGGCGACGGAAATTGCGCGGTATCTTCAGCAATCGCTGACCCACGGAACGGAAGTCGCCAAAACGCTGAGCATCTTTGTCCAACGGTTCGTCGACCAGCGCCTGACGGCCGGGCGCGAGAGGGCCGGACGCCGCTCGAGCGTTGTGACACTCATCACGGTCAGCTTCTTTCTGCCGCCGCTTCTCATCATTCTCGCGGGCCCTGCCTTTTCCCAGCTTGGCCGCCTCTTCGCGAGCCACTGACGTGGTCGGTCCGAAGGGCTTCCTCACCTGCGAGCGAGGCGCCATCGCCATCCTGGCGGCCGCCAGCCTGATCGTGCTGGTCGGACTCATGGCGCTGTCGATCGACGTGGGGGTCGCCTTTTTCGCGCAGGAGCAGTTGCAGCAGGCCGTGGATCTCGCCGTGCTGAAGGCCGTCACCGATCCGACCAATGCGACATCGCTTGCGCAAACGACGGTGGACGACAATGTCGGTGCGGGGACCTTGTCGCAGCCGCTATCGGTGGTTGCCGGCGAGTACCCTCCCCCCGGCTATGACTGGGCCACCATCGGCACGCTCGACGTCGCATCGCGCTTCTCGCCCGGTGGCGACGCGCCCAACGCGTTGCAAATCACGGCGCAGCGAGATGCCCCGCTGTTCCTGTCACGGCTTCTCTATTCCGGCACCATGCCCGTCTCCGCCCAGGCGACGGCCTATAACCAGCCTTTGACCCAGCTCACGATCGGAACCGGTGCCCTGAGCGTCGATAGCCAGCAATCGGCGGCCAACAACGCGCTTCTGTCGTCTTTCCTCGGCACCAATATTTCCCTCGATGCCGTCAGCTACCAGGGCCTGGCAAACGCGAATGTCGACATGTTCGGATTTCTCGACGCGCTTATTTCGATCACCGGCGGCACGTCCGGCGATTATTCCGCGATCTTGAATGCAAGCGTCACGCTGCCGGAAGTGATGAACGCGCTCGCGGCCACGGTCGCCAGCGATTCCGGCCTTGCGGGCTCCGCCAGCACCCTCACGACGGCGCTCGACACGCTGGGAAGCGAGACCAATACGCTCGGCCCCTTCACGGTGGGATCGGTCATCCAGCTTGCCGACATCACCGCCTCGCGGGCGGTCGGCGCGCAGCTCAATCTGTTCGCATTTTTGACCGCGTCGGCAGAGCAGATCAACGCCAGCAGCATGCCGACGACAACCGTCAGCATCCCGGTCACCGGCGGATCGATCACCGTGCAGAGCGCCGTGATCGAGCCGGCCCAATCGTCGGTCGTCGGCGGCGTCGGAATCTCGGCGAGTTCCGCTCAGATCAGGCTCGATATCGACATCGTTCCGGCGTCGCCGATCACGGTCCTCGGCACGAACATCGCCGTCCAATTTCCAGTCTATGTGACGAGCCTCGCCGGCGAGGCGACCGTCACCGCTCTCAACTGCAACGGCCCCGATTCCGCGAACGCCACGGTTGTCGTGTCGGCGCAAGACGGGCCTGCCTCTGCCAGTTCGGAGAACATCAACAGCTCCGCCCTCTATCAATCGATCCCGCCGGCGGCGCAGCCGGCGCAATTGGCCTATGCCGCGGGCCTCGTGAACGTGACGGCGAGCGGAACGCAATCGATCACCGGTTCGCCGCAGACTTTGACTTTTTCGGCACCGTTCAGCTCGACCGACACGCAGACCGTGTCCTTGTCCCAGCCCCTTTCCACGGTGATGACTTATCTCGTCACGAACGACTCCTACTCCGTGACCGCTCTAGGGGTGCCGATACCCACGTCGACCGTGATGAGCCAGCTCACCCCGATTCTGGACGCGATCGCCCCTGAAGCCGACGGCGTCATCGGCGATCTGCTTTCCGCCCTTGGCGCGTCCGATGCCTATATGGCCGTGACGGTGCCTTATGTCCGGTGCAGCAACCCGGTCCTGGCGCAATGATCTAGTCGGCAGGCCCGTCGGCCGCTTTCGCGACGATCTCGAAGACGGCACCTTCGGCATCATTCCTGACCTGCAAGGTCGCGCCAATATCCCCCAGCAGCGTGCGGCAGATCGGCAGGCCGAGACCGGTACCAGTGCCCACTTCCTTTAGCGTGAAGAACGGGTCGAAAATGCGCTCGATCACGTCGTCCGGAATTCCGCCCCCATTGTCCGCGACGCGCAAGACGACATGCCCGGCCATTTCCGTATCATTGATCGAAATGGAGATTTTTCCCGGATATTTCTCGTTGCGGCGGTCGGCCTGATCCAGGATCGCTTCGCGAGCATTGCTGATGAGGTTCAGCAAGACCTGTTCCAGCGTGCCGCGACGACCGAGAATGCTGCGGCATTCGCCGGGCACGTGCAGATCGAGCGTAATGCCCTTGGTCTTAAGGATATTCTCGCAAAGCGTGCGCAGCATCGCGACGACGTGCACGGGATCGATCGTTTCGAGCGCGCCCATGGATCGTCCGGGATGCGCCAGCTCCCTTATGGCCTTGACGATGTCGCTGGCGCGTCTCGCTTGACCTTCGGTCGTGTCGAGCTTCTCGATGAGCTCTTCCGGAGACGCCTTCATCTCGACCAGAAGCCGCGCGTTCTGTGCCGCCATGGAAATGATGGACAGCGGCTGATTGATCTCATGCGCGATCGTGGCAAGCAGCTCGCCGAGGGTCGTGAGCTTCGCGGCGTTGAGCACCGCCGCTTTCTGATCCTCAACCTCGAAGGCCTGCGCGGCCACAAGGGCGAAGCGCTGCATGATGGCGAGATGTTCGTCCGTGAAGGAACCGGGCTCGTCCCTCAGCGCAATGACCACCGCGTGCTCCGACCCGACGCGCAGCGAGACGAAAAGCGCCGCGCGCGCGTGGCGCCGAAGTCCGGCCGGCAACGAAGAGAGGGCGATTTCGGTCGCGATATCGTGATGAACGGAGGAATTGCCGACAAGGGCCGCCATGACGGAGGGACCTTCCGGCCAGGCGAATTGGGGGTCGAGGGGGCATGTCGAGACGACGGTCACGAGCGCCCCTTTCACGCCGCGGCGGACGACGAGCGCCGCGCCGAATTTCAGCAGCGGGCCAAACTCGTCGAGCACCGATCGGCATTTCTGACTGAAAGGGATCGGTTGATGGAGGATCCGGAGGCTTTGCAGCAGCACGTCGCTTTCATGGCGCAACCGAGCTTCGCGATCGCGCGCGTTTTCGGCGCGACGAAGGAGGGTGGCGAGCTCTTGTCTTTGTACGACGTCGAAAGGCCGTTGCCCGCCCGCGCGGCCGATGCCGGCATATCCGCAGAAGGCGCCGCCTGAATCCTCGATCGCCGAGGCGGACAAGACGACGTGGAGCGTGCGCCCCTCCGTCACGGGAAGGGTGAGCGATATGTCGCTGAACGAGGATTTGTGCGCAAGAACGTCGACGAGAAGGCGGGTTTCGGGAGGGTAGAGCGCCTTGTTGGCAAGGCGGTCCAGACGCGCGCCTTGGAGCTGCCGGATCGTCTCTTGCGGGATGGCGGGATCAAGCGGCGTGAAGGCGTCGATCCTCAGATCGCGGCCGCAGCGCCAGGTGAACTGGGCCGCGAGGCGCAACAGGTCGCGGTGATCAACAGCTCGTGGCGGGAAACTCAGGTCCATCGGTGTTGGCGATCGCCGACGCGGACAATGTGGATGGGACCGGCAGCAAAATCGGCGTTACCGGATTCCCCTGATAGGGGATCGAGATATCCACGCGGATTTGGCTCGACGTGACCGTCGCGGTGATGGTCGCGACGTCCGCATATGACCCGAACATCAAGGAGCTTTGTGTGGTGGCGGCGGCAATCGATTGCCGCTCGCACAAATTGACGCCGGCAAAGGCTTCGCGCGCGCCCACGCCGGCGGCATGATCGATGTCGAGATAGGCGGCGATGACGCCGGCATAGGTGATGCCACCCAGGATCAGCGTGATGAGCGGCACGACGCAAAGCGCGAATTCGACTGCCACCGTGCCCTGTCGGCGCTGCAGAAGGGCACGCGCTGTGCCCAAGATGCCCCGGCGCGCCGGTATCACGTTAACCACCGGGCGTCCCGTCCCGGCCCCTACGTACCTATTCGGAAATATGGCGGGCGATTGCACGGTGCCCAGAATATCCACCCCACGTTAAGTGGGAATTAAGGCCACTTATCAATGATGGTAGGCGGGCTGGATGAATTCGGCGGCGCGCCTTTACCATGTCTTGGCGACAGATCTCATATGGTCGATCTCTCGTGGTTTGATTGATGAGCCCTGTCACGATCCTTGTCGTCGATGACAACGACCTGTTTCGTCTGGAACTGGTCAGCTTCCTGAGGAAACGAGGGTTCACCGTCAGCGAGGCGAGGAGCGGCGATGACGGTCTCTACCTGGCGCGCAAGCGAACGCCGGATATCGTTCTGACGGACCTTGTGATGCCCAATTTGGATGGGATCGACGAGATCAAGCGGCTGCGGATCGAGTTGCCGAAGACCAAGATCTTCGCCATGTCGGGGGGCGGCCGGCGAAAAAACGTCGACCTGTTGTCCTTGGCGGAAAAGATGGGGGCGGACGCCGTCTTCGAGAAGCCATTGAACATGATGGCCGTCGTCAATGCGATCGAAGGAACGGGCCGTAAGCCCCCTGTTGGCGCGACGGGGGCGGGAAGCATCGATAGCAAGACGGCGTAAGGTCATCAGTCATGAAAACGGCGCTGATTGTCGATGACGAACCGCTCGTACGACGCGAGCTCCGCGAGGTCCTGGAACGCGCGGGATATGCGGTGGCGGAAGCGTGCAGCGGCCGCGAAGCCTTGCAGGTTCTGTCGGACGTCAAGCCGGCCGTTCTCATCACCGACATATTCATGCCGGACAGCGATGGGATCGAGCTCATTCGCACGGTCAAGAGTTGTCACATCAACGTGAGGATCGTCGCGATGTCGAGCGGCGGCTATTTCGGGTTCCCGAACTACCCTGCTCTGGCGACGAAGCTCGGGGCCGATCTCGCCTATGACAAGCCTCTCGACCTCAAACGGTTCCTCGACGATCTGAACCGGTTGACATCATCGGAGACGGCGACGGCGGAACCGGCGGTTCGCGTGTGATCGGGATGCCTTGTTCCATGGTGCGATAGCGAGGCCAGTCCGGTGGCCAACCACAGTCTCCATCGTACAATTGACCTTGTGCCAATCCGCGATCGGCTGGGACGCCACTGGACTGCCTACGCGAACGCGGTATTCGGCATCGCCGAAACCATCGTCAGGGAGTCGATCGGGACACGGGACAGTGTCTCGCGAAACGGCACGACCATCGACATCGCGTTCGACGCGAAACCGGCACGCGATCTGGGTGCCATCGTCTCCCGCATCGAAAAGACTCTGTCCGCCACGTTTTTCGGCGATCGCCAAATCGCCGCGGCTTTGCCGCTCGGCGACGTGGACGAAGATGAAGAAAGGATCGTGTCCCGGTCGCCCGCGGCTTCCGTGCTCCAAGCGCCGTCCCAAGGCGTTGCCGTCGGCTCGTCGGTGACGGTGGCGGCACCGACTCGGGCAGGCTTGGTGCAGGCGGCGCACGAGAAGACCCTTTCCCGCATCCGTGTCACCTATCGCTCGATCTGGAACGTCGCGACTCGCGTGATCGCGGTCTACCGGGCGACGCCGACCCTCGTCGAGGACAATCTCATCCTGAG